>Ga0209067_10000028_pt1 | contig 104513 bp, 84 predicted proteins | sample ColStrG_CSR_2013_FD_187199 | JGI IMG/M metagenome (GOLD analysis project Ga0209067, IMG submission 187199) | Freshwater sediment microbial communities in response to fracking from Pennsylvania, USA - Cold Stream Run_MetaG_CSR_2013 (SPAdes)... | ecosystem: Environmental > Aquatic > Freshwater >...
AACCGTGCCGTTCACATCCTTGATGCTGCTGGTTTGCCACGTCCGGCGCGCACCAATCTCGGTGAAGTGTTTCAGAAAAACGGCGTAATCTCTACGCCTCTGGAAGAGCGGGCACGTTATATTTATGCCCTCTCACAAGAAGTAGAAGCCACCCTCAGTCAAATTGACGGGGTGATTGTTGCCAGGGTGCATGTGGTTCTGCCAGAGCGGGTTGCGCCGGGCGAACCGGTGCAACCCGCCAGTGCCGCAGTATTTATTAAATATCGTCCCGACCTCGATCCCGATGTCATTGAACCCCGTATCAGAAAAATGGTGGCCAGCAGCCTGCCCGGACTGGCAGGACGGGCGGACAAAGACCTGGCGATTGTATTTGTCCCGGCGGAAACTTATCAGGACAAGCCGCCAGAAGTCTCCTTCGGCCCTTTTATGGTCACGCCAGAACGTTCTTTACAGTTAAGTTGGCTGTGCGGCATGTTCGGTGCGCTAATCCTGCTGGGGGCGACCGGGATATTTGGCTGGCCATACCTTAAACGCTATCGCCAGGGCAAAAAGCCGCGGTTGGACGTACCGAATGAGTGAAATGCCTCCAGGTGATGAACCTGGTCTGCGCTGGCTGCGCTGGTGGTGCATCGACAGCTGGCTGGCCGCCGATGCGAGCTGGCGTCAGGCAGGATTTTATCAACTGGATGATGTCCGTCTCGCGGCGCTGGCCCGGACACACCATCCGCTGATCGTTCAGGAACTGCAACTGAGCCACCAGGTCAGTCCACCCGACCGCGAACTGTTGGCATGGCTTGATCTGACTGAGGCACAGCGCCAGCTGGCTCTGCGTCTGGCAGCAGAAGTGTGCTGGCGTGATTCTACGCAGACAATGCTACTACCGGCGCAACAGCGCTGGTGTCGCCGTATTGCTCAGGCGATGCGCCCCGGGCTCTGGCTGACGGAAGCGGAGGAATTACCGGTTAACGATGGTGATATTAATGGCCTGTGGCTGCTGCGTTTACGCGCCGGCCCGGGCTGCTGGTCGCGATTGCGGCTGGCTTTCCCGACTGAGCAAACGCGCAGAGTGGAATCACTTCACCAGCCAGACGATTTTCCACCGCGTCTGTTACCGCTCTGGCAAGCCGTTCTATGGTATGCGTCCCAGGAGCCGCTATGCTGACACAAAAAAAAATAACCCTGCTTAATGGCGCTGACGATCTGGCCCCGGTAATTTCACAGGCAATGCTGACTGTTCAGCAACAGGGAGAGGATATCCTGCGACAGGCACAGCAGCAGGCAGAACAGATCCTCACCGCTGCAGAAGAGGAGGCGGTAGCCTGTAAGCTGCGTGCACAAGCGCGCGCCGAACAGGATTTCTGGCATCAGGCTGACCGCCTGTTTGCTCACTGGCAGCAGCAGCAACGGCAGACTGAATCAGAGGTGCTGGCGGTGATGGACAACGTGCTGACGCTGGCCCTGGAACAGTTGCTGACCGAGATACCGGAACCACAACGCCTGAGCGCACTGCTGCGACAGCTGCTGCGCGACAAAATGCAGGCAGAGCAAGCCAGCCTCTGCTGTCACCCGTCCCAACAACAGCCCATTACCGAATGGTTAGCCACGCACACTCATCTAAGCTGGCAACTGCAACCCGATGAAACGTTGGCCGTTGATAATCTGAAACTGATCACCGCCCAGGGTGAACTACACCTCAACTGGCAGCAGGCGGTAAGCCAGTTGCTCCCCTCTGAAAGCGGGTCGTCATCGCGGTAAAAATCTTCGCTTTACCACGGAACCGTTACGCACAACACGCCACTTAAATAACAGGTCCGCTCATCAATAAGAGAGTTTAACTATGTCATCACTCAGTCCGTTGCAACGTCGTCTGGATAGCCAGTTTGACCGGGCGCAAAACCAGCTCGACGACGCTACCATGAATGCCAGTGAAGGCTACAGTCAGGCGGATAGTTTCGCTTTTTTTGAGGCAAGCATGGGGTTGTCCAACGCCAGCTGGGCAGCCAGTCAGGAGCTCACCGTTAAGCATGGGCTGGCAAAAGCCATTATTAACGAGATCAACTGAATTGCAGCAATGGGTGCAACGCTGGCTTGATAATCCTGAAAAAGACCAGCAGCTAGTCGTTGATGACGGCGTTCTTTGGTTACAGCAACGAGGGGGACAGATCTTCGCACTGTCCGTGTTGACGGTTAATGCACCGCTGGATGAGGCATTTCTGGAGCGGGCATTACAGTTGTCAGCGCCGGCGCTGCGCTTTTTTGGTCGCGATGCGGCAGCCCTTGCTGCACAGGAAAATCATTTATTGCTGATGTTACGACTTCGCGAAACTCATGCTGATGCGGTGTGTGAACAGCTCGAATCATTGCTGAACCAGCGTGATGCATGGCAATCCATGCTGCAACAGCAGCGAAATAAAGCAGCAACCCATGGCGCAGTGCCCTTGCACAGCCTGGCCTTTCTACCAAGGGGAAACCATGGTTGATAAAAGTAAATCGCGCGGGCTCTTTCTGGGCGCGTTATTAATGCTGTGCGTAACCCACCAGGCTGGGGCGCAAATCCCCTCCGACTGGAAAGAGCAATCTTATGCGTATTCTGCCGATCACACTCCGCTATCCACAGTGCTTCAGGATTTTGCCAATGGGCATGGTGTCGATTTGCAACTGGGGAATGTCGAAGATACCGAAGTCGATGGTAAGATCCGAGCCGATAATGCCAGCGTATTTCTTGACCGTCTGGCGCTTGAGCATCAATTCCAGTGGTTCGTCTACAACAACACCCTGTATGTCAGTCCCCAGGCCGAGCAGAGCTCTGAACGGCTGGAAATATCACCGGATGCCGCACCAGATATCAAACAGGCGCTAAACGGTATCGGGCTGCTGGATCCGCGATTTGGCTGGGGAGAGCTGCCGGACGATGGTGTGGTGTTAGTGACCGGACCACCGCAGTATCTTGAGCTGGTAAAGCGTTTCAGTGAGCAGCGCGAGAAAAAAGAAGATCGGCGTAAAGTCATGACCTTTCCACTGAAATATGCCTCAGTAGCGGACAGGACCATTCATTACCGCGATCAGACGCTGGTGATCCCGGGCGTTGCCACGATGCTTAATGAGCTGATGAACGGTAAACGGGCTGCACCAAACAGCGCCAGCGGAATCGAGGGCACTCTTGGCGTGCCTGACAGCAATGCGATGATGCAGAATACCCAGTCATTGCTGGCGCGCCTCTCCAGCCATACCAACGGCACCAGCCGTCCGTCTGACCGGGACGGCGGCGGCGTCAGCATTGACGATCTCAGCGGTCGTATCTCAGCAGACGTGCGTAACAATGCGCTGTTAATCCGTGACGATGATAAGCGTCGCGATGAATATGCGCAGCTGATCGCCAAAATCGACGTGCCACAGAATCTGGTGGAAATCGATGCAGTGATCCTTGATATCGATCGTACCGCACTGAACCGGCTGGAGGCGAACTGGCAGGCGACGCTGGGTGGTGTTACTGGCGGCACCTCGCTGATGTCCGGCAGCGGAACGCTGTTTGTCAGCGATTTTAAACGCTTCTTTGCCGATATTCAGGCCCTGGAAGGGGAAGGTACCGCATCAATTGTAGCCAATCCTTCGGTACTGACGCTGGAAAACCAGCCAGCGGTAATTGATTTCAGCCAGACCGCCTATATCACCGCCACCGGTGAGCGCGTGGCTGACATCCAGCCGGTAACGGCGGGCACCAGCCTTCAGGTCACGCCGCGTGCGGTTGGAGGCAATGGGCACAACAGTATTCAGCTGATGATTGATATTGAAGATGGTCACGTAGAAACCAACAGCGATGGTCAGGCCACCGGCGTGAAACGTGGCACGGTCAGCACCCAGGCGCTTATCAGTGAAAACCGCGCGCTGGTGCTGGGGGGGTTCCATGTTGAAGAGAGCGGCGATCGTAACCAGCGTATTCCGCTGTTAGGCGATATTCCATGGATTGGCAAAATCTTTACTTCGACTCGCCATGAAATTTCGCAGCGTCAGCGACTGTTTATTCTGACGCCACGCCTGATAGGCGATCAGACCGATCCGACCCGATATGTTACTGCGGATAACCGCCAGCAGTTGAGCGATGCAATGGAACGTGTCGAGCGCCGCCACAGCAATGTCAATCTGCACGACGTGATTGAAAACGCCATGCGTGACCTGGCCGAACGCCAGACGCCTGCTGGTTTCCAGTCGCAGTTTTCCGGGTCGCGTTTAAGTGAGATCTGCCAGAAAGTGCCTGGGCTGTTGTTCGATAACTCCCGTTCGCAGTGGTACAGCGGGCAAACGGTAGCGTGCAGTTAACCGTGGGCGTTGTGCGCAATATCACGAACAAACCGTTGCGTTTTGACGAGTCTGCCTGTGCCAGTAAACGAACAATGGCGGTGGCAATATGGCCGCTCAGTTCACTGGCTCCGGGCCAGTCGGCAGAGGTCTATATGGCGCTGAGTCCAAATCGCGTGTTGACTAAATCACGCGAATCCTTAATCAATCGCTAAGCAGAGAAAAACAATGAAAAAAGCCCCTTTCATCCTGCTGGGTCTGGCGCTGCTGCTGACCGGTTGTGCCAAACGCCACGATAACGGATTGACCTGTACCTCCATGGACTGCCGTCCACAGTCAGGTTCGCATCAGCTGGTTATCTGGTGGCAGCCAGAGCTACGCAATGGCGTCGCCGATTTTACACAGGTCACTGTTAATGAGTAATTCGTGTCCGCAGGTCGGTTCGTTATCGGCCCTGCTCAGCCTGCTACAACTGCGCCAGAGCTGTCGCTGGCCGGTGCTGCAGGGGGTAGAACTGCTGGTGCTGTGCGGTGAACATGGACGGGAAGCGATGCTCAACCTGCAACCCACATACCAGCCCCCAGGACTCTTTCAGCGTCTGCTGCGCCGTCGGGCGCTGCGTCCTGAGCGCTATGACGGTTGCTACCTGTGTCTGAACGCTGAGCGGAGTCTCTCCTGCTGGCGTCAGATTAGCGAAGAATCAGCAGATGATAAACAGCAGATCGCGCAGTTGTTCAGCCTGGCAGGAATTGCGCTGACAGAACTCCGTTAATCGCTGTCCGGGCAGCCCGGTGTGGTGCGCAACCGGGCGCATTACACCCGGTCACAAGTATCACGTCAGTAGCCATAATTGCTGTCTTTTTGCACATGCTTTCTGTCAGCTTGTTTCGCATCGACATGTGATGGATTGAGCCAGTAGATAATGTCGGACATCTGTAATCATCAAACCACGATAGGGTTGATGATTACCCGGCGTTTTCGGTAAGCCTCTCATTGCTATTTAATGATGTGGCCATTTTTTGTGTACCACTATTTCCCCCTCTCTCAAACCGGGCTGCCTTCCCTTTATCGTCATACCTTATTTTTCATAGCGCCGAGGAACCTCCGTCATTATTGAATCACTCAATAGAAGCCCTGGTAAGGCACTCATCAGGTGCTTCGTCCGTAGGGTAATTTCATTAATTCACAGAGGAAGATGGTATGAGTCTGAATACAAGTCCGCTGGGAGCGACCACGTTGCAAATTAACATCGGCGGTGCGGGTGGCAGCAATGGGTTGCTGGGTACAAGCGCGCAAAATGCAGGATTAAGCTCGAATTCGTCATTGGGCCTGGGGGGGAACAGCCAAAATGATACCATCAATCAGCTGGCAGGTTTGCTCACCGGCATGATGATGATGAGCATGATGGGCGGCGGTCTGAACAGCCTGCTGGGGAATGCTTCAGGTAGTGGTCTGGGCGGCCTCGGTGGCGGTTTGGGCGGGGGGCTGGGTAGCGCCGCTGGCGGTGAACTGGGCAGCATGTTGGGCGGTGGGTTAGGCACCGTTGCTGGCGGCGCGCTGGGCGGCCCTTTGGGGGCAACTATGGGGGGTTCGCTGGGTTCAGCACTGGGCGGCAATACTGGCTCAGCGCTGGGTGGTAATACCGGATCGAACCTGGGTTCTTCGCTCGACCAGGCGCTGGGTCTGAATCCAGCGTCATATGGCGACAGTTCCACTTCCGGTTCTGACTCCAGTTCGGGCATGAGCCCGATGGAACAATTAATGAAAATCTTCGCTGAAATCATGCAAAGCATGTTTGGCGATCAGGATGGTTCATTATCGGGCAGCAGCACGGGTAGTCAGCCAGGCAAAGAAGAACAACAGGCTTATAACAAAGGCGTTACCGATGCACTGAGCGCACTGATGGGGAACGGCCTGAGCCAGAGCCAGGGTAGCGGTCTGGGGGGGGGTAATGGCCCTGGCGTCAAGGGCCTGCAAAACCTGAGCGGCCCGGCTGATTTTCAGCAGTTAGGTAATGCGGTAGGAACCGGGGTTGGCATGAAAGCGGGTATCGAAGCACTGAACAACATCGGTACACACAGCGACAGCAGCACACGTTCTTTTATCAACAAAGACGACCGGGCGATGGCAAAGGAAGTGGGGCAGTTTATGGATCAGTATCCTGAAACCTTCGGTAAACCTCAGTATCAGAAGAGCGCAGGTTCGGAAGCAAAAACCGACACTAAATCCTGGGCAGAAGCCCTGAGCAAACCAGATGATGATGGTATGACACCATCCAGTATGGACCAGTTCAGCAAGGCTAAAGGCATGATCAAAAGTGCTATGGCGGGTGATACCGGCAACACCAACCTTCAGGCACGCGGTACAGGCGGTTCGTCGCTGGGTATTGATGCGATGCTGGCCGGCGATGCTATCAACAATATGGCACTGGGCAAACTGAGCGCGGCATAAGTTGTTGCAGGGCGGACAGGTGTTGCCTGCCCGCCTCCCTTATTGGGTTAACAACTGTAAAGCTCCTTTAGATTTCGGGCATTACATCAGGCTAACCCGTGGAGGACTGTCATGATAATACAAGATTTACTGGGCGCACTGGCAAGACGTCTGGAGACGGGGTCACTGTCGCTGGATGCCAATCAACTTTGTTGCCTGAAAGTGAACACGCTTGAGATGACGCTGGAGTATATGGAACAGCAGAGCTGGCTGTTTGTTTATCTCAACGTGGGTTCACTCTCTGCGGCACAGGGCAGCATTCTGCTAGCGGATATTCTGGCTGCCAACCTGTTTCACTACGGTACCAGCGATGGCGCGGCATTTGGTCTTGATCAGGAAAAAAACGAGTTGCTGTTGTTCCAACGCTTCCCGCTACCCTCAGTGGAGGAAGCCAGCTTTGTCAGTGCCTGCGTGCAGATGATTGAGGTGGCAAAAGTATGGCAAAAAAAGTTACTGCACAGCATGGTTGAGCCATCTTCAGCCCCACGTCTGCTGGCACACCAGGGGTTAACTTTGAATATGGCGGAGAAAATTCGATGAATATTTTTCGTGCGATAACGGGCAATAAAAGCCCGTCTCAGCAGCCCGAACGTACGCCGACGGCGTCACCTCAGGCGTCACCATTACCGGCAGGCAGAGCCGGACGATTACAGCGTCAAAATGCCATGTCCCCTGATGTTCGCTACAATGCCAGCGCCACCCAAAGCACGCCGGATCGCGCTCGTGCCACCACCAGGCATCGGGGTGAAGCGAGCAGCTCTTCGGCGCAATCCGCTGGCGAGGGCAGTATGTCGACCGGTTCATCATTGGGCTTGATTCGTCAGGGCGGCCGTCGTGAGAATACTGAATTGGTCCAGTTCCACGACATGATGCAGTCTTCATCAAAAATGTCGCGTAGCGATCCCCTGCCGCAGAACCCGGAGAGATTACCGGGACGACTCCAGCAGAAGATGGATACCGTTAACCTGCCGAAGCTTAAGAAACTGGATAAAGATTTATACGATTACGCCAAACTGGCTACCGATCTGGTGAAGGACAACTCCGGTACAAATGTACTGCTCACCCGGCTGGATAAAAAGATGATGCCGCTCATTGCCGATGCAGAAAATGCCCGTCATCCAGACTTGAATCTGCATGTCTTTAAAGGACCGGATGAGTGTTATAAGGCCATCAAAGAGCAAAATAAACAGGTCTGGAACAGCAGACAGCCCGGGAATATGCGCGTGGTCTTTGCGCCTGCGAAGGGGATGCCAGATCACCATATTGCACTTGATATCCAGTTACGCCCGGGTCATCGTCCATCAATCGTGTGTTTCGAGTCAGCGCTGGGAAATATGATGGATCCAATAAAACAGGGAATTGAGCAGGGTCTAAAGGGAGCCAGAGTGAAGATGGTAGGTAACTTTATTCAGGCCTCATCATGGGATTGTGCGATGTTTGCGCTGAATAATGCGCTGAAAAGCTTTAAGCATTATGACGACTATACATCGCGTCTTCATGCAGGCGAACAGAATGTGCCGAAGCCGTCTGAGTTTTTTAAACATGCGCAATCTAAATCTCATATTGAGGGTGGACCTCGTGAGAACGACATCGTTTCGAAAGACAAAGGCGGCCTGCATGCTGAAACGCTACTGCACCGCAATCTGGCCTATCGCGCACAACGCTTTGATAAAGCCTATAGCACCTCGATTGAAGGCTTTCGCTTTCAGGAGATCGAGCGCGCCGGTGAATACCTTGCTGCGCAAAGAGGCAGAAGATAACGGCAGGCAGCGTGCCGGAAAGGTCAACGACTCATTTAGCCCACGCACCAGGGTCACTCCCGGTGCGTTTTTTTGCCCGGAAATACCGCACATTGCACAACAATGCCAGTGCGTCGGCTTCTGGCCGACGCACTGGCACCACTACATCCTGCTCCGTGCCTGTTCCAACTGTTGCAGTTCCAGCAGTCGGTCAGCCAGATAACGGGTAATCCACCACGCGGTCTGACTCACATCAGTCGCTGAGCCTTGCTCTCCGTGCAGGAAATCGGTGTGCAGACTGTCAACAAACGAGCTCAGCTCAAAGCGGCCCTGGCGTTGCGGTGTCGGACGACTCAACACCTGGTGGAGCCGCTCCTTAACCTGGGCAATCGCCTGCTGAAAAGCCTGATACTGCGCCGGAGTAAGACGCTGCTGATTATCCACCACGTCCACCCAACGGGTGAGCGGGCATGGCTGCTGGGGCGTCATCATGACGCTACCGCTGTCAGTTTAGCGGATGCCGGAACCTTGTAGTGGTTTTCAACGTTGTCCAGCGAGACATCACTGGTATTGACTTTCAGCCCTTCACTGTCGCTTTTCACGAACGAGAACTTGCCGTTCTGCGCACTGATGTGGCTGAGATTCAGATCCCAATCCCCCTGCTGGCCGCCGTTAGTGCGGACGAAAGTGCCAAAGTCTTTCGCTTTCACATTGTTAACGGTCAGGTCAGTATCGGCATTCAGTTGAAGAATTTTATCCGATGCATTCTGGAAGGTGCTGTTGCTGATTTCAACATTAGATTTTTTTCCCTCTTTATTGGGCTTCACGGTAATGGCATCCTCACCCACATTGGTGACATGCAGATTATCGATTTTGGCATCACCGTAGAGGTGGATGCCATCTGCACCGTTATTACCAATCACCACATTTTTCAGGCTGGCGCCGTCTTCCAGTTTAAACAGCGGTTTCTGGCTTTCGGACTGACCGCCATCGCCCAGTTCGTTCCCGGCAGTGAAGGTCTGCCCTTTACCATCAAAGACCTGGCCGGCTTTAACCACAATGGTGTCGTGCACCACGTTAGGATTGGCGCTGGCGGTGGGGAAACCCACATCCTGCGCCGCGCCGGTGCCTGCGCTGCCCAGCGGATCGGCATGATCGCTAACCGGCGTGTGCGTGGTTGACCCCACAGCCGGAGTGCCGGTAGGCAGCGAACTCGCCTCATGACCGCTGAAAACCGGTGAGGTGGGGAGGGACTCGTCGCCGCCGGAACCGCCGGTAAGCGAGCCCCCGCCAAGAGAAGCACCGCCCCCTGAACCATCGGCAAGTGAGGTGCCACCAAAAGGAGAGCTGCCGCCAGCTACCCCACCACCCGAGCCATCCGCCAGAGAGGTGCCGCCGCCAGAAGAAGATGAACCGTCATTGCCGTCTGGCTGACCATACTGACCGTTCAGCCCGTCCATCATCTGCGCTATAAGCTTCAGTAATGCTTTTAGCAACGGATTGTCGCTGATATTACCGCCGCCCTGACCGTCAGAGCTAAGGCTCTGATCCAGCCCATTGCTACTCATATCATTAAGCATTGACTGGCTGTCATCCTGCGATGAGCCGCTGACACTGCCGTTCTGACCCGTCAGGCCGCTTGCATGACCTAAGTCGGAGAGCGGACTGTTGCCAGATACGCCATACGCCCCGCCGGAGTTGCCTGGGCCGGATAACGCACTAATCCCATTAGCATCACTGGAGGAATCTCCGCTCTGGGAGGAGATCAGTGGCTTTAACAGTGCCGCCAACAGCTGAGCCATCTGTTCAATGGTTTGCTGATCACCGGGCTGCTGGCCCAGAGCGGAGTTTGCGTTATTACCGGTAGAAAGCCCGTTATTCTCTCCGGGCTGAAAATGCCCCAGCGAGTTCGGGATAGTAATTCTAAGTGTCAGACCTGACATGGATTTTCCCCTTATTGAAGGTTAACTTCCCGCGTACATGCAGCGTCGGCTGCCTGTCTTGAGTGGGACGAGGGTCTCTGAGGTTCCTCATTTTGTGCCGTAAAACAGACTTTTTTGGCCTCTGACGGGAACCTTTAGCTTTAGCCCGCTACATAACTTTCATTAATGTTTCACGCGGGATGCGGGCCGGGGGGCAGGTTATGAAGTTGAGATTGCATGGCACTGAACAGAAAGCCGTAATACAGAACGTTGAGCAGAAGAAGAGCGGAAATGGGGCGGCGCTGCAACAGGGCTGCAGCAGCAGCACGCCGCAGGCTGCTGCCGGATCGCTGGCAGCCGATGGTAAAAATCGTGGAAAGTTACCCCATGTCCATCAGCAGCCCACCGGGCAGGATGGAAAAAGTACCGGTCGCCAGCAAAAAAAATCTTTCAGCCTGAAAAGCATGTTCGGGTTTAAAAAATCTGAGAAACCCTCAGCACAGACCGCGACCTCCAGCTCGGCAGCAGCAGATATCGGCCGAATCAGACGTCCGACTCTGGGGGATTTACTGGCGCAGCATGAGGTCGACAATGAAACTGAAACTGCCGCTCCGTCAGCAGCCGCTCGCCTGAACCGTTCCGATGGCGTGAAACGCCACAATCCTGACGATATGAGCGGTCGGCAAAGGGTAACAGAAGGCCATACCGATAGCGTGCCGACGCACCTTAAGCATCATCAGTTGCAAAACTTCAGCCAGGTGAGGCAGAACATACTGAGCAGAATGAACCAACCTTCTCCCACTGGCAGCCATACGCCGATTAATATTCCCGTCAGTCACCATGAGATTGAAGAGCTCCCCCCCACCCCGCCAGGCAGTCCTGAAACAACGCACGGTTCGGGTGAAACTCACGGGCATGGCCATCATCAGCAAATTGAAGTGCATCAGACCACCACCGCCACGCCTTCCGGCACGTCAGAGATCACGGAAGAAGATGACGACAGTGAGTTCCAGCAGATGCACCAGCAGATGATGGCGCGTGAGCGGGAAAACCCCACGCAGCCGCCACGGTTAGGTATACCAACGCCACTAGCCCGTAAATTCCAGCCAACCCTGTCACCGATTGCAGAGAACATGCTGGAAACCGAAAGCAGCATAAAGCCGTCGCCCCTTCAGGTACCGTCGAAGCTGAGTACCACTCCTGTTGTTACGCTGGGTATGACGCTGGCAAACGGTAAATTGCAGCTGGCCGCCAGCAATCCTCCGGCGATCAATACGCTACTGTCACAAACGCTGGGGAAAAAAGATCAGCACTATCTGGCCCACTCTGCCAGCAGCGATGGCCGTCAGCATCTGCTACTGGATAAACAGGGCCGCCTGTTTGATATTAAAAGTCATGAGAGCGGCTACAGCGTGCTGCATAACAGCCAGTCCTCTGATATCAGGACAAAGCTGGCGCAGGTTGGCGATACGCCAGTCACTCTGGAGAATAACAACGGTAAAATTCAGATAAGCATCGGTACTGATGGTAAGAATAAACTAAATGTCAATCAGCCGGGAGACGTTCACCGCTCCCTGCTCTGCGGCGTCTGGCAGCATCCGGCAGGCGAGTCGATTCGTCTGCACGACGATAAGATTCATATTCTCAATCCGGAAATTGGCGTCTGGCAGACCGCCGGCAACGATTCGCATGGCCAGCTTTCCCGTCAGGCCGATGGCAAACTCTATGCGGTGCAGGATGGTCGGTCGTTGCACAACCTGTCGGATAATCACACCTCCGAAAAGTTCGTTGATAAGATCAAATCATTCGCCGTCAGTGAGCATGGACAGGTGGCGATTCTGACCGATACAGACAGCTCGCATCATATGTGCCTGATGCCTTCGTCCAATGCCTCTCCGGAAGAGCGTGTCCAGTTCAGCCTGCATCTTGCCGATACCATGCAGATGCTGAAGCGTGGTGAACCTCATCTGGAAACGCAATCAATTGGTATCAGTCATGGCAAGCTGTATGCCGCCGACAGCGAAGGCAAACTCTACAGCGGCGTATTATCGAATGTCAGAGAGGGCGAGCTGCCGATGCAGAGCATGTCACAAAAGGTGCTCAAGCAGCATTTCGGACACGACCACCGTATTGAAGGCTTTTTCACTGACAATCATGGTCAGTTAAATGCGCTGGTTAAAGATAATTTCAGGCAGCAACACGCCTGCCCGTTGGGCGACGATCACCAGTTCCATGCGGGCTGGAACCTCAGCGACACGCTGGTGATCAACAGCCATCTTGGCCTGCAAAATGTCAACCCGGCGCCACATCAAATTCTCAATATGGGGCGTGAAGGCAGCCTGACGCTACAGGAAGGAAAGGTTCACTATTTCGATCAGCTGACAAAAGGCTGGACTGCCGCAGAATCAGACTGTCAGCAGCTGAAAAAAGGGCTGGACGGTGCGGCATATATTCTGAAAGAGGGTGAGGTAAAGCGGCTGGATATTAACCAGAGTTCCTCATCCATCAGCCAGGGTAAGGACAACTTGTTTACTTTGCCGCATGTACGCAATAAGCCGGAGCCGGGAAGCGCACTTCAGGGGCTGGAGAAAGCCGATAAAGCTCAGGCGATGGCGGTGATTGGGGTCAACAAATACCTGGCGCTGTCGGAAAAAGGTGACATCCGCTCATTCCAAATCAAGCCAGGCACTCAGCAACTGGCGCGGCCAGCGCAAACCCTCAGCCGAGAAGGTATTACCGGCACCCTGAAAGATATTCACGTCGATCATCAGCAGAATCTTTACGCCGTAAACCACGAGGGCGAGATTTTCCATCAGCTGCGTGAACAGTGGCAGAGCGGCGAGGCTGGCGGTAGCTGGCAAAAACTGGCTATGCCGCACAGCGGAAGTGAACTGCAACGTCTGGAGATGGACCATGACAACCAGCCGGTCGCCACGATGGCCGACGGCACCCTGCATCAGTTGAGAGAGGGTAAGTGGCACACGCATACCGCACCAGAGCCTGCGCCGCTGGAAGTGGGTCCGCGTGGATCAGAACAGGTATTTTCCCGCTTAAACCAGGGCGCCAAAGGCCGCCTGATCCCCGGAACCGGTGTAACGATGCAGGCTACTGCGCAGGTCGCCGGTCAGACCGGGATGGAAAACCGCAAAATAACCAGTAAATTTACTGACCGGGTGCGCGCCTATATTTTCAATCCGACGATGGCGACGCCGCGTCCGATCAAGAATGCGGCCTACAACATACAGCATAACTGGCAGGGACGGCGTGGTCTGAGTTCTGTTTACGAAATGCAGGGCGCACTGATTAAGCAGCTGGAAGCGCACAACGTGCGTAACAGCGGCACACAAATGGATTTGCACAGCAAAATGGAAGCGCTGGATTTAGGTGAACACGGTGCGGCGTTGCTGAATGATATGAAACGGTTCCGTGAAGAGCTGGAACAGAATGCCGTCCGCTCGGCCACTGAACTGGGTCAGCATCAGGGGGTGTTGAAAAGCAACGGTCAGATTAACGAAGAGTTCAGACCTTCAGCCAGTAAGGCAGTCATTCAAAGCTTTAACGTCAACCGCTCAGGTCGTGACCTCAGTAAAGCGTTAGAAAAAGCGGTCAGCTCTGCCGCGCCGTCACTACAAAGTAAATTACAAACGCTGCTTAGCCACTTTGTCAAAGCCGGGGTGAACATGAGTCACCAGAAAGGCGACGTGCCGATGGGACGTCAGCGCGATCCCAACGACGAGACATCCCTCACCAAGTCGCGGCTCATTCTCGATACCGTCACCATCGGCGATCTGCATCAGCTGGCGGATAAGGCGGCGCTGGTATCAGGACACCACCCCGATCCCGACCAGATCAAGCAACTGCGTCAGCAGTTCGATACATTGCGCGAAAAAAAGTATGGCGCTAACCCGGTGAAGCAGTTTACTGACATGGGCTTTAGCCATAACGCACCGCTGGAAGCCAGTTACGATGCGGTGAAAGCCTTTATTAACGCCTTCAGGAAAGAGCACCACGGTGTCAACCTGACCACCCGCACCTTACTGGATACCCACGGCAACACCCAGCTGGAAAAAAAATTAAAAGACACGCTGTTATCGCTGAACGATGGCGAAAGCATGAGCTTCAGCCGTGCTTATGGCGGTGGCCTCAGTACCGCTTTTGTACCGACGCTAAACAAAATCCCGGTGCCGATCGTGCCCGGCGCGGGGATCACCCTCGACCGTGCTTATAACCTTAGCTTTGGCCGTACCAGCGGTGGACTGGACGTCACCTTTGGTCGTGACGGGGGGGCAACCGGCACCATCTCTGTTGCTACCGGCCACGATTTAATGCCCTACATGACCGGCAAAAAAAACACCGCCGAAAATGCCAGCGACTGGCTGAGCAAAAAACATAAGATCAGCCCGGATTTTCGTATCGGCGGCAGTATCAGCAGTAACATCCAGGGGACGCTGCAAAACAGTCTTAACTTCAAACTGACCGAAGATGAACTGCCTGATTTTCTGCATGGTCTGACACATGGCACCCTGACGCCGACCGAGCTGATGAAAAAAGGGATTGAACATCAGATGAAGCAGGGCACCAAACTGGTGTTCAATGTCGATACTTCGGCGGCTTTTGACCTGCGTGCCGGTATCAACATTACCAACGATGGTGCAAAACCTGACGGCGTGACCGCCCGTGTTTCCACCGGAATAAGCGGTTCAGCTAACCTGATGACCGCCAGACGTGAACGCAGTATGCAAAAAGGCGAGTTTGGCAGTACGGTATCAGCCAGTGACAACCGTGCGACTTTCCTTAACTCGGCCAGCGTCGGAGCTAACCTCACCCTCAGCGTCGGTGTTGCCCACGGTTTTACTCATGATGGTAAGGTCACCGACAATGCCACCAAAGAGCCGGCTAAGTCCGTCGGGACTTTTCCGGCCTTCACCTCCACTAACGTGGCGGTGTCGCTGGCGATGGATAACCGCACCACCCAAAGGATCAGCGTGGAGATGAAACAGGCCGATCCGATCACCAGCAACGATATCAGTGAGCTGACCGCCACACTGGGTAAACATTTTAAGGACAGCGAGAGTACTAAAATGCTGGCTGATCTGAAAAAACAGGAAAACCCCGAACCGTCAAAGCAACTGAGCGAGTTACACCGCCATTTCACCCGCAATAAGGTCATCGGTGACGACAGGTATGAGGCGGTTCGCAGCCTGGAACAGCTGGTCCTTCGTCAACAGGCTGTTGAAACCAATGTGATGGGGTTAAGTTCGGCCCGGCACAGCACCTCTTACAGCAATCTTTCACGACTGAATGAGAACGGCATTGTGGATATGTTGAAGCAACATTTCAATGCGGCTCTGCCACCAACCAATGCCACCCGTCTGAGTGCCATGATGGATAACGATCCAGTACTGAAGGGGTTAGTTAAACAGTTGCAGAGCATGCCATTCAGCAGCGCCAGCGTCTCAATGGAGCTGAAAGATAGCCTGCGTGATGATACTGAAAAAGCCATTCTTGACGGTAAGGTCGGACGCGACGAACTGGGTTTGCTGTTCCAGGACCGCAACAACCTGCGCATTCGCTCGATCAGCGTCAGTCAGAATGTCACCAAAAGCGAAGGATTCAACACGCCGACGCTGTTACTGGGGGCCAGCAACAGCGCAGGCGTCAGTATGGAACGCAATATTGGCACCATTAACTTTAAATACGGTCAGGACCAGGACACGCCACGGCGCTTCACACTTGAGGGCGACATTGCTAAAGCCAATCCGGAAGTGGCATCGGCTCTCTCTGAGCTGAGAAAAGAAGGGTTTGAAATGAAAAGCTGACCGCCGTTAATCTTCGCCGGCCAGACCATTAAACACTGAATGAAGGAACGAGATGATGACCGCATCACAACGGCAGGTAGAAAAGTTTTTACAGTATTTCTCAGCGGGCTGCAAAACGCCATTGCACCTGAAGGAAGGGGTTTGCGCCTTGTATAACGACCAGGGACAAGAGGCCGTCGTGCTGGAGGTGCCGGAGCAAAGTGACAGCTTGCTGATGCACTGTCAGTTAACTGAAACTGACCCTCAGGCCTCGCTGACACTCTATCCGCTGTTATTGCAGCTGAACTTTGAGATGGCAGCAATGCGTGGTTGCTGGCTGGCGATGGATGAGCAGTTCAAGGTGCGCCTTTGTTTCCAGCAGTCGCTGGCACAGCTTGATGATGCCACCTTCAGTCATGTCGTGAGCGGTTTTATTGAACAGGCTGTTGAAGTTCGAGAGTTTATCGGGCAAATAAGCAGTCGCAGCGCCGCCTGAAAAGTGAAGCGAAGTAAATTCTTTCTACACTGACTTGTCTGTACACCTCTGGAATACAGAAAGTTATGAAGCTATTCGTTAGTGGCTCTGTTTAAATGCCAGAATTAGCAGGCAACAACCAATATCCATTCGTTAATTTATACCTATGTCATTTTTAACGGATTATAAGAAGTTCCGGTTTGTTCGGCACTTAACGTTTGACGGACATAAAGATGCCTGCTTTTTCACCAGGTGATTGTAATCCTCAACAGAAATATTAGCGGTTAACAACGACTATAAGTTGTGTTTTGCGTGATATTCCTCGATAGAAATACGTGTCGGGCTGCATGTTTTGTGGGGAGTTTTTCTGAACTGCGCACAACCTCCGCAAGACGAACGCGCCTCAAAATAATTATTTTTACCCGTTTCTTTCTCTGAGAGTAAAAAAAAGTGAAAACTTAGCATGTCTTCTAACCTTATATAATTATACTTATATAAGACCAGACGTGGACTCACAAACCCTGTATCATGAAGATCTGACGCGGATCCTGACCTTTCCGATCATTTATACGAAACTACTGAGTTCTGAACTGTGTCTGTCCTGCCAGACCCTGAAACAGGCAGCTAAAAGTTTGACAACGCTACGTGAAATCTGGCGCATATCTCCCCTGTAACTATCATAGAATTCACGTAGCGCTGCCTATCGATAAATGGACGATTACTGAACAATTATGAACGATATCTCCGGTTTTACCGGCCTGCTCTCCAGTGGAGCACCTGATGATGATCTCACCAGAAAGCTCGCTGCCTTTGTGCGCCACCGTGAGGCCTTTTCGCCTAACACGTGGCGGCAGCTCCTGAGCGTTATGCGGATCTGCTGGCGCTGGTCGCAGGAAAACCAGCGTACGTTCCTGCCCATGTCGCCTGAAGACATGCAGGACTATCTCTTCCACCTGCAGGCCATTGGCCGGGCAACGTCAACCATTTCGGTGCACGCCGCTCTTCTGTCAATGTTACACCGTAACGCTGGGCTGGTACCCCCAACGGTTTCGCCGGACGTTGTGCGCGCCAGGAAGAAGATAAACCGTATTGCGGTCATCTCGGGTGAGCGTACAGGACAGGCAGTTCCGTTCTGCCGGCCAGACCTTAACCGTCTGGATGCTGCATGGAGTCATTCATCCCGCCTGCAGCAGCTGCGGGATCTCGCGTTTATGCACATTGCTTACAGCACCCTTCTGCGCATGAGCGAGCTTTCCCGCCTGAGGGTCAGGGATATCTCGCTCGCTGTAGACGGGCGTGTCATTCTGGATGTTGGCTGGACCAAAACTATCCTGCAGTCTGGCGGTATCGTGAAAGCCCTCAGTGCAAAGTCATCCCGGCGGCTTAGCGAATGGATCACGGCAGCGGGTCTGACAGACAAACCTGACGCTATTATCTTTTGTCCTGTTCATCGTTCTAACCGGGTCACCCGATTGTCGGAAATCCCTATGAGCGCACCCTGCCTGGAAGATATTTATCGTCGTGCCCGTCAGGCTGCAGGTGAGACAAAATCTCACAAAACCAATAAGGGCCGCTATGCCAGCTGGAGCGGTCACAGCGCTCGTGTTGGTGCTGCGCAGGACATGGCCAGAAAAGGTATATCGATTGCGCAGATCATGCAGGAGGGTACCTGGACGCAGACCCAGACGGTCATGCGCTACATTCGTATGGTTGAAGCTCACCGGGGAGCAATGGTCAGCATGATGGAAGCCGACGATGATTAACGGATCAGAGAGCTTTGTATCGTAGGTTCAGAACTCCGGTCACCCAGGCTTTAATTTCTCTGTGCGGTAAAATTATTGTTCTATGCTGCGGGCTTCAGCTAACTACATTATGCTTCACCTGATGGGAAACCACTGGCGGTCGATAACTGTGGGTTCATTACACAGCCTTTTTTCACAGGACTTCAGCCAGCTTTTATCCGCTGGTCTCTGATGTGGTTCAGACACTAACCGTGACTTTTCCAGAGCGGATCCACAGCATTTATGTCTATGGTAGTTATCCCTGGCACAGCCAATGAAAAGTCGTCTGACCTCGGCCTCACCGTGATTAACTACCGTGAACCAGATCCAGTTGTACAAATCGACGTTATTAAGTCTGCACTTGAAAAGCATCATCCGGTTATCAGTAAAATGGACATCGATCCGGGTGTACTGGAAGACGTGATGTTAACCGCCAGACAGACGATGGGGCTACTGTCTGAAGCACCACTGTGTAGGCGTTTACGGTGAAGACCTGCATAATCTCTTTAAATCCTTCAGGCCTTCACGGAAATTGCTGTTGCCATAAAGGGTAATGTTTTCGCTGTGCTCTTTGACTATGTGGCTCTGAGGAAACCCACTCCGGAACCTGTGGACGGGCATGCTCTTCAGTCTGCCGCTGTACGCAAGGCCATCCGTTCGACAAACATACTGCGATTAGATAGCGATAATGACTGGCCAATTACGCTGGATGAACTCCGGGATAAATTTAATCGCCGGTATCCGGCCATTGGCTGAAGAAATGGACTATCTGCTGAGCACAAGCTTCCGTCCGTATGGGGACGTAATGTCTTTTGCCAGTAGAATCACTACTTTTGCTTACTGGCTCAATGCAGAGTTTCATACCCGTAAGAGACCGCTTTATCAGTTCGTGCAATGAGGCTAAAGGCAATTATAAGGAGTATTATCCCGGGAATTTCAGATTGAAATTATTTTTTTTAACTTTAAAAAACAAAGAGTTAAGTGATTTTTTTTGCGGGAATTATTTTCTTAATTTCCCGCAACGGAAAGAAAATTATGTGCTTTTTTCCTTCGCAACCATCCGTTCGATGACGCTTCTTACAGCGGCATCAAGTTCAGCCTGACTGGCTGCAGAAAGGCGCGAGAATTCGTAGGTAACAAGCCGTTTAGTCGAATCCGTTTTCTTTCTTGCAAACTGCTTTTTATCAGCAAAATCTGCCAGTTTTTCCGTAACGACTTTTTTGTTAGACGATCCTTTTTTGGGATCTGCGCTTTCAGCCCGGAAGTAACTGATTATCTTTGCCTTATAGGAGGGATCCGCCTTATCGTGATACGCGTCACTTTCGATCCGTACACGGACGTTGCCAGCTAATTCCTCCGTACTGATGCTACTTGCCCGGGCTCTTTCAGTCACATCAAGCAGAACCTGATAGTCACTAATGGAGAGTTCACTGACCGAAGGAAAAACGGCAATGATCTCTTCAGGTACTGCAGCTGCCTGAAACGCACGAGTGACCTTGGCCGCAGAAAGTCCTTCTGCGGCGGCAATATCTGACTGATTCATATCCGCAGGATACATCAGCTTTAATCGATTACCGAGTTCACGCAGCGTATGCTCTCTGGCAGTCTGAATGTCCGTAGCCAGCTGTCTTGCATCAGAGAGAGATAACGCGTCACGCGTTACAAGCACTTCAAAGGCAGTCCCGTTATAAAGGCAGGCCGCCCGGCGGCGTGAACCATCGAGGATCTCTGTACGTCCGTCTACTTCCCGCCCGATAGCAGGAAAGAACTGCTGCAGTCTGATAGTCCGGGAGATATCGCTGACCGATTCGCGCGTCAGAAAGGCCTGGTCACGACCATTGACGGTTGCGTCTACAAAAGTCTGTGTTTCAATATCGTCATGCAGAATCTTGGTCAGAACAAAACGGGCCTGGGCGCCAGACTTCAGGGTGAACACCCGCTCGCTGTCTGACTCACTCATCATTTTCGAAAAACTCGAATTGCCCAGCTGCCGGCCCAGCTTCACCATTTCTTTCTTCATTTCACACCCCTGATGAACTCGATCCTTTTAAATACAGCCTGAGTAAAACGTTCTGCTTCCCGTTTTGCCTTTTTGAGCGCCTCAGTACTGCCCGGATAAGAACCGGGATCGGCGCTAACGATGGTATCAAAGCTCTCTCCACAGCGTTCAAAGCCATCCAGCCGCGGCAGTGCCGCATCAAGAATGTAGGACGTGAATACATCGCGGGCCAGCCCGTGGGTCATCTCATGGTCACGTTTTGAGGTCATTTTCGACATAAAGCCAATGTTCCCTTTGATACGTGGCGTAATTCCCTCTTCTTCAAGCTGCTCAATCATTTCAGGCAGTCGGGTGAGATATTTAAGCGTGGAGTGAAAATCCACCTGTGCTGGCGGCGTAGGAGTGAGCAATAAATCGCTTGCCGCGAGAGCATTCAGCATGAAGGCATCAAGGTGAGGACCGGTATCAATAAAGATAAAATCATAATCCCCGCCAACACGGTCAATGATAGTGCGGCGCAGAACCTCTGAGGGTAACTTGTCCGGCAGATGTTCTCTGACGAGATCATTCCACTGGCTGGCAATAAAACCATCGTCTATGGAAGCAGGGATCACATCCACACCAGGAATGATTGTGGGTTTGATAATGTCTTCACGGAGCTGATCAGCGTCAAGATCGTTAAGCATTGCCTGTGCAGCCGTCTCCATTATGGAGCCAATGCTGTTTTGCTGGCTGAGAAACATGGTGCTGGAGGCCTGGGGATCAAGATCAACCACAAGGATACGAAGATCATGCTGGAGAAGGTCCTGATGAACACGTAAACCATGCGCAAGCGTCACCGTGCTCACAGTTTTTGACACCCCACCCTTCAGATTCACAACAAAGATAACAAAAGGGCCTTCCCCCGCGTGCAAATCACGGTATTTAGGCACTTTGCGATGGGCATAAATATCAACAACGTCTTTGATGGTAAGCGCATAATGTCGGGTATTACCGGCATCCTTCCTGCCGAAGACATGCCCTTGTGCTTCCATTTCATCAATCGCCTGCTCAACAGCACGCCGACTAAGTTTCGGAAGGTTAGCCACAGAGTTGCGTGTGAATGTCTGGTAATACTGATCCAGTCCAAACTCATTTCTTCTAAGGGATATGTCGTCGCTCATACTGCGTAACATTGCACTGGCCCTGCGTGCAGTTTCATCCACTCCACCGTAATGACTTTTCATTTAGCCGTTCCGTTGTCAATTTTATGTTGATTGTACATGTCAAAAAAGCCAGAGCAACAATTTTCGAAAAGACATGCATTTCTTGTACATGGAAAAAATATTTGCTGATAGTTTTTCCTTTTTTCTGCCAGAAGTCATGTCCTGATAACGAATTAATTACAGACCAAAGATGGGTAGAGCACGCAGATTCAGATAAGTTATACCCCTCAATTTAAATACGTTAAATTATTGTTTTTAATATTAATTTAACTACTTTTTCAAGCTGAAATTCCCCGTAGATAGCGCTATTCAGGAATGTCTGCCAGTGACTCTGCAGGTAATACCAGCGCAGTTTCGAGGACGATTTTTTTAAGACATTCCCACTTACCTCAAAAAATTTGGCGGCGTTACCGATTCTTTAAAAAACCAAAGTTCAGTCATTGCTGCTGGAGGTTGAAAAATCTCTTTTACTCAACCTGATATAGAATGCAATGTCGGCCAGCGAGGACTCCACACCCCAGGTATCAATAATTAACCAATAGATTGTGTGCGCTGGCGGGACATGATTATCCTGAAGTATCATGTGCGCTGACGGGTATTAAAAAGGCAGAATTCAAACATGTGTGCTGACGGTTACACTTCTTATACCCAGCCCGTCTAAAATGTCACCTATAACGGGCGATATGCAGCAACTGCCTGAAAGAGGTGGATGCGATTTTTGCTTTGCAAAAGCAGAGATAGGTGCGCTGGCGAGCTATTTTCTTCTTTATAGACTCAAAATGTGTGCTGGAGGGATACAGCCCCGGGAAAAATAGAAAATGTGTTATGGCGGGATACGTCCGTCGGAAAGTCAAGATCATGTGTGCTGGCGGGCAATTGTGCCTGAAGAAGTCAAAAAAATGTGTGCTGACAGAATAGTATTTTCCTAATCGACTCATAATTATGTGTGCTGAAGGGAATCTGCTACGTTTAAAATGATTGATCGTGTGTGCTGACGGGCTATAGCTTAGAGTCAGAGCCCTTCATATGTGTGTTGGCGGGCTACAGCTTAGAGTCAGAGCCCTTGATATGTGTGTTGACGGGCTATATAGCTTAGAGTCAGAACCCTTAATCTGTGTGCTGACGGGCTAAAGTTTAGAGTCAGAGACCTCAATATGTGTGCTGACGGGCTAAAGTTTAGAGTCAGAGACCTCAATATGTGTGCTGACGGGCTAAAGTTTAGTGTCAGAGCCCTTAATATGTGCACAGGCGGATTTCTGGAACAATGCATTGCCTGATCATGTGCGCTAGCGGGATGCCAAATATGTCTGTTATGAAATGGAAGGCTGTTATAAGGGTTCTGTCATTATCCCAATAGCACACATTCAGATATCAGCTGGTTTCAGTTTCGGATTACGCTTATGAATAATAACGAAATTTTCTCGCGCTTTACGAACCAAAGAGAATTCCAGATAACCGATTTTTTGTAACTGCTCAAGTGCTTTTTTAATCGTGCGGTTTTGTTCGCTGACAGAGCTGCTGAGAGAGAGACGCTCACGCAAACGTGAAAAACTCACCGGAATAGGATTAGCTGGAAGACTTTCGATAAAGGTGTAAATAGCCTGAGCCGCTTCCTTCTTGGGAAGTGCTTTGATGGCATGTTGCTGAAGAAGGACTCTGTAGTCCAGCTGAAATAGTTCCCAAAGTTTTTCATCGGCCTCCAGTTGGACGATATCCCTTTCAGCATCAAAGTAGCCCGTTTTCAAAAGGCCTGTCTGATAACTTCCCTTAGCATCGCGTCCACGTTTGAAAGAGATTGATTTATTACGTAATTTCCCCAAAGACTCATGGATTGAAAGCCGCAGTCTGCCGTCTATACGCTTAGCAGAAAAGCCACATCCCTTAGCAAACTCAGTGAATTTCAGTTCAATTTTATTAGATGTCAGCCCGTATCGGCTGAAAGCATAGATAACTCCTATCCACACTTTAAAGTCGCTGTCCATATTGAGTCGCGGACCTGAAATATTGATATGATCGTAACCTTCAGCCCGGGCAATCTCCAGCTGTGAAAACAATTCAGAAGCATCAACAATATTGTTTTCGCCCTGTGATTTCGTGGGCTTAGGTACGAAAACACCAAGGCGCATCAGTGCCACTGGCTGAACAGTATTATTAGAATTAACTGTGAGCTGTTTATCTTTACTGACCATGTCACTATAAAGCGCATCGCCGATAAATGATTTATCTATCATATAGTTATCTTATATCTGAGTCACAGGATCTTCCTGTTAGTAAAAATGGTTTGTATCCCAACAGCACACACATTATATCCCAACAGCACACATTACCAGCCTGCCAGCACACACGAACGTCCCGTCAGGACACACGTTTATCCCTCCAGCACACATCATAAAAGGGCTTCAGGCCAGATGTGGTAAGGCCTTAGAGCCAGCGGGATCTCTTAGGAACTATAAGGATCTTAATTGGTAAATTATTGGATCGAGCCTGTGCAAATGTGGATAAATGATTTTTTACGAACCCGCCTGCGTATTGTTCAACTGGCGAAGCACACACAAAGAATTTGTGTGTGCTTCGCCAGTTACCAGTAAAACCTGTCTGTTACTTACAGAGGTAACAGACAAGCATGGCTGGCAGCAATAGACAGGGTAATTATCAGTGCCTGTGAGCATTGGCGCATCCGCTGCACAGTCCTGATACTCAGGATCTGTTTCCGGGATGGCGGTTTCAGGGCACCGAGCGGCAGCAACGAAAAACAGGGCTGCGCTCAGCTGGATATCACACTGGTCTGATTCGTAACTGCATCATACCGAGCTGGAGATGCATGTTTTATCGCTGGAATGAGAGAATGCCTTCCATGAAGTTTTTTGATCGCTGGGAACTGACACTGGCACGCTGGATGATGCTAAACAAGTTGATGTTAAAGACGGTGATTATATGAGCAGGGACAAGTACTGAACTGAAAACGGCGCGAAGTCAGCGCCATATCGGGTGAGTAGCAAGGGCTTTCAGAAGTGCAGGAAACCGAAACAGAGCGTCTTGTGGAAGCTGTCAGTAAGCAGATCAGGCGGTGGAAACGAAGAGGACTGACACTGACTGCCGGCAGCGACAGAGAACTGTAGAGTGAAAGCATTCAGTTGATAGCCGGTTAAGAGTTCATGGTAGTTTCTGAAACAACTGGCTACCAGGCATAGCCCCTTCGAATCCTGACCTGCAGTAATCAAGCCTCACTCCGCTAAGCTCCGCCGAACCCGCAGGCGAGTTCGTGCCTGATGGCTGAGATCAACGGCTGCAACCAGTTGTCTCCGGTGCGTTCCAGGCTCCGATGAGGCGGTTACGCCACGCCATTCCTCACCCGTTCGCACTCGCCATAAGGACGGCCCGCTCCATTACCCTCTGCCGCGATGAACTCACTGAAACATGCGTAACAGCCATCGACAGAGGAGAACCAGCCTGAACACCCACAAACCGCTGCTTCTTAACCTACCGAAACATCGACTGAAGACCCACAGAACAATACAGAACTGACAACGGAGCAGTTCCAGGATCTCTGCGATTTCATCATCAACAACGGCACTCTTTGTGGTCCGGGCGGCGTGACCTGGCAGTCAGGACGGCTTTCAGTTGGGGTCGGTTCGATGGTTTTTGTAACTCGCGGAAGATGAGTCGGTAGCGGTTTTCACACCGGACGTTCCGGGGCGGCCTTTTCTTTGGCAGGGAGCAGCTTGCCCGGTTGCGATTCAACGGCAGCGCTATCCGCAACTCTGTCGCATTAAAGGCGGTGGCCCCGCAAAAAGTGCGCTGCCAGGTTTTCAGGCAACGCAGGTTTCTTCATCTTCTCTCCGTTAACGCGACAAAGCCGTTTGATTAACCCTAGTGGATATGCCGTATAACAATTTACTGCATCAGGGGGATGAGTTAACCGGGCTTAGGCAGACAGGAGCTTGCCCTTTTAGCTAATATCAAAGAAGCTTTATCCTTGCAATTGCATAAATTGATTTTCACATTGGAAAACTTCCATCTCAACTAATATTAAAATAATTTTACAAGATTCGAACCCGTCAAAAACCCTTGTAATAAATTAAACTCTTAATATCAAAACCAATACTTAGCATCAATCACATTAAGCGGCGAAACATCACAATCATAGATTACTTACCTGTGTTTTTTTTGGAAAAATTATATTTACCAGCGGTACACCTTATAGTCAAATATACAGTAAAGAACCTTCCTGTAAGTTGTTTTATTTATCGTTCATCCCACCGATTACGTGTCATTAAAATACTATTGCTATTCTAATATGACATTGATTTATGTGAAATGTGATACAGGACGCAAAACTTTAACGAATATCGCCTGTCAGGATTGTTGTTGATACTTAGTTGATTCTTATGGAATGAAGGAAGAGTACTCTTGAATGAATTCACGGTTTTTTTCCGAAAACACCCCCCAATTTATCTTAGGAATGTATTCAAAAAAGGCCATTCATGGAGGTTCTTATGACAGTAAAGTCACCATTTTCCCAGTTTTCTGACAGTGCACCATTCCCTTATTTTGGCGAGCTGGGCACAACCAATCTTAACTCTCTTACCGCTGAAAAGTACGGGGTTTACAGACAACAGAACAGCGGGAGCGTTTATTCTGCCCTTAACTATCCGGTGGACAGCCCCGGTTCTTTACTGGTTCTGCCAACACGGGATGATGGCTGTTCACAGGAATACCGTCCGTATGACAATAATTCCCTCTACCGACGTCGCTATTACAAATCCTCCTTTATGTGGGTATGGTCATCCTGGTGTCAGGAATATAATACAGAAAACCCTCCCTCTCCGGACAGTCGTCTTCTACAGGAAGTTGGCCTCCCGATAGGAGCCATTATAATATGGCATGCCACGCCCCCCCCTTATGGCTGGTTATATTGTGACGGTTCGTCGTTCCGCGCTGATGAATATCCTTCACTGGCGGAAATATTTATGGACGGCAGCCTGCCACTGCTGAATCCCAGTGAAACTTCACTGGCATATATCATTAAAGCCGTATAATTTTCATTATCCGAGAGTAGGGGCCACACAGGAGCACTGTTGCTAAAATCTGCAGGTGATAAACCCTTCGCCCTTTTTGCTGACGGAGCAGCGCAGTAACCCATTTAAAAGCCGGCATTTTCAGCGCGACATCATCCTGTGGGCTGTACACTGGTACTGCAAATACGGTATCAGCTATCGTGAGTTGCTGGAGATGCTGGCTGAGCGTGGTTTGAACGTTTATCACTCACCGATTTACCGCTGGGTTTAGCGTTATGCGCCTGAAAGGGTAAAACGGTTGCGCTGATCCCGGCGTAACCTTTTCGATTTGAACCCGTGACACATTGATGAAACGTACGTGAAGGTGAATGGCCGGTGAAATTATCTGTATCGTGCCATCGCCAACAGAGGACGCACCATCGATTTTTATCGCTCTCCGCGTCGCAATAGTAAAGCTGCATGCCGGTTCCTTGTGACATTCCTTAACAACGTAAAGAAGTGGCAGACCCATGATTTATTAACACGGGTAAGGCTGCCACCTATGGCCATGCGCTTGCCCTGCTCAAACGCGAAGGTCGATGCCCGCCAGACATTGGACACTCACAGATTACGTATCGGAATAACGTTATAGAATGCGATCATGAATTGGCGTCACACCGGGATTTAACGGCTTACGCCACCATTGACGGGATTGAAGTGATGCGCGCACTACGCAAAGGTCAGGCCCCACCGTTTTATTACTGTTATCCCCAGGGCGAGATCCGCCTGGTGAGCAGAGTCTTTGACGTGTAGGGCCTTTCGATAAAACAGCAGGAACCTTATTGTGCCCTGTGCAAAAGATCCGATTTATCGAGGTGTCAGTTTAAGAAAACCGGAGAAGATGGCTTTTTTAGGTTAAACCCCTTTTAGATCCCCGACATCACTGGAATGAGGCGTGCCACCTTTCATGGTCAGGAGCACCTGAAAGAAGCGATTCAATCTCCTAACCATGGACGCCCCCCGGGACTGCGCCAGAAACAACGGTAGATCGCACTTATACGCCTGAAAGGGGGGACCAGCATCTGCTCCCTGGCACGAAAATTCGGAACATCCCGGCAGACCATTATGCGGATGCGTGATGATGCACTCAATCCGGCGGCACCAGAACAGCAGGGAATGGACCTAACCACCCCGGCATGGCCCCTGAAGAAATGGCAATGCTGTTCACCGCCAGTGTTAGCGTTTTCCTGGCTGTGATAGCATATGCGAGTCATTTTTCAGAGTCAGGGCTGATGAAGAAAAAAAGCAGCAACCCCACACCTCACGATGCCACATTTCGACAATTCCTGACTCAGCCGGGTGTTGCCCGTGATTTTATGGAGCTCCACCTACCGGCAGAGTTGCGCACCATCTGCGATCTCAGCACGCTTAAACTGGAATCCGGATCGTTCGTCGAAGATGATCTCCGCCAGTATTTCAGCGACGTGCTCTACAGCCTGAAAACCACTGCAGGTGATGGTTATGTCCATGTGCTCATCGAGCACCAGTCTTCGCCTGATAAACACATGGCTTTTCGTCTGGTCCGTTATGCGGTGGCGGCTATGCAGCGCCACCTTGAGGCGGGCCATAAGAAATTACCACTGGTGATACCGGTGTTGTTCTACGCCGGTAAGCGCAGCCCGTATCCGTACTCAACCCGCTGGCTGGATGAGTTTGACGATCCGGCGCTGGCAGGCAGGCTCTACAGCAGCGCTTTCCCGCTGGTTGACGTGACCGTCATTCCGGATGATGAAATCGCCAGCCACCGCAGTATGGCCGCCCTGACATTGTTGCAGAAACATATTCATCAGCGTGATCTGGCAGAACTGGTAGACCGGCTGGCACCCATTTTGCTGGCCGGATATCTGTCTTCATCGCAGGTGATATCGCTGGTACACTATATTGTACAGGCTGGCGAAACATCCGACGCCGAGGCCTTTGTTCGCGAACTGGCACAGCGTGTGCCGCAACACGGAGACGCACTTATGACCATCGCACAACAGCTTGAACAGAAGGGCATCGAGAAGGGCAGAGCTGAAGGGCTGCAGCTAGGTGAGCAACGTGGAATTGAGAAAGGTGAGCGAGAAGCCACCCTTAAAATTGCACGAACCATGCTCCAGAATGGTATTGACCGAAATACCATCATGAAAATGACCGGTCTTACTGAAGACGACCTGGCGCAGATCCGCCACTAATCATCCTTTCCTTACACTCCCTGTCTGGCCATCACCGTAAACTGGTGGGGCAGGGAGGTATCCTATGCGGGCTCAGCCTGCCAGCCACAACGTTGACATGCATTCTGGATAGCATTGCGCTGTCTCAACGCTATCCGTCGACGATAAGAACCGATCAGAGCCCGGAATTTACCTGCCGCGCGCTCGAATAATGGGTCTTTGAGCATGGTGATGAGCTGCGCTTAATCCAGCCGGGGAAGCCAACACAGAACGGATTTAACTGAGAGCTTCAACGGTCACTTTCGGGATGCATGCCTGAATGAGCATTGGTTCAGCGGTATTGTTCACGGCAGGAAAATCATTAATGACTGGCGGCAGGTTTACAACAAGTGCCGTCCACATTCGTCGCTGAATTACCAGACACCATCTAAATTTGCAGCGGGCTGGAGAAATAGAAAATCAGAAGGTAAAGAAACCGACATGACTAACTGATCGTTGTATCTCATAACGGGGACAGGTCAGGTATGTCATTGACTGGCTACTCGCCTATGATGAAAACTCAGAGGACGTCATTAAGAAAATTTGCTGCGCAGATGAGAATACTCCGATTATCCTATTAACAGGCCAATTGAATCAGCATGAACAGGAAATCGGTGAAACCATCGTTAAGTATGGTGTAGAACTTGATGAGAAACCTACACGAGCTTTTATCTTATCCTCTATTCTCCTTGCCAATCTTTTTTACTGAGTAATGGTACTAAATATGGAATTCCTGAAGCTTGAACCAAAACACATTAAGGAAGTTTACGACATCCGTTTATCAGTGAATGAAAACAGGGTTCACGCTCATCAGATACAATATCTGCAGAGAAAGCAGGTCATTGAAGATATCAGCCAGGATGGCGGATGGATTTGCAGAATCAACAACGGGTTTGTGGGATATGGACTGGGTATACACATTCCCCATGCCCTGATAGGCGGCCTGTTTATCAGACCTGAGTATCAGGGGCGAGGTATTGGCAGTGAGATACTCGAAAGGATCACAGACTGGTTCTTCAACGGAAATGATGACCAGATTGAACTGACTACTGATAAAGGGTCAATTGCGTCTGGATTTTATGCAGCCAGAGGATGGGTGCAGGAAGGTGAAGATGAATTTGGCCAGCTGATCATGCGAAAAAGGAAATAACGATAAGGGCAAATGCACTCTGTCTCACCCTGATGTCAGTACATATTGTGCTGGCATACTCACTTTAATTAGTTTCAAGTAACACGGTCAGAACTGTCACAACAGAAGACCTGTCACATCTGGCTTCATCCACCATTAAAATCGCTACAAATTTCACACCTGAAGCAACATTCGCAGAAGTCACTTTCACAACTCTCCTGAAATCGTACGATGTTCATGACTTACGGCTGCGATTTTTGCCTTTAGATGACCACAGCTATACATTGCCCGTTGACGAACTGGACAAATACGGGGTCATTATTGGCCTACAAGAAAAACGGAAAATGGATATCATATCCGAAAAACAGCGTCATAACGGATGCAGTAACGGTGATTTTACAGAGGAAGTTCAACGTCTTCCTCCGTTACCGCCGCAAAGCGCAGCAGGGCATTTTTCCCGGATTCTTCTGCCTGTGTCAGCCTCAGTACCACCGGCAGCATGTCCTGAAGCGCCAGAAACTTGCGGTTACGTTCAACCTTCTTCGTGTGACTCATCGTTTCGCCCCCTACCCAAAGCGTATTTCTCTCACCGGACTGCATGATGCTCTGTTCCGCGGTTTTACCATGATGCCAGTACGGGTCTCTTTCCTGCGTAATCGCCCTATCCGCGCCCGCATTCCCCCCGAAGGTTCGCGGTAAAAGACCGATTGCCGATGTTGCCAGCCAGTCAAAGCCCAGTTTGTGACCTGACCACCCCAGCTTCTCGTCAAACTCGCTGTCGAGATCCACCTCCAGCGGTATCTGTGTCACCGTGTCATTATCATTGGCGTGACGGTAGTGGGTGATGTCCCTCAGCAGGTACACGGCCAGGCGGGTGAATGTCCGCGGCATCCTGCAGGTATACAATACAGAATGATTTTCATTCCCCATCCCACCCAGCTCTGCAGGGCATCGTTTCGGGCCGAAGGACACATCGCTCAGGACATTCAGCTTGCTGGCGGTTCCGCACCAGGCGACCAGCACGTGCGAGGCACATTCCACTGTAAACAGGCGGGTATCGCCTTCTCCCGCGCCCCCTTTCCAGGTGTTCATGTAGACAGGCGAAAGGTACACGCTTTATATGCTGGAAGCACTGAGCTGAATGCACAGTAATGGAGAAGAAACCGGGGGTGAAGATATCGCCCGGTTATCCCCATTAATGCCCCAGCATATCAATATGCTGGGGCATTATACGTTTACGTTACCGGAGGATATTCTGAAGGAAAAAATAATGATATTTAATTTCAATTTAAACAATGAGTTAACTTCTTAGCGTACGTTTTCGTTCCGTTGGCCCTTAAAGCCGTTACGCTTAAGAGAATTTGCTGATACCTGAGAGTGGTATTGCAATATTACTCCTTTGCTGAATAGTTCAACAACGCGTCATAACCTTTCCGGCGGTAATTAAGCATTGAAATCCCCCAGCAGGCGATAAACATCCCGACGACGACAAATCCGGCGTTACCGAGGTTATCGTTGAACGTACCAACCCACTGCCAGATATCGCCTTCAAACCGGAACTTATCCGCCAGCAGCCCCAGCGTCTCAAGGCCGCCGATAAACAGCGCGACTACGACCGACGTCCCGGTAATCGTCATGTTGTAGTAAAGCTTACGCTGGGGTTTATTGAATGCCCAGCCGTAAGCCCCAACCATGATAACGTTGTCGAGTGTATCTACCAGTATCATGCCGCTGGCAAACAGCGCCGGAAACACCAGGATCGACCAGACAGACATGCCACTGGAGGCACTGCCGGCCGAAATACCAAGCAGGCCAATCTCGGTGGCGGTATCAAAGCCCAGGCCAAAAAGAAAACCAACCAGGTACATGTGCCAGCTTTTGTCGATCAGCCGGAAAACAGAACTAAACAGACAGCTCATTATGCCGCCGGTGGTCATTTCCGTAAAATCTGCGGTCAGCAGCTCACCGCGTTTAAGCTGGCGGAAGTTAAGCCATATGCCGCGTAAAATGATGAGGTTTACCAGCGCCATAATAAGCAGAAAGCTGGCGGAAACGGTGGTGCCGATTACGCCGCCAGCGTGGTGAAACCCGTCCATTTTTTTTTGAAAAGCTGCCGTCGTGGCCGCAATCGCCACAGAGGCCAGCACCACAATGCTTGAGTGGCCAAGTGAAAACCAGGCCCCGACGCCAAACGGCCTTTTGCCCTGCTGCATCATTTTCCGGGTCACGTTATCAATCGCGGCAATATGGTCGGCATCCACCGCGTGGCGCAGACCATAGCACCAGGCCAGCAGGCTTGCCGCCATTAGCGCAGAGCTGTGGTTAAATGCCACCAACGCCCAGGCCCATGCGGCAAAGTTAGCCGCGACTAAAACCGCCAGCAGCAGGCCGGCTCGTGAATGGTCACGAAGAACAGGCATTAACATCTTTTTTATCCTTGTAGTGATTCAAATAGCGGGCCGCGGCCACCACGGCCTGCCCAAGGGAAAGGGCACCGTCTCCGGCCGGAAGCCGCATCGGGAAGAGAGTATTAAAATCCGAGAGGTAGAACGCGAGACGCTCGCGCAGCAGGCGGTTGTGCATCACGCCACCACAGCAGACCACGGTGGTTATGCCTGTCAGCAAAGCATGATGACGAACCATCGCAGCAAAACCTTTCGCCAGTACATCATGGAACGCCCAAGCCCGCGCTCCGTCCTCGCCCTGCCAGCCAAACCATTGTCGCCAGAATGCCGCCAGATCGAGATGACCGTTCACCAGCGGCAGAGCGACCGGATGCGAGCAGGGGCCGGCGTCCAGCGCCAGTGCCTCAAGACGGCAGGCTGCTTCGCCCTCATAGCTTTGCTGGTACGGTGCGCAGTTGAGCGCAGCGGCGACCGCGTCAAACAGTCGCCCGCAGGAAGAAGCCAGTGGCGCGTTAACTCTGCGCGCTATGGCTTTTGCCAGCGGCTGCCAGTGCTGCGTCCTTACGGCTTGCGTCTCGGGATAGCGCAGCCAATCAGGTACAAACGCGTCACACTGTGCCAGCAGGTTACGCCACGGCTGCACGGCGGCCAGATCGCCGCCAGGCAGGGCGACGGCAGGCAGCCCGCCAAGGTGTACACTGCGCCGGTAGTTCACCAGCAGGCATTCGCCACCCCAGAGCTTGCCGTCCTCGCCATAACCTAAGCCGTCCAGAACCAGTGCTATAACCTTGTCTCCGTTCAGCGGCCAGTCGTGCTCGGTCAGGCAGGCCGCTGCATGGGCATGATGATGCAGTACTTCGGTGACCGGCAGCCCCATTTCACGCCCCAACTGCGAACTGCGATAGCCCGGGTGAGCATCAAGTGCGACATGTTCAGCTGCAAAACCGTAGATCTGACTCATCAGCGTCAGCGAGCGTTGCCATTGTGCTTCAACGCCTTCCTGAGTCAGATCGCCAAGATGCTGGCTCAGCACCGCCTGTCCTCCCCGAACCAGACAAAACGTATTTTTAAGGTCGCCACCGAGTGCCAGAATCGGCGGCAGGTCTTTAAAGCCTGCAGGCAAAGGAAGTGCATCCGGTACAAAGCCCCGCGCACGGCGCAGCATTTCTCCGCTGGCACGCACAACCGAGTCGTCCATGCGCTGCAGAATGTCGCGGTTGTGCAGCAGAAAGCCGTCGGCGATATTCCCAAGATCCTGAAGAACCTGAGCATTATCGATAGCAGGTGGCCTGCCGTTCAGGTTCCCGGAAGTCATCACCAGTGGACCGCCGAAGTCCTGCGCCAGCAGATGCTGGAGCGGACTGGCAGGTAGCATTACACCGATTTCATTGCGACCCGGTGCCACGGCAGCGCTCAGCCCGTGCAGGCTGTCCTTTGCCACCAGCACCACCGGTGCCGCAGGCGTTGAAAGCAGCGCTTCGACGCGTTCAGGCAGACCTTCGGCTGTGGCTATCATCACCGCAAGAGGTTTCGCTGGCCGCTGCTTGCACGCTCTCAGGCGCTGAACGGCGGCATGATTCCCGGCATCCACGGCAAGATGAAATCCACCCAGACCTTTCACCGCAACAATTTCGCCGGCACGCAGCGCCACAATGGCCTGTTTAAGCGCCATCTCACCGTCGCGCCGTTGCTCCCCCTGCAGCCAGAAGATCTGCGGCCCGCACTCAGGACAGGCCACCGGCTGAGCGTGAAAACGCCTGTCTATCGGCCGGTGATACTCAGCATCACAGGCGGCGCAGAGCGGAAAAGCAGCCATCACCGTGGACGAACGGTCATAGGGCATTGCCCGAATGATGGTGAAGCGCGGCCCACAGTGGGTACAGTTGATAAACGGATAGCGGTAACGGCGGTCGGCGGGATCGCTAAGCTCGCGCAGGCAGTCCGGACAGGTGGCAGCATCCGGCACGATTTGGGTGTCCATCGCGCCGCGGTTGCTGTGACGAATGCTAAATTCTGATGGCAAAATATCCCAGCTCATCGGCTGATGCGCCACGCTGTCAATACGCGCTAAAGGCGGGCAATGCTGGTAAAGCTCGCCCAGGAACGCTTCCGGGCTGGCCGCCAGGCGAACCACTACACCCTCGCCGTCGTTGCAGACATCACCCAGCAGCATCAGCCGCTGTGCTATTTGCCAGACAAAGGGCCGGAAGCCAACACCCTGCACTTTGCCGCGGATACGAAGTACGGAGCCCCGCACCCTCTCACCAGCGGGACGAGGGAACAGATCGCGTTTAGCTTCTGCGTTTCCCCCTTCCTTAGGGTGAGCGGAGATGGGAGTAAAGATCACGCTTCTACCGCCTCGCGCAGCCGTGCTTTCATGCTGTTGTAGGTCGTTTGTGCATAGTTCTCGGCCCACGCCTGATCCTCAATCGCGCTTACACTTACCGCGCAATACTTGGTTTCCGGCGTTTTGGATATCGGGTCAAGATTATCCTGTGTCAGCTCATTACAGGCACCAATCCACCACTGGTAAGTCATATAAACCGAGCCTTTATTGATGCGCTCGTTTACATCGGCACGGCTGATCACTTTGCCGCGACGTGAACTCACCCAGACCAGCTGATGATCTTTAATCCCTAATGCTTCAGCATCCTGCGGATTGATTTGTACAAAGCCGGGCTCATCGGCGAGCGTTTGCAGTGCGGCACAGTTACCGGTCATTGAACGGCAGGAGTAGTGCCCGACTTCACGTACAGTACAAAGCACCAGCGGGTAGTTTTCGTCGGGAACCTCGGCAGGTGCACGCCACTCTGCAGCAAACAACTGGCCTTTACCGCTCGGTGTATCGAATTTGCTACCTTTATAAAGGTACGGCGTGCCTGGATGATCCAGCGTCGGACAAGGCCACTGTACATGCCCCATATCACCCATTTTTTCATAGGTCACGCCGTAAAACAGCGGGCACAGCTCACGCAGCTCATCCCAGATTTGCTGGTTGTTTTCGTAGTGCATTGGGTAGCCCATAGCCGTTGAAATCAGGCTGATGATCTCCCAGTCACGCTTCACGTTGTATTTCGGCTCAATCGCTTTTTCAAAACGCTGGAACCCCCGGTCAGCGCAGGTAAAGACCCCACCGTGCTCACCCCAGGAGGTTGCAGGCAGCAGCACGTCTGCCACCTCGGCGGTTTTGGTCATGAAGATGTCCTGCACCACCACGAAGTCGAGCGCCTCAAACCCTTTACGCACCAGGCCCAGATCTGCTTCGGTCTGGAGCGGGTCTTCGCCCATGATGTAATAGGCTTTGACCTTGCCCTCTATCGCGAGGTGCGGCACTTCGGTAATACGTATGCCGACTTTGTCATCCATTACTGTCGGGTCGATGCCCCAGGCTTTTGCAAACTTCGCGCGCACCTCCGGGTCAACCACATCCTGGTAGCCGGGGAACTGGTTAGGCAGCACGCCCATATCGCAGGCACCCTGCACATTATTCTGCCCGCGTACCGGGCCAACGCCGACGTTTTCACGTCCGAGATTGCCGGTGAGCAACGCCAGGCTGGACAGCCCTTTAACCACGTCCACGGCCTGACCGAACTGGGTCACCCCCATGCCCCACATGATGGTGGCGGATGGGGCGGCAGCGAAGGTTCGCATCGCCTGGCGAATCTGAACTGCGGGTACACCGGTCAGGTGTTCGATGTCCTCCGGGGCATAACCTTTAACGTTTTCGCGGTAGGTATCCAGCCCTTCGGTATATTTGGCGACGTACTCTTTGTCATAAAGCTGCTCTTCCAGCAGCACGTAGCCAAAGGCGTTAACCAGCGCCATGTTGCAGCCGTTTTTGATCTGCAGGTGCTGGTCGGCAATACGGGCGGTTTCGATGCGGCGCGGATCGCAGACGATAATTTTTGCTCCGTTGCTTTTGGCCTTAATCACCCGCCGCGCCACAATAGGATGCGAGTCGGCGCAGTTGTAGCCCACCACCAGCAGACATTTAGAATGTTCAATATCGCCGATTGAGTTACTCATCGCCCCGTTACCCAGCGTCGCCTGCAGTCCGGCAACGGAAGGGCCGTGGCACACGCGAGCGCAGCAGTCGACGTTATTGGTGTTCAACACCGCACGAGCGAATTTCTGCATCACGAAGTTGGTTTCGTTCCCCGTGCCGCGTGAGGAGCCAGTGGTCATAATGGTGCGGGGGCCGAACTGCTCTTTAATCGCCTTCAGGCGCTTAGCGGTATAGCTGATGACTTCTTCCCAGCTGACCGGTTGCAGCTTGCCGCCCTTCTCATAGCGGATCATTGGCTGTGTCAGTCGAGGAGTCAGCAATTTGGTATCGTTAAGAAAATCCCAGCCGTAGTAGCCTTTCAGGCACAGTTCATTCTGGTTTGTCACGCCCTCGGCCGCTTCGGCGCGGAGTATTTTGTTGTTCTCAACAATCAGTTTCAGTTTGCAGCCCGCACCGCAGTATGGACAGATGCTGGTAATTTTTTTCATCAATCACAAACCTGTTAAAAATTGAAAGACAAAGGAATTAGAAAGTCAGCGCCGCAGGAGCATCTAACGCCGCGCGGCGACGTTTTTCCGCGCTCATTTGGTCCAGCCGGTTACGGTCAACGCACAGGATGGCGTTGGTCGGGCAGACTTCCAGGCAGGCCGGGCCAGCCTCGCGGTGATAGCAAAGGTCGCATTTGTTGGCCTCGGCTTTTTCCGCCATCACGTTCAACCCGGCGCCGCTGTTGCGAATAACCGGACGCACGACGACCTCCATCGCGCCATAAGGGCAGGCGACAACGCAGGTTTTGCAGCCGATGCAGCGTTCCTGCATCACATGAACAAAACCCTGATCGCGGCTGATTGCGCCGTTAGGGCAGACATTCGCACAGGGTGCGTCCTCGCACTGGCGGCACATGGTAGCCGTAGATACGTTCACGCCTTTGATGACGTGAATGCGCGGCAAGAAGGTTTTTGGGGTCAGCGCCGAGCAGTCCTGGTTCTCGTGGTGGGAGACGACGCAGGCCACCTCACAAGTGCGGCAGCCGATGCATTTGCTCGAATCGGCAATCATGAAGCGGTTCATCATAAACTCCTGCAATAAGTGTGTTGTCGCAGGGGGTAATTCATAAACCGTGCCAGGTTTGCAGGCGGCGTGGTTAGCGGGTTTGACGGGGAGTAAGAAGAGAGTTCGACACTTTTGACGATGTCATTTTGGCAACGATAGTCATTAACGCCCCTCCCCTGGAAGGGAGAGGGAGGGAAGACTAGAAAGAGATTCCGCTCTCTGGAGGGAGGAGGGGCTCATATCCACCGTAATCAGACCACGTTGCCAGCCGCTGGTAGACCTGCTCCACCGCCGCTTTTACCGCCTCCGTCATCGGATAGTAAAAGCCGACGATATCCGGCTGAATGCCAAGGAACACCACTTCACCCACATCCTCTTTGAGCTGATCGACCAGATAATTAAGCGGCATATTGTGGGTGGTCATCATAAACATTTCGGCGATATCATCCGGATCAATGATGCGGATCTCGCCAGCGTTGAGCATCATGTCGGTGGCATCCACAATCAGCAGCCGCTCAGGATGCAGCTCGCGGATGGCAACCACGTCGTTTTCCGGCGCGCTGCCGCCATCGATCACTACCCAGTCCCCCTGCGGGGAGGCCTCGCATTTCTCGGCCAGCAGCGGGCCTGCGCCGTCGTCACCCATCATGCTATTGCCTACGCAAAGCAGCACCTTAGTCATAGCGTCTCCTCACCATCAGGTAGATGGCGGGTTCCTGTTGAATAGCCCGAAGCATGTCGAGCATCGCCTGGCTCCAGCCCTGCTGTTCAGCCGTTTGCGTCGGCTTAGCCGCATCAAAAGCCCGGGCCAGCATCACCACATGGTTCTGGTCGATAACAATTTCACCGTAGCGTGGTACGCCGTTCATTTTGCGCCTGGCATCGCCGTCAACCTCCAGCGTGGCAATCCAGGCCTGATAAGCTTCCAGCGGGCAAACGAGGCGCTCTTTCAGGCAGTCGATCACCCCCAAATGGTGGCCAATCGCCAGGCTGTAGTAGACCACCTGCTGAGCGTCAGCCGGGGTATGATCGTTCTCATCGACAAACTTGCGGCTGAGCTGACAGAACACCACCGACTCGCTCATTACGCGCGCTCCTGATGAACCAATTGCTCAAGACGGGTGACGATTTCCGTCAGGCGCGGATCGTTTTCCTCACTCAGCCACAGCTGAACAGCATCGCCCCCGGTCGTCAGGTTTGTCATGTAGCTGTCGGCGATCTGGCGTCCATAGCGGTAGCCTGCCAGGCGACGCGCGGCGCGGTCGATACGCACACGCAGCGGCTGCACCATATCCGGATGCAGAATTTTTGCCGGTTCCAGGTCCAGCTCACTTGCCGGGCGGGTGTGGATTTTTTGCTCCAGCAGGCCGAGTGCCATCGCGAACCCGTACAGCGTGGCGGCAGGCGTTGGCGGACAGCCAGGGATATAAACGTCGACCGGCACAATTTTGTCGGTGCCGCCCCAGACGCAGTAAAGATCGTGGAATATCCCGCCGCTGTTGCCGCAGGCGCCGTAGGAAATGCAGATTTTAGGATCGGGAGCCGAATCCCAGGCACGCAGCGCCGGCGTGCGCATCGCGCGAGTCACCGCGCCGGTAAACAGCAGAATATCGGCATGACGAGGGGAAGGGACAACTTTGATACCAAAGCGTTCCGCATCGAACAGCGGCGAAAGCGTAGCAAAAATCTCGATTTCACAGCCGTTACAGCCGCCGCAGTCCACGCGGTAAACGTAGGCGGAGCGTTTGATATTTTTCAACAGTGACGCCTTCATGCTGGCGATAGACTCGTCCACCGCCATCGGCACCGGAATGTCGTTGTGGTCGCGCGGCCCCCCTGACAGATTACTCATTAGCTGACCTCTCTCATCTGACGGCTAAAGTCGATACGGTCGGAAGACACCAGGCTTTGCTGGCGCTTACAGCACGGACAAGTTTCAAACGCCGGGCGGCGGCTTTCCGCACGGGCATCGCCGTTGTGCGCAAGCAGCGCAATCGCGTAGTCGATCTCTTTTTGCACGGCGAACGGGCGGCCGCATTCGCGGCAGTTACACAGCGGGAAGCTGGCCTGCTGCAGAAAATCGGCTGTGTTCCATACCGCCAGTTCGTACTGCTGCGAAAGCCTGATGGCGGTCGTCGGGCAAACCTCTTCACAACGTCCGCAGAAAATGCAGCGTCCGAGGTTAAAGCTCCACTGCAGTTGCCCGGCAACCAGGTCCGTCTCCGCGCTCAGGGCATTGGAGGGGCAGGCGTTAACGCAGGCCGCACAGCCGATGCATTGTTGCGGGTTGTGCTCAGGCTTGCCGCGAAAGTTAGGGTCTGTGGCAATGGGCTGGACCGGGTAAGACTCGGTTGTCACGCCGTCCCTGATGGCTTTTTTGATGACGTTAAACATGCGTTTTCCTTGTTTGCCTGGCCTGAGTGATTAACCCTTACCCTGGAAGGGAGAGGGTCAACGCTAGCGCGATCCAGTCCCCCCTTTGGGGAGAGGGTCAGGGGTTTCCCACCACACACCGGGCAGCAAAATCATTTCAGTGGCGAATTAGTGCGCTCAATGCTGTAGCGCTCCAGCTCTTTGTATGGCACCACCTGACTTTTCTTCTTGCGCACGTCCACTACCGTCATGCGGTCAGTACAGGAGTAGCAAGGGTCAAGGCTGCCGATAATCAGCGGAGCATCTGATACCGTGTTGCCGCGCAGCATGTAGCGCAGGGTTGGCCAGTTAGCGTAAGTGGCCGCGCGACAGCGCCAGCGGTAAAGCTTTTGGTTGTCGCCCGTCATGCTCCAGTGAATGTCGTCTCCGCGCGGGGCTTCCGAGAAGCCAAGGGCAAAGCGGTTTGGAATGTAAGTGAAACCGTCTACGGCGAGCGGGCCACCCGGCAGGTTATCTAAACCGAAATCAATCATGTTCAGCGCGGTGAAGACTTCATTGATGCGCACTTTCAGGCGGGAAAGCACGTCGCAGCCGTCGAGGCTGTGAACATCCATCGGCAGCAGACCGTAGCCGATAAACGGGTGGTCGGCGCGGGTATCGCGGGCATGGCCGCTGGCGCGCACCATTGGGCCAACGTTACTGAAGTCACGGGCGATTTGTGGCTCCAGGCGACCAATCCCGACGGTGCGCTGCTCGATATTCGGTGTACTCAGCAGAATATCCACCCGATCCTGCACTTCCCGGCGCATCTTCCGGGCGAGCTGGCGGGTCTGGATCATGTCGTCTTTCAACAGGTCGCGGCGGATGCCGCCGATCAGATTCAGACCGTACGTTTTACGCGCCCCGGTCAGAATCTCCGCCATCTTCATCGACATTTCACGCACCCGGAAGAACTGCATAAAGCCTGAGTCGAAGCCCACGAAGTGACAGGCCAGACCGAGGTTCAGCAGGTGGCTATGCAGGCGCTCAACCTCAAGCAGGATGGCGCGGATCATCTGCGCGCGCTCCGGCACCACAATCCCCATCGCGTTTTCGACCGAGGTGGTATAGGCGGTGCTGTGGGCGAAGCCGCAGATGCCGCATACGCGGTCGGACAGGAAGGTGACTTCGTTGTAGCCCATGCGGGTTTCCGCCAGTTTTTCCATGCCGCGATGGACGTAGAACAGGCGGTAGTCGGCGTCGATAATATTTTCGCCATCGACGAACAGGCGGAAATGGCCCGGTTCGTCAGAAGTAACGTGCAGCGGGCCAATCGGCACCACGTTATTCTTTTTCGTCCCGAGTTCGTTAATGAACTCATAGCTCTCTTTGTCGGTGGTCGGCGCCGGGCGCTGGCGGTAGTCCATGCTGTCTTTACGCAACGGATAAAGATCGTCAGGCCAGTCGTCCGGCAACACCAAACGGCGTTCATCGGGCAGGCCAACCGGCTGCAGGCCGTACATATCGCGAACTTCGCGCTCGCCCCAGACGGCAGCAGCAACACGAGGCGTGACGGACGGAAACGCCGGTTTGTCAGCATCCACTTCCACACGTACGGTGATCCAGCATTTCACGCCGCGTTCCATCGACAGCACGTAATACACCGCATAGCCGCCGCAAAGCTGGCGCTCATCGTTACCAAACAGCACCGAAAGCCAGCCGCCCTGCTGGTAGTAAAGCCATTCCACCACGTCCGGCAGCATGTTGAGCTTCACGGTGACGGTGAGTTGATCGTTGGTCTGCCAGGCTTCGTCGATCACGGCATTCGGGAATTGCTGATGCAGCGCGACGAGATAGTGTTGGCCTATTTTTTCTTCAGTCATTGATAAATTCTCTTAAATCACGCCGCCAGCAAGGAGACGAAGGCTAAAAAGGCAAAGCCAAAACCGGCCCAGGTAATGCGCGAGGTTTCAGACATTCGCAAACGCGCCATGCTGTTTTCAAACAGCGCGATAATCAGCACGCCCGCCACCAGCTTCACGACGGCCAGCGCTAAAGTGAGAACAAGTCCGCCCCAGCTAAAGGCGCGCATTTGTCCCCACGGCAGGAACACGCCAACAAACATTTGCAGAACAACCAGCTGCTTTAGGGAAATGCCCCACTTCAGCACCGCCAGGCCCGCGCCGCTGTATTCGGACAAAGGCCCTTCCTGCAGCTCCTGTTCGGCTTCGGCGAGGTCAAACGGCAGCTTGCCCATTTCAATGAAGGTCGCGAAGGCACAGGCTGTAAAAGCCAGGATCAGCGTCAGGCTCTGCGCCGTCGGCCAGTCTTGAATGGCTCCGGCGATAGTGCTGATGTGCGTGCTGCCGGCAACCTGAGCTGCCACCCACAAACCTAGCAGCATAATCGGCTCTACCAGTACACCGAGCATCGCTTCACGGCTCGCGCCAATACCGGTGAACGGGCTTCCGGTATCTAACCCGGCGATGGCGAAAAAGAAGCGGGCGATAGCGAACAGGTAAATTAAGGTGACCAGGTCTCCTGATGACGGCAGCGGCGAGGCAACCGTCACCACCGGCAGCGCGGTGGTGATGGTCAGCATCACGCCAACCATCACGAACGGCATCAGGCGGAAAACCCAGCCGGACACAGCGGGAGCCACGCTCTGGCGGCCCAGCAGCTTGAACAAATCCCGGTACTCCTGGAGTACCCCAGGACCACGGCGGTTATGCAGGCGGGCGCGTGTCACGCGAGTAATACCGGACAGCAGCGGAGCAACAAAAAACAGCGCCAGCGCCTGGATCAGGGCAAATAAAAACGTTGTCATATCAGTTCCTCAGGCAATCATCGCCACCAGTAAAATCGCCAGCTCAATCATCGCCAGGCGGCGGAACGTGCCGGACAGACACCCGCTCTGCCAGCCGGGCATCCATTTTCCAGGGTTCAGGGTGTGGCGCAGCTTAAGCAGCGGGGCAAATGCCGCTTTTACCGGCTGCGCGAAGCCCGGCGCGGTGATCACCATCGCCTGTTCATGGTCGTAGCCGCAGACCCAGGCCGGGCCACGGGAGCGGTTTGGCAAGCGGTCGCCACGGAAAACGATCGTCAAAATTAACGGCAGCAGCGGGGATGAAATCAGCAGCAGCGTAATCATCGGCTGAGACACGGCGGTATGTGCCGTTCGCAGCGGCAGCGGAACGGCGTGCTGAAGCAGAGTCAGCAGCCACGGTGCAGCAACACCCGCCGCCACGCAGCACAAAGCCAGCAACGCTACGCTTGTGTTCATCAACCATGGCGCGGAGGTCGCGTTTTCTGCTTCTTTGGTACGCGGTGCGCCCAGGAAGGTGACGCCATAAACTTTTGCCATACACATCACCGCCAGCGCGCCGGTAATCGCCAGCCCAACGGCCAGCAGCGGCCCGATAAATCGGCCGACAAACAGCGGCAGGCTGCCGAGACGGAAGAATGACTGATAAATAACCCACTCACCGGCAAAGCCGTTTAGCGGCGGCAGCGCAGCCATCGCCATCAGCCCGACCAGCATCGCCAGCGAGATAACCGGCATTCGTTTACCCATCCCGCCCAGTTTCTCGATGTCACGATGCCCGGTGCGGAACCAGATGGCACCAGCGCCGAGGAACAGCGTGGTTTTAAACAGGCTGTGGTTAAACAGGTGATAAAGGCCGCCGGTCATGCCCAGCGCCACCAGCACGGGTTCATTCAGCGCAATGCCAATCAGACCACAGCCCAGGCCCAGCAAAATAATGCCGATGTTTTCAAGGGAATGATAAGCCAGCAGGCGGTTGATGTTGTGCTCCATCAGCGCGTAAAGGCCGCCGATAAACGCAGTGATCATGCCGACCACCACCACCAGAACGCCCCACCATAGCGGCAATATGTCGCTAAGAAGCGAGAAACACATGATGCCGTAAAGACCAATCTTCAACACCACGGCGGAGAACAGCGCGGCGGCCGGAGCAGAGGCAGTCGCATGCGCCTGCGGGACCCAGCCGTGCAACGGAATTATCCCGGCAAGCAGCCCAAAGCCGAGCAGCGAAAGGATCAGCACTGAGGCTGGCAGCGGCACGCCACCGACAAGCTGGTGCAGCTCACCGTAATCCAGTGTGCCGTAGCGCTGCCACAGCAGCCAGCAGGCAAAGACCAGCAGCAGGGTACCGAGGCGGCCCAGCGCAAACCACAGCTGCCCGGACTTGTTGCAGCCGGTCAGGAAGTAGCCTGCCAGAGAGATAATTTCCGCCATCGCCACCAGGGTAATAAAGTTATCGGCCGCCAACGCCGCCACGCTTGCCGCCAGGGTTAAATTAATCAGCAGGCCATTGGCTTTCACCGCAGGATGCCGATGCCAGGCACAGTTATAGACGGAGATAAACAGGCCGCTGAGCGCCACCGTCACCAGCCAGACGCCATTAAAGGCGTTGAGCTGAAGATGCCAGTGCCAGATTTGCGCGTCTCCGCTGAAACCCAGCAGTGCCTGAATGCTTGCAACCAACAAAAGCACGGCGCTGATTGCGCCGCCAGCGCCGGCGAAAAATCCGCTAAGCGGCTTAGAAAATGCCAGAGCGCCAGCTAACACAGCGCTGGCAACAAACCCCAACAGCGCCCAGTGAATCAGTAAAAAAGCCGTCATTTTTTTGCCTCTGGCTGGGTAAACAGGGTCAGGTCGCCGAGTGACGTGCTGAGCGTCAGCTCGCGCTTGCGCTTACTGGACTGGGCGATCTCTTTATTGTCGATAAGGCGCAACGCCTTGGTCGGGCAGGTGCGGACGCAGGCGGGGCCGCTTTCGTCGAAACTGCACAGGTCACATTTCACCGCGATAGGGCGAACGCCAGGAACCCAGTCGAGCAGCGTGCTAACGCGAGCCGGTGCCGGAGGCGCAGGCGGCGCTTTCGGGCTGTTGACGTTGGCGGGAATATGCAGCGGGAGGCTGCCGGAAAATTCAATCGCGCCGAACGGGCAGGCAATGCCGCAAAGTTTGCAGCTTACGCAGACGCTTTCATTCAGTTGTACGGCCCCATCCGCGCAGGTAATAGCATTCACCGGGCATACCCCGGCGCAGGGCGCGTCTTCGCAGTGATGGCACATCTGCGGCGCAGATTCATTCAGATTGCGCATGACCTTCAGGCGCGGCATGGACTGCAAGCCATACAGACGGTGCGTCTCGGCGCAGGCTGCTTCGCAGGTATGGCAGCCGATACACAATGTTGAGTCAGCAATTACAAAACGGTTCACCAGCTCTTCCTCAGGTGAGGATCGTCATTTTTGACGAAAACATGCCGACAAGCTGCCAGTTCGACAGTTCTCGACACCCCAAAACTCTTCATGCCACGCCGGACTGCTGAAGCAGCGTCATGGGCAGTGGGGTGTTTTGCTGCACAGCCAGATAAAGGCTGTCGTATCCCGGGCGGTTCAGCTCAAGATAGTGATCGCGCTCTGTCTTGCGATCGCGGTTGCTGATGCCGTTATCAATCAGCCCGACATCGTCCATGTTATCCTTTTTTATCAGAAACTTATCTATGTCTTCACGCAGATCGATGGCGTACTCGATGTTATGGCTGTTAAAGCCTTCGGCGAGGCTGCTTTGAATGATGAAGTGGTCAAATAAGAAGAAGCGCAGGCTCTCATCCGGGGGGCAGTCTGAGGGGGGCTGCACCCCCACTTTTGCATTGCAGTAGAGATACCACTGCTCAAGGGGAGTCTTGTGCCTGTCGGCGATATACGCGGCTTTTTCACTCAGCGGCCAAATGTCCATCGTAGATTCACTCTGTTACTTTTTGCCCTTCCGTAATGCATGTTTCGCGCCAGTTTTATAATTGATTGTATTTGAAGGTTTTTTAATTAAATGCATGTCAGAAAAATGGCGGGTAATGTGTCATTTCGTCATCTTTGACTTTTAATGACGGGCGCGATTTCCCTCTCGCCCCTTGGGGCGAGGGCGATAAAAGTCCTGGCATCGTCCTTGCATTACCTGCCCCAGTTAACCCCCGGAGGCTCCATGCACGAAATCACCCTTTGCCAGCGCGCAGTCGAACTCATCGAAAGCCACGCCCGTCAGAACAACGCCCGCCGCGTAACCAGCGTCTGGCTGGAGGTCGGTGCCTTCTCGTGTGTGGAAGCCAGCGCCCTGGAGTTTTGCTTTGATCTGGCCTGTCGCGGCACGCTGGCGGAAGGCTGCGTGCTGCATATCCACCAGCAGGAAGCCGAATGCTGGTGCCATGACTGCAAGCAGTTCGTCACATTGCTGACCCAGCGTGTGAAGTGCTGCCCAAACTGCAGCGGCAGCAACCTGCGCATTGTGGCGGACGATGGCATGCAGATTAAGCGCGTAGAAATCGATCAGGAGATAGCACATGTGTAGCACTTGCGGTTGCGGTGAAGGCAACCTGTACATGGAAGGGGATGAGCGTAATCCCCACTCTGGTTTTCGCAGTGCGCCATTCGCCCCGGCGGTGCGTCCGCTGCAGCGCATAACCGGTGTGAGATTCGCGCCTGAGGCGGATGAACAGGGCGACCTGCATTACGGCCACGGCGCGGCGGGCACCCACGCGCCCGGCATGACGCAACGCAAAATGCTGGAGATCGAGCTGAACGTGCTCGACAAGAATAACCAGCTCGCCGCCCATAACCGCGAACGCTTCGCCAGTCAGAATCAGCTGGTACTGAATCTGGTTTCCAGTCCCGGCTCCGGCAAGACCACGCTGCTCACCGAAACGCTGAAGCGCCTGAACACCAAAGTGCCATGCGCGGTCATTGAAGGCGATCAGCAAACGGTGAATGACGCTGCACGTATCCGTGAAACCGGCACGCCAGCCATTCAGGTCAACACAGGTAAAGGCTGTCACCTCAATGCTCAGATGATCCGCGATGCCATGCTGCGCCTGCCGCTTGAGCAAAACGGCGTGCTGTTTATCGAAAACGTTGGCAACCTGGTGTGTCCGGCGAGCTTTGATTTGGGGGAGCGCCACAAGGTCGCAGTGCTGTCAGTCACAGAAGGTGAAGACAAACCACTGAAATACCCACATATGTTCGCCGCAGCGTCTTTGATGCTGCTGAACAAAATCGATCTGCTGCCGTACCTGCAGTTTGATGTAAACAAATGCCTGACCTTTGCCCGAGAGGTCAATCCGGGCATCAAAATTATTCTGGTTTCCGCGACCCGCGGTGAAGGAATGGACGAGTGGCTTAGCTGGCTGGAGGCGGAACGATGTGCATAGGCGTTCCTGGGCAAATTGTTGAGCGGCTGGCCGACGGCAGCGCGAAAGTGAACGTATGCGGCGTGCAGCGCGACGTTAATTTAACCCTGGTGGGTGGCGCCACCGTGGGGCAATGGGTTTTGGTTCACGTCGGTTTTGCCATGAGCATTATTGATGAAGCCGAGGCGCGCGACACGCTTGATGCCCTGCAAAACATGTTCGGGGTTGAGCCGGACGTCGGCGCGCTGCTCTACGGTGAGGAGCCGCGCTGATGCGCTATGTCGACGAATATCGCGATCCGAAGCGGGTGATGCAGCTGATTGAAATACTCAAATCACGCGCCCCGCTGCTGGACTACACTGCCGCGCAACCGCTGCGCATCATGGAGGTTTGCGGTGGCCATACCCATGCTATTTTTAAATTCGGCCTCGACCAGCTGCTGCCGGAAAACATCGAATTTATCCACGGCCCTGGCTGCCCGGTTTGCGTGCTGCCGATGGGGCGAATCGACAGCGGCATTGAGATAGCCAGCCACCAGGACGTGATTTTCTGCACCTTTGGCGATGCGATGCGCGTACCGGGGAAAAACGGCTCGCTGATGCAGGCGAAGGCGCGTGGTGCTGATGTCCGGGTAATTTATTCCCCAATGGACGCGCTGACGCTGGCGTGTCAGAACCCGAAATGGAAAGTAGTACTCTTCGGTCTCGGTTTTGAAACCACCATGCCCGCCACGGCAATCACGCTTAAACAGGCAAAATCGCAGGACATCGATAATTTCTACTTCTTCTGCCAGCACATCACGTTGATCCCAACGCTGCGTAGCCTCCTTTCTCAGCCCGACAACGGCATCAGCGCTTTCCTCGCGCCGGGGCACGTCAGCATGATAATTGGCACACAAGCCTACAATTTTATCGCCTCTGAGTACCAGCGGCCGCTGGTCGTCGCAGGCTTTGAGCCGCTCGATCTGCTGCAAGCCGTGCTGATGCTGGTAGAGCAAAAAATCCACCCGCACAGCGTGGTAGCGAACCAGTATCGCCGCATCGTGCCGGAAGAAGGCAACGGGCTTGCGCAAAAGGCAATAAGCGAAGTGTTTACGGTGCGCGGCGAAGCCGAATGGCGTGGCCTGGGGGTTATCAGCGACTCTGGCGTGCAGCTCACTGAAGCGTATCGTCAGTTTGATGCAGAAATTCATTTCCAGCCTAAACCTCAGCAGGTTTATGACGATCCGAAAGCACGCTGCGGCGACGTCCTTACCGGCCGCTGCAAACCGCAGCAATGCCCGCTATTCGGCAGCGGCTGCAACCCACAAAACGCCTTCGGCGCGCTGATGGTCTCCTCCGAAGGCGCCTGCGCGGCGTGGTATCAGTACCGTTCTCAGGGGGGAGTGTATGAAAATCGTTGAGCTTGCCCACGGCAGCGGCGGGCAGGCGATGCATCAGCTGATCGCCAGCCTGTTTATGCGGGCCTTCGACAATCCCTGGCTCACAGAGCAGGAAGACCAGGCCCGACTTTCCCTCTCGGAGCTTACTGCCAGCGGCGATCGACTGGCTTTCTCCACCGACAGCTACGTTATTGACCCACTGTTTTTCCCCGGCGGCGATATTGGCAAGCTGGCTGTGTGCGGCACGGCAAACGATGTTGCGGTGAGCGGCGCCACGCCACGCTGGCTGTCGTGTGGCTTTATCCTCGAAGAAGGACTGTCGCTTGCAACCCTGGAGCGTGTGGTCATCAGCATGGCAAACACCGCACGCTCGGCGAATATCGCCATTGTGACAGGTGACACCAAAGTGGTGCCACGCGGCGCGGCAGACAAACTGTTTATCAATACCACCGGTATCGGTGCTATTCCTGCCGGCATCGCCTGGGGGGCGGCTCAGATTAAAGCAGGGGATGTGCTTATCGTCAGCGGCACGCTTGGCGACCACGGCGCGACCATCCTCAACCTGCGTGAGAAATTAGGTCTGAACGGCGATCTGCACAGTGACTGCGCAGTTCTGGTCTCAATGATTTCCCCACTGCTTAAAATACCCGGCGTAAAAGCATTGAGGGATGCCACGCGTGGCGGCGTGAACGCCGTTCTGCATGAGTTTGCGGCCGCCAGCGGCTGTGGCATGGAAATCAGCGAAAACCTGCTGCCCCTGAACCCGACGGTACGCGGTGTCTGCGAACTGCTGGGGTTGGATGCATTAAACTTCGCTAATGAAGGTAAGCTGGCTATCGCCGTGTCACCCGACGCTGCACCGGCCGTTCTGCACGCTTTGCAGCAGCATTCATGCGGTAAACAGGCGGCGATAGTGGGTGAGGTCGTTGAGAGAGAAGGTGTACGCGTGATAGGGCTTTATGGCGTAAAACGCACTCTCGATCTGCCGCATTTTGAACCCTTACCGCGAATTTGTTGACCTGCGCCTGTACGCAATCAGCTTACGCTGAATAAGCTTAAGTAATATTTATGCTAATGAGGCCTTTTAACCCTGTGCCTGCCGCAGGGGATTTCAATGGAAAGCAAAAATGTCCTATACGCCGATGAACGATCTTGGGCAGCAGGGGTTATTGGATATTACCCGTACGCTGCTCAAGCAACCTGATCTCAACCAACTCGCCAGCAATCTGACGCAGTGGGTGAAACAGGGCGCGCTGGCCGATCGCGTAAACATCCTGCTTTATCCCCACCCCCTAAACCAGAGAGTGAGCTTTTACGGCAAGGATAAGCACGGCAAGGAACTGCATTATGAAGATGAAGGGGTGCTGGCCAATGGTCCGGTACGCCGGATGCTGTCGCGCCCGGAGCCGCTGGTCTGCAATCAGCAGGAGTTTGATGAAACCTGGCCGCAAATGGCCAGCCTTGACCTGTATGCACCTTTTGGCCGCTATTGTTTGCTGCCGCTGACTTGCGAAGGAAAAATTATTGGCGGCTGCGAGTTTATCCGCGACAGGGCGGAGCCCTGGAGCGAAAAAGAGCTTAACCGGCTTTATACCCTGGCGCAGATAGTGGGCTTGGTGACAGAGCAGATCCAGACCCGACTTAACTCGAGCCACGATCACCAGCTACTGTGCCGGGAACGTGATGATTTTCGCATTCTGGTGGCCGTCACCAATGCCGTGCTGTCGAAGCTGGATCTGGACGAGCTGATAAGCGAGATTGCCTGCGAAATTCATTATCACTTCGCCATTGATTCCATCAGTATTGTGCTAAAAAGCCGCCGCAAGGCGCGACTCACGATCTACTCCACCCATTTTGTTGATGAAGTCGCGCCGATTCACGATCAAAGCGACGTGCTGGAGACAGGCACGCTTTCAGAGCGTGTGTTTAAAAGCGGCGAAATGCTGCTGCTCAACCTCTGCCCCGGCGACAAGCAGGCGCCGTACGAGCAGATGCTGCTGGAGATGTGGGACAACAAACCACAGACACTTTGCCTGCTGCCGTTAAAATTCGGCAACAATATGCTGGGCGTACTGAAGCTCGCCAGATGCAGTGAAAACGGCTTTACACCCGCCAACCTCAAACTGTTGCGCCAGATTGCTGAACGTATCGCCATTGCGGTGGATAACGCACTCGCCTATCAGGAAATAAACTGCCTGAAAGAGAACCTGGTGGATGAAAACCTCTATCTCACTGAGCAAATTAATAACGTTGACAGCGATTTTGGCGAAATTATCGGGCGCGGCGAGGCCATGTCCATCGTGCTTAAGCAGGTTGAGCTGGTCGCCAGCAGCGACAGCACTGTACTGATTCTTGGTGAGACCGGCACCGGTAAGGAGTTAATCGCCAGAGCCATTCATAACCTGAGCGACCGAAACAGCCGCAGGATGGTAAAAATCAACTGCGCCGCTATACCTGCAGGACTTCTGGAGAGCGATTTGTTCGGTCACGAACGGGGGGCTTTTACCGGAGCGAATTCTCTGCGCATCGGACGTTTTGAGCTGGCAGACAAAAGTTCACTGTTCCTCGACGAAGTCGGTGATATGCCGCTGGAGTTCCAGCCTAAGTTGCTGCGCGTGCTCCAGGAGCAGGAGTTTGAGCGCCTCGGCAGCAATAAAGTCCAGAAAGTGAACGTGCGCCTGATTGCTGCCACCAACCGCAACCTGAAAGAAATGGTGGCCAATCGCGAATTTCGTAGCGATCTTTACTATCGGCTGAACATTTTCCCTATTACCCTTCCGGCGCTGCGCGAACGCCCGGAGGATATCCCGTTACTGGTAAAATTCCTTACCTTCAAAATTGCTCGCCGCCTGAACCGCAACATTGACAGCATTCCGGCAGAGGTACTGCGCACCCTGAGCCGAATGGAGTGGCCAGGGAATGTACGCGAGCTAGAGAACACTATCGAGCGGGCGGTTTTGCTTACCCGCGGTAATGTACTCCGCGTTTCTTTGTCAGAAATGGATAATCGGCAATTTGTTCCTCACAAATACGTTGCAGCCGACCGGGGTGAATTTCAGGAAGATGAGTATCATCGGATTGTGCGGATTCTTAGAGAAGCAAATGGCGTTATAGCCGGTCCCAGAGGTGCGGCTCAACGTCTGGGGATGAAGCGCACCACGCTTATTTCACGAATGAAAAAATTAGGCATTGATAAAAAGATGGTTTAATTATCATGTTCAGGAATGAACATTCTGTAAAAGAGCAAGGTACTGACCCGTACTCACTGATAATAACCAGCCATAATGTCATCTTGCGGCCTTTTACCATCAGGTCTTAGTGAGCATCTCTAGTGCGGGATGACCTGTGCGTCACCGAATGGTCGGGTACCGACAGCTTTCCCCGATTCCGGGTTACTCCCGGGGTCGGGTAAGGGTAATCAATGGCGGATCTGTGCCAACTCCCCTTCGGTCAGGGCGGCCATCTGCGGTGGCTGGCGATTTCATCATCCGGAATGACGGTCACGTCAACCAGCGGGAAAGCGCTGCTGTAGAGCCTGCCTGCCAGCGCCGGGTCGCCAAACTCATCCAGCCAGCGGGTGGAGTACGGATACGGTCTGCGTTTACCGGTGTAGAAGAGGACAGTGTAGTGGCACACTGAAATTTTCCATTTACCGCCACCGTGTGAGAACAAAATGGCCATCTTTATGAAAGTAACCGCTTTTAGGTTATGAACGTAACCGTCTGAGGTATCATATTTCCCATTTATTTCGTGACGTTATAAAGCGGGTGATCTTTGTTGAACTCTAATTGCTCTTTATATGATCCAGAAAAATGGATCTACTTAGTGGATATGTGGATAACAAGAACTACTATTTCTGAATTTTCTGCACATCGGAGCTGAGATGGCATTTCAAAATCCTGCTCAAAACTTGCAGAACAGCGACTCAATCTGGGTGATTCATTTACGCTATCTCCTCATTCAACATTTATTGGGCGTAGTGATACTAATTATCGCGAAGCCGGAATTGTGAAGGGTTCGGTAACTGTTATTGACCGCGCAATCACACCTCAATTGACCTGCTCCCCATTGATTCAGCGTGCGGCAGGTGAATTCACGCCCCCCTGGCGTCGTGACTGAACCTGGTAGCGCTCTTTTTCTCAACCCTGAGCGGGGGATCCAACGCCAAACCCACACCAGTGTGCAGGATCTGTAAGCGTCGAACAGGCATTATCTCTCGACTCAAAACCCCCATTCTCGGCCTTTTCGCTGGCGCAAAAAGCCGAGGCTGTCCTGGAAAGCGTCGGCCGTGTAACATATGCCATCGCACGTAACTTATGATCAGTCTTCCTGAAACACTACCCAGGCAATGTTAAATCAACATCATCATGAGCACAGAAACCACACTACTTTTTTGATTACAGAAAACGAGAAATAATGGAAAGTTTAAAGCAGTACTTCAATCTTTTGAAAGCGTCTTTGCCGTCAGAAGGTCCTGGATTTAGTGCGGCAATAATCCGAAGTGGTCAAACGATATTTGAGCTTCATCATGGAATGAGCTCACTGGAACTGAAAGTACCGCTGTCCCGCCATTCTGCATATTATCTGGCGTCAGAATCCAAACAGTTTACAGCTGCATGCGTACTGACGCTTGTACGTGAAGGTCTGATCGGACTGGACGACGACGTTTGTATTTATTTACCTGAGCTATTAAGTTTTGAACAATACTTTCCATTATCCAGCCTCCTTAACCATAGTAGTGGCATACCTGATTACTTTCCTTATCTGCATTGCCAGATTGGACGCCATGAAGGGGACTATTTCAACAACGAAACAATCTTAAAGATTATTACCTCATTAGATTGTCTGGAGTTCAAAACAGCCAGTAAATATGGCTACAGTAATAGTAATTACATACTGCTGGCTGCTCTGGTCGAACGTTTAACAGGAAAGCCGATCAAGCGTTACGCACAGGAGGTGCTGTTCGATCCTTTAGGTATTCAGCAGTTAGCATTTGATGATGATCGCTTTGCAGTCATTGAGCATCGAGTGACAAGTTATGAGCAAGATTCTAATCGCCCTTTTGGATACCGACAAAATCTTGCTAATGCTAACACCGTGGGCGACGGCGGGATCTATGGCAGTATTTCAGACTTGATAAAATGGGAGAAAGAGTGGCATATCCAGCAGGCAAACCCCTCAAGCATACTACAAAGCCTGTTGCAGGGGGCCGCACTAACCGATGGAACATTACCAAACTACCGTTTTGGGCTGGAGGTTACACGAAACGGCAATCAGGATATTGTTTTCCATAGCGGCTGCTTATGGGGATTCAGGACATTAATACTAAGATTTGTGCAAGCTCGCGTTTCTGTTATCCATCTGGCAAATTGCCGACCGGCTCGGCCAGACATGGAACGAATAATTTCTACAGCGCTTGAGTAAGCTTACGTTCTGTTCAAAAATCTTTGCCGTCTATAATGCAGGCTGCAGGCCAGTGAGACCACTGCTGCAGTATCTGCTCGCCAGCTTGCCCTGGCGAACGCGTGCTGCGTAATCGCCCATCGTTGGCGTCGCAGACCAGGTGAATCCTGGTTGTCAGGCCGCTTTGACTGCGCCCCATGGCATGGTCGAGCGGTTCTTTCGGTCCCCTTTTTTCCGGCCCCAGAAGTAGCGCCCAGACTTTATCCGGGAGTTCATAACGCTTTGCCATGTGACGCTCTGGCCGGTCATGGCGACGATTCTACCCGCCCGAACTTTTTGTACAGAACCTTTAGCGGGCCGCAGCGTTGTACTCTCACCGGTACCTGTCGACTCAACGACGTAGATCCGTAAGCATGGCTGCGCTACGTGCTGAGTCATATCCAGGACTGGCCGGCGAACCGCATGCATGCCCCTGAAGTGGAAGATCAACACAACATCCTGCAAACCGACAGGTCTGTAAAGTGAGGCCTGCCGGCGGTTATGTTACCGGGTATCTCTCCCCCTCGTATTTCTCAGGCCTAAACTTTGAGTCACCTGCTGTCGATAATGCCAGCAAGGTGACGTTTTCAGGTCGCCCGCCGCACATCATAAAACGACAGAAACAATGTGTCTCCGGATGCCGCAGATTTTCTACACTCAGCTTTTTATCAACGGGAACTTAGATGAACAACATCAGAATCGGCGTACGCCTCGGCGCGGCGTTTGGCTTTATCCTTCTTCTTCTGGTCATCATCGCGCTGACCGGCTTCTCCCGTATTCAGTCGCTGGGCGACACGGCCACAACCCTGGCGGGCAGCCGTTATGAGAAGGCATCGGCTGCAACCAGCCTTCGGTACTACTCAATCGACATGACCCGGCTGGTGCGCAACGTCATCATTCTCAACGGTGACACGAGCAGGCAGGCGGGATTTAAAAAAGACTACGACACCGTTCGTACAAAGATGGCCGATGCCATCGACAGGATTGACCGGCTACTCACTACCCCGAAGGGCCGGGAGTTGCTTGCCCTGATGAAAAGCACCGGCAGGGAGTATCAGGCATTTTCAGATGATGTCGTTTCGCTCGCCATGCAGGGCAAGCGGGATGAGGCCGCACAGATGCTTTTCGGGCCGCGCCTCAAGACCCAGAGTGATTACATGAAGGCTATCATTGACATGGTGAAGTTTCAGGAGTCCCAGATGCAGAAAGCCGGAGCATCAGCATTACAGGAGCGGCAAAGCGCTATTATCCTGCTTTCCACACTGAGTGTTGCAGCCGTTCTGCTGGCGATGCTTCTGGCCTGGCTCATTACGCGCAGCATTGTCCGCCCGCTTAATACGGCGCTCAATGCGGCGCAGCGCATAGCTCGTGGAGATTTGAGCGTAACCGTCCCGGTTGCTGGCCGCGATGAGACCGGCAGGCTGCTTGCGGCGGTTGCAGAAATGCAGGACTCGCTGGCGCAGACGGTCAGTACCGTGCGCCGGAACGCTGAGAGCGTTGCCACGGCCAGCCTCCAGATTGCGCAGGGAAATGCTGACCTCTCTCAGCGCACGGAGGAACAGGCCAGCGCGCTGGAAGAGACCGCTGCCACCATGAGCGAGCTCAGCGTGACGGTCAGGAACAACGCCGACAATGCACGTCAGGCGGCACAGCTTGCCGTGAACGTGCGTGAGGTCGCCCGCCAGGGAAATGAGGTCACCGCTGACATCACCGGGACCATGAAGTCCATCGGCGAAAGTTCCGCCCGCATTGCGGACATCACTTCGGTCATTGACAGCATTGCCTTCCAGACCAACATCCTGGCCCTGAATGCGGCTGTTGAGGCGGCCCGGGCAGGTGAGCAGGGGAGGGGCTTTGCCGTGGTGGCCGGGGAGGTGCGCACGCTGGCAGGCCGCAGTGCCAAGGCCGCAGGCGAGATACGTCAGCTGATTGAGGCAAACTCAGCCAGCGTAAGCGCAGGCAGTGCGCTGACTGGCCGTTCCGCGACCACCATGGCGGACATCGTGTCGTCGGTGGGACGGCTGAGCGACACGGTTGAAGAGATTACCGCCTCCAGCGTCGAGCAGGCGCGGGGCATTGAGCAGGTGGGTATCGCCGTTACACAGATGGATGGGGTGACTCAGCAGAATGCCTCGCTGGTTGAGGAGTCAGCGGCAGCTTCGCAGAGCCTGCGCGAACAGGCATCCCTGCTGGTGCAATCGGTGTCGGTGTTCACGCTTACGGCTGACTCTCGTCCCGATGCAGCCGTCATGCCCGTACATTTGCCGGTCCCTGCAGTCGTGAAGTCTGCGGGGACGGGTAAAGCCGACGGAAACTGGACCACGTTCTGATAAACGGCTGCGTCCTGGCGGTATGCAACGGATCCGCTTTTTTTGTGCCAGTATCACCGGCCAATAACCAGGACGCGCCTCAACGAGATGCTGACCCCTTTTTTATCAAACTGTTCGTCAACACGGTTCTGGTGTGGGTGATTTTCGATTTCGCCATACTGACGCTCTAGATTCTGACCGTGAGAAAATGGATGCCTGCCAGACATGGCAGGAAAATAGACATGACGTCATCGCTTTTTTTGCTTGCCGTGGCGGGAGCTGGGATCGTTTACAACGTTTTCGGGTTAACGCACAGCCGTCATGTATGGGGGTTATGACAGAAACGGGAATATGAATGGCACTGTGCGTTTTTTATCTGGGTGGCAACGCCGGAAAGTCAAATACTGGAGTGCATGATATCCCGTTTGTAGTGGCCCGCCATCCTGAAGAAGCCAGGTCGGCACGGCGGAAATCATGGTTTGGGAATGCGTACAATGTCCATATTGAGGGATATGGGAAACCGATGTGGGCCGACGGACACCTAATCACCTTCTGTTAGCATCCACCGAAAAATTGAGTATGCATAACGACGTCCGGCCTCTTCTATTGTGAAACAGATAGCATCGCGGCCTGCTGGTCGCGGACGTTGTCCTCCCGGCGGAACATCCTCAGAATTGAATAGTCTGGTTTGATGGGATAGCAACGGTTGCCAGGCATAGATATGAAGCTGAAAGGTCAACGGGAAAGTTTACAGAGTTCAGAAAAGTAAAAGCCGGGCTGGTCAGCACTCTGACCAGCCCGGTAAAACTATTTCAGATGCTCACGAAGCAGATTCCCGGCCTGAGTCAGTGAAGCCTGAACCTCAGGAACGTCTGCGAGAGCATTAAGCAATCCGTAATCGTGGATCATGCCGTTATAACGTACCTGAATCACGTCCACCCCGGCGGCATTAAGCTTACGTGCGTAGGCTTCACCTTCATCGCGCAGCACATCGTTCTCTGCCGTCTGTACAAGCGCTGGCGGAAGCCCTTTCAACTGCGTTTCTGAAGCGCGAAGCGGTGAAGCGTATATTTCATTGCGCTGCGCATCGCTGGTTGTGTAATTATCCCAGAACCACTTCATCATATTCCGGGTGAGAAAGCGTTTCGTTGCATATTTTTCGTAGGATGCTGTGTCAAATTTTGCGTCGGTAACCGGCCAGAAAAGAACCTGATAACGCAGGTCAGGTCCGTGCTTTTCTTTTGCCATCAGGCTGACGACAGCGGCCATGTTTCCGCCTACGCTGTTTCCTGCGACCGCAAGGCGCTTACCGTCAACACTGATCTCATCGCCATGTTCAGCTACCCATTTTGTTGCCCCGTATGCCTGGTTTATGGCAACCGGATAATGTGCTTCCGGACTTGGCGTATAGTTAACAAAAACGGCAACAGCGCCAGATTTTAGAACCAGGTCACGAACCATGCGCTGATGAGTCGGGAAGTCTCCCAACACCCATCCCCCTCCGTGGAAAAACATAAACGCTGGCAGCACGCCGGACGCATTGTCAGGCCTGACGATAGTCAATTCTACGGGCTTGCCGTCTACCTGAATCGTTTTGTTTGAGGTTGTTACGCCGGAAAGATCAACCTTCACTGAAGACTGTGCTCCGGACAGTACCTTACGGGCTTCTTCTGGCGAAAGTTTCTCGATGGGTTTTCCGTTACCGCTGTTCAGTTGGTCAACAAAAGACTGCGTCGTATGCTCAAGATGAACGTCGTTTGAGGCCGCACCGGCCGTACTCATTGCCAGCAAAATGCTGCTACTGATCAGGGCAGAGGTTATTTTATTCATGACACATCCTTAAGTAATAGTCATATCAAGACAGTAAAAAACATCAGTGAGGGTTCCAGTGATGTCACCTTATTATAGATGGACCTGTCCGTATTGCATGATTTAATAGGGTTTTAATAAGTATGATGAGTTTTTTGGGCGAAAGAAGGGAAATAAAAGAATGGGCCATTGCCAAAAATTAAATGAAATTCATTTATGTATAACTTGTTTGCTACAGCGTAAAAAACGATATCGTTGAACCCGCGCTGAGTCAGACATTCATCCCGAAAGCAACCGTTAAAGCACGCAATAAAAGCGTTCTGCGTCGGCTACCCGGCTGGATAAATTCCAGTTTTACTGCATGCTTCTCTGCCCATTCAGCCAGTGCCAGAGAGATAAATTCCGGACCATTATCCAGGCGAACTATGGCCGGATAGCCGCGGTTTGCCCTTACGGCGAAAATTCAGCTTCGGCAGACAGTAAATACGGTGGATCCTTTTGCGATTCCACGGGTATCCGGACGGTGAAGCATTGTTGCCAGCAGAACAATGGTATCTGTTGGCTGCCTGAAAAACAGGCAGCGCAGGTTTCTTCATCTTCTTTTCGTTAACGCGACAGAACCCTCATGAGTGGTTATCTTCAGGCTGTATTCAGTGAAAACACCGGCAGCCAGGCTGCCGGTGCCGGGTCGTTATTACGGTTGTTTATTCGGCGGTGTCGTTCTCATCCTCGCTGACCACGAACCAGGGTGTGAACAGCGTACGGCGCAGCCAGCCTTTGGCCGTGATAACCTGCCATTCCCGGCCCGATGGATCGTAACAGTGTGTATCGGCGTAAAGATCCTGACGGGCGCTGTCATCGCTGACGTATTTCCAGCTGTTCAGGAAATATGGCTGGTACGTACGGACAGGCTGACCCTTGTTGTCATATTCGGTTCGCCCGGTTACCGCCCAGCGGAAAGTGGTCTCCGCCGTGCCCGGTGCCCCGTCCGCCCCGGTGACCAGTGAACCCTCCTCCGCACGCTGCCAGGCTTCGCCATCCGCCTGGCGGGTGGCCACCTGTAATACCCGGCCAAAACCGTCGCTGAACGCCACTTGCTGCCGGATTTGCTGCGCGTTGTCGCTGTCATAACGGTCGGTGGTCAGTGTGACCACGTGCGGCGGTATTTTGTCCACGCCTTCCTGCATCCAGCTGTCGGCCACGTACACCAGACACTGCGCCACGGGCAGCGGTGCCACCATCGCCAGGGCCGCATCAGCCGTTGTCGGGACATCTGGTGCAGTGGCGCTGTAGCCGGTCGTTGTACCGTTTTCCGTTCCGCAGAACCACAGTGACGTGACCCGTCCCAGCGCATCAAAAAGAGCGGACTGTTGGTTGCCATTGGCATCTGTAACGCTGGTCGGCATCAGGAAGCGCCAGTCATACTGCGCGGTGGTGGTCAGCCCGGCACTATCTTCCAGCCGGATTATCACGCAGTCATGTGCATCACGGGTCACCCGTACAGCGCCGGTGAGAAGAGTGTCACGGAAAGACACCGGCAGCCGGAAGTGCTCAGCGGTGCCATAGGACGCGTACCCCTGACGAACACTCCACAGCTTTTTAGCCGTCTCACCCTCTCGCGGGAACAGATATTCAGCCTGAGAATACCCGGCCCGTGCCAGAAGGTCAGTACTCATGTCACCCGACAGCTTGCTGACGGTATCTTCATCCAGCACGGCGGTTTCTGTAAATGCCTGCAGCGGCGGAAAAGCCGGCGTCCCGTCCATCACGTCGCCCTGAGTATCCAGGTACCGGATTTGCTGCTGGCCGGCGAAGGTATATGCCTTCCCGGTCCCGACGGGACCGTCGTTATCCAGAAGGGATTCCAGCGTCAGACCGTCGGCCGGTACGGCACTTGCCGTAAGGGTAATGACATCGCTGCGCGAGGCATCCGCCAGCCCCGGCAACCAGACTCCCGCAGCCGCATCCGTCAGGGTATGCCACCGGCTCTGCTGAAGCGTCAGGCGCAGGCTCTGCTGCTGTTCATCAAAGCTGGCAGCGTACAGTCCGTCCGGCAGCGTGTCCGGGTAAGGGTTGTCCTGTGACTGACTGCGCCGGGGGTAGCTGATGTTTATCTGCCTCAGCGGCTGACCATATTCGTCACTGGCAAGAAGCACCTGCTGGCTGCACTGCGGGTCACTGCTGACCCGTTCGTAAGCGTATGCCCGGCTTTCTGCTACGCACGACCAGACGATTGGATACGTTCCTGCGCGCTCAACCATCCGCACCTGTGGCCGGCTTTCCGTGACAGTGTAAACCACCTCTGACTGGCTGCTTTCATCAGCACCATACAGCTCGCTACGCAGCAGCAGGCCTTTCAGCCCCCGGTTCAGCCAGAATGCGGTGGCGTCATCCGGGGTGTATGCCTGCTCACTCTCTCCGCTGCCCGTGGTGAAACGGGGGGTAAATCCGGTAAAGGCAGCCGCATCTCCCTGCCAGTATTCGTCGGCCAGGCGTTCATCAACGGCGGGCAGGCCGGTGGCATACCAGCTGCGGCTGACCGATGGCATGCTGATTTCCGGCGCCGTACCCTGACTGGCCAGGGTGTCGGTGTCGCTGATTTCAACAAGGCCGAAACCCCGGAATTCCCGTTCCCGCCCGTCCCAGGCTCCGTGCCGGTAGCGTACGGTGCTGACCAGGCGGTTGCCGGTGATTTCGTCAGTGACTTCCGTGCGGCACAGCGTGTGCAGCGCGAACGGCAGGTTACTGGCAGGAACCGATTTGCCTGCTGCCACTGCTTCCGCCTTCTCATCCAGCCAGAACTGTGCGGAGCTGCGGTAATGCAGGGCATGGCTCGCCCCCATGTTGTTATTCATCGCAGTCAGCAGCCATGGCTTATTCCCTGATAGGTGGCAGACCCAGCTGCGGGGCACCGGATGTGGTACCGTCAGCACCAGGCTGGCCACGCCCAAACCCTGGATATCCGCCAGCTGCAGGCTGCAGGTGCGGTCATAGCGTACGCCGTCCGGCAGGCTCACGCTGAACGGGGCGGCAAAGCTATTACCACTCTGATTGCGGTAAACCAGAAGATGGTCATTGAGGGCATAAATCAGGTCAGTGGTTCCTGACCCGTCGATATCGGCCAGATAAAGCTGCTCAGGATTGAACGAAGCGGCTGGCTGGCTGAAGCCGGAGAGGCTCACCGGCTGACCGAAGCGCCCGTGGCCCAGGTTCGGCCAGTAGCGCACGCCCGCCGCTCGCACCTCCACCAGGTGCTGCTGTCCGCTGCCCGCCATGTCACTAAACGCCACCATCACGTGGGCGTGCGTGCCGGGGACCGGCAGGGTGATACCGGCAGACTGCATCACGGTCTGCGCCCTTTCCCAGCCTTCGCCGGTCCCGCTGTAGAGTCGTACGCTTTTCGGGCCGATAAGCGCCAGGTCTGCCATGCCGGCGCCGGTGATATCGGCCAGCTGCGCGCGCGGATGGGCGTATTCCACCGGCAGGGCGGAGAGAGGGGTGAAGTGCCGCCACTCCCGTTCCGGGGTACGTTCGTAACGGCCCGCCACGCCCGGCGCGGTAACCACCCACTCCAGATAACCATCGCCGTTCAGGTCGGCCAGCATGCCGCCATCCCTCAGTGCGGGGATGGCGGGCAGGGGCGTCGCTTTTCCCCAGGTCACCGCATTGGCGTCATTCCCCGCCCGTCTCACCGGTGCACGGTACCACCATGCGCCGCCGTCCTGGTACAGGATGCCCGCAATGCCTTCACCATTCAGATCAGCCAGCTGGTAAGGCTGCCACGCGTTCATTTTTTCCAGGTCATCACGCGGCTCCCAGTCTCTGGTGCCGGATTCAGGTCGCGTGAAATCCTGCCAGCCAAACGCCATTGGCGGCAGGCTGCGTACCGTGCCATCCGGCTCATAGGCTATCTGCTGCACGCTTTTCAGCGTGGTGACGGAAGGACTCTCGTGATAATCCAGCAGGAGGCGTGACACCCCTTCAGGCTCGCCCTCGCTCTTTTCATCTCCGGCCAGCGCACTGATGCAGTGAAACATCAGCACCTGACGGCAGAGGCGACGTGTGCGTGTCTCAAATCCGTACTCCCAGCCGGAAAAGCAGTCCTGGCGACATAACCAGCTTCCGCTTCCCGGCGTCAGCCATTGCGGCCGCTCAGCGACCGCCGTACCCCGCTCGCCGTAGTCCATCACCAGGATAAACAGCCAGTCCGTGGCGGCCGGCTGAGCGGCAAGGCCGGGCAGCATGCGGCCGGCCTTTCTGTTACCGTACCAGGCTGCAACAGGGTAGCGCTGCGCTGTGGCAGCCGGGTGGGCCGATATTTCTGTTGCATCGCAGCCGGTTTCATCTTCAGCGCGGTATTGCCAGTATATCTGCTCGCCGGTCAGCGACACCGACGACTCCATCAGCCAGGCGGCAGTCTGCGTGGCATCATCCGGGTTGCTGATGCGGGCCTGAGCATTACGCCCCAGTAAATGTACCTGGCCGTCCGGATCATATATCACCCAAAAGTTCGTCCCCGAGTCACCTTCCTGCGTCCAGAACTCCACCCGGCTGAAGGTGGTTTCCACCCTGGCACGATAGGCGTTTACGGTAAAACGTCCTGCCAAATCTACATCCAGCAGCGTGGTGGCCGTGCGGGTTTCCGGTTCGCCGCTGGCGGTCAGCACCGGCACCAGCACCTCGCCGTCCGGTCCGGTATATTCATCGGTGTCGTCATACGACGGTACACCCCTGACTGTCCGCAGACGAATGGCGGGCAGATTCAGCCCCCACCCCATACCGAACGGCCCGTTGCCGCTGCGGCTGTGATAGCTGAGCGCCAGGGAGGGTGCATATCCTCTTCCGGCACTGATCGGCAACGGGATACTCAGCGTGGCGGCACCATCAGGGCCTGCGGCGGCGATGTCGCCCTTCAGGCCGCTTATTGCACCGCCCCCTCTGGGCAGAGACGGTGCCTCCAGCATTAAACTGTCTGAATTTTGCATAATAAATTCCCCACAGGCTCCCGCACGGGGAGCCTGATAATGGTGATAATCAGCTAGCGATGGTGTAGCGGATATGCAGGATGATATCCGCCAGGCTCAACAGCAGGTCTTTCTGCTTACCGTCAGCACCCGGGAAGCTCAGCGTCAGCACGCCCGAACTGTCCACCGGTATTCCCTCAAACGGCAGCCAGCGCCCGTCGTTAAAGTCCAGCTGGAACTGACCGCTGTCGTTCATTCCGTGCGACACCGCCAGTGCATCACACCCTTTTGCCAGTCCTTTCGGGTCGCTGTAGCTGAGCGCCGCCCGCACATCCTGGTACGGCCCGACCAGCGCTGGCAGGGTGACGCTGATTTGTTTGATGCGCCGGGTGTTACCCAGCGATACCGGGTAGTCATCACCGATGTTCAGTACAGAGAGTGTGAGCCTGGCCTGCAGCTGCTTATCACTGGTCATGGAGAGGCCGTTAGCGTCCGTACCGCTGCTGCCGCTGCCGGCGGTCACCAGTGCGACCACCTGGTCTGAAAGGTTAAAGGACAGGCTGTTACCTTTACTGTCCTTATCGGTCAGCCCGGCATACACTTCCGACAGACAGATCGTGCGCGTCACCTCTTTCTTACGCTGGTCTTTCTGCAGATAATCCTGCTCCATCTGCGCCAGATTCAGCATCAGCTTTTCACCCGCCATCAGACCGGCGTAAGTCCCCTGCCAGGCGCCGGGACGGATGAACGACGTCTCATTACCCAGCGCCCACTGATACGCTTTCTCCGCCATCAGGCAACGGGAAACCGTCAGGTCGTAGAACTGGTAATAAATGGCCGCCAGCTTACCGCGCAGCCAGTTGTACAGCGCCTTGCTGGTGAACTTGTTCTGCAGGAAGGTCATCTGGGCCTGCGTCTGGGCCTGCTGAGTCTCCAGATACGCTTTCTGCAGCACGGCCCCCTCACGACGCACCGACAGCGCATCAAGCTGGGCGTTAATCTGGCTGACTTCAGACTGCGCCGCATTGCGCTGGATTTCCCACTCTTCCCGGCGGCGGCGGTACATCTCAGACTGACTGAGGCGGTCGGCCGACGCCTGTGTTGCCAGGGCGCCCAAATCAGCTATCCCGGCCATGGCAGAAAATGCGGCCCCCCAACGCGAGCCGCCGTCGGCCAGCCCGAAAATATTGGGCGCCAGGTCAAGCCCCCCCGCGGCGGTATGAAAGCCCTGCCCGCCGATGGCCAGACTGGAGGAGGTAAGGAGCAGGTTCATGGCCTGCGTTTCACCCGTATTAACATCTTCCTCATACAGGGCGGCATAGCTGTCAAGTCGCGACTGTGCGCCGCTGAGGCTCTCTTCAAGCGCGGCCTTATCCGCATCAATCTCGCTGATAGTGCTTTTCTGCAGGGTGATGCTCTGCAGCACCAGTTCAGCGCCCTGGGTCTGCAGCAGCTCCGACAGGGCCTCTGCATCCTGGCGCTCGGTGATACCGAGCAGTGTGCTGCCGAACTGAATCAGCTGCCCGACCATGCTCCGTGCACTTTCGACAATAACCGGGAAGCGGTACAGGGGCATGACTGCGGCAGGCAGGTCCCTGCCCCCCTGAGAGCTCATCACCGCCGCGCTGAGCAGCGCCGCAGGGTCAGCCGGCTTCGCGTAAATGGCCAGCGACAATGGATTACCGTCAATCGACAGATTATGACGCAGGTTATACAGGCGCTGGGCCAGCGTCTGCCAGTAGCCCGCCAGCTTCTCGTTCTGCTGTGGCAGGAACAGGCCGGTCAGCGAGTTGGCGGTGCGTAACTCACCGGCGGTAACCTGCTGGCGCACCGCCATCAGTGCTTCATGCATATTCACCTGCGCGGTCTCGTCGGCCGCATCGCTCAGGCGCGGGCTGGCCCAGTCAGTGCCATGAGACAGCCAGGGCTCATCGCCCAGAACGTCCAGCGCCTGGACGTACCACATTTTGGCTTCATTGAGGGTGTCCCGCTCCAGCTGGCGGTAGGCTGCGTCCCCGCGGGCAATGAGCAGGTCAAGGTAAGCCATAAAGGTGGCCACCTTGTAATGCAGCGGGTCGGCCTGAGCGACCGCATCCGGGTCCACCGAGTCCAGCGGGTCGGCGTGCCAGCTGGTATCTTCTTCCAGGGGACGTACGTTCCAGGTGTAATTCTGCTTCTCGCCATCGACAAAATAGCCGGCAGGATTCCAGATATACTGCAGCCAACTGGCGGCATCGGTATAGCGGCTTTCGCTGAGCAGGCGCTTAAAGACCATCATCGGGACGTAGTAGAACATCTCCCAGAAATACAGCGCATTGGCACCGTCAAAATCCATCGGTTCGCTGTCCTGACCATTCAGTAGGGAGACACTTAACAGCCCGGGGAACGTTCCCCCATTATTAGTGGGATCAACATACCAGTTATTATTCTCATCTTTCTGTATGAGAATACTGTTTGTGTCTCCATTCTGATAGTTTGCACCGAAATAAAGATGGTCCGCATTCCCATAGGCTCCTGCGACACGCGGAAGGAAAAAATTCACAGAAACGGGCTGGTTAGCGTCAAGGGTTCCACTGGAAAGAATATAACGATCCTCTTGCTTGAAAACATCACGCATGACTATTTCGAACTCACCGGATGTTCCGTTTGTGGCTTTATCGTAGGGCTTCATCTGAATTTTTACATAAACGCCTTCGCCCAGTTTCGGTTCCTGCAGTTTTTGTGTATCCATCTGCAATATTCTGTCGACGCCCTGCGTGGCGCGGGAAATTAAATTCTTCGCAAACAAAGTATTTAGCCTTGTCCGGTAAACCTTGAACTGAATGTATTGAGCGCCTTCCTCAGTAGTGTGAAGCTGGATGGTTTCATCACTTGAAGCAATTTTTTTTACATTTAAATCAATGCGTTGAGTTGCTCTGTTTCTTCGCAGGTCGGTCACTTGCGCTGAAAGCGTTATGTCAGCCTTGCCTTGATCATTAATATAATCCGTAATGTCAAAGCTCGCCGGGAAAAACGAATAACTCATTACCCCAAGGTTAAATCTGGGTATGGATGAGCAGAAAGAATCTGCGCTAAAGCTGGTTTTTAACTTATCGGGCGAGTCGATGGAAAATATCACGGATGATGGAGAGATACATTCAAATTCTAAGAATATTCCAAAGTATTCCCTTCCATTTTTTTGGAACTGGTAAACAACGGAATTCCCTATTTCAAAAGAGCATTTGTCTATGTTCTCTAGGGAATCATTGCCACAATCAAACCCCAGGATATAGGTGAAATCATCGACTGATTCCCTGAATGAAAGAGGGTGATCAATACCTTCTACACTGGAATTCATGTGGTCAATCTGTGTAAGGTATTCTTGTATCTCATCGTATACGAGAAAATATGCCTTCAGATTATCGCCAGTCTTAACAAGGATAGCGGCATCAACGTAAGTCTCTCTGGGGATTGTTGTAAGCAACTTATTGCGCTTATCACTATATTGATACACTGCGCCATCAGTAATGCATTTACTTAACAGTAACTTAACCTTGTCACTTAAATCCAACGTCATTGATACATCAATGCGTGGAGAAATACTCAGGTAAGTATGACCCTCGGCTGTATCGTTACATAAGATATCTTCCATAACTATATTGACTTTGAACATATTATTCGGGCTGTCATTTATTATTTTTGTATTAACTGAAAAACCAGAAGTGATTTCACTGCAGATTTTTTTAGTGTTTGTTACATCAAGGTTGTTGTTTATTTTTTTTAAAAGGAATTTAACGCTATCTTTTTCTAACGCGAGTGTGGTGTAATCGCTTTCAATCAAAATAATGCTGATTGATTCCTCGTTGTAATCATCTGCATTATCTTTTTTAGGGTAGAAGGCAACGCATAAGTCATCGGAATAATTGAATCCCGCACAGTAAAATGAGTCCGTTCCTGTTTCGCCCTGAAAATAAGAGGTGATATCTATATCATTGAGAGTTTTCCATGAACCATCATAATTAATATGCGCAACTTTCAACAGCCACTTTACAATTGGATTGTTTTTTTCATCTTCCCCTTGCTGCTTTCTTTCAATCCAAACCACATGCAGGCGACTATTCCAGAGTACAGGCCTGACCAGGCTATTTATTGGGTTTATGGGGCATGATATTTCATTCCATTCTTCCCAGGCGTTTGCCGAAAATTTACCATCAATAAATTTGCTGTGTTCTACACTGCGCCAGTAATATTTCGAGGCATTTCCCTGACTACAGCCAATAAACCATGTTATACCCGTATCAACATCGTGATTATCATGATAGCCATTGACCGTTTTCAGGTTAGCAACTTCATCAAATGAAGTAAGATAACGCATAATGCTGTCTTCTACAGTGTCTTTATTTAGCTGAGTCTGGCTGAGCGACTGCAGCATCTCATTCATCATACCTGTCTGCCCGATACGCACCGTCGGATCCACGTAGTTTTCCGGGTAGTACACGAGCTGAGATACCCCGTTCCAGGTGCTGTAGCGTTTGTTGTACATATCCCAGTCGGTAAAAAACTGGCGGGATGCCACCGAATTGTCCACCCCCATTTCCAGCCCGCTCAGTGAACGGTTCACGTAGAGCTGCACGCTGGCAATCGCTTCCGCAATCCGGGTGGTTCTCACCTGCCCCGAGATCTGGTTATCCAGCAGCAGCCAGTCGTACAGTTTGTCACGGTCGGTCACCCAGGATGGCGAGATATTTTTAATCACGTACGCGCTGACCGCCGCGCTGAGAGATTCATCCAGCGAGGCCTCAAGTTGGGCGGTTTGTTGAATATTCAGCCCGGCCTGCAGGACGTGACTCATCGCATCCCAGTCGTCATACGAAGTGGCCGGAGTAAGCTCAACCAGCGCCGCCACGTTCGCCGGTGTGATGCCGAGCGTTGTGGCCATATCCAGCCATTGCAGGGTGTCCCGCAGCCCGGTCCAGTGGTAAAAGTACGTGTATGAAGAACAGAGATTCAGTGCCTGCGTCAGTGCCTGCTCGTCCAGGGCCAGCGCCGTCGCCACTGTTTTTATCGCAAGATTGTTTTTTTCAGTATCGCCTTTGCCGCTCAGGGAGGTAAGGATTTCTGTGGCATAAGTGCCGCAGCGGGCAAGCAGGGCATGCAGCTGCGTCAGGTCATACAGCGTGCCGATATCATGGCTCAGTACGGTGCCTTTTTCGGTAATTATGGTGGGGTGCGCAACCCCCCATGATACTTCAGTTGGGGTTAGCCCGGCCATGCGCACAAACAGGATCAGCTGTCCCATTACCTGACAGTATGCCACCAGACTGGATGTCTGAGCGTCCGTCCGGCTGTCATTGTCTGCCAGCGCCAGGAAATCCGCCACCGTCAGTTCCTGTGGCTTCAGTTGGCTCAGCCACTGCAGCACGGCCCCGGCCGTGTCGGCTGAGTCAAGCCCGGTGGCAGCGGCGACAAAGGGGGCCGCTGCGCTTATCAGTGCCGCCTCACCGGCCTTGCTGAGATCCTGGCTGGCAAGGCCGCTGCTTAGTGTGGCAATCAGGTTTTCAATGTCCGCCGTCAGTGTGGTGCTGAAGCGGTCTGTCAGCATCAGATACAGGTCGCTGACGGTCCAGTTCATGTCTTTCAGCCAGCCGGTGTACTGCGAGACAGCGCTGATCAGCCCGGCCAGCTCGGCACCGGACAGCGCATCAATAGCCCGGGCGGCATAGGTCGAAACGGACAGCAACGCCGCCAGCTCCGTTACGCTCAGGCCGTTCACGTCTGCCAGCAGCTTAGTCCGGTACAGACCCGACAGGTTATCAGTCGTGCAGGTAAAGTCTCCCGGCGTGCTGCTCCCCCGAGTCAGCGACCAGAGCGTATACAGCTCCGTATCGCTGACGCCAAAAGCACGTTTCATTACCCCTGTGCGGAAAGTGTCAGTCATATCAGCCGGAAGCAGTTTGATGGCGGTACCGTCGGCAGAGAACATCTGATTATTCAGCGGTGGGGTATTGAACAGCCGGGTAAATGCGCTGTCCTTGCCGCTATGGGCAGTCTGGCTGATATTGGCCCCTGCCAGCACTATTGCGGCGGAAAAATCGATACCGTAACGCTGTGCATAATAATTGGCCCAGAACAGCTGGCGGAGCACGTCTTCCGTAATGGTCAGGTCATTATTACTGCTTTCGATAACCGTAATAATATCGGACGGGGTGATGCCGGTGGCTTTAAAGAGGCGGATAAGTTTATTAAGCTTTAAAAGAAAAATATTAAAATCATATTGAACTACTGTAAAGTTGACAACAGCACGATGAGAATATCTGCCCTCATTATCATTATAAAAACCAATCCAGAGAAAAATGCCTTTTTCATCAGCGGTTAATTCATGAGTATACGTGTAGACTTTATTAAGTTCTACGCCGCCCTCGATTTTTTCTTCGACAATATCATGCGAGTAACTGCCAGTGCGGCATGAGCCTATCCAGAGGGTGTCATAATCAGACGAGGTCGTGTCGAACGATACATTTATTCTGTACGTGTCATTTTCCAGAGGAATAATCTCCACCCAGGTGGAGTTGCCAGAAATATATGAATAATCCCGTTTTATTAACGTCGCTTTCAGATTGTCTCCATTTTTGATCAGGGAAACAAGCTGGTCATTACGATAATACTGTTTGTCAGGATCTGCATTACTGGATGCATACATTATTCCCAGTATAGATTCAAGTTCCTTCTGGCTCAGTCCATACCAATGACCGATATAAGATAAGTTCTGGAAAGCAGTGGTATCGATATTACCAAAATTCTTTCTAATCAGCTCATCCACATTATCTGCCGAAATTTCCTCAGTAAGAATGCTATGTAGCTCCGGAGATATATCGAACTGAATACCGAGCAGAGAGGCAGCATCCATTTTCGCCGCGACGGCGGGATTATTCTTGAACGCAGCAAACGCCGGGTCCTGTAGCAGAATACTTTGGCGGACCGCCTCATATGGCCGATTGTATGGCGTGGCACCGGTCTGTCTGTAAGTGGCGAGCTTCGCCATCACGCCGTCGTGGTCCCGTTTTTCCTGCGACTGGATATTATTCAGCAGCAGCTCATTTGACAGGGACAGGGTGGACAGCTCGTCGTCCATATTGGTCTGGGACAGGGAAAGTGATGCCAGGTCCGGCCGGCGGGTGTCCAGGTGATACTGCGACGTGTCCGCGTGCAGGCCCCTTGCCTCCCGGTACAGTTCGGTCAGGTACCCTGCCGGCGAGAACATTGACGCCACGGAGCCGGGTTGCACGAAGCGGCCGGCACGCTGTGGGAACAGGTCGTCATAGCTGCGCAGCATCGAAGACTGACGGATGCCCAGACTGACGGCGTTCGTCAGCTGGGGGTTGGCGCGACTGAGAATACGGGATTCAGCCATTCTATTTTTTTTCAGCTCTTTCTGCGCCTGCTGATACAGAAAGTTCTTTTCATCCCAGGTGAGCGCGTCACCTGCGAGTTCTTTTAATTCGGCAAATGAGCGGACCATAATGTCAGTCAGGGTGACCTTTTCGCCGGCGTCAGCCTTCCGGCTGCCGGCTTTTTTACTTCCCCTTGCGTTCAGCTTGTCGAGTATTTCATCGGTGAGATACATGATCTTTTCCTTAATATTGATAAAGGGAGACTAGGATGGTTGTTTACGGGATTATCAGGATGTTTCAAATAGCGTCTTTTCTGCTTCCCTGCGGCGTACCAGGCCAGGGAGTTTTTTTCCACTGGCGTTCACCCAGCGTAAAAACTCACCGGCCGCACCGGAATAATCTCCGGTGTTCAATTTTTTCAGCAGCGTGGAGGTTCGCAGATTTCCGGAACCCACGTTAAACGTGAATGAAACCAGGGCATCAAACTGATGTTGGGTAAGAGGCGCGCTGATATAACGGCTGACGGAACGCTCTGCTTCAAGAACATCCTCTAGTAGCAGGGCATCAGCCTGTTCAGCGGTGATGATATCGCCGGGTTCAACGCCTGCAGTATGGCCGTAGCCGATGGTCCAGACCCGTGCGGAGCACTGGTAGGCCTGCAGTCTCAGCCCTTCAAACTGCTTGATTAAATTCAGTCCGCTGGCGCTTATTTTCATACAAGCCCTCAGGTTAAAATAAAATAAAGTTGACCGGAAAATTTAAAAAAACCGGAGTGTGAATGATGAAGATCATTCTTTTCAATTACTAAAGAAAAGGTAAATAAAACGTGACGTTGTTAATCAGTTATTTCAGAATGGCAGGCGGCAAGAGAGATTCAGCGCTTGTCATAAATAGTCTGAAAAAAGTTCGTCTTCCATAACAGGCATAGTATGCAGAGAAGAAGGTTAATAACCAGCTCAGACCATGAGGTAAATACCCCCCCCCCGGAGATGAAGCGTAATGTGACATCTGCATAAGAAATAATAAACAGATAGATAGTCACTCCCTGTATAAGGCTGCGGGTTTTGTAACCAAGGCGCCACCACAATATACGTGCAGCAATAATACCGCACGAAACAGCATTAACGGCATTAAGAGCAGACTGTATGTCACTCGTCATTGCCATCTCCCCTTTTATTTTGTCTGTTTGCAACATTTTCCACGCGGGAGATAACCAGCATGGAGACGGTAACAATCAGTGCGCTACAGATAAACGAGCCCGTTTCTCTGCTTATTTCAGGGTGCGCAGGGAAATAGTGGCGAATAATGCTGACCGTATTATTTGCGCCAACGATCCCCATAAAAAATGAAATAATAAAAATCATTAACCTGTTTTTCCCGGTAAAGCTGCGCTGGGTGATGGTGAACAGCATGGCTCCGGAAAATGATGCAATTATCCCCGACCCTAAAAATTCGTTCAGTAAGTTAATGAGCATAGGCTTCACCATAAATTAATAAGCTTATTACCTTCCCTTAAAAAAACAGCTGCCGGCATCCACCGCGCCTCTCCATAAACCCCGGGCAATGCCAGAGCGCTGACGCATAAAAATGCGCCCTGACATGCTGTATAAAGTCAATTTCTCAACAAATATAACAAATAAAAAACACCTCTCTCCGCCAGAGGCATAAAACCTGCGGAGTGACTTTCCCATTAAAAGAGCGATTTGAGCTTAGGTAATTAATAATTAAACATCCAATCGTTTAAAGCGCTCAATCAACATTACGTAATAGACATTAGCTATCAAGGTGTTTGTATTGATCGTTTATAACATTTTGCAAATATGCATCATAATGATTTTATTAAAATAAAATTAATCCAGATAACATAGTGCATTTACACTTTGTGTGTTATTTCTAAAAAAACACAACATTTAGTGATAATAATAACACTTGGTTAGTGAACACAACTTATTGATGTAATAAACAAAAAAGTTGGCAATAAAATGATTTAAATATGTTTTTTTTATGTGAAATCAGACTGTGCTATTACGGGCTTTGCGGCCTGAGACCGTCAGATCCATTCTGATTTTCAAACGTTTGACGTCATTACATGGATTTTTAGTTGGCGATAAAAATTGCTACCTGAATATTTACCTGAATTAATCTGGCAGTCTTAGTGCAGAAGGGTGAGTGAATGTCTCCGGCCTTGCTACATCAACATTCTATTTGTTCCTGGCAGCATTAATGGCTGTGCCGCATTCAAGGCGGTGGGGCGGCAGAAAGTGCGACGCCCGTTTTTCAGGTATTACGCAGGCAGGGAAGGCCTGGAATCACAAGCGTGTTCACCGGATTTACTGTCTTCTGAAACGCAATTTTCGTCGCAAGGGAAAGCAACGCCTTCCGGTGCGTTATCCGGCTCCGCTGACAACACCGGAAGCGTTAATCAGACCGAGTCTATCGATTTTATGCTCGACGCGCTGGGCTGTGGCAGGCCATTCAGCACCGTTAATGTGGTGGATGACTTTAACCGCGACACCCTGGCCATGGAAATTGACCTGAATATCCCAGCCCAACGCGTTGTCCGGGTACTGGACAGGATCGTGGCAAACCGCGGAAACCCGCTGAAGATGCGGATGAACAATTGGAGCGGAATTAGACTCACTGGCTCTGGTGCAGTGGGGTGAAGAGCATGGCGCGATGCTGGAGTTTATTAAGCCGGGTAAACCGAGGCTGAATGCCTTTATAGAACGTGTTAACCGGACCTGCCAGACAGCGATACTGGATTTTTATCTGTTCAGAACCCTGAGTGAAGGGCGGGAAGGTACAGATTGCTGGCTGGCGTAAGCCTTACCATGATGGCGGCAGGACCGCTCGCTGTGACCGCTCCTGGATACAGAAGTCGTTCTGCCGACTGGCAGGACAGCACATCCGTCCTTATGGGCCACATCTACCCAGCATTTTTCTGCGTATCTTTCTTCAGCAGCCAGTTCAGATAGAGTTTTGACCCTTCGGGGTGTTTCGCATCCTTAAATATGGCGGCCCGCCAGGCCCAGGACATGAAACGAGTCTGCTCAGGCAGGACAAACAGGGGGCTGACTTGCCATCCGCGAGAAGCACGCCGTCCGTTGAGAATCTGGCCACCGCTTTACCGCTTGCGGCATATCTGCCTGGTGTCCGATGTTGTTTGTCTACTGGCGCCGGGCCAGACGCTGAACGGCTCAGCGACAACAGCCGTCGCAAGAGTATCACGTACGGTTCTGTGGGAGCGGAGGGAGAGGTGCCCCTGCGCCACCCGATAACCCCGGAAAGAGTGAAAAAGTCGTATTCCATTATCTTTTTATTGATGTTAACCGTTGGATAATTAGCAGAGGTAAATAACCAGGCTTAATTGTGTTTTTTCTCGGGTGTCATCCCGAATTTGAACCCTGTCAGGGAAAACTGCGCATTTATCCGTTTTACACCCAGGCTTATAGGACAGCAGATGACACGAAGCCTCCGCAACTGACGATGTAGTGCCTTTTCCCTTTCATGGGGAGTTGGGCACCATAACCTTAATTCCCTGACCGGCTCACAGTATGGCGTTGACCGGCAGTCTAAAAGCGGGAATGGTTATTCCGGGTTCAACTAACCCGCCGATCCCCCGGGGGCAATTGTGATATTGCAGAGCACCGATGAAGGCTGGGCTGCCAGCCCTGGCTCCGACTAACCATTGCCGGTTCCGCATTGATGGAAATAACGTGGACAGGTAAGGCACTGCCGGAGTTAGCGCTTGTGTATGAATCTCTGGCTAACAAATCGGCAGCTCAGGCATTGACCCTGTCCCCAATCATCCCGTTAAGCCCTTTACGCATTGGGGAACAGCTATTTCAGTTAACGCCGCGGGATATAAGGACATTGCTGGCTGGAGACGACGAGGTTCGTGACAAAATCCAGAAGTCAGTCATCTACGTGCTACACATCTGGCATACCAGAAAGGCGTGTTAAACATGATTCAGAAATCATCTAAGTGACTATAATTCAGTCGTCCACCGGTTACTACGGCGCTTTTCAACCCTGCTGATATCACGGTAAATTAAAGTCCGTTAAATCAAAAAAATAAGCGTGTTTGTTCCACTAAAAGTCAGAATTTGTGTGGGCAAATCAGTTGACCGCCATACGCCTGGCGTTTGAAGCGGTTAGGGAGCTTAACGGCAGCTTGACCTAAAGGCATATGGCAGGAAGGGTATTAAGTAGCAAAACAATAGCTTTTATCTGGCAGCCACAAAGAGTTGTCTGTTAAATACTACAAAATCCCTTTTAACGGTCTCAGGCTCCAGAACCACTTTACAAGGATAGTACGCCCCGATAACGCTATTCAAAAGTTCTGTAACGAGATCCCTTCTGATAATAAATCTACAGGAGCGACACAATGATTATATTGAAACATGCCATAAAAATTTCTGCTCCCAGAAGTACTGTTTACATAGCATTAACCGATCCGGAAGCCATGCGCCGTTGGCACATTGGCACTATTGAAGGCACCCTTTTACCGGGCCAGGTATTAACGCTTACCTCGGCCTCAGGAAAGCGCTTTGGCTGGCGCACGGAAAAGCTTGAAGCCGACTCTTTTATCGTACAGACCGGGGTCGAAGGAATGGGCACTTCGGTGGGTAAGACATTGACCTTTAATCTTTCCGACCTTGACGAGGGTCGAACGTTGGTCGAGCTAGCCGACGGAGAGTGGTCGGAAAGGGATCCACATCTGCCATTCTGCAATACGCATTGGGGTAGGGCGCTGCACAATCTCAAAACTTACCTGGAAAAATCATAAATATATTTTACAAGCCGCAAAAGTGTTCGTCCTGTTTAATACGTCGATTTAATTATTATTAGATTTGGGAGGTCGCGCCTTATTCAGGTCTGAAACCAGAAGGAGATAAATAATGGCCCTTGCTACATCAAAGAATCAAAAAGTTTCAGCCGCACCGAAAGCGGCGGTAAAGGATCTGCGCGAAGGCATCGAACTGCTCAGGAAAATGGATGGGCAGTTTGTGTCAACGAACGTGGAAGTGGATCCCCATGCTGAACTGGCTGGTGTTTATCGGAAGGTCGGCGCAGGGGGGACGACCCTGCGCCCAACCCGGGTCGGACCAGCGATGCTATTCGAAAATCTGAAGGGCTACAATATTCCGGTAATCGTTGGCGTACTTGCTTCGCGTAAACGAGTGGCTGCCTTCATGGGCGCTGACGAAAAGCATCTCGGACGCCACATGCTCAATGCAATGCACCATGCTAAAAAGCCAGTCATAGTTGATTCTGCGCCATGTCAGGATCAGGTATATCTGGCCTCTGAGCCGGACTTTGACATCCGCAAGCTGCTGCCGGCGCCGACGAATACCCCCGAAGATGCCGGACCCTACTTTTGCATGGCGGTGTTGCGTGGTACCGATCCGGAGACGGGTCAGCATGATGTCACCATCCACCGACTGTGTGTGCAGGACCGTGATGAAATTTCAGTGTTCATGCAAACGGGACGCCATATTGGAATGATGTACGAGAAGTATGACGCAATGGAGAAGCCGATGCCGATTACTATCTCAATGGGGATCTCGCCGGTGGAGTACATGGCGATTTCGTTCGAACCACCCTCAACCCCGTACGGTTTCGATGAGCTTGAGTTTGCCGGTGGCTTGATTGGCTCGCCCGTTGAGCTCGTGAAGGCGAAGACGATAGAGGAGTATGCCATGGCGAGTGCGGAGATCGTTATCGAGGGTGAAATTCTCCCGGGGCGTCGGGTCGCCGAAGACCAGAACACAAACACGGGCTTCGCAATGCCAGAGTTTCCGGGTTATGACGGGACCGCCAATCCGTCTCTTCCGATAGTAAAGGTCAAGGCCGTGACGACACGCACAAAACCTATCCTGCAAACGCTCGTCGGCCCGGGAGAAGAGCATGTCAGCCTTGCTGGTATTCCGACAGAGGGATCACTGGTACAGGCACTCGAAGATGCGCTGCCGGGATTTGTCAAAAATGTTTACTCACATCCGGCTGGCGGTGGGAAGTACCTCGGAATTTTACAGGTTCATAAACGGGATCATAATGACCAGGGACGCGAACGGCAGGCTGCCCTTGTTGCGTTCGGTGCATTTCCAGAGATGAAACACATCATACTCGTTGATGATGATGTTGATATATTTGACACCGATGACGTGCTTTGGGCCATGACGACCCGATTTCAGGCTGAACGCTCGCTCATCCCGATACCGGGTGTTCGTTGCCATCCTCTCGATCCTTCTGCCGATCCCGGCTTTCTCTGGACGAACTTCAACCACGGCATATCCACCAAGGCTATTTTCGACTGTACTGTACCGTGGGAGCTTCGCGACAAATTTATTCGCGCGCCTTTCCAGGATGTCGATGTTAAGCGCTTTCTGCCCGACTGGACCGGCGAATGAGTCAGGGCGCAGAAAAGTGAGGTGACTACGATTGATTACCCGTATCAAAAGCATCATTTAAGTGCGTTCAGAGACCATCAGGGATGGGGCCTCTGGCGTGAAAAAGATGCCGCGTGTCAGTGCCCGTGATACCGGTCCCCAATGGCGGTGTTGCCTCCTGAGACGAAGAAACGGAAATCCCCGGAGCGATTTAGGGTTCAGAAACACAAATCAGCTGGCGGGAATCCCCTAAATCTTGCTCACCGGGAGCCCCATCATGCATGGTGCGGGCTGAACGCTTTCACGCGCCACGTTTACCCTGTGGCGCACCTTCTGCTATTGCTGAACAGTTAGCTGGCCGTTGTTAACCTTATAGGTTAGCTGATTGTCCGGGCCGAGCATGTCACTAATGGGTTTATGCAAATCGAGTTTTTCATCATCCTGTGACACTACCGCATGATAACTGGCCGCATCACTGGCATCGCCTTTACCGTTGTACTCAGCAACATAGGGATAAGGAAAGACGGGACGGGTATACACCACTTTTGACGCAGGCCCAGCCACAGGCTGGCTGGGTTTCTGCACGCCATGAAATTGCACTGACGCGTCTTCTGAGGCCGGCTTCGGTTCAGCTATACCCTGCGCAGGCGGTATACCGGGCGGGGAGGCGGCATTTTCGGTTTTGCCGGCAATCAGCTTATCCGGCGCAACGCCCTGCTCGGTCCAGTTGATCAACGCGGTGAGTAAATCGATCTGATCCGGGCCTTCGCCGTTCCCGCAGTGCGCTACGCCTGGCAGCAGAAAAAGCCGCATAAAGCTGTCAACTTTCTCCGCCCCCATGAATGCTTGAACACCCTTGAAGTAGGCGATAGTCCCGGCCGGAGAGATCGAGTCATCTGCAAGACCGTGCCAGACGATCAGCTTACCGCCTGCCGCTTTAAAAGGTGCGAGGTTGGTATTTGTCGCGTTGTAGAGCGGGGCAAGCTCGGCAACCCTGGCGAAATTCTGACGGGTAAACGCAAAATCGGCCACTTTAGTCAGCTTCTGTTTACCTCCGGGCAGCAGAACATATTGTAGCGCTGGCAGAGCCATCATTTCAGACATTGAATGGCCGGCTGGCGTAGCGGGAACTGGCCAGCGCAGCTCTGACCCTATTGGCAGGCCGCCCGGCGCATACTGCTCGCCATTCTGCCCGCGGGCACCGTGATAAAGTTTTTCCACCACATCCAGCTCTTCAGTCGTCAGGCAGTGGCTTCTGTCCTTCTGCCCTGATGTACACGGCTTGATCCAGCTGCGGGAGAACGTGCATGCATAAGGATTTTGTAAAACGTCATCCTCCGAGCCGGAGAGCGAGGGACAGTGTGCCATGGCTGCCTGATGAATCAACGCCAGCCGGTTCTGAAGCAGGATGGGTGTACCGTCAGCACGCAGATTCGCGATCACGTTCCAGCCGTGAAAAAAGGCGTTCTGCATTGAAAACCAGGCCGCGGGCGCGCCTGCGCTGATGCCGTTAAAATCGTGCGGATAGCGTTGCGCCTCTGCCAGTGCTTCACGCCCGCCATCTGAGCACCCCATAAAATAAGCAAATTTCTGCTGTTGCCCGTAATAGGCCTTGATCAGCGCTTTGGTCAACTGTGCGGTGACATGATTCGCCCGATAAGCGAAGTCGATTCGTTTCTGTGGATCTTCTGCCCATGAAGCATCCATCATGCTGCCAGCGTGTCCCATATTGGTGGCGGCGACGGCAAACTCTCCGTTCATCGCGGGCACGCAGCCACTGGCGTTAGAAAGGCTGAGGTTAATATCACCGCAAAGGCCCCCGCAGCCCACCTGCAACAGACGTTGCGTCCACCGTGACTGCGGTAATGCGACCTCGACGCCAATGTCAGGACCGAGCGTGGCGCTAATCTTACAGAATGTTCCCTGGGCGGTATTCAGTTCAGTAGCACCCAGAATTTTAACATCTGCATCAATACCCTTGCTGAATTTGAGCGCGCCAAATTCAGCGCATGAATAGACAGGTTTTACCACTGGCAAAGCGTGGGCAGCGGATGCCGCATGAAAAAACGTAAAAAACAGGCTTAAAGAGAGAACCGCCTGGATTAACCGAGTAAAGCGGCGACAAACGTTCATGAGTATCTTCCTGCAAATGTATTATCCGTTTTTAACAGATTAGTCCGTTTTTCTGATCAGACTGATATGAAGAGCCGTGCGTGTATAGACCTGCATCCCGACCATCGCGCGGCTCAATAAGCGGCACTGTTGCAAAGATCGCCGTGCTGATAAACTTTGTCGCTATTTTCACCAGTCACGTCACCGATGGACGCGCACCATCGATTCTTATCTCTCCCGGTGTTGTAACAGCAAAGCGGCTTACGCCACAATCAAAGGCATTGAGGTGATGCGTGCGCTACGTAAAGGCCAGGCATCAGCATTTTATTATGGTAAACCTCCGGGCGAGATACGTCGGGTAAGCGGTGTTTTCGAAATATCAGGCTTTTAAATAAGACCGAAAACCTCATCACGAATTTTGCAACAGTGCCGACAGCAGAGAAAGCTGGCTGTACACACCGCATTGGTTAACGCGCAGAAGGCAGATGGATGAAGTTGTTGATTTTAAAGATAAAATAAGAGGGTTTTTTAACCATGCTAATGATGCGGTTTGAAAATCTCTGGCCAGAGACCGTCTCTGACCAGGGTTTTCAGAAAAGGTAACCGAACCTCAGACTGATATTTGTATCCTGCCGGAATCCCTGCTCTACAGCGATATCCCGTCCACCTGAAAACTGTAGCTGAACGGCGGGTGTAATAAAATGCGAAGCAGAGATACGGGCATAGGTGCTGTCCAGTCTGTCATCCTGAGTCATACTGTCAATCCGGCTTTTGGCCCCGGTTATCCATCCGCCGCCGAATCCAACCTGCGTGGCAGGCGTAAGGTTATAACTCAGATAAGCCTGGTATTCATAACGCGGACTCTGACTGAGCCTGGCGTTATTATTACCGTACCGGTCATTTGCTGTCGTCCAGGAGACATCAGCGCCTGTAGTGAATGCCCAGGCATCAGAGAAATGATGAATCCAGACGCCCTGCAGCAGATAGCGCCAGCGGTTCTCCCCGACATTCACGGCTCTTTCATTGTTGTAGGCCCCGGTTGGGGCATAAACAAACGGTGCCAGGGAGAGAATGTCACCTCCTGAGTTGTCAATTCTGAACTTGAAAGGTACACCCACGATGATATCGCCCATGCCTGAAGCGCTGCCGAGGGGACTGGCGTCTCCCATCGCGTCCGCCCTGACAAACGGAATGATAATCTGTGGCTCAATACTGATGTTTTCCGCAGGACGGAATCCATGAATAACGCGCAGCAGTGTGGCCTCTGAACTGAATCGGTAATCACCGGCCGCTTTATTGCCCTGCGAATAGTATTTATCGCTGTGGGCATACTGGAAATAGGCCAGCGCGAATGTTTTATCCGCCGGCATCATTTCGTAATCCCCGGGCGAAAACTCAAGGGCATAAACAGGCACGCTTAATACGGCTACAAGAGAAAGACCGGTAGAGAAAAAAAACTTATTCATAATAAATCTCCGCTGTCCTGCCGTAAAAGGCCGGTGCCCTGGTGACAGTTAACGTATTCAAAATACTGTGATTCTTCAGGCACAACGACAATTTCATGCCACAGGCGGAGCGCTATATTAAAGTTCAGCTCTTTCACATAGCGCATAAATCCACCAAAAATGGCCACATGTGTCGGATGGCTTTTTGCCCAGCGTTCAAGGGCGGCCATATCAGTAAAGTGTGCCAGGCCAAACGTTTTCTCTGCCAGCACTTGTGATTTCGGGTCAACCACCTGCATATAACGGCAGCTTAGGCAGCCTACGGTATGTCCCTGGTCTCTCAGAAAATCCATCCCTTCATGCAGTACCGGCTCGACTTCCGTGAGGTATTTCTGTCTTTCTTCCTGTTGCGTGGCCGACCAGTCCTGCCCGGAGCGAATGAGGCAGAGGTTGTTACTGCCTGATAGCACAATGCGTTTGCCACTTGCTGTCCGGGAATGGGTTTTACGGGTTCCCCTGAGGACGTTGTTCTGAGCGGCAGGCAGGCGATCGCGCGCACTCCCCCAGTAGCCATGCTCATACATTTCACCGCTCATTTCTTCTGCCAGCCAGGCGACGCCTTCCGGGGATGACCTGTCTGAGAATATGGTCTCAAAGTTTGCAGGCTGCGGACTGACAATTTCCAGGAAGAAACCATACTCCCCGTTCTCCCTTTCTGTTGAATTCCACCATATGTTGAACTGGCTTTTCTGTTTCCATCTTTCAAATTGCTCTGCTGATGACCAGTAGGCGATGGCCATCAGATTAAAAAAGCCCGTCTGGTCTTTGCATGACGCTATGTCCCAGTGCCCGGGCCCATCCGCTGACGAGAAACGCTCAGTGATTTCATCCAGAGCAGAAATATCCGGACAGCTTCTCCCCTGAACACCAAAGTAGGCCATGACTATCCGGCCGGTCAGGGGAGAAAATCGAGCGGTCCAGGCCGGGAAAGGCGGCAGGTATCCCTCAGGCATGGCGACAGGACATCTGCGCAGGGTACGCAGATGTTCCGGAATGGCAGATTCCATGTCTACTCCTCCTCTTCTTCTGCAGGCTGTTCAGCGAATGACTCGGCGGGGGAGTGCTGTTTGACCACGGCCTTATTCGCTGACGGATTAAAAAGGAGACGGGTCACATCAGGACGGGAGTAATGGCCTACCGGGTCTGCCGCCAGTTTGGCAAAGGTAATCGCAGCGGGGTTGAGTTCAGCTATGAGTAATCCTTCCTCATTTTCCCCGAGAGGCGTAACGAGTTCTCCTCCATCCGGGCCGTAAATACGGGCATGGCCCCCCCCGGCACTGAGTAACGCTTTCCGGTCATCATCAGGACAGAGGAAATCAATCATCTCAGCAGAAACGACAGCACACGGGGCTATCACAAAACACTGCCCCTCCGCGGCATACAGGCGTGAAGCCGCCGTATTCACGTCAGGACCCAGTGCGGCCGTTTTGCTGGTGTAAAGACTGAAGCTGGGCCAGGCAGCGATGTGGATCTCTTCATGTTGGGAATACATCGCGTAGCGGGACAGCGGCTGCAGATGCTCCCAGCAACAGAGGGCTCCGACGTTACCCAGCGGTGTCTCCCAGGTGGTCAGGGAGGATCCGTCACTTTCGCCAAACAGCGTACGCTCCACGTGCGTGGCCTTAAGCTTGCGGCGGATGCCAAGGGTTTCCCCGTCACTGTTAATCAACCACTGTGAGATATACAGACTTCCATGGTCCCGCTCGCTGAAGCCCAGAACGACAACGATATTATTCTGCTGCGCCGCATCCGCAATTCGCTTCGCCTGGACACTGTCCAGCACCAGAGAGTTCTGATGATACTGATAAACGAGAGCCATATTTTGGGCGGGCGAATTCAGCCACAAAAACCACGGGTAACCGGGTATCCAGGTTTCCGGAAAAGCGATGAGCTCCGCGCCTTTCTGTGCGGCTTCAGCGATGAGGGCGATTGTTTTGTCTACGGTGCCTTCTAAATCCATAAATACGGGAGCGGCCTGAACGCAGGCAACCGTAACTGTTGTTTTCATCATGTTTTTTCTCCTGGTAAAATATTTCAGCAGACACAGATATACCCTCCGTTTAGGTCACGGCGTTATGACAGGGGGGAAAGAATGCTTGTCTGAAAAGGAACTGGTCTGAAGTTTGCATGACATGTCCAACCCGGGCGGAGGTTGCTGACATGAACACCTATAACACTGCTGATGTTTTGTACGCTGAACGATGTGAATACTGGCGTCATGCGATTAGCCGCACGTTTGTGCCGCTGGAGAGCACGTTTTCCGGAAGTCAACGGCAGGGCGTTCTCCGGTCTGGCGCCTGGGGTGACCTGCGGATCTCAGAGGTCAGCAGCAGCGCTCAGGACGTCATGAGGTGCCGAAGGGGGGCTGATAATCATCCTGACAATGCCATGCTGCTGAGCTTCATCAGTCAGGGTAAAACATCCGTGGTTCAGGCGGGGAGTCATGCCTGTCTTGGTCAGGGTGAATTCGGACTTTATGACACGCGCTTCCCTTATGAACTGCACCTGCATGGTGAAACGCGACAGCATGTGGTGCAGATACCCATAGAGCACCTGAGGCAGGAACTGGGAAAGACAGAACGCCTGGTTGCTCATTCATTTGGCAAAAAACATGCCCTGACGCCTTTTCTTCACCTGCTTCTGAATAACCTGATGGCGCAGCCGGAAGATATTGCATCCCGCCACACTGGCCTTCTTTACGGGCAGTTTCTTGAGCTCCTTGCAGTTATCATCTCAGATGAATGCGAAGCAAAAAGACCGTCCCGTTCATCGGCAGGGCTGCTGTTTCAGATTAAAATAATGATAAATCAGCAGCTTTCGGATACGACGCTGTCAGCATCAAAAATTGCTGAATCATTCAGTATTTCACCGCGTTATCTGAGCATGCTATTGAAAAGTGACGGTACCACCTTTGGCCGGTATGTCCTGACGCAGAGGTTGAATAAAGCTTCGCTGGCTCTGCAGTCCCCCCTGTATTCCGATATCCCTATCAGTCAGATTGCATGGAAGTTTGGGTTCAATGATATGGCTTATTTTTCGCGTGCATTCAGGGCAAAATTTAGCTATTCACCAACGGAGTGCCGTCATCAGGCTGGCGAGGCGTAGCGGGTGAGGGGCAGACGACAGGTTCCGATGCGGGAGATAAATCTGATGTCTGCCGCGATGGGTTTTTGGAATTTTTTCACTTGAGACGCGCAACAATGTGACCTAACGCGACTCGCTACTTTAATTACAACACCCAATAGTCAGGCACTGCAATTCCGGCCCAGGGGCCGGGCGGGCCGCTTTTTAGTCTTGGCACCCTTAATATGGCAGTTCGTGAATGTTTATCGCCTACAAGGACGTTGTAACTATCATCGGATCTGCGGCTTTAGCCGGGCGCTATTGGTACATGGATGGTGCGTCAGCACTGGCATTATGCGGCCCGCAGGGCTGGGGTGCTCTGGTCACTGCCAGCGCGCCGTGAGCATAAAAAAACGCGCTGGTGAGCGCGTTTTATGCAGAACCGTCTGTCAATTTGAATGTCATGCACCCGTTGGCTCTGACCGTCATTGAATAAAGATCATTCCTGCCATCTTTCAGGGGATGAAAGCAAAAGCCCGGATAGTTTTTAAATTCATCCGTCTATAGTGCTTCATCAATCATCAGCAGGCGAAGCCTGATGCGTTCTTGCGGTTTACCGGACAGGGAAGGGACAGTGCGTGGCAGATGAGGCGTGAGAGGCTGTCGTCCCGCAACACCATCTGTTTGTGGCTGAACGGCCGCAGGTCAGGTCAGCCTGTGCTTTGAATGCCCGGCTGCGTTTTCTGGCAGTCGGGCATTCAGGCTCTGCCTGCGTCAGGCAACGGCAATGGCTTCAATTTCAATCATGGCGTCTTTCGGCAGGCGGGCAACCTCAACGCACGAGCGCGCCGGGAAGACGGTTCCGTGTCGTTTAAAAAACGCCTCATACGCGTTATTCACGGCCGCGAAGTCGTTCAGGTCTTTCACAAAAACGGTGGTCTTGATGATGTTGCCTGTGGTCAGACCCGCCGCCTCGATGATGGCCCTGACGTTTTCCAGCGACTGGTGAGTCTGCACCTCTATCGCTTCTGACATTATTCCCGTCTGTGGGTCAACCGGCAGCTGGCCGGAGGTGATGACCATTTTTCCCGTGCTGACGCCCTGAACGTAAGGACCAATGGCGGCCGGCGCATTCTGTGTCGTGATAATTTCCATCCGGATACTCTCTTTTCTTCGGTTACATAAAGTGGTTAAGCAGAACCAGCGACCCCACGCCGCTGACAACGACCCATATCAGCCCGAGCCGGAAACTGACCAGGGTACAAATAATCGCAGCGATGACCTTCGGGTTGTGCAGGTCAAATTCCATGCGGGAGTTTACGTCCAGTATCTGCACCGTAATGATGGCGGGCAGCACCGTCACGGGGACAAAACGAAGCGTTTTAACGACCCGTTCGCTCATGTGCAGCTTTCCTGCAATGCCCGTGAAGGAAAAGCGGATAAGGAAGGTGACGGCCGCCATACCCAGCGTCAGCGCGAAAAAATAACCGTTATTCATGTGCAGTGTCTCCGCTGATTTCAGGAAGGTCTGACCGTCTTTCTTTCCGCTCTTCGGCCAGGTCTACGCACAGCCCGGCGAAAACGCCCAACAGTGAGGCGGCCACAATGCCCAGGGAGCAGGGCAGAACGACCAGCAGCACGCCGGACAGGGAGGCGACCACCGCCGCAACCGTGCAGGCCTGGCTTTTCACCTGCGGCACCACGATGGCAATAAAGGCGGCCACCATGGCAAAGTCGAGTCCACAGGACTGGAGTCCTGGAAAGGATGAGCCGACCAGCGCGCCGGCAAAGTTAGCGAGTACCCAGGTTCCCCAGAAGGTCAGCATGACGGTGAAGTAGAAAAGGTATTTTTCTTCCCGGCTTCCGCCCATCTCCCCAATGGTCGTGGCGTAGACCTCATCGGTGAGGGCGTAAGACATGCAGCACTTCCTGAAGAAAGAAGCCTCCCTGATTTTTCCTGCCAGCGAGGCACTATAGAGAACGTGACGCAAATTGATAATAAAGGTGGTGAAAATAATTACGCTCAGGCTGGCGCCGGTTTTCAGCATGTTCAGCGCAAGCATTTGCGCTGAACCCGCGATAACAATGCACGACCAGGCCGTGCTCTGCCAGATGCTCATGCCCAGACTGACGCTCAGCGCGCCCACGATAAACGAGAACGGAAAGTCCCCGATACAGAGGGGCATGACGGCGCGAACGCCCCGGTAAATGGTGGCTTTTCTATCCATTACAATGTCTCCGGTGCCAGCGCCGGACATGCCGGCGCTGGCTGTAGTGCTTTCAGGTTCACCCTCAGCTGTGAACGGGCGCGTTTTTTTCCGCCATAATGCGGATAATTTCCTGGTCGGTCACCGGCATGGCGTTAACAACCAGCCGGCAGAGGTTATCGACAGTCTGCTCGGCACCCGCACTGACGATGCCGTCGCTGCTGCCGACCCGCACGCCCTGACGGGCCATCAGCGCCGCTCTGAAGGCACTCGCGGTAGCCGTGGACACCTTCATGGCGCAACTGCCTGACGCACCGTCACAGATCATTCCGCTCACGTCGCTGACCATGTTGATGACGGCCGCCTCGACGGCGTCCGGGGCACGGGTAAACAGCCAGGCCATACCTGCTGCTGCGCCCATTGCCGCCGTTGAAGCGGCACACAGGGCCGAAAGCCGGGTATAGCGGGCGTGAACGGAGATGGCTACGAGGTGCGACAGGGTCAGCGCCCTGACCAGGGTCTCCTGGTCTGCATTTAGCTCCCGCGCCAGCACCATGACGGGCAGGGTTGCAGCAATGCCCTGATTGCCGGAACCAAAGTTCGACATGGCAGCAACCGGCGCGCCTCCCATTCGGGCGTCAGACGCTGCAACGGTTTCGGTCAGCATCCGGGACAGCACGTCGTCGCTCATCAGCCCCTCGCTGACTGCCGATGAAAACGTTCCGCTTATATCAAGCCCGTAATGGCCCTGACGTCCTGCCTCCGACAGCGCACCATTGAGGCGTGCGGCCTCGAGCATGAACGCAATATCCTCCACCGGTACGCGGGCAGCAAAATCAACCGCATCGCGTAATGAGAACAGAGGTAGCGGTGCCATAGTGGCATTTTGCTCAGGACTGCAGACGGCCGTCACCGGCTCATCGTTGACATAAAGCTCCGTGATGCGGGTGTGACCTCCCCGGATAACGACCCGGCAGCGGCTCTTCTCCCCGGCGACCGTCAGATCGATCCAGATAAAGTCAGATGAAGGGGCGGCGATAATATTGACCCGGTCTTCGCTCACCATTATTTGGGCCTGCTGAACCTGTGCGGCCGTCAGCCCAGCCAGCATTTCCAGGCCTCTGTCAGGGTCTCCGCCGTACAAGCCAACGGCGGCAGCCATTTCAATACCGGAAAGTTGTGTGCCGGGAATGGTCACGGCGACGGCATTTTTATACAGGTTTTCAGAAATGCTGCCCTCTACCCTGACGCAGGGTTCGCCAAGGTGCCGGCCTGCCGTAGCGGCGGCAAACGCGATGGCGACCGGCTCCGTGCAGCCCAGCGCGGGTCTGACCTCTTGCTTCAGCCACTGCAGTAAAACCGCGTTACTGACGTTGTTCATAGGATACCTCTCAGATTTTGAATTAACTCTCTGGAGGTATTATGGTCCTGAGGGGAGGGAATTAATTTCTAAAGAGCATGTTGTTTATGGGGTTATGGAGAAAATTCATTCTTTTTCATATTGGCTAAATATTCTCTAACCTATCCTGACTTATCAAGAAAAAGTAACTGAAAATAAAGTAAAAAACAGGCCATCTCAATGATTTTCACACGCTGCCTGTGACAGTTATAAAGGCGCTGATAAAAGAAGTTTTTTCTCCGGCGCCGGGAACGATTTTCATTTGCGCAGTCATTCCCATGTTGCCTGCTCAGCCAGCACCCAGCTCAGAACCCCCAGGAGGTGACGCTGATAACATATTCTGGCCATCTGGCGTAACGTACTCTGACCGCGATCGCCCTGACGCGGTAGGACAGGACCGTATTTTCTCCCGCTCAGGAGAATGCCTTCCTCACCCGCTGGCTGGCCACCGCCTGAAGCAGTACGGCTTCGCCCGACATCAAGTGGCGTGTGCCCGCAGTTCAGGTTGCGTAAAATGGATTTTTACTCAGGGGATATTTATAAATAATGTGGAAACAGGCGCGGATGCGCCTGCATAAAGGACAGGTTATTCGAGGACTGCCGCCAGGGCCGGAGGAACACCGGGGCGGCCATTGGTCAGACAGGTGGCCGTGAAGGTTGCTTCGGCATACACCACATCGTTAACCAGAATCTGCTGGAAAAAATTTACCCGGCTGCGTTTTTCGTTTTTTACCGGCTGACAGGTCACCATCAGCGCGTCACCTGCCTTCAGGCTTTTCTTAAAGCTGAGGGTATACTCCAGCAACATATGAATACGCCCCTGTTTAAACTCCTCTTCGAGATTCAGTCCCAGCGCTTCTGCCATATAAGCATGGCGAGCCCACTCCAGATAGAAAGGGTAGTAAAGACCATCGACCACGCCCTGAAAATCAACATGGTTCGGGTCAACGGTGTAGAGTTTGTAAAACATAGTTCTTCCTTAGAGCCTGTTTCATCAGGCTGGTTTTCCTGGCATTCTGCACACCGGCAGTTCTCAGAATCCTCATGCACTGCGTGTGTGCTGCAGTTAATTACTGGTGGAAAGCGCACAGCCGGGAGATCCCAGCTGCTTGACCAGATAATGCTGGCGATGATGCTGCGGCATCTGCTCCAGCGTCATTTGCAGTCTGTAACCTTGTTTCTCATAGAACTCCCGCGCCTGAAAACTGAAAGTATCCACACAGACGCGCTGACAACCACGCACAATAGCTTCCTGTTCGGCGGCCTGCAACAGCCTGGCACCCTGCCCCGTCCTGCGCAGCGCTTCATCGACCCATAAAAAATGAATATGCATCCAGTTTCCCCAGGTGACGGCGAGCAGTCCGGCAATTTTGTTGCCTTCTGCGTCATTGAGAAAAACGGCGATTTCTTTTATCTGACCGATATCAACATGTTGTGCATTGAACGCCATCAGTTTCTGGCGGATTTGACTGACATCATCAGGGTGTGGCGTGTCGGTCATTGTCATATTCATTGGCCATATTCCTTACAAGCGTGCTGTGGTTTGACCGGACATGTTTCAGGCTCTCTGCCCGATTCATTTAGCATATAGGTGGTGTGCGGCCAGCAAAAGTTCCCGCTATTCCGCTTCCAGCTCGATCACTTTATCGGTTATCTGATTGTCCAGCTCACGCAGCACCCGATAAACCTGCGCCACCGCCTGCAACGTATGACGGGGGATCATCTGGCCTTCCTCAGAGCAATAAAGCGTTCGTGCCAGCCAGATAAAGCGGATCACCGGGATATTGGCTTTCTGCGCCCTGGCGATCAGCGCCTGGGCATCCTTATCCTCGCCCTTACAGATGATGCGCGGCAGCGGGGTCCGCTCCGGGCGGTAATAAAGTGCCACCGCATAGTGGGTGGGGTTGACCAGCAGAAGGTCGGCCTCCTCGACCGGTTTGCTTTTCAGCGGGGCCGCCGGAGCGTTCAGCAACTCATGCGCCACCGCATGACGGTGGCCTTTCATATGTGGATCGCCCTCAGACTGTTTGTGCTCATCACGGATATCCTGATGGCTCATCCGCTGTTGCTTGAGGAAAAAGTATTTTTGCAGGCCAAAATCCAGCAGGGTCAGCACCAGCAGGGTCAGCAGCGTCTGGCGTGACACGCGCGTCAGCATCACCTCTACCGCAGGCCAGAAGCTGTCCAGATCGCCATAAGCCAGTCTGGAAAGCGATTCGAGATCCGGCGTGAGCACCAGATAAAAAATGGTACAGATAGCAGCAGCTTTGAGCATGCTGTTCAGCATGTCGGTCAGTTTTTTTACCGAAAACATCTGCCTGAACTGATTGATGGGATTGAGGCGGTTAAAATCAGGTTTCAGGGCTTCCGGTGCAAACAGGGGGCCATACTGAACCCAGCCACCGATAATACGCAGCAGCACCGCCACTGCCACGGTCAGGCCGCAAAAGGTGGTAACCAGTACCAGTGCGCTGCTAACCACTTCGTTTAAGGCCAGTTCAAAAGGCTGATTAAGGCGTGCAAGGGGTAACATCATCAGTGCCTGCAGCTTTTGCATCCCGACGTCATCCAGTGCCAAAACGGTTTCCACAATCCCTGCGCAGATTAGCAGTTTGGGAACATCCTGACTCTGCGGCACCTGACCTTTACGACGTGCATCCTGAAGCTTTTTCGCCGTGGGTTTTTCCGTTTTTTCAGACATGCTAATGGTCTCCCAGCAGAAGCGGCGTTAGCTTGCTCAGATCAGATAGCAGTTGTAAACGTCCTTCCCCCAGAGCGTTCAGTGTTGGGATATACAGCACAAAAAACAGCAGGCCAACCAGACATTTTGCTGGAACAGATAGCACAAACGCCTGCAACTGCGGGCTGTAGAGGCTGAGGATAGCGATACTGAAATCCAGGATCAGCAGCAGCGCTACCAGTGGACCGGCATAAATGATGATATGGCTGAAGGTATCGGCCAGCAGTGTCAGATACTGTTTAAATCCCTGTTCATGGGGCAACGGTAACCACTGCATCACAGGCCAGATACGGTAGCTGTCCCAGATGATCTGGGTGATGCCGCTTAACCCCGTGCCAAGGATCAGCAGCAGGATAAGCGTCTGCTGCAGCAACAGGCCCAGAGGGGTGACATCGCTGCCCAGCGCCGGGTTTAGCTGGCCGCCAATCAATGCGCCACGCTGGTTATCGAACAGTGCCCCCACCGACTGAAACAGCCAGAAGGGCATGCCCATGATCAGCCCCAACAGGATACCAATCACCCCCTCTTTCAGGATCAACGTAATCAGTTGCGGCCAGTCAGGCATCTGCATCGCCAGCTGTGTCTGTAAACCCAGGGCAGGAACCAGCGCCAGTGCCAGCACCACCCCGGTGCGCACCATGCCTTTCAGGATATTGAATGAAAATACCGGAACCAGAATCAGACAGGGATAGATGCGCGCGGCGCCCAGCGTCAGGGCAAACAGGTATTGATAGAGGATGTGAATGGCATCGTTAGCCATAGCTATGCCCCGGTCTGAGGGATCATGGCGAAGGCCTGCTGTGCCAGTTCAAGCAGCTCAACCCCGATCCAGCGGCCACTCAGCGCCAGCGCGATACCGACTGCCACCAGCTTAATGGCAAAGGGCAGGGTCTGATCCTGCAACTGCATCACCGCCTGTAACAATGACACCAGTACCCCGACAATCACCGCCACCAGCAGCGGGGGGGCCGAGAGCAGTACCACCAGCAGCATCGCCTGCTTGAACAGATTCAGTATTTCCATGCTTGCCTCAGAGGTAACTGTAAAATAAGCCGTCCAGCAGGCGAGTCCAGCCATTAATCAACACAAACAGCAGCATCTTCAGCGGCAGCGACAGCGTCATGGGGGCCACCATCTGCATACCCAGCGCCAGCAGGACGTTAGAGACAATCAGATCGATAACGATAAACGGGATATAGATCAGGAACCCGATTTTAAACCCGGCCTGCAATTCCGACAGTACGAAGGCTGGGATAACCAGCAGCAGATTGTCTTTGCTGACGTTGTCTGACATCTCTTTCGGCCACATCCGCACGCTGTTTTCCTGCAGATGGATCAGGATGTCCGGATCGGTGTTGTGGGTCATGAATTTCTGGAGTGGGGCCACCCCATTGGTCACGCTGGTCTTCAGATTCTCCGTACTGGATAAGTCGGCGGGGGCCTGACTGAACTGATGCTGCATCTGATTAAACACCGGTGCCATCACAAACAGCGTCGCCGCCAGGGCAATGCCATACAGCGCCATGTTAGGCGGAACCTGCTGCACACCAATCGCGTTGCGGGTGATCAACAGCACCATCGAGATTTTCAAAAAGCAGGTGCAGACGATCATCAGCATCGGGATCAGTGACAATGCCCCAAGGAACAGGGCAAAGGTCATCGGGTCGAACTGTTCGGTATTCATCCGGCCTCCTGCTGCGAGGTCAGCAGCAGCCGGGTCAGCTGTAATCCAAGATGGCCTTCCACATCCACCAGTTCACCGTGTGCAATCAGCGTATCGCCGTGGTACAAGCCGGCTTCACCGGGCGTCACATTTGCGAGCGTCAGCACGCTGCCTGCCTGTAACTGTTGCAGTTCGCCCAGCGTCAGTCGGGTGCGGCCACAGCGCACTTCCAGCGACAGTGGCAGCGAGGCCAGTTGCGTCTTCTCATCCGTGGCGACTATTTCAGGCTGAGACACAGCGTCAAATTCATCAGCAGCATAAGGATCCAAGGCGGTACTCTCCATATGGTTAAGCAAAAAGTGGTGAGGCAACTGCAATTCGCCGTGTAACTGCTGCCCGGCAAGGATCAGGCTGCCCTGACCATCTGGAAGGAAATAGCTGACGGGAGGCACCAGTACATCGCCTGCCCTCAACGCCTGCAGCTGCGGCATGTGCAGGGTAGTGCGCCCCAGTACTAACGGCTGGCTGTAAACCAGCGTATCAGGCAGCGTGCTCTGGCTCCTCTGCCAGCCCGGTTGCTTCAGCCAGTGTGCCAGCCGTGAATGGCTTAGCTGTAGCGGGCACTCTGCATGGCGCTCCCCCAGCCGGACATGTAGCCTGGCGCATAATTCATGCTGTTCCTGCGCGTGATTTACGGTTAAGTCGCCGAATAATCGCGCCAGTTCCGGACTGAGGTACTGATTAAATAATATTGTCTGCCACTCATCCTCTGCGCAGAGGCTGTGCAGGACATTGATGGGCGACAGCGACAGCAGATTAAGTACTGGCGTGGCGTCTCCCAGCGAAAAGGGGCCCAGCGCACAGTGCCAGTGGCTGAAGGTAGTCGGGGGTGACGCATCACCGGGTAGCAGATACAGCTCACCGGCTTCGCCGCCGAGGGTGAAAGGAAAGCAGTGCGCGCGCGCCAGCAGGTTGTGTGAGCGAACCGCCGGGCGGGTGAGACGGGGAAAATGCAGCCGCGTAACCTCGCTCATGATGCGCTGCCCTGCTCAATGTTCAGACGTACCGGCGCGTTAAGAGACTGGCTTAACTGACGGCGACAGAGGATTTCCCGTCGCTGCCACTGAGGCCAGACCTGTGGAGAAAAACGTAGCGCAATCTCCCAGCCTGCGGGTTGGGCCCTGGCGAGTGTGACATCAACCTCACCCGCTTCTGGCAGCAGCACAGTAAAGGCGCAATCCTCATCGGCATGGCTGGCGATACGCTCGTGCAACGCCTCGTGCAGTTGCTGCCAATCCGGCGAGGGGGCTTCATCCTGCACCCTCTCGTGCTCAGACATAAATTCGGTGGTGCTGGCAAAAAACAGCGAACCCAGCGCATTCAGCGACTCTTTGCTCTCCTGCTGATGTCGGCGGGTTGCGGGTATACGCTCACGATAACGCTCATCCGGCTGAACCTGCCGCTGAGAAGATGGCACCCGGTCCGGGTATCCCGATGTAGGGGTATTCGTCACGCGTCCTCCAGGTGTTCAGATAAATAGTCCAGCTTCTCTACCGCTTTTTGCTGCTCACGCGCCCACTCTGTCGCCTGCTCCAGCGCATAAGCGGCCTGCTGACAGCTGTATTGCGCCTGCTGACACTGCTTCTTCTGCTGATCCACCGTCTGTAAGGCGCTCAGCTCATTGTTGACATGACGGGTCAGTTTTTCCCTTGAAGAGTGGTACTGCAGGCGTTCGCGTTGCACCTGATAATGCTGCTGGTCCTGCACCAGTTGTTTTTCTTCTGCCTGTTGCTGTGCTTCAGCCTCGGCCAGCAGCGTCTGCTGCTGGCGTTGCTGGCGTTGCGCTCGACTAAGACGTTGGCGGCGGATTGGCATCAGCACATTCAGCGCCTGCTGCAGGCTTTCCAGCGGGCTGTCCTGTTGTTCCAGCTCATCTTCTTCAATCAGGGGCATGGGCGCTGACCTCGGCAAGTTGATAGCGGGTGTTGTCTAACGGTTCGGGGGCGCGCATTGACTGGCGCAGAAAGTGATTGATGATGTCGTTGGCATTGACGGCGGCATCGGTCAGGCTGTCGTTACCCGGCTGATATTCCCCCAGGCGAAGCAGCATCTCTACCTGCTTATAAGCCGCCATCAGGCCACGAACGCGGCCGGCCTGCATCATGTGCTCGTGGTCCACCACATTGCTCATCGTACGGCTGAGGCTGGCCAGAATATCGATGGCGGGGTAGTGGTTACGCTCAGCCAGGCGGCGACTGAGGACGATGTGGCCGTCAATCAGAGAGCGGACTTCATCGGCGACCGGGTCGTTCATGGAATCCTGCTCAATCAGCACAGAATAGAGCGCAGTAATGGCTCCGTCGCGGGTCTGTCCTGCACGTTCCACCAGCCGTGGCAATAGAGTGTAAACCGATGGCGGTAACCCTCCTCGTCCCGGCGGCTCGCCGAGGGCAAGGCCGATCTCGCGCTGGGCGCGGGCAAAACGGGTCAGAGAGTCAACGATCAGCAGGACGCTTTTTCCTTCGGCGCGGAATGCCTCGGCAATGGCGGTGGCGGTGAACGCGGCTCTGGCACGTTCCATACTACTGCGGTCAGAGGTGGCGCACAGCAGCACGGTACGGCTGCGCAATTCATCATCCAGCTCGTGATCGAGAAATTCGCGCAGTTCACGACCACGTTCACCAATCAGCCCGAAAACGATCACATCGCATGGCGTGTTTCGCGCCAGCTCCGCCAGCAGTGTGGTTTTGCCGCAGCCAGCCCCGGCAAAAATGCCTACCCGTTGCCCGTTACCCATCGTCAGTAGCCCGTCAATGGCCCGAAGTCCGGTGGGTAATGGGGTGTGGATGCGCGGGCGTTCGGTGGGTGGCGGTGCATCGTTCAGCACCGGCACGGTGTGGACCTGCGTCCCTGGCTCTGCAAACGCGCTGCATCCGCCAGGTTCCAGCGCCCGACCAAAGCCATCCAGCACGCTACCCAGCAGCCTGCCGCTGACGCAGATACTGTGCGGCAGATAAAGTGGAATAACGATCGCACCCTGCGAAATGCCATCCAGCGCACCAAGCGCTGACAACAGAATTTTCTGCGGACTGAAACCGACAATCTCGGAGAGCACGCTGCCGCCGTCACTGCGCAGAATGCGACATAAGTCACCAATGCGCGCGGCGGGCAGGCTGCATTCGATCAGAATCCCACTGATGCCGGTAACACGGCCATAACGACTGGCTGGCGCATAGCGGCCGAGGCGTTGCTGCTGCTGCTGTTCCCACAGCGCCAGCTGCTGGCGTAGCGCACTCATTACCATTTCACCCTGATGTTTTCACGTCCGGCGAATTCAATGCTGTCGTTATTAATCGCCACAAGGCGTAGCTGGTTAACTTCATCGCCAATAAACATGCGCTGGCCGCTATCGGTGACAATATTGGCGTGCGCGCCGCTGGTGATCTGCACAATCTTAAACGGCAGTTTTGCGCTGACTGCACTTGTCCTGTTATGGATGACTAACCGCACGTCATAATGATGGTAAAAGTTGCGCATCATACGCTGCAGACGCTGATTGTCGTCGTCGGAGAGATTACCGCTCAACGTCAGGCTGTTGTTGTCCGATGCAAGAGCAACCTGTTTATTCAGACCGCGATCCAGCAGCATGCTATTGATGATCTGCCGTGTTCGTCCCACGCTTGTGAGCTGTGGTTTACCCGGTGCAGGCGGCGCAGAAGGCGAGGCGATGCTGGCGTTCAGCAGCCAGCTTCCCAGCATCATTACCAGCAGCAGAATCAGCGCCACATAAACCACTTTTGCCCAGAGCGGTAGCGGTTGTTTCTCCTCTGTCACTCGCGTGAGGGCTGTTTCAGCGGGTGTCGTTGCCGCTGGGTCAGAAAGCGCCGGGATCTCCTCTGACGTTACCGGTTCACTGGCCTCATCCGGCCAGGGGGTAGCAGCACTGACGATGCTCAGCCAGATATGGCCGATAGCGAAAGCCGTGCCCGGTTGCAGATTGTTCAGCTCTTCACATCGCTGGCCTTCGTTGTCATTCAGCGGTCCCTCCAGTGCCTTTACCACCCAGCCTTGCAGGGTTTTGAGAAGCTGGCAGTGGCGATCTTTGATCCCCGGATCATACAGGGCCAGATCGGCATCCTCTGCGGCACCAATCCACCATTGTTCGCCACTCAGGGGCAACGCTGCACCGCGATGCAGCCCGGTCAGTACGCGTAATTCATGCATGAGTCATTTTCCTGGAGGTCTGGCGGTGACTGTTGTAAATCGAGCCGTCCCAGCACATTGATGGCAACGCTATTGGTTAATTCAGCAAAGGACAGAACCGGTACGGCGTGAAACTCGTCTTTCAGTAGCGCGCGCAGCGGGCTGCGTAAATCCTGCGCGACAAGGATTAGCGCGGTTGTACTGTCATAAGGGGGAAAGGCCTGGCGCATCTGATGCAGCAGACTGATGCCATAATCCTGGGCCAGCGAGAAGAAGGTTTCGCTCTGGGCCTGTCGCATGGAGTCACGTAGCAGCTCTTCGGTTTCCGGGGTCAGCAGCCAGGCATCCAGCCCGTTAGGTTGCAGATACTGGTGGCAGATATGTTCTTTCAGCGCAATACGCACGAAATCGGTCAGGGCAGCGCTGTCTCGTTCGTGCTGGCCATGTTCAATCAGCGTTTCTGCGATAGTTCGCACTGAACGTAATGGCATACGTTCGGAAGCCAGTCGTTGCAGCACGGCGGCAAAACGCGACAGCGGCATAATACGTTGCAACTCCTGCGCCAGTTCCGGCTGCTCGCTCTCCAGCCAGTTGAGGATCGATTTGCTCTCCTGCAAGCCGATAAACTGAGAACCGCTTTGATGAATCGCCTGCTCCATGCGCAGCATGATCAGGTCGCTGGCATTCCATATTCGCTGCTCCTCCTGTTGCAGCAGTGGATGCTCAGGTGGCAGCCAGCACCAGTGCGTTTCACCGCGCTCCGCCACGCTCTCTATCACCGGATGCTTTGCATCGTCTGCATGTTCACTGAGCCAGGCTTCAAGACTTTTCTTTCTTACCGCCAGATGTTCGACGGCAAACGTGGCAGTAACCAGCGGGATCTCATAGACGCAGAAACGGAATTCGTCATCGGCCAGCATCGGCGAGAATTCAATGTCGAAACTGGGCAGTGTAAAGCCAAACTGGTAAACCAGCCGGTTACGCAATCGACGGATATTCTGGATCAGTGCTGTAGCTGCTTCACTGTTTTGATGGCCCTGGCTGAATTGCAATAAATAGGCGCGGGTAGGGTTAAAGCGACGCAAATCCTGATGACCATTGTCCTCCGGGGCCAGCTGCAGCGCCTGACGCTGGTTTGCCTCTTGCTGAGTGGTTTCCTGTTTGGTACGCCAGAGCTGAAACAGGCCGCTGCTCAATGCCACAATACTGATAACGATAAAGACCGCGGCAGGCATACCGGGCAGCAGGGCAAAACCCAGCATTCCAGCGGCAGACATAATCCAGGCTTTAGGCTGACTGGTGAGTTGCTCGGCAATTTCGCGACCTATATTGGCATCCACCTGCTGCCCGTCAGCGGAAACGCGGGTAATGATCATACCGGCGGTCAGCGAGATAAGCAGCGCCGGAATCTGCGCGATCAGACCATCACCGATGGTCAGTACTGAGTAGATATGCATCGCCAGGCTAGCATCCATGCCATTTTGCAGAACGCCGATAGCAAAGCCGCCGATCATATTGATAAACACAATCACCAGCCCGGCAATTGCATCCCCTTTTACAAATTTCATGGCGCCATCCATTGCGCCGAACAGCTGGCTCTCTTTTGCCAGATTCTCCCTGCGCTGACGCGCCTGATGCGCTTCAATCAGTCCTGCACGCAGGTCACTGTCAATCGACATCTGTTTCCCTGGCATCGCGTCAAGGGTAAAGCGTGCAGCGACTTCTGCCACCCGCTCAGAACCTTTGGTGATAACCAGAAAGTTCACCACGGTCAGAATTAAAAAGATAACCAGACCTACTGCCAGATTGCCGCCAACCACGAAATTACCAAAGGCTTCAACAATATGACCTGCATCCTGTTGCAGAAGAATCTGTCGGGTGGTGGATATTGACAATGCCAGACGGAACATCGTGGTTAACAGCAACACCGAGGGAAATGTCGAGAAGGCCAGGGGTTTCGGCAGATACATCGCCAGCACGATGAGCAGTGACGAAATGCAGATATTCAGCGCAATCAGCACATCGATCAGGCCGGTAGGCAGCGGGATAATCATCATGAAGACGATCGACATGACAATGGTGGCGCCCACCACTTCCGAGCGCTGCATCGCACTGATGGCGAGACGGTTCAGCCAGACAAACAAAGACCCCATTTATAACGCCGCTCTGGGTTGCGACAGCGAGGCTCGCGGCTCATGGGCAGCGTATTCACTGATCACCGTGCGCAACAGATTTAACGCCATCTGGCGGTTTTTACTTTTCTCATCCCGCCACAGTCCCAGCGGCAGATGGTAGACCAGCGGCACCAGCCCGCTGAGAAACAGCACCTGATGATGGGGATGCTGGCCTGCCACATCGCGTGAAAGATTTTGCAGATCCCGCAGGTAAGCGCCGTTTCCGCTCAGATTTAACAGGCGACGGGTCAACTCTAATGGGCTGAAGCTAATATCGGGCAGTTTCCCGGCCAGACGTGCCAGCAAAATTTTGCTGGCGGTCAGCGTCTGACTGATATTGCCAGCATCCTGAAGGCTGGCGATGATTTTTTGCAGTGCGCCTCGCGGGATGGAAGAACTGTGAGCCGCAATATCATCAGATAACGCGCGCTGTAAGGTGCGCAATCCCTGTCTGAAATGCACGCTACCAAAGCTGTTCAGCAGCGCATCCAGCATCGCATGGCCTGATTGCAGATGAACAATGGTTTTATAGTAGAGCTGGCGCATCGCCTGTTTTTGTGTCGGATCGGTACTGAAAGTGGCAATGGCGCTGGCGGTATTCAACCCGGCGCTGACTTCGGCCCCTTTTTCCTTGTGTAACAACTCAAGGCTTTGTAATGCCCTACCTGCCAGTTCGGTGTTTTGCGTCAGCTGTGCCTGGAGCATTGTGTGACGCAACATTACGTCACAGCGCACAGGATCATCACCTGCAGCGTCCAGCAGCACATCCAGATGTGGAGAGGGTGAACGGCTCAGCAGGGCCTGCATCTTCTGATTCAGGGTTTCCAGCTGTGCGTGTTGCGGGTGCTCCAGCAACTTCATCAGCTCGTCTAACTTCTCAATACGTTCAATATGTTGCATCGCCCGGCTACCCGGCTGTGCCACCACTTTCCGCTGATTTAGCGCCTTGCTTTTACGTTCTACGTGTTCCGCGAAGGTCATTGAGACTTCTTCCATCGAGTCTTCCAGCAGGGAAGCAGGCATGCGTGATGATGCACTGGACGATGAGGGCGCAACACTGACCGGCGGCAGAACATCATCTACCACGCTGGTAGCAACCGGCAGCGTCGGTTGAATGCCGGGTATAACGGGAGCAATTTTCATCCTGGCGAACCTCAAATATGAGAGCTGTTGCAGGTATGTGGCGTGTTAGGTGCTGCGGTTCCCTGATGATTTTTCCTGCTGAAAAAGTCAAAACCTGGCTTTGCAAAGAGTTGCAAATTCCCCCCTGCACCCCTGGCAATAAATTGCCATAAAATGACAGAATAAAAATAAATAACTCAATAATTTCAATAAGTTGAAATTTTACTTTCGACTGGCACAGGCATTGCTATAGCCATTGAGCCGCTCGGGCATCAATGGATAAAGGAATGGAGTTTGTTATGTCAGAAATTCACTTGCAGAACACAGAGCAGTTATCAGTCAACAATGTTGTCCCGATGAACATCGACTGGGAGCGGATTTTTCGTGAGCATGGCCGGCGCGTACACCATTTCATCCGAAAACGTGTTTCTCACAAAGAAGACGCGGAAGATCTGGTTCAGATGACCTGGCTGGAAGTCTTTCGTAATCGCGACAAATTCGCGGGTGCCTCGCGGCCAGAAACCTGGGTATTTGGGATCGCCCTGAATTTAATTCGTAACCATTTTCGTCAGCAGTCCGGGCGTCCACGCTATGATGAACTGGAAGATGATATTTTACTGGTGCAGGATGGCGATCCCAGCCAGATTACTGAACATCAACGCATCTTAACCTCCACGCTTAACTCAATTGCCCTGTTGCCGAAGGAAACACGTCATCTGTTGAGTATGCTTTTAGAGAAGGAAGGCAGTTATCAGGATATCGCCGAAGATTTGAATATTCCTATTGGCACTGTACGTTCGCGTTTATCGCGCGTGCGTGTATCACTAAAACAGGCCATATCCTACTAAAACCAAAATGGACCTAAAATCCACTCAATCGTGAAGTCGTAAAGTGATGCGCAAAGTGCCCGTGCCACCCGGACAGAACTTCAATACCACACTGCAAAGAGGCAGATGCCTAGCCAGACCGGATAAAAGAAGTTTACTCACAGGAGACGAGATGCAATTTTCCGAGCGACAGTTAAAGAATGGTGATGAACCGCTCAAATTGGTCGAGTTTGCGCTGAATATGGTAAGAGACGCTGTCTATCTTGTTGACTGCGATACCTGCTTCTTTTACGTCAATGATGAATCATGCCGCATGCTTGGCTATAGCAGTGAAGAATTACTGAATATGGCAGTCTCTGATATCGATCCAGCATGGAGCAAGGACGATATCTTCGCTATGTGGAAGCGGGTACGGGAGCAGAGTGGTGGAAAATCCTTTACCTTCGAAACGCATCACAAAAGTAAATGGGGCGAAATGATTCCGGTTGAGGTCAGCTCTAACCCTTTTACTTATAAAGAGGGCAATTACAGCATGTGCGTGGTTAAGGATATCAGAGAGCGCAAACATCTTGAGCAGATGGCGCATGTCCGGGAGCAAGAATTTCGGGTTCTGGTGGAGAACTCTCCGGATATGGTCGTGCGTTTTGGCACTGACCTGAAATGTCATTATGCTAACCCGGCCGCGTTGCGTCATCTGCATCTGTCGGCTGAAGAGTTACGGGGAAGCAGCCTGCGTGAGCTTCTTGGGGTTTTACCCTGTGTCGAACATATTGAGCGTTTGATAAAAGAGGTGGTCAGCACGCAAATTGAGGCGGAAGGGGAACTGGTTGAATCGGACAGCCCACTTACTGGAGGAACCGTGATCAACCATACCCGTTGCGTGCCGGAGTTTGATCAATATGGCAATCTGATGTCGGTAATGGTGGTTGGGCGCGATATCACCGCGATTCATTATGCAGAAAAAAAGCTGGAAGATTCACATATGCGCCTGCGTCTTCTGGCAAGGCAGCGTGAAGTTTCACGCGAAGAAGAGCGTAAGCGTATCGCACGGGAGATACATGATGAGTTGGGACAGCATTTGACCTCGTTAAGGATGGGCATTTCAATGCTGCGTATCCAGTTCAGTAAAAACAATCCGTTGCTCTATGATCGCGTGGTACATCTGATGGGGCTGGCTGATAAAACAATTCAGGTGGTGAGAAACGTCGCGACTCGTCTCAGACCAAACGTTCTTGATATGGGACTGACGCCGGCACTGGAGTGGCTGCGGGATGAATTCATCAGCCGCCATACCGGCTGCTGTTGTCGGTTAATCGCACCTGAACAGGAGGTGAAGCTAAATGATGAACAGGCGACCGCCGCTTTCCGCGTGGCACAGGAATCCTTAACGAATATCTCACGTCATGCGCAGGCCAGTGTGGTGACGATCCTCGTTGTCAGATACCCCAGTTCAGTGGTGCTAACCGTATGTGATAATGGCCGTGGTTTCGACTGCGATCAGCGTAATGACAATGCGTTCGGCCTGATGGGAATGAAAGAACGGGGTCGGATGTTAGGCGGTCATGTGGAAATTGAGAGTCAGCCATCCAAAGGAACCCGGATAATGTTAACAATACCACTCATCCAGGTGACGACGAATATTGAGAATTTGGAAGAGTACAATGGATAATAACATTCGCCTGATGATAGTGGATGATCACGTCATTATGCGTGAAGGACTGAAACAGATATTTTCGCTGGATGACCGGCTTATGGTAGTCGCTGAAGCGGGTAATGGTGCTCAGGTAATGGAAGGTCTTCGTAGTGAAGACGTTGACTTACTGCTACTGGATATGAGTATGCCTGGATTATGTGGTGAGGAGCTGATTACCCGTATTCATCTGCAATATCCCGGTCTGCCCATTCTTATCCTCACTATGTATAGTGAACCGCAGATTGCGCGGCGTGCCCTTAAATGTGGCGCATTAGGCTATATCACTAAAGACAATGATCCAGAGGCTCTGCTTGCTGCTATTCATCGCGTGGCTCGAGGAGAGCGCTTTATCGACCATGTTCTGGCCGAGCAGATTGTCTTTTATGAATACACTCAGGCGGGGGAAGTTTTACATGAGCGCCTGACGTCACGGGAGATGCAGATCATGCTCATGCTGGCGGGTGGCGACGGCGTCAATGACATTGCTAAAGCATTGGCAATCAGCAACAAAACGGTGAGTACACATAAATCGCGTCTTATGGAAAAAATGATGTTTACCACTAATGCCGACATCGTGAAATATGCTATCAGTCACCGGTTAATCGCATAGGATTGCTCCTGGATTATCTTCTCTTATTATGACTTTCTTACATGCCTTCCTGTTGGTGTTATAAAAAAATCTCCTTACCTTACAAGTAAATAGAGTAAGCGCATTGTGTAATCGCTTACATTTTTCTATTCAGAAGTAAGGAGATCCTTACCCATACCCCTGAAAAAACCTTACTGAATGTTCAGCATATGATGATGGTTTCATAACGTCATTACAGGACATTCTTAAAGCCTGTGTAAGCCAAAAGTAAACAAAGATACTACAAATGTAATTAATTGTAATCGACAGGCTGGTTGTAATACTGATGTGCGTATGAGCGGCGTCAAATAATTTAATGGACAGGCCAGGGGTAAATTTTATGAATATCAGAAACAGTGAGCGCTCGTTTCAGTCGTGGCTGGGGAAAGGGGAGCACATTACTCTGACAGAAGAGCAGCCCGTTGATATCCACAACTCACTGGCTGCAATTATCCAGACCGTTGCACCTTTAAAAATTGATTTAGTCCTTGAGGGAGAGACGGGTACAGGAAAAGACACACTGGCACGAAAGATTCATCAACTTTCTGGCTGTTCTGGAAAATTGGTACCGGTTAACTGCGCGGCAATACCTGAGACACTGGCTGAAAGCGAACTCTTTGGTATCAACCACGGCGCCTATACCGGAGCAGGACAGGCTCGTGCCGGCTATGTGGAAGAAGCGAATAACGGAACGCTGTTTCTCGATGAAATCGACAGCATGCCTTTATCATTACAAGCTAAAATGCTGCGTGTACTTGAAACCCGGGGAATTGAACGTCTGGGCGGAACCCGTTACATTCCGGTAAATATGCGGGTCATCGTAGCAACACAAACACCACTGCTTACTCTGGTTGAGCGTGGAACCTTCCGCCGCGATCTCTACTTTCGTCTCAACACTATCAACATTCAATTACAGCCACTCCGATCACGCGTTGAAATGATTATCCCGATGTTTCGTCAATTCCTCGACAAGGCGGCTGGCTCATTGCAATGCATCCCACCCAAACTTACTCAGCAGCATTACGAATGCCTGCTGAGTTACAGCTGGCCGGGCAATATCCGTGAATTAAGAGCCGCCGCTGAGCGTTTTGCGCTGGGATTACCGCCCTTGAACCTCCCCTGTCACTGTGAGCATCAGCGGCCACAACTGAAAGATATGATGCGTAACATTGAAAAAAATCTGATTCAGGATTGCCTGGTTCGTCACGATCACTGCATTGATGATGCGGCCAGGGAGTTGGGAATGCCCTTACGCACACTCTATCACCGAATCAAACTACTTAACGTTAGCACGAACCGCATCATCACCCAGTAATCTTCCATTCATTCGGCCCGACTCGCTCGGGTCGAAAAAAACAGGCGGATAAGAAAAAGAGGGTGACTCTTTATCTGACGTTAAGCGCAGGTTCTTGCATCTGCAAGCGTAAGCAAATCATGAAATCAATGAAAAAATAGCGCGTTCCGGGAACCGATATAAAAAGTCCACCACTTAACAAATGAACATTATGTGATGTTCCAGGGCACAAACTTAACTAACTGGAGAGATTAATATGAGCGGTCTTCTTAGCAGTCTTACTACCCTTGGCGGCAGTTCACTGACTAGCGCCAGCAACTCTGCATCAAAAACTCTTGAGAGCGCAATGAGTGATTCACTGACGCAGTCTGCTGATGCCCAGGCATCTAAAATGAAACTGGATACGCAAAACTCCATCCTGGATGGAAAAATGGACTCTGCGACTAAAGAAATTAACTCTGGTCACAACGCCGCGAAAGCTATTCAGTTCTGATTAATAGCCGGGCGTAAGAGACAGCACTTTCGCCCGGTACTTGTCGCTGCCAATAAGGACGAACCATGAAAATCAATAGCGGAAATGCCCCCTCTTTAGCCATCAGTTCCGTAGATAATGACCTCAGTGCCGTTACCGGCACTGAGGCAGATGCTTCCTGGTTCAGCGCAGCCCTGCAGGCGCCTGAAAAAAAAGCGGTTCCCCAGGACAATCAGTTCTGGATTAATAAACTCGCCGATCTGACAGATACGGCCAGCGGCCAGTCCGGTCAGGCTGACAGGGCACTCGCGAAAGCGTCACGCAGTCTGGATTCGAGAAGTGTAATGGATGCTAACCGCACCCTTTCCTCTTACTATCTGGAAAGCCTGCTCAACGCAAAACTGGTTGGCAAAGGTGTTCAGAGTCTGGAGAAACTAACCAACTTGCAGTAACCCCCCTATGGCTAAATTATCTTTGAAGTTACTGCTCTTACTGCCGGTAGTCATGTTGCTCGGCTGTAACGATCAGGTCGAGTTGAATCACGGCCTGACAGAAAACGACGCCAACGAAGTGGCGGCGGAGCTGGGGCGTTATCACATTCAGGCAGAAAAACGCGCCAGCAAAGACGGTATCACCG
>Ga0209067_10000029_pt1 | contig 103303 bp, 85 predicted proteins | sample ColStrG_CSR_2013_FD_187199 | JGI IMG/M metagenome (GOLD analysis project Ga0209067, IMG submission 187199) | Freshwater sediment microbial communities in response to fracking from Pennsylvania, USA - Cold Stream Run_MetaG_CSR_2013 (SPAdes)... | ecosystem: Environmental > Aquatic > Freshwater >...
ATACCAATCACCATCAGAAATGATACTATCCGGCTGGTTCTTTTTGGAGCGTGGCAGCGTTGTCATCCCTCTGGTTATCAGAGATAGCCATCGGTCTTCCGCCTTGCCACACCCAAAAACTTCTTCGCCGCTAAAGTGCCATTTCTTCCTGTGATTGGTATCAGGAACAGATTGAAAAGAAAAAATAATAGATGATGAAAAACTTTGAGTGAGAAGACAAATCACTCTTACGCATCTACTTCTTTTCCTGAGTTCTTGATGCAGCGGATTCGAAGCAACAGCCAGGCAAGCATTTTCATATTATTGTCCCTTTACCGATAGGAATCGTCGTAACGCATCACCAAGGTTGTAGAGGGCGAGGAGTGTTGTCAGCAGGGCGAGTGAGGGGAAGAGCAGCAGCCACCAGGCACAGTGGATGGGGTTGATAGCTCCCGCTCCTTCGGCGAGCAACGAACCCCAGCTCGATTGCGGAGCTTGCACGCCGAGGCCGAGGAAGCTCAGGAAGGCTTCGTCAATGATGACGGAGGGGATGGCGAGTGTAAGATAGACAAGGATGATGCCAGCGAGATTCGGAAGGAGGTGTCGCCAGAGAATCGTCCAATATCCTTGACCCAGGACACGGGAGGCAGCGACGAAGGGGCGTTCGCGTAACGAGAGAGTTTGTCCTCGGACAATGCGAGACATGGTAAGCCATTCGATGAGCCCCAGACTCAGGATCAGAATTACAAGGCGAGAGGAACCGACAAGCCAATCCCAGCCGTGATTACTAGCTGCAAGCTGAAGGCGTTCATTGAAGGCATTGATAAAGATCAGGATAAAAATCAGTCGAGGCACCGAATAGAGAATATCGACAAAACGCATCATCGCATTATCGACACTGCCTCGTGCGGAGCCTGCGATCAGCCCGTAGGAGGTACCGATGAGAAGACTGATCGCTGCACCACAAATGCCCACAAGTAGTGAAATGCTTCCTCCTTCTAGGAGTCGGAGTAGGAGATCGCGACCATTGAGATCGGTGCCACAGAGATGGGAAATGCTTGGAGGTGCGTAGGTGGCTGCTCCTGGCAGATAATAAGCGGGAGGGAAAAAGAGGGGGCCAATCAGCACCATCAGGATCATGATTCCAAGGACGAGTGCTGGTAATCGGGCGGATTTGATCATGATTCCTTGATCCTCCGGTCAAGCAGGCGGTAAGAGAGATCGACCAGGAGGTTGAAGAGGATCAGCAGCACGCAATAAACGATGACGACTCCGCCGAGCAAAAATCCGTCACGGTTGAGGATTGAGTTCACAAAGAATCCTCCGGCTCCCGGAATATGAAAGATCGTTTCCACGACGATGGAGCCTGTGAGGAGATTCGCGGCGAGTGGGCCGAGGTAGGAGATGACGGGGAGAATCGCGACACGGAGGGCGTGTCGGTAGATCACCGCATTTTCCGTGAGGCCCTTGGCTCGGGCCGTTCGCACAAAATCCTCAGCCAGCGTTTCTCTAAGGCTATCATGCAGCAGACGAGCGATCACTGCTGCGTAGGGGATGGCAAGCGTGATTGCGGGGAGTAAGAGTTGCTCAGGAGTGCCCCATCCGCCGACAGGCAGCCAGGCGAGCTTGATCGAGAAAATCAGGATCAGAAGTGGGCCGATGACAAAGGAGGGGAGACAGATGGCAAGTAGCGTCAGTGAGAGTGCCAGCCCTTCCGAGAGGGTATTGGGGCGTGCGGCAGCAAAGGCTCCGAGCCAGAGCCCCACGACCATGGCGAGCAGCAGGGCAGAGGTCCCGAGGATCAGTGTGACGGGGAGCGTCTGAGCCAAGATTTCATTGACCGAGCGATTCCGGTATTTCGTTGAGAGACGGAGATCACCATGCAGCAGATCGCCGAGATAACTCGTGTATTGGGTGAGAATTGGGCCATCGAGTTTGTATTTCGCCAAGAGCTGTTTCTCGATGGCGGCAGGAATTTTTCGCTCCGAATCAAACGGCCCACCAGGCGAGAGACGGATTAAAAAAAAGGTGATCGTCACCACGGAGAGAAGCACCACAGGTAGAGATGCAAGACGGCGAAACATGATGCCGATAGGATGAAGGTAAAATGATGAATGATGAAGGCAAAAGGCACCTGGGAAGGTGGCTTAGTCATTTGAGGCGTAGGCCGAGAAGTCCGAGGATTAGCAAATCCGAGGATGCCTGATCGGAATATGTGGGCGTGGGGACGCCTCAGATAGACTGTGCAATGCACAGCCCGTAGGGCAAGTTGAGCGGGAGCGAACGAGTCAAACGATCGGCAGACAAAAGGCTAGAAGCAAAAGTATTAAAAGGCATCTGGGAAGGTGGCTTTGCTTACCTCGCTGAAACGATGTCATGCCGAAGGCAGTCCGAGCCATAGGCGAGGATGGCTGGCTCGGGAGAGTCGCTAAACAAAAGGCGTGCTAAAACCTAAAGAGATGTTCCAGGCCGAATGCCATGAGTCTCACCGTTTTTCCACCGAAATCGGCATCGAGGACTCCACCTGAAAAGCTCTTGGGATTTTCCAGTACGACGGTCTTGCCATTGATGAGCGGCATTTTGGATTGGTCGGGGAAAAAGGTAAGGGTGTTCTGATAGTGGCTGCTTGAGTAATCTATCCGAGTTGTCGAAGTAGAGAATCTGTTATGAAGAATCTCGTTTTGAAAGGAGGTGAAATCGGCGTACCCTTTCTTCGAGGAGACTTCGAGAATGATGGTGCTCAGGCTGTTTTTTGGGATCAATAGTTCGCTTCCATACTTAGGATTAAATTGATTGAGATTGCGCCAGAGTTCCGCGCGATCCTTTTCCCATGCATATCCGCCATTGACGACTTTAACAGCTGCGTAGGCATGAGGAGCCTCGACGAAGATCCACCCCTCTCGCTCGACATGAAGTAGATCCAGAGAAAACCAGATTTGTTGATTGCCTGGAGGAGTGGCCTGCTTCAATCGCTGAATCATGAGCACTCCCTTGTCCATGACAGACCACTCTGTGTTATACATGCTCCCTTTGGCTGGGATCGCGGGTTGGAGAAAGAGGTAGGGAATCAGATGGCCCGCAGCGATAGGCTTATCATCTTTGAAAATCACCCCGTCCCAGCGGTTCTGTGCGCTGATGCTTGCCCATTCTTTCGTATCGAGAGGGGCGACCATAGTGGTGCCGAGGGCAAAGTCTGGGGTCACATAAGTTTTGCGGAGCATCGAGCGGCATTCGGGGTCTAAGCAATAAGCTCCTTGAGGTTCAAACAAAGGATGTTTGGGGTCGGGAAAATAGTTGAAGCGTGCAGGTCGATGAGGATCGAGATGCCCAGGCAGACGCGAGTTAATCTCATAGGCTCCCAGCTCTTCGCGGTGCTTCACGATTTCCCGAACAAAAGAGGGCGGCTCATAACTGGAAGTCATGGTGCATAATGCTGAGGGGTGGAGGTTCGGTTCTGGTGAGACGAGTTTTCCGAAGTGATAACCGGCGAGTTCGGAAGCGGAGCCAGAAAGGGTGGTCTGCCCTGGATAAGAGCGATGACGGCTGCCGCCACGAACACCCTGAATCTCCTCCAAAGCCCACTCGGTCCAGTAGAGATCGAGAAACTCCCGAGCGAGGCGGCGCAGCTCGGGATCATCAGAAAAATCGACAAAGTTATAAATGCCTCCGAACGAATACTTCGCATACCCAGGGGAATTGCATTCCACGAGCAAGCCCCGTGTTGCCCGATTTTGAATCCAGCGTTTGAAATAGGCATCGGCAGCCACTTTTAATTCAGGGAGGGAAGATCCATCGGCGAAGGTTTTCTTGGCGTAAGCGGGATCCTCGGCAAGTAGTTGAAAGGCACCCCAGAGGCTAAACCAATTCATCAGGTGATGGTTTTCACTCCCCCAAACCTTCCAATCATTCGCGGGATTAAATAAGACACGGCCTGCGCGGTCCGATGTCCAGCTCCAGAGGACTTTCTTGAGAGTCTGCTCGGCCTCTGGGCTCATCCGCCCGGGCCGATAGATGCCGTTTTTTCCGAAGAGAAAAATCAACCGCTCGATCTGGTAAGCCTGCCAGTGAAACTCCATCGCTGCGTAATCTCTTCCCGCACTGGCTGCTGCTTTTTCCGCCGCATCTTCTTTATAAAAATAGGCAGCAAGATCCTTAGCCGCCTGATTCGCTGGATCAGGATGCCCTGTCCAATATCCGCCATACATGATGGCGACATAGAGGGCGATGCCACTTGTCGGCCACGGTTTGACATAGAGCTGCTTGAGTGCCAGCTCGCGCCGTTCTCCCTGCTCCCCGTGGGGAAGAATGAACGATGTTCCCGAAACTGCGTTGCTGTTTCCTTGGCTCGGGAGATTGACTGCTAAGGATGGAGAGGTCTCTTCTGCTTCAACTGTGCCTAGATTGAAACTGGAGGAGATCAAGAGAGCGAATGCAATAGCTCCAAGAGTCTTTTTTTTCATACGCCTTGCCATTTTCAATTCATAGGAACCGGCTCGAAGAAACCCTTGGAGCGATACTCCTCCCATGATTTTTTAGCCTTACTCATCCAGAGCGGTTCGGATCCCTCGCGTAGCGTAACCTGGGCCTCGTAAAGCGACTTGGGCCAGACCTCCTTCCCGAGGAATTCCAACTTTCCGACATGGGATTCGTCGAAGGTGGTCGCCGCGCCGTGGAATCCGATCAGATAGGGCATCACGATTTTTATCCCAAAACTGTAAGCTGATAATGGATTTTCTGGAGTGAAGAAGTCGTATTTCTCATAGGCCCTGCCTAGCTGATTAATGTTCCACCAGGTCAGATAGAGTCCGTGATTGGGAAGATTCACCGTATTTCCGCCGTTCCCGACCAGTCCCGAGGAGGAGTCATCGTAGAGGCTACAGTAGGGGTAGTTTGCATGGTAATCTGGCCCTGATTTTACCTTGCCGAGATAATTCCAGACTACGGTACCGACCACATGCTGGTTCGCAGCTGGGCCATGCCAGAAGCCATCGGATTTGTCCTCAATGAAGGCAATCAGGTTCCCGTATCCGAATCCCTGGGAACTGATCGACCCGTGACCCGGGTTTCCGTCAATCATCACAAACTGAACACTAGAGAGGTAACAACTCCCGAGGCCAACCCCCGAGATGATGTCGCTCATTCGGATGCGGCGGACAATGGCATTTTTCCCTGCATTGATGTTCAGAAAACTCCAACCTCCATCATGGATGTAATCTTTGTGATGAACAAACTTGTCGTGGAAGTTCCCGTGGAACCAGAGATCTTCGACCCCCCATCCCGGAACGGCGACCGCTCCCACGAGGTTCCATCCATACTTTGCGGTGATGTCGATGTGGAGCGGGGCGGTGAAGGTCACCGTGTTCCCTTCCACCGATTTCACCTCGTGAAGTTCCCCGATCTTCTCCGCCTTCACGGGATCGGTCATCACCTTCCAAGTGCTCCACGGTTTCAGACCCGCCAGCAGGAACTCCCTGGCCACGACATTCTGCATCTCCAGTCGTACCATCATCCCGGGTTGGATATTCCGAACATTGTCGAGTGTCACGGAGAAGGTTTCCCGTGTGGCATCCTGCGTTACCTTGGCATGGATGGAGGGTGCTTTCTCCGTGGGGGTGAAATTAAACATGGCTGGCGTGGACCACAAGACTTTAGGGTCCTTGGGAAACATGTGCTCTTTCATGAAGAGTTCCGTACCTCCCGGGCCGCTCCCACTTCCCTTGATAAAAATATTGGGTGAGTGAATGTGGATACCTTCCGTCGTCCCTGGCTTTTCGTTCACCAGATAGCGTCCCGGCGGGAAAAAAACGATCCCTCCTCCCGCCTTCTCCGCCGCAGTGATGGTTGCCTGGATCGCATCGCGCGCCTCGACATCCCCCTTCGGACTCGCCCCGTATTTAGTCACATCAAAGACCGGCCCCTTCGGCTCGGGATAATCCTCGGTGCCAAACTTGTACCCCGCATAGCTGTAGTCGGGAAGGATGGGGGTCTTCTTTGCCGCTTTCGACTGCACGAAATCAATCCAGACCGGAGGGACATTGGAATGGGTGCGGAACTGGGTGAGGTCGTTCGCAGTCAGCGATTCAGCAGAAGCGGTGACTGTGACACCAAGGAACAGCGGCAGCAGGAGCAAGAGGAGGTTGGATTTCATGGGGGTTTTAAAGAGTAAGAACTCTGGGCAGTTAATGCTGAATTCGGTCGAGGATGTCATACCCCAATCCCCCGTTCTGAGGATGGTTCGTGCCAGCACGATCAAGTTCCTCCTCGGTCGGCAGACTCTTGCGGTATTCATCGACATAGAGTCCGATCTTTTCGACAGGGATCGGTTCAAAATAGGGAAGCTCTTTGTGAAGTTGGGAATTCGGATTCAATCTGAAATCGAGATGGGCGATGTCCTTGAAGCCGGGATTCTCTGCAAAGAGGAGATTTGTTCCTGTGCCGTAAGAGGATACCTTTTTGGTCTTGCCATCGGCCACTGCCTTCCAATCGAAGGGCTGGGCACACTGAATGGCGACATTGTCGGCGATAACACCCTGATGGGGTAACATGCTGACGAATTCGAAGCCAGTAGTGCACGCCACGGCCACATTATTACGGCAGTCGAAAGCCTGAGGGACTCCATCCTTTTCCATATTGCCGCGCTTGAAGAGAAAGGCGGTTCCTCGTTTCCCATCGCTACGGAGGCAGGCGATGTTCCCGATCAGTTTCATGTCGGGATGGTCGTTGTCAAAGTAGATCCCGTCGCCGATCCGTGAATCGTGCATGAAGTTGTAGCGGAAGGTGATATTGCCGAAGTGACGGGTGCGGTTGTCGTAGCTGTAGAATGCACCCAGATCGTTTGAGACAAGGCACCAGCGATAGATCTCATTATACTCGAAGATGCTGTCCATACTCGCGAACAACACCCCTCCGTGGGGAGTGTCGTGGATGAGATTATGAGCGACGAACATTCCTACTGCTGTGTGATGACCGCCTCCGCCTCCTCCATCGGCGAAGCCGCAGTTCACGCCAGGAGCATAGATCAGATCGAGCTCTGCAAAATCGTGGATGTGATTGTTGATCACGCGATGTCCCGCAGGAATGCGGGGTGTCGCCGCTTCATCTCCGCCACCGAGCCAGACCCCGCCTCCTCCAAGATGGTAGAGATCGTTGCTCAGTACGGTATGGTTTTTTCCGCCATCCAAGACCACGGCATATTTATCGACATTCCTCACGGTGCATCCGGCGACCAGATCTTCCTCCCCTCCAGTGATTCGAATGCCATCACCCAGATTCGCCTCGATGGTCAGTCCTTGAAGGATCAAATGCGAAGCATCCTGGAGGGAGATGACCGGCGCGGGGTCATCGAGTAAGAGGATTCCAGAGCGGTTGAGACTAGCCTCTGGGTAGAGGTAGATTTTCCGATCTTTGAAATCAAGACACCACTCGCCCGGTTCGCTGACCTCCTCCAGCAGATTCATTACCCAGTAGGACTCCTGGCCATTTCCTGCCGGACGAGTGTATTTGTTGCCGATTCCTCCGGAAATCGGTTTGGCGAATGTTGCCGTGTGCGCCACCGTATCAATGGACTTCACTCGGATTCCTTCAATCTCCCAAGCGACACGCCAGTAGCCGCGAAGCCAGACTCCGCGGTCGAGTTGTCCTTTCCATGTTTCAAATTTGGAGGCTACGCCATCACGGTATAGGAAGGTTCCTCCAGGCCCGTTCGGATCGACTTTCTTGACCGATGCAGTTGGGTTGCGCCAGTCGGTCGGCCCTCCGGCATTGTCGAGAACCTTGGCGATGGTCATGTAGCCCTTCTTGGGATAGCGAGCGAGCGGAAGCCGGTGACCATCACAGAAAAGATCGACCACGATACCGGAATCATGAAAGACATCAGGATAGGGGGGCATATTCCTGACTCCGGTCTTCGCAAGATCGAGTTCGACGATTTTTCCCCTCAGATTTTGTGGGATGCGGGCGAGAGTCGCGGGATCGCTGATTGGTTGAAAATCTGCCGCACTCAATCTCCTGCCTCCGAGCAACCGAGGAGTCTCTCCCTCAACCGCGCGATAGGTAACAGGATGGGTCGCTGTTCCAGAATCTCGGGCTTCCAAGCGGAAGGGAGTTTCGAAATAATAGTCCCCCCTGGCGAGCCAGACAGTGATGGCTTGATCCTTGGGAAGTTTCCTGAGTTCATCCCGAGCCTTAGCCAAGGTGGCAAAGGGATGATCGTGCGATCCATCAGAGTTGTCAGATCCCTTCGGCGAGACATAGAGATCAGAGCCCCGGTTATTCCAGTGCAACCATGTGGCGGAAAGTGGTGGTAAAATGAGTTGTATCTCCTTGTCCGGCTCAATGTTCATTTGCTCGAAATTTTCTTCGCATTTAACCTGGCCGTGTTCCGGCGCGGTCAGCGACAGGCGGGATAATCCGACCGTCCGCGCGTTGCCTTGAAAACCGTCCGGGCGCACGACACAACTTTGTGTGGAAAGTGACTTATTGACCAGCATCACCACCGCCCGGGTACGCTCTGGGTTGCAACTGCTGTAACAGCGCACCGGTCCGTCGCTCTGCCACGGCTGCTGCACGGATTCCCAAGTATGTCCGAGCATTTGAAATCCTTCTCCCATCTGGGTAAGTTTGTAATTCGAAAAGAAAAGGGATGTTGTACTACTTTCGTTCCTACCCCATACCGCCGTCCAAAACACCGCGCATTCCAGATGCGGTTGGGCGAGGCATTCGCTGTACATCTCCAGATTTTGCAACACCCGCCAGGTGGCGTCGTCATGTAAACCTGGTTTATAACTGCTCATTTCCGTCACCATGATGCGCCGGGCGGCATGGGGATGAAGTTTCAATAGGTCATTAATTGGCGTGATGTTCCCAATCGCTACGTAGGATTTTTCATCAGATGACCAAGAAACTTGGTTCGTTTCATTGGAATACGCATGGGTGATAAAGAAAGCGGCTTGATTTTCGACCGCAGGAATCATCGTCTCCCACCACCCCTTGTGCCAGGCAGCTCCGTTTGCACCGCATTGCACATGCGGATCCACCGTTTTTAATTCGGCCACCATTTCGTTGAAAAAGGCGGCATATTCAGCGGGCTTCCAGGCCGGGGCTCCGGTAATACTTTTGAGGTAGGATTCGTTTCCGATTTCCCAATATATCCGGCGCGACCCGGCGCCGTCATAGCCTTTGCTCCTAGCATAAGCCACCCAGTCTTTGGCTGCTTGCAGAATTGCGGCCTTGTCCGCATGGGGTTCCTTGCCGGCATAAATTGCGGCGTCTATGCCGAGGATGACCAGCGGCAAGGCGTCGGCTCCTTCACAGACTTTAAGAAAACGGTCGAAACTCAGCAGAGGTGGCGCGTTGGGATCTGTCGTCCAGGATTTATCCGCTCCGCCGACGGACAATTTCGGATGATCCGGTGATTCGGCATTCCAGAGATAAAGATCGCCCCGTTCACCTTCGGGGTAGCGCAACACGCCCGCGTTGAGGGAGCGCGCTGCGGCAACCGTCAGATCACCGCAAAAGACATGATCGGTGCTAAAGCCCAGTGGTCGGGAAAACTCCAACTCGTTGCTGACCTTTGAAAAATCAACTGTAAAGACACGATTCCCCTGCGCGGTCTCCGGTGTAATGCTACTCGGCATCTCTCCAGCCGCCAGTGTCAAACTGGAGGCAGTCAAGACACCGACCGCGATATATTTTCTGAGGTGTGTTTTCATTTCCGTTGGGAGGTCAGTGGGCTGATGTGAAAGTCACGGCCAGCCTGGCATTCAGGCAGGGCTGCGTGAAAACGAGACCGATGCGGGTGAATGTGACTCCAAGTTCGGTGATGGTTTCCGGCTTCACGGAGAAGGGGGCGGAAGCGTTGATACTCGTTGTTAGCCTGGCCTTGCCGATGCTGAACTCAATGGTGTTCGGGTCAACCTGCTTCCAGGTTCCATGCGTAATGAGGGCATCCTCGAACGAAGTGGGAGAGGAGAAGGTGGCCTCGTCCGTGATCGTGATGTTGCCTGCACCCTTACGATCATACTCCATCGTGCGGGTGAGTTTTTGCAGCGCAGGCACGGCATAGGTGGGCTTCATGTCGATCACCATTTTGTCCATCTCAGGAGTGAAAGAGGTCGAGAGAACCGTCGGGTGAACCTTCGTCGCGTCAAGTTGTTGCTGCCCGCCGATCACTGGTAGCGGATGGCCGTATGATCCCTTGATCTTGTATTTCAAAAATGATTCAGGTGTGCCTGAAAAATAACCATTTTTTCCTTGTTCGTAATATTTTGGACTACCGGGATCACCAGTTGGCAAGTCGTCGCCAATAGCGATTTCATAGGAGCCAACATCATTGTGGCTGTGGGAGAAATTTCCTCCTGCCTTGATTCCGATGCCGAGTCCACCTTCGCTAGTAGGACGGCAGCAGAGAACGCCTACATTGTTGAAATAGAATCGTAGAGGGTCTTCACTTGTTTTTGAGGGCGCCGCACATGGAGTCGGGGGGACTGCGATCAGGCTTCCGGCAAATCCAAAGGGATGGGTAAAAGGAGGTAAATGAAGTCCTAGCCCTAATGATTCATTGCAGTAAGAGAGCAGGTTGGCGTCCGGTTTTAACCCGAAATCGCAATCTCCGAAGGGAGGCACGGCGGAGGGCCCGATTCTGAGTCGTATGGCATAAAGAATATCAGGAACAACCGAGGGATCAGCGAAGAGATCAATATTCCCATCCGTCGCATGGAGGATTCCCTCACGAAGAAGAACATAATGACCAAAGCCATAATCCCAGTAATGCCGTCCCTCGGTGCAGTACCCATCCGGCGTGAAACTCGCGAGATAGGTTCTTGAGTAATGCTCACCGAGGGCTATCCAGAACGCTCGTGTCTCTTTATCAGGAATCACGCAGAGGGCCGTACACACTGCACCTGAGAGACAGACCGGATTCCAATTGCCTAATCCCTTGGTAAGCCACCAGCACGGTTTTCCCGTCGCGATGGTGCGGCGCACTGGGTCAAAGACCCGCTGATCGATTTTTTGTAACATCAGTTCCCGCACCTTGGGATCGATTTTGTCGACAAGGAGATAGAGCGTTTCAGCCAAGTTGAGGCCTACTGAGGCTGACCCGAGCTCCACATAATAGGGGCCATGGAAGGAGGCGGTCAGTTCCTCATTATGCATGGACCAACTAGGTATCTTTGCATATTCGGAGAGAACCATGTTAATCACTGGGATAAAACGCCCCTTGTTCTCCAGACACTCCGCATAAACCAAGTCTGGAAGCCAGACCTGGCGTTCCTGTCTCATCTTAATGGCGCGTGAACTATCGCCTGTCCTTTTGAAATCGAGATAATCTGCTTCATTCCATGTCGGAAAGGTTTTCCCGAAGAGTTTTTCTGCCTGGCCGATATGGTTATGCAGTTCGGCAATCTGCTTGGGATCGGTCCAGTAGGCCCGGTCACTAATTGGCTTACTCTCCCCGATGCCATTCGGTTGATCGGTCAGCATCGTCGCAATCTGATTGATTCGCTGCTGCTCAAGTTCCCCGAGGGCAGGGGGATAATCATTGGTCGTCACGCTCTTTGCACACAGGAGAAGAGGTGAGAACAGCAGTAAAGAGAGGAGAATTAATTGTGGGGGGAGTTTCATGAGGAGGTTGAAGAATGATCCCGTTAATTTTCCATCAGGCGCATGAAGAGTTTTTCCTGAGCCATTTCATCATTCAGTCAACAACCCCGAACGGCTGTACCAGCTTCGCATTCAGGGAAGGCTGGATGTCGGTACTGGGGTGAGGCGAGGATAGTTCCTCAAGTCAAAATATCATCGACGACATTGGCGCGTTCGACTCCGACGAGGCGTTGGTCGAGGCCTTGGAACTTGTAGTTGAAGGTATTGGCGTCAATTCCGAAACGGTTGAGAATCGTCGCGTTCATGTCTCGGATGTGGACGGGATTCTCAAGAATATTGTAGCAGAAATCATCGGTGACTCCGTAGGAGATACCTTGTTTCACGCCAGCTCCGGCCATCCAGACGGTGAAGCAACGGGGATGGTGATCGCGACCGTAATCGCTCTCCGAGAGATGGCCCTGGGAATAGACGGTGCGACCGAATTCTCCACCCCAGATGACGAGTGTATCTTCAAGCATACCGCGCTGTTTGAGATCGGTGACAATTCCGTAACAGGCCTGATCAATGTCTCCGCACTGGGCGCGCAGTCCTGCGGGGGCGTTGGAGTGAACATCCCATCCACGGTGGAAGATCTGGACGAAGCGTGTGCCTCGTTCGAGAAGGCGGCGGCCCAAGAGGCAGTTAGCAGAGAAGGTGCCTGGTTCGTTAACCTGGGGGCCGTAGAGGGCCTTGGTAATGGCTGGCTCCTGGGAGATGTTGGTGAGTTCGGGAACTGAAGACTGCATTCGGAAGGCCATTTCATACTGGCTGATGCGGGCCTCGGTTTCTGGATCGTGGATGACATCGTGCTGCATCTCATTGAGTGCATCAACGCTGTTGAGCATATCGCGTCGTGTGTCGCAGTCGATGCCGCACGGGTTGGAGAGATAGAGCACAGGGTCTCCTTCGCCGCGCAGAGCGACTCCTGAATATTGGCTGGGAAGAAAACCAGAAGACCAGAGGCGGGCGGAGAGGGCTTGGTTGTTCTTCTTCCAACTAAACTTCGAGGTGAGCACTACAAAAGTCGGCAGATTTTCGTTGAGTGATCCCAGTCCATAGGAGAGCCAGGAGCCAAGGCAGGCTTTGCCAGCATTCTGGTTGCCTGTTTGGATGAAGGTGATGGCCGGTTCATGGTTGATCTGCTCGGTATAGACCGACTTGATGAGGCAGATGTCATCGACAATTTTGGAAGTCCAGGGGAGGAGCTCGCTGACCCAGGTGCCTGATTTTCCATGCTGGCTGAAGTTAAAGACGGAGGGAGCAATCGGGAAGCGGGATTGCCCAGCCGTCATTCCTGTGAGGCGTTGATTGCCGCGCACGGAGCTGGGGAGATCTTTGTCAAACATGGCTTTGAGTCCAGGTTTGTAATCCCAGAGATCAATTTGGGAGGGAGCTCCTGCCATGAAGAGGAAGATGGCTCGTTTGGCTTTTGGCGCGAAATTGGGGAGGGCTGCTGTGACTCCCGAAGTATCACCGGTGCTCATGGCTCGTGCCACTTGCGAGAGGAAGGACTGGCCGAGCATTGAGGAGAGGGCTGCGGTGCCCAGGCCATTTGCTGCGCGACCAAAGAACTGACGGCGGGTCATTCTCTGTTGGAATTTTTGAAAGGTATCCATGGCGGTCTCTGGGTTGGTAGTTAAATTTCTATCGGTTGAGTGTTTCGTCAAGATTCAGCACGACGCTTGCAAGCATCGTCCAAGTCGCCTGTTCCAGGGCAGGAATGGCCTTATCGGCTGGAAGCTGTCCCACGGTAAGCAAGGCTTGCGCCTCTTCGGGGTGGGCTGCGTAGCGGGAGCTGATTTTTTGCTCCGTCGCCATAAGATTCTCTTTTTCCTTTTGGTTAAAGGGGCGAGCAATGAGTCGTTCCGAGAAGTAGTCGAGGCGTTGCGAGGGATCGTTGGTTGTCTTGATAGCATCAAGAGCGAGTTTTCGAGCTGCCTCCACGAACTGAAGATCATTCATGGTTTCCAGAGCTTGCAGAGGGGTATTGGTACGGAGTCGGCGGACGCTGCAAACTTCACGAGTTCCCGATCCCATCGTGTCGAGTTCTGGAGGTGGTGACTGGCGTTTCCAGAAAATATACATGCTGCGGCGGTAGATTTTGTCACCCATATCCTGCAAATAGTTTCTCGTGTCGCTCTCCACCATCGTAACGGCTTCCCAGAGTCCGGGAGGCTGATAAGTCTTGACGCTCGGGCCACCGATTTGTGGATTGAGGAGACCGCTTGCCGCCAGTGCCTGGTCTCGGATGACTTCGCCATCCATGCGGAAACGAGGGCCGCGTGAGACGAGGCGATTTTCTGGATCTTTGGTTCGTTTCTCCGCGGTGATGACTGGGGATTGCTTGTAGGCCGCAGAAGTGACCATCTCGCGTATGAGTTTCTTCGTATCCCAGCCGCTTTCACGGAACTCGACAGCTAGCCAATCAAGGAGAGGTTGATTGATCGGTCGATCTCCCATGATGCCGAAATCTTCGGAGGTTTTGACAATGCCAAAGCCAAAGAATTGCTGCCAGAGGCGATTCACAAAGACTCTCGCCGTGAGGGGATTATCAGGGGAGGTGATCCACTTGGCTAGTCCCAGTCGATTCTGCGGTTGATTCTGAGGAATCTGAGGGAATGCCGAGGGAACGCCTGCGGTGACTTTGTCTCCCTTCATGTCGTATTGCCCACGCTTGAGCACGAAGGCTGTGGGGATGGAGTTTTTCTTCTCCTCTTCGATAAGGCAAACTTTCCCACGCATCATGATTTCTTTGCGTTCGTTCTTTAAGGCTGTGACCTTGGCCTTGGCTTTGTTGAGAGCGTCAGTGAGTAATTTCTTCTGATCTGCGGAGGCGGTCGTTGCCATTTTCAAATCCGAATCAGCCTTTTTGACATCTGCATTGGCCACATTGGACTCCTGATCCAAGGCCGCCACACGCGCCTTGTCCGCATCATTTGCTGGGATAAAAATAATCGGAGGAGTGTCGAAACGGCGACCATCCATGATCGGGGTGGTGTTATTTCTGAAGAAGGCACTCATCCGGTAGAAGTCCTTCTGGGAATAGGGGTCGAACTTGTGATCGTGACAGGCGCAGCACTTCATGGAGGCTCCGAGATAGACCGTCGAGACGGCATCCACCTGTTCAGCAGCCATGTTGGCGGCGACCTCTTCGAGGATCGTACCGCCTTCATCCGTTGTTTCCTGAGAACGAAGAAAAGCGGTTGCGATTTTCTGATCATCGGTGGCGTTGGGTAAAAGATCGCCCGCCAGTTGCTCTGTCACAAAACGGTCGTAAGGCAGGTTCTCGTTGAAGGCCTTAATGACCCAGTCCCGATAGGGCCATGTGGATCGGTAGTTGTCGATATGGAGTCCGACTGTGTCGGCATAGCGTGCGGCATCAAGCCAGATGCGGCCTTCGTTTTCTCCAAATGTCTGACGGGAAAGCAGGTCATCCACGATCTTCTCATAGTGCTCCTTGGAGGGATCTTTGACAAAAGCCTCCACTTCCTCGGGCTTCGGTGGGAGTCCCGTAAGATCCAGCGTCACTCTGCGAATGAGCGTGCGGGGATCAGCCTCGGCTTCCGGTTCAAGCCCCTCTTTTTCCATGCGGGCGAGGACGAGCGTATCTATGGCATTATTTCCCCAATTGGTCTGTGTAACCGTGGGGATTGACGGACGGACTGGTTTCACAAGTGACCAATGGGGTTCGTAATGAGCCCCTTCCTTGATCCATTGTTTGAGCAGTTCGACATCCTCAGGCTTGAGTGCCTTGTGATTGTCTCGGGGGGGCATGGCCTCACTCATTTTCTCCGAGAGAATACGGCGGATCATTTCCGACTGCTCAGGATGTCCAGCGACAATCGCTGGCTTGTGCCCTGGACGCACAGCCTTAGCCTCAGCCTCCTTATCAAGTCGGAGTCCTCCTTTGCGAGCAGCAGAGTCTGTGCCGTGGCAATGGTAGCAGTTCTCGGAAAGAATTGGCTGGATCTGATTATTGAATGAGATGCCGCCAGAGTTGGTGCTGCGATGGAGAGAGGTTTTGATAAAACCACTCGGGCCGAAGAGTTCCCATGCCCCTGCGGAGGTCAGGGCCAGGAGGCCGAAAATCGAAAGCGGGAGAATGAGCTGTTTTGGGGAAAACATGGAAAATTGCGGATTGCGAAAACTACGGCGTTATTTGAGTTGGTCAAGGGAGGAAAGAATCGCGGCCTGGGTTTCAGGATGATCGAGGAATTTCTTGAGACAGTTTTGGCAGCAGAAGGCGATCTTTTTCCCGTTGACCTCGACTGTTGTGCTCTCGACGACAGGCTTCTTGCTGTAGGGGCAAAGGGTATTCATGGCCGATCCTAGAGCTGCTTTCGGAGAAGAAGAATTTGTCGGTGTTGAAGAAGGCGTGCTCGCCGGTGTGCTTGAAGGCATGGGCGAAGGAGTGGGAGTGGGAGGCAAATGCTCGGGAGGAACGACCTTGATCGGGCCGAGCACTTCGAGGGCAGGATATGATTTGGCAAAGCTCGCTAGACCTTCCTCCGTTACCTTCGTTTGGAAGAGTCCGAGGGTGTGGAGTTTCGTGCCAGGTTTGACGGTCTTGAGCCATGCGTCGTCGATGGAATCACCGGTGAGAAGCAGGACTTCCAGATTCGGGAGAGCGAGAGCTTTGGAAGCCCCTTCCTTTGAGATTTTTGTCCAACTGAGATCAAGATACCTGAGATTGGGAAACTCATTGATGGTAGCGAGCCCTTTGTCGGTGAGTGGGGTGCGAGCCAAATCTGCCTCGACAAGGAAAGGCCCTGCCGGAGCAAGAAGGGCAAATTTTGTGTCATTAAATGCTGCTGCTTTGCTGATGGTCTGAAGTTCCAAACCATCGAGAGGATTCGTAGAAAGAAGGAGGATTTTTGCGCCGGCCTGGTCGGCGGCTTTCATGATCGCAGGCAGTGTCTGCGTGGGATTAGGAACATGGATCGGTTTGGGATGCAAGGCACGGCGACGGGAGGCGATGAGTGATTTGCCTTCGGCAGGGAGGGAGGTGAGTTCTTCGATGGTGGTTTCTTTTTTCGCTCCTGAGGCGATCCATGCGCGGAGAACAGAGAGCTCTCCTGCTGTGAGTGGGATCTTGGGCGGTGGCGGCATGGCCTTAGGATCATCGGGGGCCGAAGTGATTCGGTGAATGATGAGGCTCCCTACGGGATTACCAGGCATGATGACAGGCCCTGCTTCGCCTCCTTTCATGAGGCCATCGTAGGAATCAAGAGCGAGCGATCCGTTGGCGGTTCCGGCATTGTGACACTGGACGCAGGAGCGATGAAATGCTGGGGCGATGACTGCTCCATAGATGCTGAGATCGGGTGGGCCATCTGAGACAGCCTTCTTTCCCTCAAGAAGGCTTTTGAAGGGTTCGGGTGCGAATTCAAACAGATAGTCTGTCCCATGGGAAAGCTCCCCTCCCAAGTGGCCGGTGAGTGATACTGATGCCACGGCAAGGAGAGTCAGGGCGATTCGCAGGAGCTGATGGCGCCAGAGGATTGCGGTGAGGGAAAGAAGTGATCCGGTGATGATGGCAGCCCACGCGTGTTGGATCATCAGTCCTCCTTGATAACCCCCAGCATAGGCCAGCAGCCATCCCATGAGAATCGCTCCGATGATCGTGATGATGGCGCTGAAGAGTAGAAGGGCTGATGCTGCTCTTCGGCCTGGTGGAGGGAGGAAGGGGAGAGGAAGCTCAAAGACCGGCAGCAGCAGGACGAAGGCAATCGGGAGATGAACGACGAGCGGGTGAAATCTTCCCAAGAAGAGCAGAAGCCCAGGCTTTACTGTTCCATCCGGTGGCAGGAACCAGAGCAGAGCTGCAAGTCCCGCCATGCAGAGTAGTCCCAGCGGACGCAGGCGCAGGATGATAGTGACAAGCATTCCGATGAGATGCTCGGTCAGCGAGAGAAGATTTTTGAGGAGAGATTTCAAAGCTCTGGGGGGAGCGTGTATAGATGTTCAGGGAACCTATTGTGCGATTCGATTGAGTCGCGTGATTCTTCCCCAACGGTTCCAGTCGGTGACAAAGAGGTTGCCGTTCGTGTCGAAGCAGATGCCGTGGGGGGCGTTAAAGATGCCTTCCTGCCAAGCCTCGGGTGGCACTCCGTAGTTGCCTCCTTGTTTTTTATTCAGATTTTCACCTAATGAGGAAAGTATCTGACCATTCTTATCGAGTAGATCAACACGGCCTTGGAGTTCTGTGACAGCGGTCGTATCTCCAAAGACAGCGAGGGTGCTAGGGAGAGGCAGATCCTTGGCAATCACTTCGAGGAAGGAACCATCAAGCTTCAGGCGGATGATTCGCTTATTGGCACGGTCACAGACAAGAAGCGTGGGAGTCGCTGTGCGCGTATCGACCATGACGCAGTGAGGGCATTTGAGTCGCAGGCCACCGGCTTCCTTAATGGTGCCGAGATATTTGAGATCAGGGGAATAGCGATGGATGACGGAGGCTCCATATCCATCCGCGACAAAGACTGAGCCATCGGGGGCCACCGTGACGGAGGTGGGCCTGAACATGCGTGGAGAGGGAGGTGCTTTCAGGCCGAGTTTGACAATCACGGCTGCTTGTGTCTCGGGATGAGTTGTGAATTTTTCAAGACACTTGGCGCAGCAGAAGCAGACTTTAACTCCTTTGGTTGTTGTCGAGAATGCTGGATCGACCGGCTTGCCTGAGTAGGGGCAGAGAGAGTTGGAGGGGGGCGTTGCAGGGGGAGCCGGAGGATCGTACAGGCCGGTTTCCATCGGGGTGGTAATTGTCCAGACAATCGTGCCATCCGTCGTGAGTTTCACGGCACGGTTGCCAAGGAGATGGGCTGCGTAGAGATACTCCTTTCCATTCTCTTCACGGAGAATCAGGGAATGACATCCCTTGCACTCAGGGGCGATGGATTTCACCAAGGTGCCATCGGGTTGGAAGACTAGAATTCCTTTAGCATTATCGGTACTGGCGTAGATCAATCCATCATGTCCAATCGCTACCCCGCCGTGGGTAGGGCCTGGGAATTTTCCCGAGGACATACCCCATCCAGGTACTGATTGATAGGCCCACGGAGCTGTGCCTGAGATAACGGGTGTTGAGACAATAGGTTTTGAAACGGCGGCTTGGGTGGGAACAATAGCAGAGGTGGCGGAATTCGTGTTGGTCAGGTCACTCGCAAGAATCTCGTGGGAGGAGAGGACGATTGCGAGTGCCGCAATCAGGCGGAGGGTGTGGGGGAAGGGCATGATTCTGAAAGGGGTGAAAGGCAAATGCAAAAGAAAGATCTTTTGACAAAATATGTCAAAAGCAATTTCTATTTGTTTGAACAATTAATTTTGCTCAAACAAATAGAAAAATTACTTTTTAACCCGAACTCGCCCACTCCCATTCGGTGCGAGCACCTGGAGAAAACGCTTACTTATTCCGCTGGAACTGCTGCGATGACGATTTTGGCGAAGCCCCTTGGATCAAGGCTAGCTCCTCCAACGAGAGCCCCGTCAATGTCGGGCTGACTCATGAGTTCCTTGGCATTGTCCGCCGTGACGCTGCCCCCATAAAGGATACGGGACTTGGAGGAGATTTCACTGCCTGCAAGTTGTGTGAGGTATTCGCGGATGAACTGGTGAGCTTCCTGGGCTTGAGCAGGTGTGGCTGTAAGTCCAGTGCCAATCGCCCAGACGGGTTCATAAGCGATCACGACTTCGGCGAGATCATCTGTTGAGAGCCCTTCGAGAGCTGCTCGGAGCTGAGTTTCTAGCACGGTTTTTTCCTGACCAGCCTGGCGTTCTTCCAATGTCTCGCCGACGCAGAGGATCGGGCGAAGTTCGGACGCGAGTGCTGTGACCAGCTTGCGTCGGACGATTTCATCGGTTTCCCAAAAGAGGCGACGGCGTTCGCTATGGCCCACTAAGACAAAACGGACGAAGAGGTCACGAAGCATGGCTGCCGAAATTTCGCCGGTATAGGCCCCCTTAGCCTCAGGAGAGAGGTTCTGAGCACCAAGACGGATCTTCTGAGTGCCGCCGAGAATGTCAGAAGCCTTCGCAAGTGCGGTGAAGGGAGGTATCAGGGCAATATCGACTTCCTTGACCTCCTCAACCTCTTTGCGAAAGGTCTCCAGATAGGGAGCGACCTCCGAGGAGGTCATGTTCATCTTCCAGTTTCCTGCGACGAATTTTTTGCGGGGCAATGGCATATCTTTTTCAGTTATTCTTTTTCGTTCAGGGCGGCGACTCCGGGAAGAATCTTTCCTTCGAGAAGTTCGAGTGAGGCTCCGCCACCGGTGGAGGCATGAGTCACTTTGTTAAGGACTCCGAATTTTTTAGCAGCGGTTGCGGTATCGCCTCCACCTACGACAGTAGTGGCTCCGGCTTCCGTGGCCGCAGCAATAGCGATGGCCATGGACTTGGTGCCCTCGGCGAATTTATCAAATTCAAAGACCCCTGCTGGGCCGTTCCAGACGATGGTCTTGGAATTGGCAATGACTTTAGCAAATAGCTCGCGGCTCTTAGGGCCGATGTCGAGTCCCTGCCATCCTGCGGGGATTCCTTCTTCGACAGTGGTGGTGCCTGTATTGGCATCGGGGGAGAAGGCATCGGCAGTGATAAAATCAACAGGGAGGTGGATGTTGACTCCTTTGGCTTTGGCTTTCTCGATCAGCTCGGGGATGATTTCTGCTCCAGCGGGATCGTAGAGACTCTCGCCAATCTCCATGCCATTGATGACTTTATGGAAGGTGTAGGCCATGCCGCCACCAATGATGATGTCATCAGCTTTATCGAGGAGATTGCTGATGAGCGGGATTTTGTCCGCAATTTTTGCGCCACCGAGGATGGCGAGCAGCGGGCGTTGCGGATGTTCGAGCACTGCGGAGAACGCGGCGAGTTCCTTTTCAACAAGGAAGCCTGCCACTTTGTTAGGAAGATTGACTCCCGTGACGCTGGAGTGAGCGCGGTGAGAAGTGCCAAAAGCATCGTTCACATAGACATCGCCGAGTTTGCTGAGGCTGGCACGGAAGGCGGCTACTTTTTCGGGATCGGCTTTGACGCTGTTACCCTCGGCATCCTTGGCTTTGCCCTCTTCTTCGATGTGGAAGCGGACATTCTCGAGGAGAACGACTTCGCCTGGTTGGAGGGCTGCGCAGGTGGCCTCGACTTCAGCTCCGACGCAATCGCTGAGGAATTTTACCGGTTTGCCAAGCAGCTCTTCGAGCTTTGCAGCCACAGGAGCGAGCGTGTATTTCGGCGTAACCTGGCCATTCGGACGGCCTAGATGGCTGGCAAGAACAACCGATGCCCCTTGTTCGAGTGCATACTGGATGGTAGGGAGGGCGGCAGTGATGCGTTGGGTGTTGGTGATTTCACCAGTCTGTTTGTCCTGAGGAACATTAAAATCGACGCGAATGAAGACGAGTTTGCCTGCGAGGTCGAGGTCTTTGATGGTTTTTTTAGCCATGAGATTGAGAAAATTTTATAGGTGAGATGGAAGGGTTGATTGTACCAGAAAACAGAAAAGCAGGAAAATCAGGAATGAGAGACTCCTGTTTTCCTGCTTTTCAAAATTTCAAGTGATTAGGCTGTGACCTTTTTCAGAAGATCAACGCAACGGTTGGAATAACCCCACTCGTTGTCATACCAGGAGACCAGCTTGAAGAAGTTGGCATTGAGTTCGATGCCTGCACCTGCGTCAAAGATGCTGGAGCGGGTATCGTGGATGAAATCACTGGAGACCACTTCGTCCTCGGTGTAGCCAAGCACACCTTTGAGATAAGTCTCGCTGGCCTTCTTCATGGCAGCTGCGATTTCCTTGTAGCTCGTGGCCTTGGTGGTTTTGACGGTAAGATCAACCACGGAGACGGTTGGAGTCGGTACGCGGAATGCCATACCGGTGATCTTGCCTTTCACTTCGGGACAGACGAGAGCGACAGCCTTGGCCGCACCGGTAGTCGAAGGGATGATATTGATGGCAGCCGAGCGGCCACCTTTCCAATCTTTCTTGGAGGGCCCATCGACGGTCTTCTGCGTGGCGGTGTAGCTATGAATCGTAGTCATCAGCCCCTCTTCGATACCGAAGCCTTCCTTCAGGAGGACATGGACGACGGGAGCGAGACAGTTCGTAGTGCAGCTGGCATTGGAAATGATGTGATGCTTGGTGAGATCGAGCAGATCGTCGTTCACACCCATGACCACGGTGATGTCCTCGTTCTTGCCGGGTGCAGAAATAATGACCTTCTTAGCACCTGCAGTGATGTGGCCTTTGGCCTTCTCTGCATCGGTGAAGAGTCCTGTGCATTCTAGGACGATATCGACTTCGAGATCCTTCCAAGGAAGAGCAGCAGGGCCTTCCTTCACTGCAAGGCACTTGATCTTGTGACCGTTAACCACGAGTGTGTCATCTTCGGCAACATCAGGAGAAGATTTTTCGCTGCTCACTTCTCCTTTGAATCCGCCCTGAATGGAGTCGTACTTGACGAGGTAGGCGAGGTTGTCTGCAGGGACGAGATCGTTGACTGCAACGACTTTGTAACCTTGTTCAAGGAGACCCTGTTCGGCGATGGCACGGAAGACTAGGCGGCCGATGCGACCGAACCCGTTAATGGCAATATTTGGCATAGTATGGATGTTTGGTTGTACGCGACGGGGGGAGCGCGGAATGTTCAAGGGTTAAAACTGGCATGGTATCGCGTCAATGGAAATCGTCTGATTCAGCGTCAAAGGGTGGTTTTTTCTCGACCAGCGCGATCTGTTTTAAACAGGCTTCGACAGTCTGTTCGTGCGAGAGGCCCGTGGCATCGACGGTGAAATCTGCCATTCCTTGGTAGAGGGGGAGGCGGGAGTCGAGGAGGCGAAAGAAGGTGCTGCGAGGATTTTCCACCTGAAGCAGAGGGCGTTTGCGGTTGCGAGAAGTTCGTTCAAAGAGCACCTCAGGTTCAGCATGAAGCCAGAGAATAATCCCCAGATGCCGCAGTGTATCACGATTCACAGGGTTGAGAATTGCTCCCCCTCCGGTTGCTAGAATAATCCCGTTGGAGCCGATCAGATGTTTAAGCTCCTCGGTCTCGCGCTTGCGAAAATTCTCTTCGCCTTCAGCTTCAAAAATTTCGGTTACGCTCATGCCGGCACGAGCCGAGATCAGCTCGTCACTATCGAGGAACTGATGATCGAGTCGCAGGGCAAGACGGCGGCCAATACTGCTCTTTCCGCATCCCATAAATCCGATGAGGATGATGTTGGAAGTCATGAGGCCAAGCATATGCTTGGTTCTCAGAAAAGCACACGAAGAATGGGAAGCTGATTGATCCCGTGGGGAACTCCTGAATACGATTCGAAAATGCCATCCAAAAAATCCCCCTTAAAAAATCAGCTCAAGCGCGAGCAAGCACCGCTCATCGGCGTGGTCATGGGAAGTAAGAGTGATTGGGAGACCATGCGTCATTCTGTTGAGATGTTCGAGGCATTTGGGGTTCCGTGCGAATACCGCGTGGTCTCCGCCCATCGAATGCCCGATGCGATGGCTCTCTATGCGAAGGAAGCGAAAGGTAGGGGGCTGCAAGCCATCATTGCTGGGGCAGGCGGAGCTGCTCATTTGCCTGGGATGATTGCGGCGCAGACGACGGTTCCTGTCTTGGGGGTGCCTGTGAAAAGCCGGACGATGGAGGGCTTCGACTCCTTGCTTTCGATTGTCCAGATGCCTGCTGGAGTTCCTGTTGCCACCTTTGCCATCGGTGAGGCTGGAGCTAAAAATGCTGCTCTTTTCGCAATTTCCTTACTTGCTACTCATGATGAGAAGCTGGCGACGAAGTTAGCAGATTTTCGTGATAAGCAAACTCAGTCTGCCATCGAAAGCACCAAGGAGCTTCGTGCCAAATAAAACATCGTGACTGCTCGGATACTCTCTGGCGAAGTAGGGGTTGAGGAAGCTGTTGCTGTTTTGCGTCGTCAGGAAGTCGTGGGGCTTCCTACGGAAACCGTCTATGGTCTGGCTGGCGATGCCTTTCAGCCTCTAGCGATGGCACGGATCTTTGAGGCCAAGGGGCGCCCTTTGACAGATCCCTTGATTGTTCATTTGCCAGAAGCTGAGTGGCTTAATCGCGTGGCGCAATACGATTCTTTGGAGCAAGAAAAAATAGTAAAAAAACTATCTAATTCATTATGGCCTGGGCCTTTGACAATTATTTTATCAAGACATAAAGATATTGGTGATCTCGTCACGGCAGGTATGGGAACTGTTGCAGTCAGAGTCACGGCACATCCGCTTTTCCAAGAGGTTTTGAGAAGGTTGGATTCTCCTCTGGCAGCACCAAGTGCCAATCGTTTTGGCCGTATCAGTCCCACCAAAGCTGAAGATGTCCAAATTGAACTAGGTGAAATGATTCCATTGATCCTGGATGGGGGAGCATGTGAGCATGGGATGGAATCAACGATTATTTCTTTAAGAGGCGGGGAGATTGAGATTCAGAGGCCGGGGCCTATAACCGAGGATCAGCTGAAGGAATTTGGACATGTTTCTTCTGGCGCAAAGAATGTGAATACCCCGGGAAGTCTCCCTGGCCATTACGCTCCTAAAAAGGAGCTTCAAATTTTAAAAACGGACATCAATCTTTTGAATCCTATACCCAATTCCTCCTTGCTTGCTTTCACAACTCCTGAGTCTGAGATTGCTGGCCGCTTTAGTTCAATTGAGGTCTTGAGTCCTAATGGAGATAGAGATGGCAATCTTCGCGAAGCTGCCGCCAATTTCTACGGGGCTCTTCGCAGACTTGACCAGAGTGAATCGGTCATGATTTATGCTGAGTCGCTTCCTGAGCACGGTATCGGCGTTGCCATCATGGATCGAATGCGTCGTGCTGAATACGGATCAAAACACCATGAGTAATGATCGCCTGAATACCAAAGCTGCCGGTGTCGTGGCTGGAGCCGTGATGCTTAGTCGTCTCTTGGGTTTGGCTCGGGAGCTGATCTTTGCTGGACTCTTCGGAGCGGGTCAGGGAATGGATGCCTTTTTAACGGCATTTCGTGTTCCTAACTTGCTCAGAGATCTCTTTGGAGAGGGGGCTCTTTCGACGGCATTTGTAACGGTTTTTTCTCAACGAATTGCTAAGGATGGGGAGGGGGCGGCTTGGAAATTGGCTTCCAAAATGGCTTCCTTAACGACGATTTTCATGAGCGGCATTTCGCTGCTTGGAGTCATTTTTGCAGCGCAGTTAATCCATTTAATTGCTCCCGGTTTTCCTACTGAGAAGGCAGCTCTAACGATTCATCTCACGCAGATCATGTATCCCTTCATCCTGCTTGTTTCGCTGGCCGCGCTGGTGATGGGGATGCTCAATTCGACGAATCGCTTCACGGCAGCTGCTCTGGCCTCGAGCTTTTTTAATATCGGTTCGATTGTCGGAGGAATTGCCTTTGGGTACTGGCTTGATCCTCATTTTGGAGTGAAGTCTTTGACCGGACTGGCGATTGGAACACTGCTAGGGGGACTCTTGCAGCTTGCCGTGCAGTTGCCCTCGCTCCATCAGGCAGGGTTCCGTTTTATCCTGGATTTTAACTGGCGCGATCCTGGCGTGAATCAGGTTTTGCTGCTGATGCTGCCCGCTGTGATTGCCGCTAGTGCCGTGCAGATCAATGTCATGGTGAATACCATTTTTGCCTCCTACCTTGGAAATGGCCCGATCAGTTGGCTCTCCTACGCCTTCCGCCTCATGCAGTTGCCGCTCGGAGTCTTTGGTGTGGCTGTGGCCACAGTGACACTACCGGTGATTTCCCGTGCTTCCGCTCTTGGTGATCTGGATCGCTTCCGCGCCACGCTGGCTAGGGCAATGCGCCTGGCACTCTTTCTGACGCTACCTTCGGCAGTCGGACTCATGGTGCTGGCGCAGCCGATCATTGGTCTCATTTACCAGCGGGGGAAATTTCACGATGCCGATACCCTGCACACGGCTGAGGCCCTTCAGTTTTATGCAATCGGTTTGGTTGGTTACTCCTGCATCAAGGTGCTCGCCCCCGCCTTCTATGCGATCAATCAAAAATGGACACCGATGCTGGTCAGCTTTCTCTCCATTGCTCTGAATCTCCTCTTGAACTGGATCTTTATCTTCCATCTTGGAATGGGACATCGTGGCCTCGCGCTCTCGACGGCTCTCTCCGCCACGGTGAATTTCCTGCTCCTTTATCTCTTCATGCGCCGTCTTAATGGCTCCCTAGAGAGTGCCGCGATGCTCCTGACTCTCGCTAAGTGCCTCCTGGCCGCGCTGCCAATTCTGGAAGTCGGTTGGCTTACGCACGCATGGCTTGAGAGTCTCGCTCATGCCTCCACCCTCCTCCGAGCGATCGCGCTCTTTTCCGTGATGGCAGTGGATATAACCCTCTTTCTCATCTCTTGCTGGTTCCTGCAAGTAGAGGGATTAGCAGAATTCCTCGGAGTGATTACAAGGAGGCTGCGTAGGAAGTCATCAGGTTCTACTCTCGATCAAAGCTGAATTTTCCAGGGCCGATTAGGAGGAGGGAAAGGAAGACGGAGCCGAGTTCGATGGCATGGGAGGCGACGAACCACTTCTCCATGAAGTCGCCTGGGGTTGTGTGAAAGTGCATTGTTGTGGCCACGGCCATATTGATTACCAAGAAGAGACATGCTGGCCGGAAGCAGAAGCCAATGAGCAGCAGGAACCCGCCAACAGATTCGGAAAGTGCAGACATGAGTCCCCAGAAAATGGGGAAAGCTCCGATGCCGACGAACTCCATTGACTTGCCGAGTTTGATCCAAGTTTCAGGCCCTGCCATGAGCTTGGGTAGCCCGTGGGCCAGAAAGGAAAGGCCTATCAGAATGCGAAGCAAGAGAAGCCCAGCGTCACGGTATTTACTCAAGGAGCGAAGAATCATCGGAAGAAATTATATCAAATTACAGCGGGATCGACACAATTGTTCTATCATCACTGAATCATGCCGCCTCCGATCAATAAACTTATCCCCGTGCCTCGCGAACAACTCGAACAGCTTCTCAAGGATGCAGGGAGCCAGCAGAGCATTGAGCAGTTTCTGAATCGCTCGGAAATCCAGGCGGCGATCCAAACCGATCTGATTTATAAAAAACGGGCTAACGCTGCTCGGTGGAGCCGGCTTTGGCTGCTGGCAAGTGCGCTCTTTTCTTTCGTCAGCTTTCTTTCATCACGAGGCATGGAAGATGGTATTGCGACTCTTTTGCTTGGTGGAATGACCGTGCTGGAATTCAAAGTTCATGATTGGTTTCTCCAAACCGATCCAAGAGGCCCTCGCTGGGGTTATCGTAACCAAACCCTCTTCGCCTTACTCTTTCTTCTCTGGGGAGGCTACTATTTCCTCTTCCCTCCCTCGCTTAAGGAAATGGCTGGTCTGGGACTTAGTGAAGAAGGTTTAGGTGGGCTTACCGGAACGATCCAAAAACTTGAACAAATTTTCTATGTCATCATCGGCGTTGTGGGAGCACTCGGCCAATACATCCTCGCCCTCTACTATCGCAGGGCATGTAAAATCAAGTAAGGGATTGTATCTTATCCTGTGTAACTCAACGGTGAATCTGATTGAAGCGTTGAGGCCGAACAGATAGGTACCAGAGTGCATGAAGACTTTTTGCTTTTCCCCAGCCGCGTTGCTCGCACTTCTTATTGCCCTTCTTGGTTGCGGTTGCGCCAGCGGCCCCAAGGTCGATCCTCAGATCACGGCTGCCGTGGCAGCAAGCCATGTCAATAAGACAACCTATGACAAGGTCTTCAATGGACAGGTGCTCGGTTACGATGATATCAGAAATCTCGTTCAGGGGCATCTTCCCTCACACATCATCGTTGGCTATCTCCGCAGCACACAGCATGTGTATGACTTCTCTTATTCCGAGCTTGCCGATCTTAAATCAGCCGGAGCTAAGCCACATCTTCTTAATTATCTGACGGAGACGCAGGGATTCTATGGAAATAATCAACCCGTGAAATCGGGTAATAAAATTCCAAAGTTTGTGAAGAACAATACGATACTCAATCAGGATAAGCAGCCATTCTTCTACAATGCTCCTGCTGTGGATGATTGGTATGATTCAGCCTACACCGAGTCCTCGTACAGTCCCTTCTCCTTTAATTGATTGAGATAAAATTCCGAGAGCAGTGACATCTGTTTCACCGCTCCGCCAGCGATTCCCTTTCGCGGGTCTTCTAATCGCTGCCATCAGCGGCATTCTTCTGGCATCTTGGCTTGGCCAGACATGGTGGCTGATAGCAGCCTTGTTTTTTGGGGCTCTGCTCCTTGTGCCGTTACGGAAACAAGGCGGTCTGGTCTGGATCTTGACCACCGCAGTCTTTTCGCTGCTTCAACTCTGGCAGTGGAATGAGGTTCCAGCTCGGAAGTTGGCTCTCTATTTCGATACTCATCCGCAGGAGATTTCGGTACAGGGAATCGTTGCCGCAGAGCCGAAGATTTCAGCTTCAGGAATGGCGAATTTTTCTCTCGCCGTGGAGAGCCTCAGTGGGCTCGATGAAATTCAAAATTCCATCACACTCCCCGTGCAAGTTGGGGTGTTCTGGGTTGGTGCAATTCCCAAGTATGGAGATCGGGTCAACTTTCAGGCCGTTGCAACGCGACCACCATCACAACGAAATCCTGGAGGCTTTGATTATCGAGGCTGGTTTGAGCGGCATGAGATTTTCACAGAATTCAAACTCGATCCTGCGGAACCAGGAATCATCGTTTCCCACGATCATGGAAATCCTGCGATAGCCTGGGCCATCGCATCACGGCATCGCATGGAGGAGATTCTCTCGACCGATCTCGTAGGGTCGTTACTTGGTGCCCCTGAGGTGTTGAGTGCCATTAAGGGAATCGTTCTTGGTGTGACGGAAAATGCTCCGAGCGGATTTACGGATGACTTCCGCTTCACGGGGACGATGCATCTTTTTGCAGTGAGTGGTCTTCATGTCGGAATGCTGGCAATCATTATCTGGTTTTTGCTGAATGCTCTTCGCATTCCGAGGCCGTGGGCTGTGCCAGCGATGATCCCCTTACTCTTTATCTATGTGCTCGTAACAGGAATGAAGATGGGGAGCATCCGAAGTGCCACGATGATTTCCTTGCTGCTCTGCGGCTCCATGCTCTATCGAGGCTCACCTCCTTTTAACACTCTCGCCGCTTCCGCTCTCTTCCAGCTTGGTTGGGATACGAATACGCTCTTCTCCGCAGGCTGGCAGTTTTCGTATTCCGTGGTTTTTGCAATCCTTACCGTGGCACCCTTGCTGGAGCAGAGACTAGAGAGGATTCATGTGCGAGATCCTTTTCTTCCTGAAAAATTGCTGACTCGTCGTGAGCGATGGGAATTGTCAACATGGAAGCATCTCTCGGGACTCCTCTCCGTATCCATAGCAGCATGGATCGGCTCGCTAATTCCAACGATTGCCTATTTTCACCTGATCTCGCTTTCTGCAATCGGAGCCAATCTTCTGGCGGTTCCTCTCGCTTTTGCTGTTCTGTCCCTCGGTGCATTGGCGTTACTGACGGGAGGCTTTTCACTTTGGGTTGCCGGAGCTTTTAATAATACCAACTGGCTGGTGACGAAGCTCCTCCTCTTGGTTGTCCAGGGAAGCGCGATGCTGCCGGGCGGGCATTGGTTTGTTGGGGCGTTACCAAAGCCTTATCCCGTTGTGACAATTTTTGATCTTGGGGGTGCCTCCTGCATGGTGATTCAAAGCGGTGGAAAATTTGCTTTGGTTGACGCGGGAGGTAAACGCGATGCGATGTGGGACATTCTTCCTTTTCTGGAGTCGAGTGGAGCCAATGCGATTCAAAGCGTGCTGATAACAAAAGAGGATGCGGCGCATCTCGGAGGACTTCTTCAAATTCAAAAAGAAATTCCTGTGCGTCATGTGAGTCTGCCTTTTTCCACTACCGATTCTCGCTCCCCTGCGGCAAAGGAGGTTATTACATCTCTTAAAAAATCAGCACAGCAACTTCACCCAGGAGAGCATTGGGAGTTGCTCCCAGGGATAACTGCGGAGTTTTTGAAACCTTCTTTATCCACAAAAAACTCCACGCCCCCAATACTTCTGCCGCGTCTTTCCTGTGGGCGTTTGCATCTTCTGTTTCTGCCTCGGTTGACCCCAGAACTTTCTCGGCAACTTCTCGCACTCCCTCAGGAATCGCTCCATGCCGAAGTGCTGGTGCTGCCGCTTGGAGGAGAGGAGATTTTCTCAACGATGCAGGTGATCCGAAAAATCGCTCCCAAGTATCTCATCTCTCCGGTCAATGAATTCACTCGCAACGGAGTTCCGAGCAACGAATGGGAGGGAATCCTTGCTGCGGGAAAAATCTCGTTACTTCGCCAGGATCAGAGCGGTGCAGTCATCATCGATGCCGATCCGAAGAATCCCACTGTGAGGGGATTTCTTACGCCCGAGAAAAACTGAGATTTTCGATCCGTTCTTCAAACAAATGATGCCGGGCGGGATCGTAATGATGGCCGATGAAGCCGACGGATTCCGCGCCCTTCACATTGTCGATGAGATCGTCGATGTAGAGTGTGCTGGAGGGATTTACTCCAAACTGGCTTTGTGCGATTTCAAAAATGCGTCGATCCGGTTTCATCACCCCAGCTTTGTAGGAATAGACACCATCCTCAAAGAGTGAGGTAAAAAAATCATATTCAGCAAAGATATGATCGTGATGGATGCAGCCGATATTGGAGAGCAGGTAGAGCGGGATTTTTCCATGCAGAGAACGAGCCCAATCCACCATCGGGGTATTGACCTCAAAGATGCGGCTCCAGATGTCGAGAAAATGCTCTTCAGGGCCGTCATGAGCAAAGGCATCGCGGACAGCCTTCACAAAATCAGGACGGCTGATGAGCCCTGTCTCATGGTCGATACGGAGAGGGTGGAGCGATTCCTGCGAGGGAGGAACTTCTTGACCCGTATGTTTCAGAATCTCCTGCTCCGCAAGGGTGTAGTCAAAGGTGAGGAGGACATTTCCGATGTCGAAGATGATGGCGTTGATGGGCATGATGGAGAGGGGAGAAAGGCTTTTAGGATGAAGGCTATTGGGCTGTTAGGGGCTCGGTTGTTTTGACTCAGCCTTCGTTTTTATCCGCCTCTTTCAATACTACCTCGGCAGCATTGCTGGCTCCATCAGGTTTGCCCGTTTTCCAAGCGTTGGCTTCCCAGGTCTTCCAAGCAGCGGCACCGTGGGCAAAGGCATGGCGAACTGCCGAGGCAACGGCCTGGGGAGAGGTCGCTGTGCAGCCGCAGTCGGCACTGATGAGAAGCTCGGCGTTCCCTTCTTCCTGACCGGGAATAATCTGGCTGAGTACTAGCGGAGTAGCAGCTGCGAGGCATTCCTGAACGGTGGCTCCTCCGGCTTTTGCAATGATGAGATGGCTGGAGGCGAGTCGTTGCGGAAGGTCGGTCATCCAGCCCTCAATTTTGATTGATGAAGGGAAGGAGTCCGCAATTTTCTGGAGTGATTGACGCAGCTCTTCGTCGCGACCGCAGGCGGCTGAGAGAGTGATTCCTGAGACGGAGCCGAGTTGTTTGAGAATCTCAGCGGCATTTTTTTGACCAGGATTAACAAGATAGAGAACTTTTGGTGTGACCGCCGGATCAGGGGGGAGGCGTTCTCCACGCAGGGTTTGGAAAAGCATCGGAACAGGAAATCCCGTGACAAGGAGTTTTTCTATGGGAACACCTGCTTCTTCCATGACCTGAGAAGTTACTTCATTGGGAAGCAGGTAGAGATCTGAGTGGCTGCGATACCAGAGGGAGTTGATGGAGATGGAGTCAGTGACAACGGTGATTGTCTTATACGGTCTATTTTCGCTGCCATGCAGGTGATCGAGCAGGAAGTTGTAGCCTGGGTAAGTCGAAACGATGACCGAGGGATTCATCTCGGCAATTGTCTTGTTCAAAAGGCGTGCGCCACGCTGAAAGAGGGTGATACGAGAGGGAGCGTCTTTGCTACAATGGAGGTAGTTAAAAAACCAGGCCCAGAGTGCTGGAAGATGATTGATCAAAAAGAAATAGTTCTTCTGAGAGATCGTGTAGAGGAGTCCGTACGCCTCGGCGAAGAGGTCTCGCACTTCAACCGTGCGTTCGGGATCTTGCACGCGAAGGGCTGCCGCGAGATTACGCGCAGCGGCATTATGCCCCTCACCGAATGCGGATGTTAGAATAAGGATGGGGCGTTTGCCGGAAGATGGTGTCACAAGAGAGAAATTTACCTGCATCGTCCTACCTTGTAGGAGGGAGCAAAGAAAGAGCGAAAATCAGAGCCACTTCTTTCTACGGAAAAAGAGAAACATGGAAAGTGAGATTGCTAGAGCCACCACCCAGAATGCGGGATAGCCATAACGCCATTCCAGCTCGGGCATATTGTAGGGGCCTCCGTGAAAATTCATGCCGTAAATTCCGACAAGAAATGTCAGTGGCATAAAGAAGGTTGAGAAGAGCGTCAGGACACGCATGATTTCGTTGGTGCGATAGCTCAGACTGGAGTGATAGACATCCATGAGTCCGGAGGTGAGATCACGATAGTTCTCGATGATGTCGATGATCTGGGTGATATGTTCGTAACTATCGCGTAGGTAGATGCGGGTATTTTCGCAGACGAGGCCTTTTTCCTCATGCATGAGATGGCTGAAGACCTCCCGTTGTGGCCAGGCACCACGGCGCATTTCGAGTAAGATGCGTTTGTAGTGGAAGAGATCCTTGAGGATGTCGCGGCATGGATGTTCAACGAGACCTTCTTCGATGGTTTCCGTCTCATCTCCGATCATTTCGAGTACAGGAAAGTAATGATCGACTACTGTGTCAAGCAGGGTGTAGGTGAGAAAATCAGGGCCAAATTTTCGGATGAGTGAACCTGGCAGATGGAGGCGTTTTCGGATTTCAAAGAACGAATCTCGATGGCGATTCGGCTGCACGGTGACGACAAAGTTTTTTCCAAAAAAGAGGCTGACTTGTTCGATTTCGACCACGCCTTCGTTTTTCGGATCACGATATGCCATCGTGGTAATGAGAAAGATTCCCTCCTCCAGATGTTCCATCTTGGGGCGTTGAGAAGTGAGCACATCGGCAATGGTCAGCGGCCCGAGGCCAAAATGCTCACCAAGGATTTTTACTGTCTCGATATCCGCGTTTCCGTTGACATCAATCCAATTATTCTTTGCAGGATCGAGGCGGTTGATGGCATCTGCCGCATTCTTGCAGGTGATTTCTTCCAAAGAAGTAGCATCGTAGGAGCAGAGGGTGATAATCGGGGGAGTACTTTCCTCCAGCCCTTCGAGCTGAAGGCTGGCAGGGGAGGTGCCAGGAGTGCGATAGACGAGGTTGATCATTGTTGGATGTGATCGTATCCGAGCGAGAGCAGTGTGGAGAGGGAATTACTAGAAGTCAGCATCCCAAGACAAGTAAGCGGTAGCGATGGAAAATGCTTTTTCCAGTTTTCATGCAGCTCGGTTAAGGCCGTGGGGTTGATGCTCAGAAGGAGTTCATAATCTTCGCCATTTGAGATGGCCTCATCAACAGAGCATCCTCGATGCCGAGGGATGAGAGAGAGATCAATCTGGAACGCACATCCACTTGCAGAGGCAAGCTTAGGAAGATCGCTGCCGAGACCATCGCTCAGATCCATCATGGCGGTGACACCGGATTGAGACGCAAGCCATTGCCCTTCGGCAAGGCGGGGGGTAAATCGAAGATGACGACCACTTTTGAAGGAACCGCCAAGCTTGCCAGTGACGCAGAGAAGATCTCCCTCTTCGGCCTCGCTGCGAAGGCGGAGCTGTTTTTTTTGCACTTCTCCGGTGAGTGCCACGGAGAGAAAGATCGGGCCTGGAGAGCGAACGGTTTCGCCGCCGACAATGGAGATCTTGTAGGTTCGGGCAGCTTTCCCCAGGCCTCGGTAAAGCTGTTTCCATTGCGCCTTGCTCCAGCTAGCGGGAGCGGCCACGGTGATAAGGGCGTGCTTGGGTGTTCCTCCCATCGCTGCAATGTCGCTGATGGGGCGGCAGAGTGCTTTCCATCCCACTTGATGTAGCGGAGTGCCCGAGAGAAAATGGATGCCTTCGATCAAAGCATCGGTTTTGAGAAGTTCGAGTAGATTGGATTTTTTTGCACTGCGAATGACGGCGCAGTCATCTCCGATTCCCGTCACAACATCAGTAGAAGGAAGGGGAAGCTCACGGGAGATCAGATGAAGAAGCTCCTCTTCAGAACGAGGTTTCATGAGTCAATTCTTCCAAATGTTTTTCATCGGGAAAATGGAGAGGTTCTGGATGATCTCATGTCCTTGAATATCAAAGGCGGGGCCATTGTCTGTGTGTAGTGATACAATCGAGTAGGTGGCTTCACCATCATTCCAAAAGGCATCAACAAGGCCGTGGTCGATCAGGAATCGGATATTGAGACTGACTCTAGGATGAATGACGGTTTCACTGATTTTGAGTCCGTTTTTTAGGAGAATTAGATTTCCCGAAGAGGGATCATAGGAAAACGCAAGATTACGGATGCTGATTTTTACGATCTCTTTTTCAACAGGATGCAGTTTTATGAGAACATCAATCGGTGCGTTCTTATCGAGGGTTTGCAGTTTTGCATTGGCTTCCGTGATTGAAACATCAGTCAGTTGCAGCAGGGGCTGCCCGTGCAAAATATTCAGTTCGAGGACGGGTTCGAAGCAAAGAGTATCTACCCCATTGATGACTGTGAGTGAGAGCTGTAGGGGAAGACTTGCGCATTGATTAAAAGGTTCTTTAGGAAAATGGGTGCCGTTGGCCCATCCCATCATGATAGCACGGCCCTGAGGTTCATTGACGAAGGTGAGTGCCGCATAAAAGTTCGGCCCGAGATGAGCGCGACGCACCTTGGTAACAGGGGTGAAGACCTTTCCGTCAAAATTTCCAAGTTGGTAGGCTGAGGCTGCATGGAACTGATTCTCATCATTCTTTGGGGTATTATAACGACCATAGAGAAGCCATAATTCTCCTCCCGTGGTTGGGGATTTTATCGGGATTAGGACAGGGCATTCCTCCCAGTTTGGCAGCACGCAGGTTTGTTTCCAGTTGGTGAGATTTCCGGAGCGCAAGATGACATACCCCTTGCCTCCAACATAAAGTGCCATGACAAAGTGCTTTGAGGGTTCGTGCCAGAAAACATTCGGATCGCGATTGCCTGGGCCGATATTTGGCAATACCGGATTACCCGCATAGCGTTGCCACGAACGGCCTCCATCGGCGGTGGTTGCCAGATGTTGAGAGAATGGGGTTGTTCCCGTAAACATGAGTGCTGGGGTTGGGAGTTTAAGATGATCAGTGATGCCCGAGATCGCGTTTGTGATAAAAAATACCGTCCCAGAATAACACTGGCCTGCGGCATTCGGAAACAGTCCGATGGGCCATTCTTCCCAGTGAACGAGATCTTTGCTTACGGAATGTCCCCAGTGCATATCGTATCCACAGGAGGAGCCGTTACGCACAGGATTGGCCTGATAGAAAATATGGTAAAGGCCATCCTGATAATAGCTGCCATTGATGTCATTCATCCAGCCAACCCGAGGACTGAAGTGGAAGAGTGGACGGTTCGGGCCATCATAGGCGTGGGGATCAATGATTTGCTGATGGCTGAGTTGGAGGTTCTGTAGGATATTTGTATCGCTTGATTTATAATGAAGGGTGACATCTTGTCCGTGGAATTCACGGACATCATAGGAATAAATCCAATCAGGTTTCTGATCCTTTGTGGCAAGCTGGAGGTGAGAAAAACGGACAACTTTGCTCCCCTCCATAATAGTAAAATTCACTTCATCCGAATTCCTTCCTCGGATCAGGGGAAGCTGGATGAAATTTGCATGTACAAGAACGCTTCTTGTAATTTCTTGAGGTGGTAGGGGCATCGTTCGGCCACTGGCGGCATGCGCTGAGAGAAGCGAGATTGTCGATAGAAGAATCGTCTGGAATTTCACGGCAAAATCTCAGGAAGCCATCTTGGGCCAGAGAATGAGCACCACGATGGTCGATGCGTTGAACGCAGCGTGCATGGTGATGTTTCCCCAGAGAGAGCCAGTGCGTTCGTAAAGAAGGCAAAGTGTGATCGCCAGAATAAAAAGACCGGGGGCTGACGGGAGATGAACATGGATGGCGGCAAAGAGGAGTGAGGAGATGAGAATCGCTGGAATCCTTCCACTGAACTTCCGAATCACTCCATAAAAATAGCCTCGGAAAATGATCTCTTCTGCAACTGGAGCGACAATGACCGCCATTAGGATGACAGCTAGTCTGTGTTTCAGATCGGGATGCTCCAGAAAATAACGCACGATCTCTTGAGAATCATCGTTGTTTCCTGAGAGTTGCTGGGTGACCGCCTGGATGGCCAAGATTAAGGGATAAACAACGAGCAGCCAGAGGAGTCCCTTGGCAGCTGCTTTGGGGAAACGAGAGGGGTGCAGTTGGAAAATGGCGATCGCAGAATTTTTCTGAAATGCAATCACTCCAAAGATACCTATGATAAGTGATCCGTAGAGAATGCAGTTGGCAAGGATCGCCTGGAGGGTGATGGCTTGGGAGGCAGTGGGGTGAGTTCCGGTCCAGACGATTGAAATCATCCAGATTCCAAGAATCGTGGTACAGACTGCATCAGGAATACCAAAAGGTTGTCCTGTGATCATAGCCCGTCGTGAGATTTTGATGGAAAGCCAACCATAGAAGAGAATCATTCCCATCAGGAGGGTTTGGAGAACCCAGGCTCCTGCTTGCGATGGTGTCACCTCGGAGTATGTGGCAAGCATTAGCGTCACCAGGCGTAAAAGGAGGGAAGGAGATAAAGGCGACCGCTATCGAGTTTCTCCCCGGCTCCAAGACCGACATTAAGATCAAGATGGATATCGTTCTTTTCTGAACTTTCGAAAAATTTGAGAAACTGTTCAAAGCCTTTCCTTTTTTCATAGCGGACGATTTCCGCTCCTGGGGCTTTGCCAATCTGTCGCGCCTTGTCACACGCATCCTCAATGTAACCGAGCTGATCGACGAGCTTAGCGGCGTAGGCATCTTTGCCACTGAGAACTCGACCATCGGCGATGCCATTTCGCAGCGCTGTAGGATCAAGATGACGGGCTGTGGCGACTATTCCCAAGAATCGGTCGTAGGTCTGCATCACAAGTCCTTGGAAATAATTCTTCTCCTCATCGGTGATATCTCGGGCTCCGTTAAGGGCATCCTTAAATGTTCCACTTTTGAATATGACTGATTGCAGGCCGATTTTTCCAAAGAGATCCTTGTAGTTGAGCGTCGAAATAATCACACCAATACTGCCGGTGAAGCTAGTATCGCTACACATGATCCAGGAGCCACCGCAGGCGATGTAGTAAGCGGCAGAGGTGCCGATGGAATTAATGAAGATGACGACTGGCTTTTTTGCATTCAGTTTTCCTAACGCATGATAAATGGTGTCGCCTGCGGTGACTTCACCGCCGGGGGAATCTACGGAGAGGACGATGGCTTTGACTTGCGAATCCTCAGCAGCCTGAGCAAAGGCATCCTTCATTTCATTGACCATCGAATCTCCAGACGCGCCTGTTTTCCCGTAGGAAATCAAACCATTCAGATCAATCACTGCGATCTTATCCTCAGATGTGCCACCAGGCGAGATCACCGTTTCTGCAAACTTTCTCGGAGAGATGATTTTTGCGGGGCCTGATCCGTGGGTGCCCAGAGCGGCGATTAGGAGAAGATTGCCAAAGAGACTCAGCCCCAGAAAGACAAAGAGAAAGATAGGCAGGCAGCCGGATTTTTTCATAAAGAGAATAAAGACGAATGGAGCGTGGAGGAAGATGGCTTCGCGCTCAAGACATCTCAAAGAAGGGAAGCACAAATGTTCTTTGGATATCCAGTGAGAGTGCTATCACTGGGGTGATGAAGCGTCTCCTGCCCTTCCTTTATTTTCTCATGGCTATGAATCTCTTTTCCTTTTTTGCTCGCGCTGCTTCTCCTGAACCGCTCGCACTCGGCACGCCTGCTCCTCAACTCACTGCCCTCAATCAGGATGGCAAGGAAGTGATCTTTGTTGATGTCTATTCCAAGGGAATCACACTCGTCTATTTTTACCCCAAGGCTGAAACTCCTGGATGTACCGCCGAGGCGTGTTCTCTCCGTGATGCTTACGCGGGACTTCAAGCCAAGGGACTCCAGATTCTTGGGGTGAGCCGTGACACAGCAGCAGCGCAAAAAAAGTTTCAGGAAAATCGCAACCTTCCTTTCACGCTGATTGCAGATACCGATGGCAAGGTGGCTGAAGCCTTTCATGTCCCTTTGATTCCTGTGTTGGGAATGACCAAACGCCAGTCTTTCATTATCAAGGAGGGCAAGCTCGCATGGTCATCGCTCAGTGCCCAGACAGGAAGTGCCGCACAAGAAGTGCAAAAAGCCCTCGACACATTGCAAAAGTAGTAGCACCCTATTCAGCCGTTCGTTTGCGGAAATTTTCCATAAAGCAACGGCAACATGGGTTGATAGCTCAATGGTAGAGCAGTACCCTTTTAAGGTATTGGTTCTGGGTTCGAGTCCCAGTCAACCCACTTAGCTTTTTCTCTGTAGAAGCCGATAAATAAAGGCTCCAGAGGTGATACAGAGGAAAAATCGCACTCGCAACGATACGCACGAAAACGCGCCAAAATGCCTTCATAAATCCAACCTTGATGCAACTAGCCTCTCCCAGGTGTTTATGCAGGACAAAGGGATTTTCCCAAAAAAATGGGAGGTAGAGCAGTTCCTCAAAAAGTAGGACTTTGCGTCTCCTTCAGCCTACCGTTAGCAAGAGCGCCGCCTCTTCCCTCCAAGTTCATTCTAGTCGTTCCCTAGAGACTTTTTTTTGGCAATATCCCTCATCACGCCCTTCAATGGTGACTTGATGACTTCCTCTTCCTCCCCTACTTTAATATCCAATTCGCTTCTTTCTATAGCTTGCTTTATGGTGTCTTTGTTTTGAGAACGGCGTCCATCTAATACCACCTCAATCATGAGGGAAAAAATTGTACTCTTGCTAGTGCTCGTGATCGTGCTGAATCTGGCCCGTAAGGTTGAGGCGGTGCAGGGCGCGAGCATTGATGTGACACGGCCACCGGACTTTACTCGCATCGCTGCACAGGCTAATTCTGGAAAATTTGCCGAGTTTCGCAATGCGTTGGGTGATGCGCTTGCGGCTAATTGGAAGGCTGCTCAAGCGGGTCGTCCTGGTTCCTCAAGTCAGGGTGCCAATGCACAGTGGGTCGATCTTTACCGATGGCTTGATTTGTTGGAATCCGAGGAGTCTGTTGTTACCAAGCAATGGCTGGCACTTCATCTTCATCTTGGAAAGCAGATGACACTGCAAGGAGAGCGTTTTTCGGTAGAGGTGATCGGGGCGGGTTATCCTCTGAATCATGAGCCGCAGAATGCTGAGCTTTTTCAGAAAATTACCTCTAATGACTCTGAGTTGGCTCAGGTGCTTGGAATGCTGGTGGCACAGCCGTTTGTCCCGCAGAGTGGTCGGCTTGCAGAACGGCTCGATCCGCAGTTCATTGCCGCAACGCTTTCCGATCCTGAGTTTCTCAAACAATGGTCGGAGTCTTTTCGTGAGGAGAATTTCGCGCCTAAGGTTCTCCTCAATCTTCAGGATATATGGAAAGCCAATCGTGATACCTGGCATGAATTTCTCCCGCTGGCCCTCGCTCTGGCTGTTGTGAAGGATCAGCCCGCGCCCAACTTCTGGCCGCATCGTCAGGTCGCGCCTGCGGAAGTTCTACGGAAAGAAGTGCCGCCTGAGCAGCTTTTCGCTCAATGGGTCGTGGCTTATCGAGCAGGGAAGCTGCGCGTTGATCCGAGGCAACTCAGCGTGGCGGAGCTGAAATTTGTTGTGGACGCGCCGATTGATCCCCAGGAGCTGGATTGGGTGCGTAATAACCCCTCACTTGCTCGGCAAGATCCGGCCAAGGCCTTTGAATCCATCACTTATGATCGAGGGCGTGTGATTAAGAATGTCTATGTTTGGCCTTGGGGAAGCTACAAACTGGCAGCGATCAAAGAGCACGGTGGGATCTGCGTCGATCAGGCTTACTACGCCTCAATCTCGGGGAAGGCACTCGGAATACCAACGATCTTTCTCTCAGGACAGGGTAAAGATGGAGGTCATGCTTGGGTTGGCTATTTAAGAGGGCCGGGGCGATGGGACTTCAATGTGGCCCGCTATGCTGATCAGGATTATGCAACGGGTGAGGCTTTTGATCCTCAAGGCTGGACGAAGATCACCGATCACGATCTCGATCTGCTGACACGGCATCTGGGCAATCGTGATCCTCAGAATGCTGCCCGCAGAGATCTCGTGATTGCCTCGGATTTTCGCAGAAAGGGAGATCTTGCCGGTGAAGGAAGAGCCTTGGAGAGTGCTCTTGCAACATGCCCTGAGAATCCCATCTGCTGGGATGCTCGCGAGGAATGGCTGGTGCGCTCCGGTGCCTCGATGGCTTCACTCAAGGCATTCCACACAGCGGCAATCTCACAATTCACCCGCTTCAATGATCTGAAGGTTCTCCATCAGCAGGCATTGGTAAAACTTGCCCTCAATGCAGGAGATCAGAAAAATGCAGATGCTCTTTCGGATCAAATTGTGCATGAGAACCAGGCAGGATGGAGTCGTGATGCCAGGACGGATCTGAGTGCCGCAGCGGCTTGGGAGCTGATTTCACGGAGGATTCAGGCTAATGATATTGCGGGAGCCATCACAGAATTTGAACGCCAACTGAGGATTCAGGGAGTCAAAGGGGGCGGCGATTTCTGCTACAAAGTAATTTTTCCTCTAGCTCAAAAACTGATCGCTGCCGGACATCGTGATCTTGCCTTAAAGGTGCTCAAGGAGGGATTCACCACGGTTCGACCGGAGAAAGATTCCCTGATCGATCGCGATTTTCACAGGATCTGGAGCGATGCAGGGGGAGCTCCATCGCATGGGTAGGGAGATAAAAAAAGCCCCTCCTCAGAACGAGGAGGGGCTTTTTTTAGAATACGAAGCAGAGAGCTTATCGAGATGCCATACGGCGGCGTGCAATCACCATAGCCAGCGCACCGAGACCCAAGAGGGCATAGGTGGAGGGCTCAGGGACTGCAGAAACTTGGACATCAAATGCCACGCCACTACCTCCACCATTTGAACTATAAGCCCCTCCATTGAGAGAGGTATAAGAGATCCAATTCGGGTTATTTGGGGAAGCAGAATTCCAGCCCAATTGACCTGTTAAAGATACAGCAGACACTCCTAACCAATAGGTAGTTCCAGCATTAAGCAAGAGAGGACTCCCAGTATAATTCCATGTGGTAAGTCCAGTTGTTGTAGTAAACAGTTGGTAAAAAGTAGTAAGAGATGGGGAAGAGGCCAGGATGCTACTCGTATTAATGCCCCCGGCATCACTATAAATAGTAATATTAAAAGTGTCTTGAGAACTATTGATCCAGATTATTCCGAGATCAATAGCCGCAAGATCACCACTCACGGTTGGGACGAAGCTTTCCGCAACACTATGTGAATTTGGAGATCCATTAATAGCATGGCCCGTGCTACCATAGGATCCATCATTTGCTAGAGTTGTGTAAGCCGTTGTTGTAAACAATGGGGCGGCTTGTGAGTTGGTAAGCATCAATGCCGTGGCAGAAATGCTGAGCAGCGCGATGAGGAGCTTGTGATGTTTCATGGTTTTTTTATTTTATGAAAAAGCACTGTTTTTATGTACCCTCCCCATTTTTTCCGCAAGAATAAAAGAACAAAAAACAAGGAGGCATCTCCTTGGTGATGCAGAGTGCTTGAGTATCCAAATCACCGATTTGATTTTCCTGAACTTCTAAAATCTTAACTGATTGTCTTGCTACGGATTTTCTCTTTCTTGAGTTCTCGTTTCTCTTCCAGTGCAGCACATTCGGCTGAGAGTTGTCGGCGGAGCTGATCGACGGCATGACTATCGCCAGAGGCTTTTACGATTTCACTTTCCAGGAAAATTCTCCGTTCGGCGATCTTCGCATCGAACTCGGAATTGATTTCGGCAATCGCCTTTTTCTGCTCTTCGGTGAGGGAAGAGGCAGGCTGAGTTTTCTCCAAGCGGCTCATGGCCAGTTCATACGCAGATTTCATTTGTCGGAGCGTAGCAGAGAGAGGCTTTTTACTGGAATGGAATTTACGGATTGCGAAGCGTGGCACGGACAGGGAGAGTCTCTGCGATGTCCTTGATACGCCTTCTTAGTACAGATTTTGATGGAACTCTCGCAGGCGGGCCCTGGGGGGAGGAATGCGCTCCTTCGCTGGCTCGTGAATTGCTCTCCGTCATAGGAGAGGGAGCCCTCTGGGCGGTGAATACAGGGAGGGGACTTGAGAGTGCCTTGGATGGCTTGGCTCGGCTCAAGGCTCCCGTGACTCCTCATTATATTCTGACGAGTGAGCGTCATCTTTTCCAACCAGACGAGCATGGAGTCTGGCGTGATTTTGGAGATTGGAACACGATTTGCCATGAGCACCACGATCTTCTCTTTCAGCAATCAGGATCATTCTTTGAACAGATTGGAGCGTTGGTGGATCGAAATCCCGGGATGACTCTTCTTAAAAATAGGGAGGGTGTGCCCGAGGGACTCATGGCTACGAGTGAAGAGTTGCTGGATGCGGTCACGGAAGAGCTGGGAGCACTCTCAGATCGTCCCGAAGATTTTCATTATCAGCGGAGTAATATTTTCATGCGCTTCTGCCACAGTCGCTACAATAAGGGGAGCACGCTAGGCGAGCTGAGTCGTCTGCTCGATATGCCGACGATGAATATTCTCGCAGTTGGGGATCATCAGAACGATCTCTCGATGCTTTATGGAAATGTTGCAGGCATGGTGGGATGCCCTGCCAATGCGCATACGAGTGTCAAAGAAACCGTCGTGAAAGCCGGAGGATATATTTCAGAACTGGAAGCTGGAGAAGGAACCGCCGAGGTCATTGCCTATTTTCGGCAAGGAAGAGAGTAACTACAAGGGGCTCATGGAGGCCGCAATAAACTCTCTCATCTTGGTGTGATCTTTGATCCCAGGCGCGGATTCCACACCACTTGCGACATCGACAGCATGAGGGCGAACCTGGGCCACAGCAGTAGCGACATTTTCAGGATTGAGCCCTCCTGCAAGGATCACGCAGCGTTCAGGATGCGCTATGACGAAGGGTGCGGCGAGACTCCAATCGAGCTGATGTCCGCTTCCGCCATAGCTTCCGGCAACGGCGGCATCAAGTAGAAGGAAGGGAGTCTGAAATGGGAGAGCGACTGCGAGATCCTCGTCGGAGCGAATACGAAGAGCCTTGATCCAAAAAGGAAATGCAGCTCCTTCCAATGCACAAAATTCAGGTGATTCATCTCCATGAAACTGGATTGCATCGAAACAACTGGCCTCGCGCAGTTTTTTGAGCAATGCCTCATTGGGATTCACCACGACGGCGACTTTGGCTACATCGGGGAATGATTTTGCTAACTCTTTGATCCAACCAAGATCAGCATCGTGAGGGATGGATCGTGGTGAGGGAGGGTAGAAATTAAATCCCAAGGCACCAGCTCCAGCTTCGATGGCGGAGATAGCATCAGCCCCATTGGTGATCCCGCAGATCTTGGGGGCGGCGGGAGTGATTTCAAAAAAAGGAATCAAGTGCGGAGAGAATTATTTATCCGAAATTACCTTGGCATCAGCCTGCTTGATCGTTGAATGATGCGTGACGGGATAGATGTGACCATCGCTGGAGCGGAAGAAACTACTAAGTATCCAACTGATAAATCCAATGACAAGGCCCGCAAAAAGAGCACTCCAGAATCCCTCAACATGGAATCCATGAACGACGGAAGAGACAAAGAGGAGCAGGAGCGCATTGATGACAAGGATGAAAAATCCCATTGTCACGATGATGAAGGGGAGGCTTAGAATCAGGAGCACTGGACGAACCAGAGCATTGATGATGCCAAGCAGGAGAGCTGCGGAGAAGAGAGTTCCCGTGCTATCATAGGAGATGCCGGGGATGATGTGCGAGGCACCCATGACGGCGAGCGTTGTGATGAACCAGCGAATAAGAAATTCCTTCATGGAGGGAATCTAGCGTGTCGTTTCTGCTTATGAAACGATATTGACACAAAAAACGGTTCGACTGACAACCCAAACGGCCTAGAATTTGCTTTGAAGGAATAAAACTATGGCAACAAAAAAAACTCCTAAAACAGCCACCGTAGCCTCCAAAACTCCTGCAAAGGCATCTAAAACGGCTGCAAAAAAACCGGCTACAAAAAAATCTCCGGTACCGAAAGCTCCGGCTGAAACAAAAAAGAAGAAAGCTGCCAAAGCGACTTCCTCAAAAGTTGCCAGCCTCTCCCTCTCAGCAAAAAAACCTCTCAAGGTGCCCGTCATTCCTCACGAGGAAATCTCCCTGCGCGCCTACTTCATCGCAGAACGCCGACACAAGATGGGATGGCCTGGTGATTCCACGACCGATTGGGATGATGCGGTAAAGCAGCTTCAGGCCGAGGCTTTGGAGAGACCACTCAAGAAAAGGTAAAACAGTTTCTTATTTACACTGCAATCAGGTGGAAGTCGGAGAAGAAGGCCGGCTCAGAAATTGGCTCCCGTGATTCCATCGGCACAGGGTAAGCTGGAATATAGAGTTCCTCGGGAAGTGAATAGGTGAGGGACTCATTCACTCGGTAGGAGATGCCTCCGGCTTCGAGGAGCATACAGATTTCATCCAGGCAGCGTTCGCGGAAACCTCCGATGATCTCAACCTCTTCGCGTCTGAGTCCGTGGAGCCAAGGTATTACGCCTCCTTCAAAGACCAATGGCATGGCTACGGCACCGGAGATGATTTCATTCCAGGCCGCAGATTCGTCATTCACGAATGAAAAGAACTCGCCATGAACCGAAGTGACGATCTTTTCTAATTCCCAAGGGGCGATTTCGGAGCTGCTAAAGAGCCCGTTGTCCATAAGATAACGCAGGATGAAAACCGCAATCTTGCGTGAGTTGCCCTCTCTCACAAGGGGGGAGACCCAGCCGAAGTTTTTACGCAGCATACGGGCATTCAGGAGGGTAAGGCGTTCCTTGCGTCCCCAGGAAAGAATACGATCAAGCGGATCGCCCAGTTCTTCCCCTTCCAGAGAATAAACCTCATTGTAAATGAAATGAACTTCCTCCTGCTTCCGAGCAGCCTCGCGCAGCCGTCGTCGAAGCGGCGGCATATCCGGAGCGAATGCCTCGGCGTAGGCTGGCTGAAAATCAATGCAAAGAAGCATAGGGTGAAAATAAGGAGATTGTGAGAGGGACTGTAGGGCAAGAATTCAGAAAGTCACTTGAGGAATCTGAAAATTCCAAAAAAGCATCCAAATTTTTACCGCATAGGCATTTTTGTTGGTTTCAAGAACAATAGCACCACATGCAGACTTCGCATCGGATGGCATTTACCGTTGCCTTCCTACCCCTCTGACTGTTATGAGCCCTGCATTCACAGTGATGCTTTGCAAGAATTTCGCAGTTCGCTCGGGGGGGTGACGCGGGGTCTCGTCACGGCATCACAATGCCATCACTCCAGCCATGTCGATTCATGTCGCCCTTCGACACATTACCAAATACAGCTACGACCGTCGGGTTGCCCTCGGTCATCATGTCATTCGCCTTCGTCCGGCTCCGTATTGTCGCACCAAAATTCTGAGCTATTCGCTTCGGATCGAGCCGAAAAATCACTTCATCAACTGGCAGCAAGATCCTCAGTCAAATTATCTCGCCCGCCTTGTCTTCCCTGAAAAGACCCGTGAGTTCCGCGTCGAGGTCGATCTCGTCGCAGAAATGGCGGTTTATAATCCTTTTGATTTTTTCATCGAAGAGGCTGCGGAGCATTTTCCCTTTGCCTACGATCCGACGCTTGCCCATGAGCTCGAGCCGTATCAACGCTGTCTTCCGCTAACTCCGAAATTTGCGGAATATCTTGAGGAGGTGAAGGCCACCTTTGAGAGTTCCAAGATCTCCCAATCAGCAGCTGCTCCCGAGATGCCGCATCAGTCGGAGAAGGGAGTCGATACCCATGCTCATGGTCATCTGCCTGAGGCTGGGCAGCTTCATCTCGCTGCCAAAAAAGAGCGTAAACTGCGCACGATTGATTTTCTTGTCAATCTGAACCAACGCCTTTCGCAGGATATCAGCTATCTCATCCGTATGGAGCCTGGTGTGCAAACACCGGAGGAGACCTTGGAAAAACGAAGCGGCTCCTGCCGTGATTCGGCCTGGCTTCTCTGCCAGATTCTGCGGCATTGTGGCCTGGCTGCACGGTTTGTCAGTGGCTATCTGATTCAACTCAAGCCGGATCAGGAGGCTCTGGATGGGCCGAGCGGAGCAATTCAGGATTTCACTGATCTGCACGCCTGGTGCGAGGTCTATCTACCTGGGGCTGGTTGGATTGGATTTGATGCAACAAGTGGACTGCTTGCTGGCGAGGGGCATATTCCGCTTGCCGGAACACCTGATCCTCAAAGTGCCGCACCGATCAGCGGAGGAGTGGAGAAGTGTGAGACGAAGTTTGACTTCGAGATGTCGGTGACGCGCATTCATGAATCACCTCGTGTGACGAAGCCTTACACGCCCGAGCAGTGGGCGGCCATTGATGCTCTTGGGAAAAAAATTGACCGTGATCTTAAAGAGGGAGATGTCCGACTCACGATGGGAGGTGAGCCGACCTTTGTCAGTATTGACGACCCCGATGGTGAGGAGTGGAATTTCACCGCTGTTGGCCCGCGCAAACGCATTCTCTCCGGTGAGCTGATTCGACGACTGCGGAAGCAGTTTGGCCCAGGAGGACTCCTGCACTATGGTCAGGGAAAGTGGTATCCAGGTGAGTCGCTCCCTCGCTGGGCTCTCGGATGCTATTGGCGTAAAGATGGAGTGCCAGTCTGGACTGATGATTCGCTGATCGCCGATGAATCAAGAAATTATGGGCATGGAGCCAAGGAGGCACGGGCATTTCTGGATCAGCTCATGGATCTCATTGATGTCGATCCGCGCTGGGCACTCCCCGCTTACGAAGATGTCTATTACTATCTCTGGAAGGAACGCCGCCTGCCGAGCAATGTCGATCCGCTCAAATCAAATCTCAAGGAAAAGGAGGAACGGGATCGCATCGCACGAATCTTTGAGGAAGGACTAGGCTCTGTTACTGGATATGCACTTCCTCTCAAAGCCTATGGTGGCAACTGGAAATCAGGCCCTCTCTTCCTCCGTGACGAAACTCTCTGGCTCATCCCAGGAGATTCCCCAATGGGGCTTCGCCTCCCACTTGATTCCCTGCCGTGGGTGAAGCCGACGGACTTCCCTTGGATTACGCATCCTGATCCTTTCTTAGAGCTGCCTCCGCTTCCAAGGCGAGCAGATCGCATCGGACAACACTTTGTGGCAGGTAGTGAGCTGGCGCAAGAGATGGGTGAAGGTCGCTCACAACGCCGTCAGAAGTTGGAGAAACTTTCACTAGATCAGGAAAGGGAGGAACGAGATGAGCGTGCGCCACGGCAACAGGAATCAGCCGCATGGGTGATGCGCACAGCTGTCTGCGTTGAGCCTCGCCATGGCCGTCTTCATGTTTTTATGCCTCCTACGGAGACCGCTGAGGATTATCTCGACCTTGTTGCTGCCGTTGAAGATGCAGCACGCATTCAGGGATTGCCTGTCATCGTCGAAGGAGAGCCACCTCCGAGAGATCGTCGTCTCAACGCGCTCAAGGTCACACCTGATCCTGGAGTCATCGAAGTGAATATGCACCCTGTGCATTCGTGGGATGAGCTGACGCATAATACCAAGGTACTCTACGAAGAGGCCCGTCAGACTCGACTCGGCACGGAGAAGTTCATGCTCGATGGCCGTCACACAGGTACCGGTGGGGGAAATCACATCGTGCTTGGCGGCTCGTCACCGGCAGATTCACCGCTCCTGCGCCGACCAGATCTGCTGCGTTCGTTGCTCGCCTATTGGCATAATCATCCCTCGCTGAGTTATCTCTTCACAGGGCTTTTCATTGGGCCTACCTCGCAGTCTCCGCGAGTTGATGAGGCTCGCAACGACTCGCTCTCTGAGCTGGAGCTAGCGTTCAAGCAGATTCCTGATCGCGGGGAAGTTCCCCCTTGGTTGGTGGATCGCATCTTCCGCAACCTGCTTATCGATGTAACAGGAAATACACACCGAGCGGAGTTCAGTATCGACAAGCTCTTCTCGCCTGACAGCAGTGCGGGAAGACTGGGACTGCTCGAACTTCGTTCCTTTGAAATGCCTCCGCACGCCGACATGAGTCTCGCGCAGCATCTTCTGCTCCGTGGTGCCATTGCTCGATTCTGGAAAGATCCCTACGCTCCGCAGCAGCTCGCCCGCTGGGGTACTGATCTGCATGATCGCTTTATGTTGCCTCACTTTGTCTGGCAAGATCTGAAGGATGTGATCGACGAGTTCTCCGATCATGGATACCCGATTGATCCGGCCTGGTTTGCGCCGCATTTTGAATTCAAGTTCCCGATGATCGGCGACATGGTGCAGCGAGGGGTGAATCTGGAAATTCGCTCGGCTTTGGAACCGTGGCATGTCCTTGGTGAAGAACCAGGCGGCGGCGGCAATGTGCGTTATGTCGATAGTTCTCTGGAGCGCGTTCAGGTGAAGGTGAATGGTCTTACCGATTCACGACATGTGGTCACCTGCAATGGCCGACGCGTGCCGTTACAACCGACAGGAACAGTTGGCGAATATGTCGCTGGCGTTCGCTACCGTGCCTGGCAGCCTCCAACCTGTCTCCAACCGACCATCGGGGTTCACGCGCCGCTAGTCTTTGACCTTATCGACACATGGAATAACCGAAGCATCGGAGGGTGTACCTATTATGTCACCCATCCGGGAGGCTTGAGTTATGAAACCTTCCCTGTGAACTCTTATGAGGCCGAATCGCGAAGGCTCAATCGCTTCTTTGCACATGGTCACACACCGGGTAAAATCATTGCTCCTGCCGCTGAGATCAGTCGTGAATTCCCCTGCACACTCGATCTTCGCGCATAAAGCCTCTCCTCCCCTCGCGTTAATCTTTCTGAAGTAGAATTGCCTGTGATGAATTTTGCTTCGAACTATTTTCCTCCTTTTCAGGCCTTCGATGAAATGAAGGCCCCGCTAGGTTTTGTGCGCCCGCATTGGGAACCGCTCATGCGTAGCCTTGAGGGAATGGGTGCGGAGGGGTTGCGCGAGTGTCGGAACAATGTTCAGGAACTCCTGCGGGAGCATGGAGTGACTTACAATGTCAATTCAGATGGCGAGAGTGCGCAGCGCACTTGGGATCTCGATGTCCTGCCGCTGGTCATTAATGCTGCTGAATGGGCCGAATTGGAGGCGGGCCTGATCCAACGGACGCGTCTCCTGAATCTTGTCCTGGCTGACATCTACGGGCCGCAAAATTTGCTGCGCGATGGACTTCTTCCTCCAGCACTCCTTCATGCCAATCCAGGGTTTCTCCGTTGCTGTCACGGGATCAAACCTCCAAGCGGACTTTTTCTGACCCTTCATGCCGTCGATCTCACGCGTGAGCCGAATGGTCGTTGGTGGGTGCTCAGCGATAGCACCCAGGCACCGAGTGGTATCGGTTACGCACTCGAAAATCGAGCGATCTCCTCGCGTATTCTCTCGAATGAGTTTCGTAATTTTCAAATCCAACGACTCGGTGGATTCTTTACGCAACGCAAGGCAGGGTTGCTAACACTCGCACGGTGGACGAATTCCGCCAACATCGTGGTGCTGACCTCGGGACCTTTTACAGAGACTTATTTTGAACATGCCTATCTGGCACGCTATCTCGGCTATCCGCTGGTCGAGGGGAGCGATCTCACGGTACGGGATCGGTGCGTTTACCTGAAAACCATCGAAGGACTCCAGCGCATTGATGTCATCATTCGTCGTGTGGACGATACTTGGAGCGATCCTCTGGAACTTCGTGCTGATTCCATGCTGGGAGTGCCAGGACTTGTGGATGCTGCGCGTGCTGGAAATGTCACGATCTCCAATGCGCTCGGCGCAGGTGCTGTGGAGACCACCGCGATCTTGGCATTTCTTCCCGCTCTCTCCCGACATCTGCTGGGAGAGAAACTCCGCATCTCAAATGTGGCAACTTGGTGGTGCGGACAGGAGGCGGAGCGCAATCATGTTCTTCGCTCGATCCGCTCACTGGTCATTAAACGCGCTTTTGTTGGAGGAAAAACAGGGCCAAATTTCACTGATAAACTCGATCCTGCAAATCTCGAAGCCTTAGCTTCAGCGATCCGTGAAGATCCCTACTCCTTTGTTGGGCAGGAACGGGTAGCTCTTTCTACCGCCCCTGTCTGGAATGGCCGTGCCCTGGAGCCACGACCACTGATTCTACGATGCTATATCTGCGCCACACCGGAGGGATTCAGCGTGATGCCAGGTGGGCTAACACGGGTTTCTCCCTATCCTGATTCACCGATTGTCTCATCGCGTTTTGGGGGCGGAAGCAAGGATACCTGGGTCTGTAGCTCAGCTCCCATTGGAATGGCCCCCTCAGTGGATGCCGTGCAACCGATCCGCTCAGGACATAGAGTGGCGCGGGTGCCAAGCCGCCTCGTGGAGAATCTCTTTTGGCTGGGCCGTTATGCCGAACGCTTGGAAGATACGACGCGCCTTTTGCGGACTGTCTATGGACGACTTACCGGAGAGGGAGGGCCGCTGGAAGATCTCGAACTCAACGCCCTCACGCATTGGTTTGCTCATGCGAAACTTTTACCTGGGCATTTTGGTGGTCGTTTTGATTCGCAGCAGTTGATCTCAGAACTCGACGATCATGTTTTTGATAAAGACAAGGCAGGAAGCGTTCATGAACTCCTGACGCGGGTCACCTTTCTGACGACTTGTGTGCGCGATCGTCTCTCCGGGGATACCTGGCGTATTCTGAATCAGCTCCAGACAGAGTTTCCTTCAGAAGAGGAAGGCGATGATCCCTCGTCCATCATTCCAATTCTTCACCGAGTGATCTTTCATCTTGCGGCTTTCAATGGAATGGAGATGGAGAATATGACCCGTGGCCACGCCTGGCTCTTCCTAGACATTGGCCGTCGACTCGAACGCGCCATCAATATCATCGCCAATGTCCGCTCGGTGATTGCCACAGGCCCTGAACGCGCCGCACTCTTGCCTCTGCTCGAATACACCGACAGCGTGATGACCTATCGCCGCCGTCAACTTGCCCAGCCCGAACTCACCGAAACCTGCGTGCTTCTGCTGGCTGATGAGAGCAACCCACGGTCGCTAGCATTTCAGTTTAAGACACTACGGGCTCATCTCGCCGAACTCCCTCATGAAGGGAAATCCATCCCAGCGGCGCAGGCTTTCGCTGAGCTTTCGGTAACACTTGAGAAAATTGATTTTGTCCGCCTCACCAAGAGCGGTGCTGCGGGTTGTTCCTTGCTGGGGGGACAGCTTGATTATCTTCACGAAGGGTGTCGTAAAATTTCAGATCTCCTCTCCGAAAATTATTTCAGTCATAGTGCCGCTCGCATTAGCTGATCATTTCTTCTCTCTGTGCTTTACTCCATTACTCATCGCACCAGTTACGAATACGCGGCGAATGTTTCTGTGTCGCACCATGTCGCACACCTTCAGCCCAGGGTATCTCCTCGGCAGCAGGTCTCGGACTTTTTTCTCGAAGTCGATCCCAAGCCCTCCGTGCAGACACCACGGCTTGATTACTATGGAAATGCCACGACAAATTTTTCGATAGCGGTTCATCACCGCTCTCTCTCGGTCACCGCGCATAGTCAAGTGCGTGTCACCGCTCAGAATCTCCCTGATGCAGCCACAACGCTTCCTTGGGAGATTGTGCGGAAACGCTGCTCCTCGGATACGCTCACTGATGATAGTGCGGTGGGGGAGTTTCTTTTTGATTCTCCGCTCATTGGATGCTCACCGCTTTTTGCAGACTATGCCATGCAGTCGTTTCCCAGGGATCGCCCCGTGATGGAAGGGGTGATTGATCTCACAACTCGTATCTTCCGAGACTTCAAGTTTGACCCGCGGGCAACCACCGTCTCCACGCCGCTGAGCGAGGTTTTCAAAGAACGGCGTGGAGTATGCCAAGATTTTGCCCATCTTGCCATTGCTGTTCTGCGTTCGATCGGACTCCCCTCACGCTATGTCAGCGGTTATCTGGAGACGCGCCCCATGCCCGGCAAGGCTCGTCTCATCGGTGCAGATGCCTCTCATGCCTGGGTCTCGGTCTGGTGTCCCAGCTTCGGATGGATTGATGCCGATCCGACAAACAATCTGCTGCCCGGTGACCGCTATGTCACCCTTGGCTGGGGGCGAGACTTCAGCGATGTGGCACCACTTCATGGCGTGGTCATGGGAGGCGGCGAGCACACACTCCGAGTCGGTGTCGATGTCGTGCCGATCCAGGAGTCTTGATTCAATTAATCATTAGCAGGGGGCTTGGAGGCAGCTCCCGTACACACAAGGGTTGCCTTCTTCAAATGGTACAGGTAGATGTCGTTCGCACTTTAAACTAAAGATTTTTTTATGAAAAAAACCACACTCTCTACTCTTTGCATCGTCGCATTGGTTGCATCTTTAATGAGCTCTGCCAAGGCCCAGAGTTACACAGGCATCGTCTCCTTCGGCGACAGTCTCAGCGACATCGGAAACACCGTGACGACGCTAGATAATCTTTTTGGCACGAATTTCACTCGTGAGAATACAGGCTACAACGCCAACTTCTACGATAACGGTCGCTTCTCCGATGGCTCTTTATGGGAAGAGGTTCTTAATGCAAAGCTTGGGCTACCATCGCTAGTCGCGAATGATGGCATCAACAATTTTTCAGGTACTGATTTTGCCTGGGCAGGCAGCACCAGCGGCACGGGCAATACATCTTTTATTCTTCGAAATCTACAAACCCAGATCGGCTCCTACACCAATCAACTCGCCACTAATAATCCCGCTCTCCCCACGCCTGCCACGACACTTTTCACGGTCTGGAGCGGCGGCAATGATGTCATCAATCTGGTGGACAGCAGCAATGCGATCACCCCCATTCAGGTTGCCCAGAATATCTCAAATTCTATCACCTCCCTCTACAATGCTGGAGGGCGATCCTTCCTTGTGCCGAATCTTCCTCCTCTTGGTTTCAAGCCAAACTACCTGACCAACTCGGCAAAAATGCAGCAGGCAAATGATTTCGTCGATGCCTACGATCCCCTGCTTCAAAGCGCCCTTGATTCTCTCGCCACCGATCTCCCTGGGATTCGACTTACCAATCTCGATGTCTATTCCATTTTTACGAACATGATTACCAATCCTGGAAATTACGGTCTGACGAATGTCACCGAATCTTCCTACACCGCATCCACGAACGCCCCCCTCTACGGCTCTGTTGTCACGAATCCCGATGCCTACCTTTTCTGGGATCAGACGCATGGCACAGCAACAGTGAATAGTATTTTAGGAAATGCAGCTTATGCAGCAGTTGTGCCGGAACCGGTAACTTGGGGATTACTCTTAACTGCCGCACTTGTTGCTCTCGTTTTCAGAAAAACAACACAGAGGGAAAGTAATGAGTAACGCTGACGAATTTTACAGCATCATCAATCACTCCATGGAAGTCCCCGTGGAGATGTATATGAAATCTTACTCCGGTCTCGCCACCTTTTTTCGCACGAAGTATCGGCCTGATTGGGAGAACGGAGATCCTCTTGATATTGCTCTCGTCGGAGTTCCATCGGATCTGGGTCTCACCCAGCGCACGGGAGCACGCCACGGCCCACGAGAAATTCGCAATCAATCGAGCAATATTCTCTACCACAATTTTACGATGAAGATGTCTCCTTTTGGAAAGTTGGCCATTGCGGACATTGGAGATGCTTTCATTCCAAGCGCGTTTGACCTTCAAAGAGTGGCGGATGAAAGTTTAGCGTTTTTCCAGAGGATCGTTACTCGAGGCATCACGCCGATTGTGGCTGGAGGAGACCACTCGATAACTTATCCAGTCATGAAAGCACTTGGGCAAAAAGAGCCGCTGGGACTCATCCACTTTGACTCACATTTCGATATGGCTGAATCCCTCAACGGCTCCAACCTGCATCATGGCAGTATGTTTGTGAACGGTATCAATGAGGGTTTTCTTGATCCCAAACGGATCGTTCACATTGGGATTCGGGATCCGTTTGCACCGATGGAAACATTTGGCGAAAAGATGGGAGCAACAACGATTGACATGGATCGTGTTTACGAACTCGGCGTGGATGCCGTCGCCGCCGAAACTCGTCGTATCGTCGGCGATGGGCCGACCTACATTAGTTTCGACATTGATGCACTCGATCCTTCATATGCTCCCGGAACAGGCACTCCAGCGGTCGGTGGCATGACCTCTTATGAGGCGAAGCGACTTCTCCACGGCCTGCGTGGACTTAATATTATCGGTGCTGACCTGGTCGAGGTCTCACCCCCTTTCGACTCGGCAGGCATCACAGCGCTTGCTGGAGCACAACTCATGTTTGAGCTTCTCTGCCTTGTCGCAGAAAATCGCCTGATTACGAAAAGCTAATACAAATCAGTGAAGTATCCAATCTCACCAAGCGGAGGCGGGATTGTGATTTGAAAAACTAAAAAAGGATCGCTCCGTGCATTCCGCCAAAAGTATCAGACATCAATGCTGTCGAGTTGCTCATAGGCGTTATTGAGCCACATTTTGTCGCGTTGCCTTTCCATGAGGCCCAGGTCGTGACCACTCGTGCCGCTTTGATTTTTAGCCGCCCAGAAGCTGCTGCTGGAGGCATCGATCTTTGTGAGAACGCTCTCATGCAGCTTTCGTCAAGTAATACCAATCACAGGAAGAAATGGCACTTTAGCGGCGAAGAAGTTTTTGGGTGTGGCAAGGCGGAAGACCGATGGCTATCTCTGATAACCAGAGGGATGACAACGCTGCCACGCTCCAAAAAGAACCAGCCGGATAGTATCATTTCTGATGGTGATTGGTATAATAATCCGTGCGCCGAGATCGAGCGCGCGTTCCTTCTCGCCGGAGCGTTCGAAGATCTCAAAGTTGTCACCGCGAAGTTGATTTAAGACGATGAAACGTTCAAAGCGCTCAATTATAGAATTAAACTCCGTCAACGACTAGTTATGAGAGCTTTTTTCAACAAGTTCAGCCAAGCCTGCAATCAGGTTATCCGTCCGAAACTGTAGCAACGATTTATGAAAATGAGTTTTCCTCAAAAGGATGAGTCTAACGAAATTTACCGCAGGAAAGCCCAACTGATGCCCCCTGCTACACCCATCATTAGGACGGGATTGATTTTAGTGAAGAGCATGAGGGCTAGGGCTACCGCAGCCATGATTCCTGTAGTGACGGAATGAATGGAGCTTTTTGCAATGATAACTGTGGCAGCCAGAATAAGGCCGGTTGAGATCGGCATCATCGCCTGCTGGACGCTGTGTCGCCAGGGGGATTCATGAAGGCTATCCCAGAATTTTCCGACTCCAAAAACCAGCAAAGAGCTTGGCACGAACATAGCGACCGTGGCGATCAGCGCAGCCAGGAGGGCAACGATCACGCCGCAGTGGAGATCGAGTCCTGCTTTGAGTCCTACGAGTGAAACCACCATCATCGAGGGGCCTGGAGCCGCCATACTGATGGAGAAGAGATCGACAAACTGCTGATCGGTCAGCCAGTGATATTCACCGACTGCATCCATGTGCATCGAGGGGAGAACGACTTTCCCGCCACCAAAGGCCGAGAGGCTGAGTGCTGAGAAAAGGAGGGCGAGATGAGTGAAGGTTTTAATCACGGAGTTTCTCCCGCCGTTTTATTTTTACGAGGACGATGCCACCAGATGGCAAGCGGAGCTACGATCATGATGACATACGGGACATGGAGATGGGCGACGCGTACCAATGCAAAGGTCAGGGCGATGAGGAACACATCAAAGATTCCCGTGATCGCCTTCTGCCCCGCTTCAAACACCATACTTGCCATTAGCCCACAGGCAGCAGCGGTGACACCAGCCAGGATCGCTCCGGCTTCGGCTGTCTTACCTGCATGGAAATAAAGAAATCCTAAAGCGCAGACCATGATGAAGGGAGGGGCGATGAGTGAAGTGATGGCAACGATCGCACCGATAGGGCCGCGTAAATGGTTGCCGATATAGACTGAGAGGCCGACGACATTGGCACCAGGGAGGAGCTGAACCAGAGCAAGTCCCGGCAGGAACTCGTCGTCTGTGAGCCAGCGTTTTTGTTCGACGACAAGGCGACGGATGTATGCCGTGAGACCTCCGCCGAAGCTTGTTGCGCCAACGAAGGCGAAGAGAGCAGCAAGCTCAAGCAGGCTCGGCCTCGATGCTTTCTCCATCGCCGTGACAGAGAGAGCCTCTTTAGGATTTGGGACTTGAGGATTCCCCATGTCCTTCGGCGAGCTTTTTGGCGGCACTCTTTTCCAGATCTGCCTGAATACCTTCGTCGGAAAGATCCATCGCCTTGGAATTTTCCCAATCCTTTTCAAAAATCTCAACGAGCCGTTTGATAAGATGGTGATCGGTAAAACGAATACCGAGTTCGCGGCGTTCGTTGAAGCATTTCGGATAGATGTTGAAGGAACTCAGGAGTGCGCGGTGTTTGTCAGCAATGATGAGCTTTGCATGAAGATGGGTGCCGTGAAGTTTATGAACATGGATGCCAAGATCTCCTAAAAGACGAAGACCGGCAATCCCATCAAGACGGTAGAAGTCGCGCAAAGAATGGACAGGCAGAGCCATTGCGTGAACCTTGACCTCCTTTTTCATCTTGGCATGAACGAGGGCCTCGATTACCGGCGTATCGACATATTTCTCATGTTGGATGAAGAGCGATTTCTCCGCGCTGTTGATAAAATCAATGACCTCTTGGCGTGCTTTACCGACACTCCAGATAAGATTGGAAACAGCAGGAGGAGTGAAATCGTCGCGATTCCAGTCGGCCTCAAAGCAGGCGGCGACTTCGGCAACTTCGTCGGGGTCATTGGTGACAAGTCCGTAATCGCGGGTCTCTCCAAAATATTTTGGTGCCCAGTTCAGTGACATGATGAAGGCCTGCTTTCCATCGACCACCATTGACTTTTCGTGGGTGATGGGATACTTGGGATTGGTCTCCTCGACTGGTACCTGGGCATTTTTGAAGACCTCAAAAGCCTCGTCGTTATCGTGCTCTCCGGTGAAACGGGAGGGATTGAGCATCACGCGAACTTTGGTGCCCCGTTTGTGGGCATTCACAACGGCCTCGATCAGCACCGGATCGGTGAACTGAAACATCTTGATGTCGAGGCTTTTTGTAGCTCCTTCAATCGTCTTGAGAATGGGATCGATTCCATCGTCCGGCTGGACGATCAGATGGTGGACAGCGTCTTCAAACATGGGATAATGGTGGCTTAGAATGAGTGAGGTTTCAAAGGTTTATCGCTTTCCTCATGAAGTCTGAATTAAGGCTCGGGATAAGCCTTGATGAAGTTCGCATACCATATCGCCGAGGGGCTTGGGATTCTGTCATGCGTTTTTTTATCAAAGGAGAAGAGGCCGAACTGTCCATGCCATCCTTCGGTCCATTCGTAATTATCAACAAGTGTCCAGGGGAAGTACCCTCGCACATCCGCTCCATCATTCATGGCTCGACGCATCTGGGCGATGTGCTCGCGGAAGTAGCGAATTGATTTTTGACCGCTCTGGGTGCCGATGCCATTTTCCGAAATGATGACCGGCTTGTGGTAGCGTTTTGTCACATCCATGAGAATGTGATAGAGGCCTGTGGGATCAATGGACCAGCCAAGCTGCGTGTAGTTGGAGTTTTGCTCACCGCTGGGGCGGAAGAGGAATCGCACTGCGCTTGCCTGTTGCGAATAATAATAGTTCACACCAATCAGGTCGCAGGTATCGACCACCATATCGAGCTGGTCGTAGTTTTGATGCATCATCAGATTATAAATCGAGTCCGTCGGATCGAGATATTCTGCCTTTTTCCAATGGGGTAGAGAATAGATGCCCATAATCAGAGCGTCGGGGCGTTCTTCACGCACGATGCTCGCTGCATCACGGAACATCTCGGCGGAAGTCCTCATCGCCTTTTTATAAGTTCCTGGTTGCACGAGCAGACCTGGAGGCCAATGGGCAGCAATCCAGCCGAGCTGAAGCGCACCATTCGGTTCGTTCTGGGGCACATAGATCCGAACTTCGGATTTGGTCGCACGGACGACACGGCGAACATGAGCCTGCCACGCCGTGCGGACATCGGGATTCATGAAGTTCGCTTTGGACTTATCCTTGGTATTGTAGATCCAGTCGGGAAAGGTGAAGTGCCAGAGCGTGATGATCGGCTCTATGCCTGCCGCACGGCATTTGCGCGCCATCTCGGCATACTGACGGAGAGCGGCTTCGTTAATCTCACCTTTGCGAGGCTCGACGCGTGCCCATTCCACGCCAAAGCGGAAATGATTCACACCAAGTTTTTTTAAGGCTGCGAGATCTTTGTCAAATTCACTCCAAGAGAAAACGGCATCATCGCCGCGAGGTGGTGCTCCTCCTTCATCGGCAAAGAGATCCCAGTCCGTTCGAAAATACCACTTCGAGCCAGGAGCGTATCCCTTGTCCTCGTTCTGGAAAGGAGCGGTGGAAGTCCCCCACCAGAAAGGTTCTTTGGGGAGCTGCTTCAGTACGACCGCATTTTCAGGACGATGATACTCTGCCGGAGCCATGATGCAGCCGGAGAGAAGTGTGGCTGTCGCAATCGTGGCGATGAGTGCAGGACGAAGGAATGCTGCTTGATGCATGGGTCTGTGAATAGTAGCTACAAGACAACCTTTCAATCATGAAGCAAATACTTCTCACCGCCACCATACTTTTCGCAGTTTCACAATTGGGATTCTCTGCTACGGATTTCGCTGCAAAGCGATTGATGCCCGATAGCATCGTCATGAATGACGGAACAGTGCTGCGAGGAATGATTCTCAAAAATGATGCAGAGAAAGTGGTGCTTCAGGAACGACTGGAAGAAGTGGAAATCCCCAAGAGCAACATTCGTCGTATTGAGGATCAGGGGGATGCTGGAGTCTATTTTGCCGATCTCATCGCGCCAGGAAAGCTCCCTCCGTGGCGCATGATTGTTCAAGATTTGCGAAGTGATGACAGCGTTACTTCTTTCCGTCAGATTCCGGCCACAACCATCGACAACGGTTATCTCAAGAATATCCCCTACCTCTCCTTCCGTATCAACGGCCATGTGGAAATGAATGTCTATGGCGATACCGAAGATCCTGTCTGTCTCGAATTCGGAGTCTATGAAAAGGGGGGCTCGCTTGTGAGGCTTCAAAAAATTATCCACTCTTATCTCGCCGGATGTCTCAGTTCTCGCGCTCAGATTGCCGCACTCTATTCATTGAGCAATAGCGGAGGCGAATGCCAGGTTGGCAATCTCCATTTCAAGATAACCCCTGCTACCTCGCCGGATGCCTATGGCGGCTGGTGGATCTCTGTGTACGATCCCAAGGCTCTTAAAGAAGAACGAGTTTCTGATGCGACCTACAAAATGGTCACGCTTCCCTTTGATGAAGTGAATACCAAGTCAGGAAAACTACGAACGGATCGAGGCCTGAGCCACAACAAATTTTTCAGTTCTGCGATGAGTTCTTGGAATGGGATCATGCCAGAACTGAGAGGCTTCTACCGCGATGCCAAAGGCCACTTCAAACTCCTGACAAGTTCAATGAATGCATCTGAGATCATGCCGTGAGAAAAGAGTGCCTATAGAAATTCTTCTGAGCCATCTTGCGCAAAAGCTGTTAGTTTTTAATTCATGAGCAATACGACCGACGAACAGCAGATCCGAGAAATTCTTTCCAAGGTGCCCTATCCTGGGTTCAGCCGCGATATTGTTTCTTTCGGCGTTGTACGAGGGATTAGCTGTGGTGCAGAGATCACAGTTCAGCTTGTGGTTTCAACCAACGATACAGGGGTTGCTGCGGAGCTGCGGGATCGCGTTAGCAAGGCTCTCTCTAGCTTGCCTGGTCAGCCTCCGGTAAAAGTGCTCGTTGATGTGCAGGCTCCTGTGCAATCCGCAGGGCAGGGGCCGATACCGATTTCTGGAGTGAAACATGTGGTTGCTGTTGCCAGTGGGAAAGGGGGCGTGGGCAAATCAATGGTAGCGGTGAATTTTGCTGCGGCCTTGTCTGCTCAAGGTCTCCGTGTTGGCCTCTGTGATTGCGATCTTTATGGGCCAAGCGTGGCCTTGATGTGTGGTGCGAAGGAACGCCCTGCTGCTGATGAGGCTGGAAATATTCTTCCTCTCGTGCGGCATGGGGTGAGCATCATGTCGATGGGATTGCTGCTTGAAGATGATTCTCCTGCTGTCCTGCGAGGGCCGATGGTGACGCGCTACTCGCAGCAGTTCCTCCGCAATGTGGCCTGGGGAGAACTCGATGTACTCGTGCTTGATCTCCCTCCTGGAACCGGTGACATTCAGCTTACGATCGTGCAGACGGTTCCCCTAGCTGGTGCAGTAATTGTGACAACACCTCAGGAAGTGGCCCTCATTGATGCCCGCAAAGCGGTGGCAATGTTCCAGAAAACGAATGTGCCGATCCTTGGAATCATCGAGAATATGGCCTACTTCACGGCTCCTGGTGATAGCGTGAAACATGCGATTTTTGGAAGTGGAGGCGGTGAGAGAGAGGCTATCCGTTTGGGGGTTCCTTTCCTCTGCTCACTCCCTCTCGATCCAGCGGTCGGCATTGCCTCTGATGCCGGAACTCCGATTGCCATCAGTGCGCCTGAGAATACGGTCTCAGTGCTGATCGCCCAAGCTGCCGCCAGTGTAGCTCTCGGTCTAATACCATCTTTCAAGCTACTACGCGAAAAGCCCCCTATCAGCAAATGCCGACAGGGGGCTTGAGAGGGTCTCTTGAGAAGACGAAGGGTTTTTGGGAACCGCCTGCTTCTTACAACCGGATCACTTTGGCTGAGGCGATGTCGGCATCCGAGGTGATCTTGGCGAGCAAGGCTTCATCTGGTGCGCTATCGAGATTGAGTAGGGTGAGTGCCTGGCCGCCGACTTCATTGCGGCTGAGTGACATGCTGGCGATATTGACCTGGTGTGCTCCGAGGAGTGTGCCGAGATGTCCGACAATGCCGGGGCGGTCAAGATTCTCAAGAAGTAGCACCGTGCCGGAGGGAACGCCTTCGACAAAGCGGCCATTGACAGTCACGATACGGGGCTTGGAGCCGTAGAGGGTGCCACCAACGGAGGCCGTGGCTCCATCTTGTTGGATCGTCACTTCGATAAGATCGGTGAATTCACCGGCCTCGCTCTGGCGGGTCTCGATGACTTCGAGTCCGAGATTACTGAGGATAGCAGGTGCATTGACGGGATTGACCTCATTGCCATGAATATGGCGGAGGAAGCCTGTCACTAGAGCACGGGTGACAGCTGTGAGATCCTGCTCCACGAGGCGACCACTGTAGCGGATGGAGAGTTTTTCAGCCCGCTTCGGAGCGATCTGTGCAAGGAAGAGGCCGAGCTTTTCACCAAGATCAATCCAAGGTCCGAGGGTGGCCAAGGTCTTGGCATCAATGTTGGGCATATTGACGGAGTTGCGAATTTCACCTTCGAGAAGGGCGGCGCGGACAGCCTGGGCGATCTCAATACCGACGAGCTCCTGGGCCTCTGCGGTGGAGGCACCGAGGTGAGGGGTGAGGACGAGATTCTCAATTGAGCGGTGAGGCCACTCAGCCTCGGGGGGTTCGATTTCAAAGACATCGAGAGCCGCCGCAGCGATCTGTCCGCTCTTGAGTCCCTCGGCAAGGACATCTTCGTCGATGAGTCCGCCACGGGCGCAATTGACGATTCGAACACCCTTCTTGAGCAGCGGAAGCTGCTTGGCTCCGATCATATGTTTCGTCTCATCGGTGAGGGGCATATGAACGGTGATGAAATCGGCGCGAGGCAGGATGTCGTCGAGTTTTTCTACGACTTCGACCTGGAGTGAGCGGGCTTTGCTTGCGGAGATGTAGGGATCGTAAGCGAGAACCTTCATGCCAAAGGCGATGGCGCGGCGGGCGACCTCGGTGCCGATGCGGCCCATGCCGAGAATGGCCAGGGTCTTGTCATGGAGTTCGACTCCCTCGAATTTTTTGCGATCCCATTTTCCACTCTTCATGCTGGCACAGGCCTGCGGGATGTTGCGGGCGATGGCGAGCATCAAGGAAAAGGCGTGTTCCGCCGTAGAGATGGTGTTGCCTCCAGGGGCATTCATGACAATGACACCGTGCTTGGTGGCAGCCTCGACATCGACATTATCAATACCAACACCGGCGCGTCCGACGACTTTGAGATTCTTGGCGGCGGCAAAAACAGCAGGCGTTACTTTGGTCTGGCTGCGGACGACAAGGCCGGAAAATTCAGGAATGATCTCGATTAATTCTGCTTCCTTGAGGCCGGTCTTGACAACGACTTCAACCACCCCTCCCTCGGCAAGGGCTTCAACGCCTCGGGTAGAAACTGGGTCGGCAACAAAAACTTTAGGAACGGAACTCATGGTTGGATGGTAGTAAGGATGGTGTTATAAATGCTAGAAAGTCACGGTGGTCGCGATTGCCAGCGGGTGTTGATGAAGTGGAAAGTTTTACTAGGAGTTGCCCTGTTCCGCAAACTGGAAACGAAATTTTTTCCGCTAAGTGCTCTTTGATCTTTCTAAAAACTCTGCATTAAGGCAAAACTCCCGACTCTTTGCATACAGGGAGACATTTTTATTTCCATGAACGATCAGCAATCTTCCAACCCTCACTCAACGAATCCATCTGAGGATACAACCGTTAGAGATCTCTCTTCGGCAACTGGGCTAGACTCAGATTTTAGTTCTGAAACCAATAATCAGTTTGTCGGAAAAGTGATGCCAGAAAATCCAGAGTATCACCAAGGTCATGCAGACAGCGGCAGAGGATCTCGCCGCCGCCGTCGCTCATCGGAACGCGACCGTGCGCACCAGAAATCTCGTGAGGATCGTCGCAATAAAAACAAGCATAGCCGTTCCCAGAAATCGACCGTTCATTTTGGTATCCAGCAGGTGACATTTTGGGGAAGTATTGTTGTGGGCGTTTTGGGTATTTTTCTTCTCGGATTCTATTTTGGTCAGAAACTGATTCCGCATCCCGAAGTTGAAGCCCGTCACATTAAGCTAGAAGGGGAATTTCCCTTGCCGGATTCAGAGGCTTTGCTTGATTCGGCTTTCGCAAAGATGGGAGAGGGGAAATACCATGAAGCGATGGTAGATTTTCAGAAAGTTGAGGAAGCTCAGTCGGGACTTAGCGGAGTTGATTTTCTCATCGCAGAGTCTGCCTATAAAGCAGGCGAGACTGCCATTGCTGAAGATGCAGCAAATCACGCGATTTCCAAAGATGATCTTGCTGGTCAGGCTCGCTTAATCCTTGCGCTGATTAATGTTGGTAAAACGATTCCCGGAGCACCTGATGGGGGACAGTTTACAGATCCTGTTTTAGCAGCTGGAAATGAAATGAAACACTTTGCGGCAGACCATCCCAATGATGCTGAAGTCTATGCGATTTGGGGAGATCTGCTTCGCTCCAAGGGAACCTATGCCACTGCGGTAAGTCTGCTTCACAAAGGAATGTTGCGGGCAACGCCGGCTGCATCTCAATCTCTGCTCTCTGCAAAAGAACAACTTACGAAGTTGCAAAATGATCCAGCGAAAAAAGCCCCTTCAGTTTCTGCGATCACTGCAATGACTGGGGAGCAGGCTCTCGTTGCAGCACTGGCTTCGCTCCAGTTAAAGCATAGTGAGGATGCTGCGATTTTTCTTGAAAAAGCCAAAGATCTCTATCCACCCCAGATATTCAGGGAGTTGATGAAAGATAACGCCTTTGACGACTACCGTAGCAATGTGCAGTTGAAACCTTTTTTCAATCTTGAGAAGCCGGCTTCCTCAGCACCATAATCCGCGTCTCTTGGTAGAGGTCGGCCCAAGTGACTTCGAGAAAAATCTAGCGATTGAGTAAAAAGAGGCTTGCCAGAGGGCTTGTTGTTTATTTACATCTTTGCTCCTCAAATTCATTTTCTGACGCTCCCCCCGAGTTCATTTACCGATATTTTCCGCCGATTTTTATTTCATGGTTTTCCCTCTTTCCATTTTAGCCAGCGCAGAACTCTCTGCCGTGACTCCTGGTGTCTTTGAGAACTCCTTCCTCGGTTGGCTGACCAATTCGATTCTTGCCACGGCTATTGTGCTTGGACTCATTATTTGGATGGTTCGTTCCTGTACCCGTAAGATAGAGATCATCCCGGGCTCTGGGCAGAATTTTCTGGAGGCAATTGTCGAGGGCGCCTATGGAGCGGTGGAAAGCATTCTTGGAGATAAAATGACTAGGAAAGCATTCCCCCTACTGGGATCTCTTTTTATTTTTATTCTCATTGCTAATTGGTTCGGTCTTCTCCCCGGAGTCGGTTCCATCGGTTGGACTGAAATAGTTCATGGGGAAAAAGATTTTGTGCCGTTGTTGCGTGGAACGACTGCCGATCTCAACATGACCTTTGCTCTTGCTTCGGTCTCGATGGTTCTCTGGTTTTTCTGGACGATGCAGGCTGTGGGGCCTTTCGGGTTCCTGAAGGAGCTTTTCGGTGTCAAGGGTGGAATGTCTGGCCCAATCCTGATTTTTTTGATTCCTCTCTTTCTTTTCATCGGACTTCTTGAAGTGGTTTCAATTCTTGTCCGTCCCATCTCTCTCTCTTTCCGACTTTATGGCAATGTCTCTGCTGGTGAGAATATGATGGCGACGATGATCAATATCGGGAATATGTTCCACTGCCCAGGTTGGCTGACCTCTTTGCTGAGTTGTATTGTCCCTGTGCCATTTTTCTTTCTTGAAATTCTCGTCGGCTTCCTCCAAGCGATGATTTTTACTGTTCTTGTGATCGTCTATATCCAATTATCGACGGCCCACGAAGAGCACTAAGCTTTTAATTTTCATCTCTTTTGATTGGCGGGATCGTGCAGGACGCGGACGCCATTCGGAAACAACACCAACTCAAACCACACATCATATGCTACACACAATCATTGCTGAAGCCGTTACTTCAGGAGTCACTGGAAATATCTCATTCGGTGTCGCCGGCGGCGGTGCCGCTATCGGCATCGGTCTCATCGGAGCCCGTATGGTCGAGGCAATTGGCCGTAATCCCGCAACCCTTCCCAAGGTGCTCGTCTTCGGTCTGTTGACGATTGCACTATCCGAGGCAATGGGTATCTTCGGTCTGATCTTCGGCTTGTTCCAAGGCAAGTAAGATTTACCCACTTCAAGAAGTCATCCTCCTCTTTCCGGGGGGATGGCTCTTGATACTTTTTCGCATCGCTTTTTACCGTTTTTTAAGAGAATCCCCTGATAGATGATCACTCAAATCCTTAGCAATTTTGGAGTTACCTGGCCGAAGTTCATCGCCCAGCTCATTCTCTTCATCATCGCCTTTATTGTCCTGCAACGCTACGCCTTTGCCCCAATTCTGGCGATTCTGGAAGAACGCCGTAAGCGAATCGAAGAGTCTCATCTCAATGCCGAAAAAATCAAGAAACAGCTGGCGGAAGCCGAGCTTCGTTATCAGGAGATTCTCCGCAAGGCAAACGATGATGCCCAGATTTTACTCGAAGAGTCTCGCAAGAACAATGAGGCTTTTGCCACACGGGAAATGGATCGTGCTGTCAAAGAATCAGCTTCCATTGTTGATCGTGCTCGTGAGGAGATTGCCTCCGAGCGCCATCGCATGGTCGATGAGGTGAAGAAGGAAATGATCTCCTTGGTTATCAAGACAACGGCAAGCGTTGCTGGTAAAGTGCTCTCTCCTGAAGACCAGGCCCGACTGAGTGCAGAGGCTACCAAGGAACTTTCCGCCTAGGCCTTCAGACCAGTTTTTTCTAAAAACTCACTATGCAGATTCCCAAAGAAGCACGCCGTAAAGCACGAGAGCTCTTCGACGCGACCCTTGATCACTCAGGGCGTCCCGATGCTGCCAAGACACTCGCGCTCACCGATCTTTTGGTGAAAGCTGCCCCGCGCCACACGCTTCAGATTCTCAAGGAATTTACCCGTCTGATCCGTTTGGAGATGGCTAAGCATCATGCGACCATCGAGAGTGCGGTGGCCTTGGATGATGTCTCTTATCGAGCTATTGTTCATACCTTACAACAGCGTGACGGAGGAGAGATTACCTTCGAGACCAAGGTAGATACTGCCCTGATTGGAGGAGCCCGTATCCGGCTTGGAAGCGAAGTCTGGGATGCCTCCGTGCGTTCTCGACTTCAAAATTTAAGCCAATCTCTTGCTTCTTAATTTATTCCAAAACAAACTATTTTTTTTAACAACCACAAACCATGAGCACCCTTCTTCAAGAACTTGAATCCAAGATCGACGGCCTCCGCAAGAGCACTGTCTCTACATCGAATGTCGGCGTCGTCCGAGAAATCGGCGATGGTGTCGCCCGTATTGAGGGACTCGCCGGAGTTATGCTTAACGAGATGCTAGAGTTCCCAGGTGGCATTTTTGGACTGGCTCTCAATCTCGAAGAGACGGAAGTAGGTGCCATTGTGCTGGGAGATTACACCAGCATTTCCGAAGGGGATGAGGTCAAGGCGACAGGTCGTCTGCTTCAAGTTCCTGTGGGTAAAGAGCTTCTTGGACGTGTTGTTGATGCTCTCGGTCAGCCCATTGATGGCAAGGGGCCCATCAACTCCACGGTGTTCTATCCAGTAGAGCGAACCGCCCCAGGTATCATCAAACGCCGTAGTGTCAGTCAGCCACTCTCTACTGGTATCATGGCTGTGGATGCGATGATTCCAATTGGTCGTGGACAGCGAGAGCTGATTATCGGCGACCGTGCCACTGGCAAGACCACCATTGCTATTGATACCATCATCAATCAGTCCAAGATCAATCGCGCCGGTGAGGCCTCTGGAGATCCTTCTTTCCGACCAGTTTATAGCATCTATGTTGGAGTCGGTCAGAAAAATGCCAATATCGCCCGTGTTGTCGATATTCTCTCCTCACACGACGCGCTTCGCGATACCATCATCGTCTCCGCACCCGCTTCCGACAGTGCTACCAACCAGTATCTGGCTCCTTTCGCAGGTGCCTCGATGGGAGAGTGGTTCATGGAAAATGGCATGGACGCACTGATCGTCTTTGATGATCTCTCCAAGCATGCTGTCGCTTATCGTCAGGTCTCCCTTCTCCTCAAACGCCCCAGTGGTCGTGAAGCCTATCCTGGCGATGTCTTCTATCTCCACAGCCGTCTGCTCGAACGCTCTGCACGCCTCAGCAAGGAAGCTGGCAATGGATCGCTCACCGCCCTCCCAATCATTGAGACCCAAGCAGGCGATGTTTCGGCTTATATTCCAACCAATGTGATTTCGATCACCGATGGACAGATTTATCTGGAAACCGATCTCTTCTACCAAGGCATTCGTCCTGCCATCTCGGTCGGTCTCTCCGTTTCCCGTGTCGGTTCTGCCGCACAGATCAAGGCCACCAAACAGGTTGCCGGAAAGATCAAAGGTGATCTTGCTCAGTTTCGTGAGCTGGCTGCCTTTGCTCAGTTCGGCAGCGACCTCGATGCGCGTACCAAGGCTCAGCTTGATCGCGGTCAGCGCATTGTCGAATTGTTCAAACAGCAGCAGTATCAGCCCCAACCGGTGGAACTCCAAGTGGCCACACTCTGGACGATGCAGAAGGGATACTACGATTCCCTTTCTGTGGAACGAGCAAAGGATTTTCAAAATCAGCTTTCCGAGTTTCTCACAACCCGCAAGGAGACCCTTCTCGCTGCAATCCTCAAAAAAGGAGCCCTTGATGCTGAGCTTGAGAAAGAGCTGACTGCTGCCGTTGAGGAATTCAAAGTCATCTTTCGCTAAACCTTTAGCTACGATACCAGAAACGAAGCTGTCCGAATCGAAGTAATTCATGGCCAATACCCGCGACATCCGCCGACGCATCAAGTCGGTCAAGAACACCGCCCAAATTACCAAGGCGATGCAAATGGTTGCTGCCTCCAAGATGCGCAAGGCGCAGCAGGCAGCTATGGCGGGGCATCCCTATTCTGAAGTGTTGAACCGTGTGCTTCTCTCTCTGCGGGATCGCGTGGCCGATGGGATTCATCCGCTGCTTGAGAAGCGTCCAGCAAAGAAAAACCTCGTTCTTCTTATCACCTCGGACAAAGGCCTCTGCGGTGCTCTGAACACCAATGTCATCCGTGAAGCTGGTGGACTTGATGTCGATTCGACTCTTTTCATCGCCTCAGGAAAAAAAGGTGCCAGCTATTTGACGCGTACGGGTCGGAAGATGATCGCCGATTTTCAGCTTCCCGATAAGCCTTCCTTTGCCCAGACCAAGGCGATCTCAAAGATGTGTCTTACGAAGTTCCTCGATGGAGAGGTTGATACGGTTTCCGTTCTTTATCCTAAATTTGTTAATACTCTGATGCAGAAGCCGGTGCTGGTGCCGCTTCTTCCGATTTCCGGGGACGATGTTGCGGGGGTTACTCCCTCCACAACTCCTTTGGCCACTTCTTCTCCTACAGCCACTTCCTCCACCGAGGCGCAATATCTTTTTGAGCCTGATGCTGATGTGGTGCTCGATTCGATCCTGCCCTACTACTTTCACTTTACGATCTTTCAGATGATTCTGGAAGCGAGAGCCTCGGAGCAAAGCGCGAGAATGGTCGCCATGAAGAGTGCGACGGACAATGCCAAGAGCCTCGTCAAAGATCTTACTCTCGAATACAACAAGGCCCGTCAGGCCAGTATCACAACGGAACTTCTCGAAATCACGACCGCTCAAATGGCCCTCAATTAGGCTTTTCCTATTCCAACCCATCCGCAATTTTTTCCCATAAACCAACAGAAGATCATGAGTAACACAGGCACAATCGTTCAAATCATCGGCCCGGTCATCGATGCCGAATTCACTTCCAAAGAGGGCACTCTTCCTAAGATCTACGAGGCTCTTGAGGTCGATTTCGTTGTCGAGGGCAAGCCTACCAAGGTGACGCTTGAAGTTCAGCAACATCTCGGAGAAGGCTGGGTGCGTGCCATTGCGATGTCCTCCACAGAGGGGCTTCAGCGCGGTATTCCTGTGCGTGCTCTGGGCCGTCCGATTTCCGTTCCTGTAGGCGAAAGCGTCCTCGGTCGTATCTTCAATGTGCTTGGAGAACCTTGCGATAATCGTGGCCCTGTCAAAACGGACAAGTTTCTGCCAATTCATCGCCAGGCTCCACCGCTAGTCGATCAGGATACGAAAGCACAGGTTCTGGAAACTGGTATCAAAGTCATTGATCTCATCTGCCCCTTCACCAAGGGCGGCAAGGTTGGAGCCTTCGGTGGTGCAGGTGTCGGTAAGACAGTTGTTATCATGGAGCTCATTAACAACATCGCCAAGGGGCACGGCGGATTTTCTGTCTTTGCCGGTGTCGGTGAACGAACTCGTGAAGGTAACGATCTCTATCATGAGATGATTGAGTCTGGCCTTATTGCCGTGAAACGGGATGAAAAAGGACATCCCATCATGGATGAAAACGATCACTTCATTTTTGAAGAGGAAGGTTCCAAAGTCGGACTTGTCTATGGCCAGATGAACGAGCCTCCGGGCGCACGACTTCGCGTGGCACTCACAGCCCTGGCAATGGCCGAATACTTCCGTGATGAGCAGCACCAGGATGTGCTTCTTTTCGTGGATAACATTTTCCGATTCTCACAAGCAGGCTCTGAAGTCTCGGCTCTCCTCGGTCGTACTCCAAGTGCGGTCGGTTATCAGCCGACACTCGCCGCTGAAATGGGTAATCTTCAGGAGCGCATCACCTCCACAAAGGATGGTTCGATCACTTCCGTTCAAGCGGTCTATGTTCCTGCAGACGATTTGACCGATCCGGCTCCTGCTAATACTTTCGCTCACATCGATTCCACGATCGTGCTGGAACGCTCCATTGCAGAGCTTGGTATCTATCCTGCCGTTGATCCTCTTGCCTCTACTTCCAAGGCTCTCGCCCCTGAGATCGTCGGCGAAGAGCATTATGCCGTGGCCCGTGGAGTCCAGAAAGTGCTGCAACGCTACAAGGACTTGCAGGACATCATCGCGATTCTCGGTATGGATGAGCTTTCCCCTGAGGACAAGCTCACCGTCTATCGCGCCCGTAAAATCCAGCGATTCCTCAGCCAGCCCTTCCATGTTGCCGAAATCTTCACGGGTGCCAAAGGCCAGTATGTGCCAATTGCAGAGACGATCCGTGGCTTCAAGGAGATTTTAGAAGGCAAGCTAGATGATATCAATGAAGGTGATTTCTATATGAAGGGTGGTATTGATCAGGTTCTTGCAGCCTCGAAGAAGGACTAATCATAGATTAAGTTTTAAAGACCAAGGCTCATGAGCACACTTCACCTTGAAATTGTTACGCCGGAATCCCGCACCTTTGCGGGCGAGGTGAAGTTCGTGATCGTTCCTGGCGTGGAAGGTGGTTTGGGAATTCTTCCCGATCATATTCCCCTTCTGACAGAGGTCATTCCTGGAGAACTTGTTGTGACCACCGATACGGAAGAGATCACTTTTGCCATCGGCGATGGTTTTCTTGAGGTTCGCCCTGATCGGGTTTCCATCTTAACCGATATGGCAATCAAGGAAGAGGAGATCGACGAGAAATCTGCCGAAGAGGCTGTGGCTCGTGCCGAACAAGAAATTAGGGAAGGTGCTCTCTCGGGTGAGGAGCTTGCCTTGGTTCAAGCATCGCTCTCTCGTTCGCTTGCACAGCTTCATGTGAAGCGTCGTACAAGCCGCTAGTTTAGATTTGATTCGGGGAGATACCCCCCATTTCTCACATTGGAACGCCTCGATTCCATGTCGTCATCAACGCTTCTTGCTCACGCACTACAGACTGGGCGTTTCCATATCGGGGAGATTCTTCTCCGAGCTGATTTTACCCTGCGTCACGCGGACGATCGATCTGCGGACGATCTGGATATTTTTAATGATCCGTGTGCGGCTCGTGAAATAGCTCGCTATGATGCTCAGGGGAATTATCGCCCGCTCAAGACTGCGCCGAATCTCAAACGCGGCTGGCTGCTTCAAGCTGGATCAGTGGAAACAATGGAGTTGGCTTTGGAGTTTTTCTATCCGGCAGCCCTTGGCCTCTGGGCCTCGTATTTGAAGGGATCGTTACACCCGACATCGTTTAGGGAAACCCTCTCGCGTCAGACTGGTATGTACCGTGTGACGCAGCTTCTGACAGATACTCAGGCAGAGCAGCTTGTGGCGCAGAGCTGCAATTCCGAGAACGGATGTCTGCGCACGATCCTCTGGAAGATGAACTCCGAGCAGCCAGTAACTTCGTTGCCTATTTCAAAACTCATCCTTGATGATCTTCCCTCAGACCGCATTCCGCTGATCTGCCGCGAACTCTGCAATCTCGTCGTTGCCGCAGCGAGACCAATTGCCAAAACCAATCTTCCTAAATCATCCTGAATCCCTAAGGTAGTTTCGCCCCATGCGTACTCCGGTCAAAACTCAGCTCTATCGTGCTAGGCGTGTGCTGCCGATGAACTGTTCTGTCATCGAGGATGGTGGTATTGCCGTTCGTGGCAGTGAGATTTTGGCTGTGGGGGAATGGAAAGATCTGATTCGAGAGCACCCCGGAGCAAGGCGTGAAGATTTGGGTGAGATGATCCTGATGCCAGGGCTTATCAATGCCCATTGTCATCTCGATTACACGATGATGCGCGGAGCCCTCTTTGGAGGAGAATCGTTTGCACTCTGGATTCAGAGACTCAATGCCATGCGCCGCTCGCTTGATCAGAGTGATTATCTGGAGGCCATTGCCACGGGGCTGGAGGAGCTGAAACATTGGGGCTGCACGACGGTGCTCAATATCGAGTCCTTTCCTGAGCTGTTTCCTTTCCTTCCTGAGTCGCCCCTTCGTACCTGGTGGTTCCTCGAAGTCATCGATGTCCGTAGCCGGTTGCAGACAGGCGAGGCTCTCGCAGGGGCTATCCGGTTTTTTGAAAAAGCAGGGGAGGAGCAAGGTGGATTTGGAATTTCACCTCATGCTCCTTATACCGTTTCACGCGATCTCTATGGCCTCGTGCAGAAGTATGCCGAAAAATACCGCCTGCCGATTTGCACTCATCTAGCCGAGTCTGAAGAGGAGATGGCGATGTTTTCACGAGGGGAGGGAGGACTCTACGATTTTCTTCATTCCATTGGTCGCTCTATGGAGGATTGTGGCGGGATGACTCCCGTTCAGCTTGTTCTTGGTCAGGGACTCGTGCCGGATGGGACTCTCCTAGTTCATATGAATATTCTGGCCGATGCAGATAAGGACTTGCTTCGTCACTCTGCGGGAAAATTTCCTGTGATCCATTGCCCCAGGACACACGCTTTTTTCAATCGTGCCCCATTCGATCTCGAATTTTTCCGTGGAAGCGGAATCCCCATATCACTCGGTACAGATAGTCTGGCGAGCAATCAGGATCTCAATATGTTCTCCGAAATGAGAGCGATGACGGCGGCTTTTCCTCAGCTTGATCCGATGGAAATTATTGCTATGGCAACCACGGCTCCGGCAGCAGCACTCGGTCGCAGGGGAAGACTGGGTGAGCTTTCACCGGGAGCTGTGGCTGATTTTCTGGTAATCCCTGATGATCAATCTGTCGTGAATATTGCAGAGCAGATCATGGCCAACAGACTTCCCCCCAAAGTATGGATCTCAGGAAAGGAATGAAACGCCCCTCCGCCTGGATTGTACGAATAACTTCTTCTCCCTGGTTGATGGGAGTACTGATGCTTTGCGTCGTGGCTCTTGTCTATGGGGAGGTCTGCTCATTTTCGTTTCTTCCCTTCTGGGATGACGATACGAATATCCACCGCAATCCGCTTTACTCACCGCTGACCTGGGGGAGCATCAGGCAGTTTTGGCAGGGGCCTTTTCAGCAACTCTACATCCCAGTTACCTATTCTTTTTGGGGAGGTCTTGTGGCCCTATCGAGACTTGTTGCCGGAACCAGTATTGCGGTCGGGCCGATCAATCCTGTTTTTTTTCATGGGGCGAATCTCCTTGTTCATCTTGCCTCAAGCGCGATGGTCTTTCTTATTCTTCAACATCTGCTTGCTGCTCAATTTTCCCGGAAGATTTCCGCCTCCCGCCTTCTCTCGGCCTCAGCTCTTGGTGCTCTGGCCTATGCCCTCCATCCTGTTCAAGTCGAGCCTGTCGCATGGGTCTCTGGGCTTCGCGATCTGCTGGGAGGAGCGTTTTCACTTGCTGTTATCGCACTCTTTATAAGCTTTCTCGAAAACTCCGCACTCAAGCTCAAAGCGACACTCCTCTATCTCCTGGCGACACTTTTTCTCCTGCTCGCTTTTGGCTCGAAGCCTGGCAGTGTCGTGACCCCCGCGCTGGCATTGCTGATCGGCGGATGGTTGCTTCATGTTCGCAAGGAATCGCTTCGTCGTTTATTCTGGCTGGCTCCCTGGTTTTTACTCGCGCTAGCAGAAGTGGTCATTACTTCGCGATCACAGCCTGCTGCTGAACTTGCCCGAACGCTTGTCCCTGTCTGGGCCAGACCTTTTGTGGCGGGGGATGCTCTGGCGTTTTCGCTAGGGAAGGTTTTCCTCCCTTTGGGACTCTGTGCTGATTATGGTCGCTCTCCCAATTCCATTTTTGATTCAGGAGTTCTCTATGTCACATGGATTCTCCCTGCGGTGCTTGTTGCCGGTGCCGCCTATTTCAAAAAACTACGACTCTATCTCCTTCCTTTGGGGATTTTCTGCATTGGACTCGTGCCGACGCTCGGGCTGATCCCTTTTAACTTTCAGGTTGTTTCAACGGTCAGCGATCATTACCTCTACCTTGCCATGCTTGGGCCTGCGCTGGCATTTGCCTTTATGATCTGTCAGGTCTCCTTTAGGAACGCTCAGATCATCTCAGGTGCTCTGCTTTTCTTTTGGATCGTCTTAACGCTTTTCCAACTTCCTCAATGGACTAACGGCAACACCTTCTTCCCCGCGACGCTGGCGCGGAATCCGACAAGCTGGAAGTCGTGTCATAACTACGCTTGCACCCTGGATGCCCAGGACAAAACTACCGAGGCGTTGAAGGAGTTTGAGGAGGCCATTCGGCTGCGCCCTTCCAATGCCGAAGCCTACAACGATATGGCCCTGACCTTAATGAAACTCAAGCGGTATCAGGATGCCTGCAACGCCTTCCAACATTCGCTTCAGATTCGCCCTACCTGTGGGGCAGCGAGGAATCTTGCAAGCGTTCTTCTCATGGCAGGCAATCCTGCCGCAGCGATCCAAGTCTATCATTTTGCCATGCAGACTGATCCGAGTGATCTCCAGAATCAACGGGCTCTCGCCTGGATACTCTCGACACATCCCGATGCCAGCGTGCGCAACGGAGCTGAGGCCGTCTCCTTGGCGCAGCAGATTGTTACTGCAACCAATGGCCAAGTTCCTGTCTTTCTCTTGACCCTGAGTGCAGCGTTAGCAGAGACCAAAGATTTTGATCAGGCAGAAAGAGTGGCACTGCAAGCATCCGAGACCTTTCAACATACAGGCGATCCCAAGACTGCAGAATTTATCCGCCAAACCATCCTGCCCGCACTCCACGCTCACCAGCAACTCCGCGACAATCCGGTGAAAGGGAGTTGAAGAGATAGCTGAGATTATCCTTCGACTGATTCCGTGGCTTTTAAGAAAACGGTTTCCAGATCGAGCTGTGGTTGATGTGCGGAGATGAGTCGTGCGCCTCGGGATGCGACGAGAGCGGCGATTTCAGCCTGTAACTCGGGGGTTCCATTTTCGATAAGATACTCCGTTTGACCTGAGATGCCTGTGAGAATGTCGAGCGATCCTTCGCGCACGAGACGACCTTTGGCAAGAATGCCGACACGGTCACAGACCTCCTGCACCTGTTCCAGAAGATGTGAGGTAAGCAGGATGGTTTTGCCTCGCGCTTTGAGCTTGAGAATGAGATCGCGAATCTGCCGTGATCCGGCAGGATCAACTCCCGCCGTTGGTTCATCCAGAATCAGCAGGCGAGGATCATGCACCATTGCCTGGGCGAGACCGATACGCTGAAGCATTCCCTTGGAATATCCGCTGATGCGACGATCTCCAGCCTCGGTGAGACCGACGATCTCGAGGAGTTCTTTGACTCGGTCGTTGAGCTTGCGGCCACCCAGACCGCAGAGTTTGCCGTAGAAGGAAACGGTCTCGGCTCCGGTGAGAAATTTGTAGAAGTAAGGATTCTCTGGCAGAAAGCCAACCTCCGTACGGCTGAGGACTTCGGAACTCGGTATGCCGAAGATTTCGCTGGTGCCCGAGGTGGCCGTGACTAGGCCAAGCAAGATCTTCATCGTGGTGCTTTTGCCTGAACCATTGGGCCCGAGGAGTCCATAGACATGCCCTTCGGTAATATCGAGCGAGAGGTTGCGAAGTGCGACCACCTGGCGACGGCGGAGATGTACGGGGAAAACCTTTTCTAAATTACGGATACGAACGGCGGGTGTTTTTTCCATAGTGGCGGTTACTTAGTTGATGATACGAAATCCTTTGAGTCCTGGTTCTGGCGTGCTTGGGGAAATGGTTGCTGTTTCAATATGTCCGGCAAGATGGCTTTCGGTGATGCCTTGGATAAAGTCCTCGGTTTCAGAGGCCTCACCATTGGCAAAGAGTTCTACTCGGCCATCGGGAAGGTTTCGCACCCAACCTGTGACATCGTATCCCTTGGCAAGAGAGAGTATGGAAGCGCGGAAGCCGACTCCCTGAACTTTCCCTTCATAAATTGCTGTGATTGATTTCATTGTAAGACGAGAAATTACAAGCGGATCTGTCCGGTTCCTCGGATCTGGTATTTATAGCTGGTGAGTTCTTCGAGTCCGACGGGGCCACGAGCATGGAGCTTATCAGTGCTGATGCCGATCTCGCAACCGAAGCCGAATTCTCCCCCATCGGTGAAGCGCGTGGAGGTATTCCAGTAGAGAGTTGCGCTGTCGATGCCGTTCAAAAATTTCTCCGCAGTGATCTCATCTGCCGTCACGATGGCATCGCTATGGCGTGACCCGTGCGTCTCGATGTGCTCGATGGCTTCTTCCACGGAATCAACAATCTTCACTGCAAGAATAAGTTCCAGAAACTCCGTCTTGTAATCCTCTTCTGTTGCTTCCTTGAGCTGTGTTGCATACGCGGATCTCAGTGCTTCTGAAAACAGGGCAAGGCTTTCCTGATCGCAGCGAAGCTCGACCCCTCGAGTAAGCAGTTCTTTTCCACCTTCGGCAAGAAAGGGGGCGGCAATGTCGCGGTGAAGCAAGAGCGTCTCGATGGCGTTGCAGACACCCGGGCGTTGTACCTTGCCATTGAGCAGAATATCCCGTGCCATCGTGAGATCGGCGGCTTTGTCCACAAAGAGTGAGCAGATACCATCGAGATGTTTGATGACGGGCATACGGGCATGACTAGCCACCGTTTCAATCAGTCCCTTCCCGCCCCTGGGAATGAGGCAGTCGAGATGCTTCTCCATCTCGCAGAGGATGCGGACAACCTCGCGGTCGGTGGTGGGAATGAGCTGGATGCAGGCTTCGGGAAGTCCGGCGATCCCAAGACCCACCTGGAGTGCTGAGGCGATGGCTTTATTGGAATGAATCGCCTCGCTTCCCCCGCGCAGGATGCAGGCATTGCCAGATTTCAGGCAAAGCACGGCAGCATCGCTGGTCACATTGGGGCGTGATTCATAGATGATCCCAATGACTCCGACGGGGACGCTGACTTTCTGAAATCGGAGGCCATTTTCTTTTGTCCATTCTTTCAAGATGCGTCCCACAGGATCGGGTAGAGATGCTGCCGTGAGAATACCATCGGACATCGACTTGAGGCGTTTCTCATCCAGCTTCAGACGATCCAGCATTGCAGAGGAGAGACCTCGTTGCTTCCCTGCCTCCAGATCCAAGGCATTGGCTGCAAGAATCTGAGAAGCTTGCGCCACGATCTCATTTACCATCGACGCCAGGGCGGCGTTTTTGGTCTCCGTCGGCGTGACAGCCAGAATGCGTGCCGCAGCGCGGGCGGCGGCTCCTATTTCGTGAATCTGGATTGTAAGATCGTCTGACATGATGCTCCTCCTTTTTAATTCAGGAGCGTGAAAACGGCAACCCTCTCTGCGCGACAGATATCGAGTTTTCAGATAGTCTTAGATATTCCCAATATGAAGACCTCTGATTCTGCAAAAATCCGCTCTCTTGGTGATCGATACATCCGGCGCACCTGCACCGATTTTCCCCAGTGGGGAAGCAGCCTGGGATTCATCAAGTATGAATCGCAGCTTGCAGGAAGCGATGCGAAGACGCGTCTGGCGCGCATCGGTTTTCTGGAGGAGCTTTTGGCTGAAACCGAGGCTCTCTCCGTGAATGCCCTTCAGGGCGATGACTGGCTGGATCGTCGCTGCTTTCTCTCCATGCTACGGACGGAGCTGCTCAATAGCCGCGATCTGGCTCGCTGGCGTACCAATCCCCAGGAGTGCTGTGATGGTGCTGCGGGGGCAGTCTTTGAGTTGGTAATCCGGCATTCGGAGAATCTAAAAAAGGCTCGGCCTGCTATCGAATCGCGCTTGGCAGCGATCCCAAATTTTCTAAAAGAAGGAGCTGCGGCTCTCCGTAATCCTGTCCCTCTCTGGACGAAGCTCGCTGTGCAAGCCTGCAAGGGATCGAAGGCCTTCGTCGAGGAGATCGGTGAGACCCTAGCGGATCTTTCTCCTGAACCTGCAAAGACGCGTGCCATTGTCCAAGCTGCGGGAAAGGCCTTTGATGACTACGCCAAGACGATTGCCAAAAAGAAGCAAGGAAAGCCAGGTGACTTCGCCATCGGTCGCGATCGCTTTGAATATCTTGTGCGCGAACGCACTGGCCTTGACTGGAGCTTGCCCGAAATCGAGGCCGAGGGACATCGTCTGATCGCTGAGATTTCTGCTGAACTCGTGACTGAGGCCAAGAAGTTCGGAGCCAAAAAATCTGCGAAACAAATTCTCGAAGCGGCCCGCGATGCCTGGATTCCTGAGGCTTCGCTGCTTGATCTCTACACGCACTCCTCCGAGGAATGGCGTGATCGTGTCGTAAAAAGCGGACTCTATCCGATCCCGCCGGGTCAGTCATTGAAGGTGCGGCCTGTCTCTGATTTCATGCGTGATCATTTCCCCACCGCGGCCTACAGCGCCCCTGGTGCCTTTCAGAAAAAACAGGAGGGGATCTTCTGGGTCAATGACCTTGGCGTGACCAAGAAAAGTTCCGCAGAGGCTCTGGGCGAGGCAAGGCAGCATTTCGGCCTCGATCTCACAAGTGCCCATGAAGGTTATCCTGGACATCATCTTCAGTTCGCCATCCAGAACCAGCACTCAAGCTCCATTCGCAGACTCTCCTCCCATGCTATTTTCTACGAGGGCTGGACGATGTGGTGCGAAAAGCTGGCCGTCGAGCAAGGCTGGGTCAGCGGCCCGTATGCTCGGCTTCAGCAGCTCCACGACGCACTCTGGCGTGCCTACCGCATCATCATTGATTGCGGACTTCAGTCTGGAAAACTCACGCACGAAGCAGCAGCTCAGATTCTTGTTAAAGGAGTCGGCTTCACTCCTGCTCGCGCTCGCGCTGATGTGAACTGGTACACCTCACAACCCACTGTGCCGATGAGCTATCTCCTCGGTCGTCTGGAACTCGAACGGGTCAAATCCCGCATGATGGAGGGGAAAGGATGGAGCCTCAGTCAATTCCATGACTGGGCGTTGAGTCACGGAGCGATTCCTTGGACTTGGATTGAAAAGGTGTGTTGAAACGCTGATGGAGTTTCATTTCTTCCTGTGGTTGGGATCAATCTGAAGTACCATTTCTGGGATCAGTAGATGGTAGTCCTTGCTGTTTCTGTATCTCGGTGATTCGTCGGCTCGCATCACACATCTCCTCAATCAGCTCAATCTTGCGACGGAAGGGCAGAGCAAGATAGTCGCGATGCTGCTTGAGACGGCTTCCCTTCCAAGTCGCAAGGCTCCAATCAATCTGCTCTTCCGTGCTGCTGGTCATAACTGGAAAGTCTTCCATACAATAGGCTCAGTTCATCAAGATCGGCAAGATCCTTGGGACGCCCCGAGGAGCGTTTCATCTCTAAAAGGGCCTCAAGGCGGATCAACGGAACCTTCACTCCAGTTGCCAATTCCAGCCAGACCGCCTCAGCATATTCCGTGGCGAAGTCAAATGGCTCCCGAACGAAAATATCGAGCGGCGTCTCGCGATGAAGATCCCCACACATTTGCAGGACAATCATACCCTTCTCCCTGTTCCAACGCTCCCTGAGTTCCTGATTGGAGAACTGATCTGCTGTGACGGGCAGTATCGGCTCATACCCCACTTCCCGAAGAGAGACAAAAGCACGCGCAATATTCTCTGGCTCCAAAGCGAGAACCATGTCCACATCATAGGTGTTTCGACCGTAGCCGTGTGCATTGACCGCCACACCTCCAACTACCAAGTAACGGACAGCAGCTTCATTCAGCGTGCGGACAATAATCTCGAAGCTGGAAAATTTCATGATTCAGAATAATTTGAAGAAGATTGGTTTCTGTAATCACGAAATAATGGGAGAAGGTGTGTCCAGAGAATGGCGGCGTAAGCCAAGTTTCTCAGCCTCTGAATTGGAATCAAGGCAAAGAGAAAAAACATCTGCCGTTGCTGGTGTTTGAAAAGGAGGGGGAGAAATTACCAGAGAACTTTGAGGCCAAGTTCCGTATAGGGTTTGATGGCAGAGTCTTTTGTGATAAGGGTGAGTTCTGATTGGATCGCCTGCCAGATGAGCATCCGGTCGAAGGGATCGCGATGTTCAATGTGAGGGAGTTGATGGAAGGTAGCTGCGATTTCAGGATCGAGAGTGAGAAGTGAAAATCCGGATTTTTCAGCGGCGGTAGGGAGATTCTCGGGAGTAGTACCTTCCAGGTGCAGCTTGCCAAGTGAGTATTTCAGGGAAAGTTCCCAAAAAGAAATGCTGCTGACGAAGGTTTCATTGCCAGGAAATTCGAGGGCTGTACGGGCTTTTTTGCTCAGCTTTTCAGGGGCCATGAGTGCCCAGAGAAAAGTATGAGAATCGAGAAGTAACTTCATGAATCGAGGAATTCTGCATCCGAAATCTTGAAATCACTCGTAATCTGAAATTGGGCTTTGCTTTTTAGGGAGCCGAGTTTCACTCCAGTTTTTTGAATGAGCAGGGAGGGAGGGGCTAGAACGGCGACAAGATCACCCTTTCTCCCATAGGCAACTCCAATGGGCTTTCCTTTGCGTACATCTTGTAATGCCTCTGAAAAATGGGTTTTGAATTCTCCGACGGAGAGTGTCTTCATAAGAAGGAATGTTGTTTCCTTGTGACAAGTTGTCAAGATGCGTCGATCTTGCCGCTACTGTTTTTATCACAGATGATTGTGGAATCATGTTTCACATTGTTCTCATCGAGCCGGAGATTCCGCAGAATACGGGGAATATTGCACGACTCTGTGTGGCTGCGGGAGCGCGGTTACATCTGGTGGGGCCGTTGGGATTTTCCATTGATGAGAAGGCTGTGCGTCGTGCTGGGATGGATTACTGGGAGCGGCTTGATCTGAAGACTTGGGGAAGTTTTGAAGAGTTGCAGAGAGAGAATGCCGAGGCTCGATTTTGGTTTCTGAGTAGCAAGGTGGAGAAGCGGTATTGGGATGCGGAGTTTCGCGACGGAGATTTTCTGGTCTTTGGCAGGGAGACGAAGGGGCTTCCTGGCAGTCTGCTCGCCGCTCATGCGGAGAGATGTCTTACAATTCCCATGACGGATGGGACGCGGAGTATTAATCTAGCAACCTCGGTCGGGATTGTGCTCTATGAGGGACTGAGGCAGACTTCGCGGCATGAGTGAACCAGTGATCGTTACGAAGGAGCTGACAAAGGTCTTTCGCACTTACCGTAAGGAGGAGGGGCTGGCAGGAGCTGTGCGTGGGCTTTTTCACCGGAAATATAAGGAGACCAAAGCGGCGGCTGCGGTGTCGTTTTCGGTTAGGGAAGGGGAGTTCGTGGGGTTTCTCGGGCCGAATGGTGCGGGTAAGACGACGGTGCTCAAGATGCTCTCGGGGCTGCTTCAACCGACTTCTGGAAGTGCCTCGGTGCTGGGATTCAATCCCGCGAATAGGCCGACGGCCTTGAAGCAGCAGTTTGCCCTGCTGATGGGGCAGAAGAACGCGCTCTGGTGGGATCTTCCTGCTCGGGAGTCGCTGGAGCTGAATCGGGCAATCTACGGGATTGATCGGAAGGAGTTTCAAACCACCGTAGGGGAGCTAACGGAGCTGCTCGATGTCGGTGACAAAATGGGGGTGATGGTGCGCGAACTAAGTCTCGGCGAGCGGATGAAGATGGAGCTGATCGCCGCGCTGCTGCATCGTCCGAAGGTTTTGTTTCTGGATGAGCCGACGATTGGACTCGATGTCATGAGTCAGAAAAAGGTGCGGGAATTTCTCCGTGAATATAATGCCCGCTACAAGGTGGTGACGCTGCTGACAAGTCACTACATGCAAGACATCGAGGAGCTGTGCGAGCGGGTGATTCTGATCGACCATGGGAAACTTTTCTTCGATGGATCTCTCGAAGAAGTCGTCTCTCGCTTCACCTCGACCAAAATCATTGAGGCTGCATTTTCCGCGCCATTGCCTGCGGATTTCGTGCCGCCGGGGAAAGTGCTGGAACGCAATCCCCTACAACTTCAGATCGAGGTGGCTCGTACGGAAGTCCCTCAAGCCTGTTCCATGCTCCTCGCCGGAGGGCTTGTCTGCGATCTCTCGGTGAAAGAAGTGCCAATCGAGGAAGTGATCCGACGCGTCTTTGGAGAGCAGCAGGAGGAGCATCAACACATGCTCGGTAATATTGAGCGTGATTAAAATGCTGCTGGCGTGGGGGTGGAGGAAAAGATGATGTTGGTGGCGTAAGGGCCGACTTTGAGCCTGGCTGACTGTGCATTCGTGGCATAGGTACTCGTGCTCCAGTAGTTATTGAAAAAGATGTCGCTTACGAAATGCTCTGCGTCGTACCCCTTGATCTCTGAGCTATAGTGATTGCTACTCAGGCAGGAGACATTTTTGAGATGAACATCCGAGATGGTGGGGCCAGCAGGAGCAGGATGTTTTGATTCCAGTGCCAGGAAGTACACCGGATGACCGTTATCGGGTTTCTCGATGGTGCAATCATCGTATTCAATATTCCTGACGCGGCTGCCATCTTCCAATTGGATGTAGAGTGCAAAGTTGCCGACATGGATGGTGGTGCAATGATGATACTGGATATTCTCAAACATCTGTCCCGGGCCGCTGCTGCCGATACGGAAGGAGCTGGCTCCATCGGAGGTGCCGACGCAATTGGTGTAGATGACATGGCTGTCTCCAATGGGGCTCAGCGGGCCTCCTGGATTCTGCGAGCCGTAGAGACAGGTGTTATCATCGCAGTTTCTAATGAAGGCATTGGCGATCACGAAATTTGTTGTGCCATCAATATCGAGACCATCGTCATTGATATGGGCATTGAGAATGTGGATGTTCTGCGCGAGACCATTATTCACCTGATAGATTTGAAATCCGTAGCCAGGGGAATTGAGGATAGTGAAATCGCGCAGCGTGAGTCCTTCAATGTCTTGCGTGATGCTTCTTTTCTGGCACGCCGTCGTGAACATCTGACCGCCATGGTTCTCAAGAATACTCCCGCCCCAGAGGATACCGTGACCGGCAAAGGTGATGTGAGAACCGCCAAAAGCGAAGACCGAAGAAACTACTGCCCCTCCTGGTACATAGACTGTCACACCTTCGGGAATGATAGCGCGATTGGTCATTTTATTGATGGTGAAGGGTGTGCCAGGGGCATCATTCCCCATGCTTTCGTGGAGACCTGGAGCGAAGTAGATGCAGTTCTTAGCAGCGGGTAGGTGGGCGAAGTCGGCTTTGAGATCATGGATGCCGGGCTGATAGACAAGGACATTGGGAGCATTGGTATCGGGAGCATCCGTGACGGGAGGATTGGCAAAGAGTTCCATCGTGTAAGGGCCGCGATACTGACCATTGACCTCGATATGAAGATTCCTCGGGTGATCGAGGGTGAAGCTAATGACATTGCCTTGGATGGTCGGCTTGATACCTGCATTCACAGGGCTGATGGTCACATTCGTGGGAGTACCGCCATGAAGCGCGAGAGAGACGGGAATCGGCTTTGTAGCATTCATATCAAACGAGGCCACAGCGACATGATTGGGGTGATAGCCACGCCAGTTTCCGATTTCGAAATAACGGAACTGTCGTTCTCTGGTTGTCGTGAAAACCTGCGTTTTATCGATGTATCCGCTCGCTCCTAGACCAGAGGTGAAATCAAAGCGGAAGTTTTTCCAACCTGCCGTCCGTTTGATTCCAGTGCTGATGAAGTTCGTGCCGCCATTGGTGCTATAAACATAGTTGAGCTGATCGGGTAAAACACCGATGAGCGTATTGTCGACCTGGGCCATACATTGGCCTGTATTGAGATTTGTGGCATCGCCATACCAGAGAGAGACACCTGCATTGGTCATCGCACCCATATCATGAATGGCGTATTCGACTGGCCAGATCATGACGATGCAACTCTTTCCAGAATGTGCATGGCCGGGACGGGAATCGCCTGCAAATTCATAAGCTGTCCAGTTACGGGAATTGGTCTCAAAACCATCAGCCATGAGGGTTTCTCCTTTGGCATTAGTTATCAGCACATCGTCGTAAAAGGATCGGGAAAGATTTTGTTCTCCGACATAGTAGTCGTAGCAGGGAATGGTGATGCCCTCAGCAGAGAGAGTGAAGGCGTTGTTGCTCGGAACTCCAGTGGGAATAGGATAGGCCGTGACTGCTTTGAGTGGGGAGGGCGATGGAGTTGGAGGGGCGAGAGAGGCTGTTGGTTGAGCCGCAGCGTCATGTTTGATAAGCTCTACAAGGCGTTGTAATCGCTCCTTGAATTGCTCAGGAGATTCGTTCTTCCAAAAAAGGAAAGAGACGAAGGCCACCGCTACGAGCAGGAGAATGAGCAACAGTTGTTTCATGAGGGGGAAATTTTATAAATGACTTTGCTCTCATTCGTCGATGAATGTTTTGACAGGATTTGCCAAGATGCAGATTGAAATAACAAGATGACGGGTTTTTAATCGCCCCTCTTTCTTTCCTCCCATTTTATGAAACTCCCCCATCTGTTTTCTACGCTCAGCTTTTCCTTCCTTGCTCTTCTTTCGCTTCGTGCGGAGGTGACTCCCGCATCAACGAATGAAAGCACTAATGCAAGTAGTAGCACTCTGCGTGAGGCGTCACCTACTGTGGTGAATCCTCCGACGCGTTCGTCGTTGCAACAAGTGCTTTCTCTGGATGGAAGCTGGAATTTCACCACCGATCCCAAAAAAGAGGGAATGACTCAAGAATGGTTCCGCCCAGGTGCAGTCTGGCAGGCGGAGCGATCCCTTGTTGTTCCAGGATGCTGGGAGGCTCAGGGTGTAGGAACCGAGGGAGAACACAATTTGCTCTCACCCCTCAACCGCCAGCATCTCTATGTCGAGGCCGGAATGAAGACGGAATACGAAGGTGTGGCCTGGTATCGGAAGGAGATCGAGATTCCTGCGGATTGGTCGGGAAAAGAAATCTGGCTCAAAGTGGGTGGGGTGAATTGCCTCGGCGAGGCCTTTATCAATGGAACTGCTGCGGCTGATCTCGGAGGTGCTGGAAAATATTGTGGCACTTATAAATACAGAATCACCGATCTGGTGAAGCCTGGGACGAAGAATCTCGTAGTCTTCATGGTGCGCAATGATGTGGCCAGCAGCAAAGGGGCTCGGAATATCGCTGCCCGTTATGGTGGTATTGACGGCAGCGTAGAGTTGGAAGCGACTCCTGCGATTTTCGTGGATTATGCGGATGTGTTGAGTGATGCGGCCAAACAGACAGCCACGGTCAATCTGACACTACGCCATGTCGTAGCCACTCCGCAGGAATCGACCTCCTGTCAGGCTCATATTGTCGTTCGAGATCAACAGGGGAAGGTCGTTGGACAGACCGGCGAGGTTCCTGTCTCGTGGCAAGGCGAGGTGGGTGAGCAGCACATCACGATTCCTCTCTCCCCCTGCGCGCTCTGGTCTCCTGAGCATCCTGCACTTCATGATGCCGAGATCACAATTTCATCGAATGGACATCCTCTTTATGGCTGGGTCGAACGCTTTGGTGTGGCGAACTGGACGGTGCAAGGGACTGATATTTTGCTCAATGGTAAGAAGTTCTTTGTACGAGGAATTGGCTTTGATGCGGATTGGCCGATCACCATTAACTATCCCTTGGATCGCAAGACCCTCCATGAGTTCTTTGCTCGTCTAAAATCATATGGGTTCAACCATATTCGTCACTGGGCTCATACACCCCCTCCCGAGTATTGCGAGGCTGCTGCTGAGGAGGGAATCTGCTTCACCGTGGAGCTGCCGTATTATCACGATAATCCTGATGCACGGCAGGGACATCATTGGGATTCTCTTCCTAAAGAGTATGATATTCCCCAGCATGATCTGGAGGAGGTGACGACGCAGTATCGCCGCTTCCCAAGCATCTTCACCTTCAGTGGAGGTAATGAGGGTAGCCTTCATGGGGACAGGAAGAAGTTTTTGGAGACTGTGCATACGATTGCTCCAGGCAAACTCTGGACGCTCAATACTGGTCATGTGAACAACCGCCCCGGAGTCTCTGACTACAATATTGATTATTTCTCCCGTCAGGGTGGCAAGGGAGAGGTGCAGCCTGGAAATCTCCCCAATTTCCCTCACATCCTGCATGAATATAGCAATCCCTCCTACATGCTCGATCCCCGTGCAGCAGATCGCTACACAACGGGGTATCTCTCACCGATTCCGCTGGAGAAATATAAGCAACATGTGGCTGATGCTGGGCTTGAATGGACGGTGGCAGAATCGCTTTTTGATGCCTCTCAGGAGATGACTGCCTATTATCAGAAGCTGGCTGGTGAAAATGCACGAACCTTCAGCGAGCCTCCCCTCTGCGGCTATCACATGTGGGGTTCCATCAATGGGGATAGTCACTTCTTTGCACAACAAGATGCGGGAATGCTCGATGCCTTCTTTGGTCAAAAGAAAGGAGGAAGCCCAGAGTTCTATCATCAGTTCAATCAGCCCGTAGTGCTTCTTTCCAAGATCACGCCAAGCGGTGTGCCTTTCCAGATGTCGCTTACCAATCCTCACGGTGGAAGGAAGCCCAAGGTTGAGACCATCCCAGAGCAGGTCATCTTTACCACCGGACAGACGATCGACATTGATCTCTGGCTCTCCAATTTCAGTGAAAACGATCTTTCTGGAAAACTGGAGTGGTCGATCTGCGATGGTGACAAAGTCCTAAAGCAACAGATCGTGAACTGTTCCGTTCCACAGGGAGGAGTGCTCTCCGTTAATAAAATGTCGTGGACGATTCCAGCACTTACGGAGGCAACTCGTTTGACGGTCACGGCTAAGCTTCAGGGCACGGACACAGCCAATTCCTGGGACATCTGGGCTTTCCCGCCGCCGGAACATTATACGCAGAAACTGAGCGGTGTTGCGGCAACTCCCAAAGTCTTTGCGGCGATTCAGGCCCGCTATCCTGGACTAATACAAGTCGATGCCAGTAAGCCTCTCTCCGATGACATTAAGTTGCTAATTACTGAGGATCTGAATGCCGTGCAGCCAGCCTGCGATCAGGGAAAGAAAGTGCTCCTGCTCAATCTGCATGGGCTGACCACATTTTCTCCTGGAGTTCACGGCGGTGAGTGGGGACCGAATCTTCAGGAGGGAACATTCATTGCCCATACGAATCCGATTTTCGCACACTTCCCCTGCAAGGATTTGCTGGAGCCGGTTTTCTCCCATCTCATGGGAGATGCTGCTCTGATGACGGCTCCTTACAAAACTGTGACACCAATCATGGTGGGAGCTGGCAATGTGCCAGGGTATAAGGGGAAGACGCTGCCCGATTATCTACTGGAAATCTTTGAGGCTCCTGTCTCGAAGGGATACCTTCTTGCCACTGGGTTGAATCTTCTCAATAACACGCCCGAGGCGGCCTGTCTGTTGGATGGGATGATTCGGTATGCCAATTCGGATGCCTTCCATCCCGATCCCTCCAAGGGACTCTTTGAAATCAAGGAAGCGCGAAGCGTCTCTCAGAATGGTTTTGCCAAAATCTTGCAATCTCCGGCGGAGGATCAACGCGAGCTCTTTACCGGCATGAAAAAACTCAGCGTGGCGCAGAGCGAGCATCCCGAGAAATCCCTGCTCTGGGAAAGTAAGCCTGTGCAGCTAGCTCCGAATGCGACTGCCTACGACATCATCTGCTTTGTTGGAATGGGATCGCTCGATGCTAACCCTGCTTCGTTTATCCTCACACTCGCAGGCAAGCCAATCGCCAAAATTCCTGTTTCCCTGGAAGGCTCCTCGTGGCACGAGAGCAATGGAGTGAGCCTGAAATATCAGGTCAAGGAAACGGCTACCCAGATTGTGCATTCCACCATCTTTGCCGATATGGAAAAGGCGATGGGAACGGGCAAGAAGAGTACCGAATGGGAAAGCTCCGGCATTCTTCGAATCACAGTTCCAAAAGAACTGGTAACGCCCGGACAGCCTCTATCTCTAGGACTCACTCCGAATCCTTCTGCTGGTAAAGCCTGGATGGGATTGATTGTGCAGTAATACCAACCCCTCACATTGATTGGGAATAAAGGAGGTGTATTGTCCCTCTTATACAAACACCCATTCATGAAACTCTTTCGCCTTGCACTTGCTCTCTTACTTCTAGCTCCGTTTGGTTCTTCTCTTGCAACTCCTGAAAATGGGGTAAAGGCAACGCTCGTGAGCGATGCCGCTGTGCCCTTGGTGCCAGGCAAGTCGTTCACAGCAACCGTAGTCTTAAATCTTGCGCCTGGCTGGCACTCCTATTGGCAATACCCTGGAGACTCGGGCATTCCCACAAAAGTAGAATGGCATCTTCCCCCAGGATGGACAGCGGGTCCGCTAGAGTTTTCGATTCCAAATCAATTCTCCGAACCTGGGGATATGGTGATTTATGGTTATGAGAAGCAGCAACTCCTTCGCGCCACGATCACACCGCCAAAAGACCTACCGCCAAACCAAAAATTCGATCTTAAAGCCTCGCTCTCCTGGCTTGCATGCAAGGAACTCTGCGTGCCGGGGAAGGCAGAGGTGTCGTGTCAGGTTTTGGGTCCAACGACTGGATCAATTGATTCGTCGAATGAAACTGTACCCCAAGGGGAATGGCCAGAGAGTGGTCTGCCTCCATTTCCTTTCTCCATTTCCAAGAAAGGTGCTGGGGATCAGACCTCCTTCATAGTCTCCTTCACTGGAGAAGCTGGAGCTTCGTATGAACTCTATCCTGATCCTGTTTTTCCTCTAGCTGATGATACTATCATCGGTCATGTAACGCAGACCAATGCAGGGGCTGTTACTTCTTTTACTATTCCGTGGCAAGGGAAGGCCTCCTTTCATGCGTTGCTCGTGGAAAAGCAACATGGAGTTCGTAAAGCTTGGTCGATCACGCAAGGAATCTCCACCGTGGCGACTCCGGCGGCGACTCCGTCCAAGCTTGCCTCCATCCCACACGCCGCAAGTTGGGGTGTATTGATCGCCGCTCTCTTCTCAGGCTTCCTAGGAGGGATGATTCTCAATCTAATGCCATGTGTCCTGCCAGTGATTTCGCTCAAAATTTTTGGCTTCATTGCCCAGGCAGGAGCCTCTCCTACAAAAATCTTGCGACATGGACTCGCTTTTGCAGCGGGGATTTTTCTCTGGTTCCTCGGGCTTGGAGTGTTGGTAATCGCACTGAAGGCTGGTGGGATGCAGGTCACTTGGGGGGCATTCCAGTTTCAGAATCCCCTTTTTGTCATTGGACTGAGTGTGCTGGTTTTTCTCTTCGCCTTGAATCTTTTTGGTCTCTTCGAAGTCACTCTTCATGGGCGTGCAACTAGCTCGCTTGATAACAAATGCACTGGTGGCGGCTACAGTGGTTCCTTTTTTCAAGGACTCTTTGCAACACTTCTGGCCACGCCCTGCACAGCTCCTTTCCTCGGAAGCGCTCTTGGCTTTGCCTTCAGCCAGAGCCCTGTAGTGATTCTGGCTATGTTCGCCTCAGTGGCCTTTGGAATGTCGCTGCCTTATCTCCTCCTCTCGGCGCGCCCGGGCTGGCGGCGTTTCATTCCTAAGCCTGGGGTTTGGATGGAGCGTCTGAAGCAGTTCATGGGATTCCCGTTGCTTGCGACGAACCTCTGGCTTCTCTGGGTTTTGCAATATCAGCGCGGTTCCGAGGCTGTATTTTACCTCCTCATCCTCTTCGTGATTCTTGGATTTTGTGCTTGGATTTATGGTGCTATTGCCCACGGAGGAACAACGAAACTCCGTTCTCTTGGGCTCATCCTGATCCTACTACTCGCAGGAACTTCCGTGGCTTTTGCTGCAATGAAGATTCTCCATACACCTCCTCCCGAAGCTGCACTACCGAAGGGAGAGGGGATTGCTTGGGTCTCCTATTCGCCCACTGCATTAGATGCCCTACGAGCTGAAGGGAAACCTGTCCTTCTCGATTTCACCGCCTCATGGTGCCTGACATGCCAGTTCAATGAACGCACGGCGATCAATGTTCCAGCTGTGCGTAAACTACTTGCTGATCGCGGTATCGTGGCGATGAAGGGAGACTGGACAAATGCTGATCCGGCGATCACGGCAGCACTGAAATCGTTTGGACGCGTCGGTGTACCACTGGCGGTTTACTATCCTCCCGGCAAGACGAGTCACCCTGTGGTGTTGCCGGAACTCCTGACCGAAAACATCGTCTTGCAGGCATTGGGTAATTAGAGATTTCTTTGATTCTGGATTATACAGTTTCCAATTTCTGAATTCCTGAGTTCCATACTCCATAGCCTCCTTTTCCTTTATGAATTTTAAGACACTTCGCCTTGATGATCTCGATCAGAATACCCCAATTTCCAAAGAGGATTACGCCAGTGATCTCAAGAAATATCAGCTTGGTCTGCTCAGTCTCCAACTTCGACTCAAGGAGAGCAAGCGTTCTGTTGTTGTGATTATCGAAGGTCCTGATGCAGCGGGCAAAGGAGGAGCTATCAAACGAACTTTGGAACGCCTTGATCCACGCCTCATTCGCGTGCATTCCACCCAGAAGCCGACAGCAGAAGAGTATCAGCATCACTATCTCTGGAGATTTTGGAACAAGCTCCCTCCTTATGGTGAGATGGCCGTTTTCGATCGCTCCTGGTATGGCCGTGTGCTGGTGGAGCGCGTTGAGGGATTCGCCACCGAGGCAGAATGGAAGCGGGCCTATGGTGAGATTAATGAGCTAGAGCGCACTCTGAGTGATGACGGGGCGATCATTATCAAACTTTTCCTCCAGGTTTCCAAGGCAGAGCAACTCAAGCGATTCAAGCAACGCGAGGCCGATCCCTACAAGCATTGGAAAATCAATGACGAGGATTGGCGTAACCGTGGTAAGTGGAAGGAACATATCGAGGCTGCCGAAGCAATGTTTGAGAAGACCTCGACGAAAATCGCGCCTTGGAAGGTCATCCCAGGTGATTTCAAATGGTATGCCCGTGTTCAGTTTGCGAAAACTGTCTATGAGCGTATTGCTGCGGAATTTCCGTCAGATCAAAAATCAAAAACAAAGTGAATCTTTTGAAAGCGTTTTGAATCTCAAGGGAAGAATTGCTGTCAGGAATCGGTTTTATTTTTGACTCTTTCAGTGTGTTTTGCAGCAGCAATGCGTCTCATGAGATTTTCTCGAGAGTGACGGAGGTGACTGAGCATCAGCTTAGCGGCATTAGCAGGGTTGCGATCTTGAATAGCCGAAAAAATCTGGCAATGTTCCTCTGTAACCCTTTCCAATCGCGAAGGATCAATCAGGTGTGTGCTGCGTGCGAAATTGCGTCCTGAGGCTGATAAAAGTCCATGCACGACTTCGTAAAACAAAGTATGTTGTGATGTCTTGATGATGGCTAGATGAAATCCAATGTCAGCATCGGCATAACGCTTGGGATGAGCTAGGGAGTTTTGCATGATCCTAAGTTGTTTTTCGATTGCGACTAAAGATGCGTTTCCTGAAGCAACTCGTCGTGCGGCTTCTGTTTCCACGAGCATTCGAAGATCTAGGAGTTCCACAAAATGCAGACCCTCTTGCCGGAGCGATGCATACCAGGAGATGGAGTTTCCTATTGTGCTTGCGGGGGTCAATGAAACATAACTTCCGCTGCCTCTCTGGCTCTGAATTAAGCCCCGAGTTTTTAGATTTTGCAGTGCTTCACGAACAACGCTTCTGCTTACCCCAAAGGATTTGACGAGATCCATTTCCGAGGGAAGACGATCCCCTGTTCGAAGATCCCCCGTTCGAATTTTTTCTTCCAGAGATGTGAGCAATGCTGAGGAAAGTTGAGGAGTCGATGCCATGAATTTATTCTGTAATACCAAGAGATTGTTCAGAAAATCTATCCCTGACGAGCAGAGAGGAGCTGAGGGGAGTATGAACGACATCCCATACCGAACCCTTTTTCACCCTTAATTTCAGGGCTTTTCACAGGTCACAGGCAGAATGGCTTGATCTAATTTTTATGATTTTCGTTAAAATATTTTAAAAGCTGTCTGACAACTTTGCTTGAAATTTTCGTGTGTTAAGCGGAGTGTATTACTTCCCCCCTATGAATACACCTGTCAGCCATCTCGACTGGGCGATTATTTCCCTCTATCTTGCAGCCGTTGTTGGACTCGGCATTGCCGCCGGATTTATGCATCGCCGAGGAGAGAGGGGAGGCGAGGGAGGTCATTACTTTCTGGCCGGTAATACACTTGGTTGGCCAATCATCGGACTGGCGATGTTCGCTGCAAATATCTCAACCGTTCACCTCGTGAGTCTGGCAGAGGCCGCCTATAAGTATGGGATCGTTTTCGGGAACTTCGAGTGGATGGCGGGCACGACACTCATCATGCTGTCGCTTTTCTTTGCGCCGCTTTACCTCAGATCGAAGGTGGCAACTCTCCCTGATTTTCTGGAACGCCGCTTCAATCGAAGTTGCCGCGATGTGCTCTCTGTGGTTTCCCTGTTTTCAGCAATTGTGATTCACATGGGGGTGGCTCTTTATACGGCGGCATGGGTTTTACGCGGAGTGCTTGGACTGCAACCAGGAGCCATGCTTTTTGGGATGGATGCCCTCATGTTCTTCATTGTGATACTTGGTGTTCTGACTGGGATTTACACGATGGTCGGCGGATTGTTGGCTGTTGTTTGGACGGAGAGTGTGCAGACGATCCTTTTAATTATTGGAGCCATTGTTATCACGGCTGTCGGCTACATGAAGGTCGGAGGATGGGCAGGCGTAGCAGCAACTATCGCCTCTCACCCCCATCCCTTGGCTGGAGTTGCTGGGAGTAAGATTACCTGGGGAACTGCAAATTTCCTACATATGCAGCGACCCGCCGGTGATCCCTCAGGCCTAGCCTGGTATTCCATGCTGCTTGGCTATCCCGTGATAGGTATCTGGTATTGGTGCTGTGATCAGACCATGGTGCAACGAGTGCTTGCTGCCAAGGATGAGACGCAGGCACGGCTTGGCCCTCTTTTTTGTGCATTTCTAAAAATCCTCCCAGTCTTTCTTTTTGTCCTGCCTGGTGTGATCTGTATCGCTCTTGTCCAGCAGCATGCCTTCGGTACGGACGCCCCCAAGACAGCCGCAGATACTTACACTTTTCTCGTTACCCATCTTCTGCCTGTGGGCCTGAAAGGACTTGTCATTGCGGCACTTTTGGCCGCTGCCATGCAGACCTGCTCCGCCGCGCTGAACTCCACGGCCACCCTCGTTGCCTACGACCTCTTCAAACGCTACCGCCCGAGCATCAGCGATCATCGTCTCGTTCAGATTGGAAAGATTACAACAGTAGTCGGGACGATTCTTGCCATCGTCTGCTCGCCGATGTTCGGTCATTACACCACGCTCTTTGAGGGAATCAATAAGCTCATCACCTATGTGGCACCGCCCATCACAACGGTCTTTGTATTCGGTGTTTTCTGGAAAGGGGCATCGGGTCGTTCGGCCCTCATTACGCTCCTTGTGGGGATGGCTCTTGGCATGATCACCTTCTATCTCGATTGGAATAATATCTATCGCGGGGACTTTATGCTTATCGCATTTCTCCTCTTTGTGGCATGCAGTGCTGTGATGATTGTGACAAGCCTTCTGCTCCCTGAGCCTCTGAAGGAAGAGGCAGAGATTCTCGTCTGGGAAGACTGGCGCGAACCTCTTCGTGGCGAAGCAGGAGGCAAAGGACTGGGTAACTACCGGATTCTCACCGTGGTGGTGGTCGTTGTCTTTGTCTCTCTCTACATGATCTTCCGTTAGCAATCACCCCCACACAAAACAAAACACTCTCATGAAAACATCAATCTCACTCCTCTTCCTTGCAGTTCTTCTGACAGGCTGTGCAACCCAGACTCCTCCCAAGCGTTACGCCTGGATCACGGGACTCAAGCCTGAAAAAATCGCTCGTTACGAATACCTCCACGCTCATCCTTGGCCTGGCGTGAACAAAATGATCAAAGAGTGCCATATTCAGAACTACTCGATCTTTGAGAAGAAGATTCAGGGGAAAACCTATCTTTTTTCTTATCTTGAATACACAGGACGAGACTTTGATGCCGATATGAAAAAGATGGCGGCTGATTCAGAAACCCGTCGTTGGTGGAAGGAGACAGATCCTTGCCAGGCACCCCTTCCTGACGCTGCGGCAAAAGGAAAAATCTGGAGCGACCTAGATTCTGTTTTCTACCTCAAATAATGAAAGTTCTCTCTCTTCAAGAACCTGGTTCTCTCCTTTGGCGCGAAGTTGCAGAACCCATTCCGGCAGCAGGCGAAGCTCTTGTACGAGTCCGTCGTTGCGGGGTCTGCGGCACTGATATTCATGCCCTTGCTGGGAAGCAGCCCTTCTTCAGCTACCCCCGCATTCTCGGTCATGAACTCTGCGTCGAGGTGATTTCGACACCGAAGGGGAGTCCTCTTAAACCCGGCGATCTCTGTGCTGTGGAGGCCTATTACTTCTGCGGAGAATGTCCCGCCTGCCGTGCTGGGAAAACCAACTGCTGCAAAAACCTCAAGGTTCTCGGTGTCCATAGTGACGGAGGACATGCGCCGCTGATGGCAATTCCCGCAGACAAGCTCCATCCTGCTCCAGGACTCACCCCAGAGGAGATTGCACTCGTCGAGCCTCTTGTCATCGGTGCTCATGGTGTGGAGCGCGCCAATATCAAGGAGGGGGAGGCTACGGTAGTGATCGGCATGGGGCCAATCGGTTTGGCAGCCGCCATCTTTGCCAAAGCAGCCGGAGCTAATCTCGTCTGTGTTGATGTGCAGCCCGAGCGTCTCGCTTTTGCTTGCGAGACTATGAAACTCGGCACCCCTTTTCTTGCAGGGGACGACCTGGGTGAAAAACTCCAGGCTCACTTTGGGCAGCTTCCCTCGGTGGTGATTGATGCCACAGGGAATCCTCACTCGATGAAGGGAGTCTTCCATCTTGCTGAGCATGGAGCACGGATCGTCTTTATCGGACTCTTCATCGGAGAGATGACATTCGATGATCCGAATTTCCATCGCCGCGAACTGACCCTTATGGCCAGCCGTGCAGGACTCACTGAAACCTTCCGAGAAGTCATCCAGTTAATCCAGACAAAGCAGGTCGATGTCTTACCTCTGATTACGCATCGTTTTGGATTTTTCGAGACGGCAGAGAGGCTTCCTTCTCTTCATCACGAGGCAGGTCTCGTGAAGGCGATGATCAACTTTGACTAATTTTAGGCTGACACTTTTTATCTATGAAAATAACAAAACTTGAACCGATCATCCTCCATGCTCCCGTCACGAGGGGCGGGATTGCCGACAGCACACACAAGCTGACTCACTGGGGAGCACCTGGTGTCGCCATCCATACTGACTCAGGTCATGTCGGCTATGGCTTTTCGGGAACGCACGCCCATCTCCCGACGGATCGTCTCATTGTCGATTGCATTATCAATAGCTACGGCCCGCTGCTCATCGGGGAAGATCCCCGCGAAGTCCTCGCGCTCTGGGAAAAGCTGCACAAGCAGTCTGAGATTTATTGGGTGGGCCGCGCAGGGATCACGCATCTTGCTCTCGGAGCCATCGACATCGCGCTTTGGGATCTCAAGGCGAAGGAGGCAGAGCTTCCTCTCTGGAAGCTCCTTGGCGGCTCGGCTAAGAAGAAAGTCGAGGCCTACAATACCGATGGAGGTTGGCTCAACTGGTCGCTGGAGACTATGGTCTCTGATTGCAAACGGCTCGTGGAAGAAGAGGGGTATCGCGCTGTCAAGCTCAAGGTTGGAGGGCCAAACCCTCATGAGGATCTGCGTCGTGTGGAGGCGGTTCGTAAAGCCCTCGGGCCTGACATTCGGATCATGACCGATGCGAATGGTCGCTGGTCATTGCCTCAGGCAATTCAGACTGCGGGAAGGCTTGTTGATTTCGACATTGCCTGGATCGAAGAGCCGATCTACTTCGACGATGTCGAGGGACATCGCCGTCTGGCGGAGACGATTGCAACACCGATTGCCTTGGGCGAGCAGCTCTATATGGCCTCGCAGTTCCGTGACTTTATCCATGCCGGAGCAGTGCATTATGTGCAGCCCGATGTCGTGCGACTCGCGGGCATTACGGAGTTCTGGCAAGTGGCCGATATGGCCCGCTGCTACAGCCTCCCCGTCGTTCCCCATGTTGGCGATATGTGTCAGGTGCATCAGCATGTCTGTATCGCCCATCCTGCGTGTGATCTTCTGGAGTACATTCCATGGCTCCGCGATTGGATGGAGCATCCGGTACAGATTCAGGCTGGCTTCTATATCGCACCTGAGGTTCCTGGTGCAGGAATGACACCAAGCAGCAAAGCACTCGCTGAGATTAATAAAGTCTAGACCACTTATCTTTAATACACCTCACCAATACCCCCTCCACATCATGAATCTAACTCCCAAACTTAGTGCCTTAGTTCTTTTGGCAACAACCCTCACTGCTTCCGCGCAGACCTCGCTGGACAAATCACTCCAATCCATTGATCAGACGATTGCCCAAGGGCCGTTCAAGCCGGAATGGAGTTCCCTGAAATCGCATCAAGATCCAGAGTGGTTCCGCGACGCAAAGTTCGGAATTTATACCCATTGGGGGCCGGTCACAGTGGGAACTGAGGATGGGGGAGCCCAATGGTATGGGAATTCCATGTATATTCTCGGAACTGCTTCCTTTGCGTCTCATCAGAAAAAATTTGGAGATCAGAAGAATGTGGGGTTCAAGGATATTATTCCCAAATTGACGGCTGAGAAATTCAATGCTGATGCGTGGGCAGATCTCTTTGCTAAGGCCGGTGCCAAATTTGCAGGGCCTGTCGCCGTGCATCATGATAATTTTTCGATGTGGGATTCGCAGTTAACCCGTTGGAACAGCGTGAAGATGGGGCCTCATCGCGATATTACGGGTGAGCTGGAAAAGGCCATCCGTGCGCACGGCATGAAGTTCATCACGACATTCCATCATGGGTTTGCTTGGAGATATTTTGAGCCCTCCTTCCAGTATGATGGAGCCGATCCCAAGAATGCGGATCTCTATACGGAGTTTCATCTCAAGGGAGCACCTCCTAGCAAGCAGTTTCAGGATCTCTGGCTGGCAAAGGTCTATGAGGTGCTGAACAAATATCAGCCAGATCTCATTTGGTTTGATTTTGAATTTTTCAAAGTCATTCAACCGGAATATCAGCAGAAGCTCTTTGCCATGGCTTATGACTGGGCCGCAGAGAATAAGCGGACGATAGGGGTTTGCCAAAAAGATGGCAAAATTCATGAGTCAACCAGCATTCTTGATTTCGAGAGGGGCCGTGCTGATCGTATCACTCCTTATCCTTGGTTGACCGACACAGTGGTAGGAGATTGGTTCTGTGTAAAAAACGCACACCGTAAGTCGGTGGATCAACTAGTCAGTGTCCTCGTTGATATTGTTTCTAAAAATGGCTGCCTACTGCTGGATGTTGGCCCGGCTGTGGATGGAACAATTATGGATCAGGATCGTCAGGCTCTTCTAGGCATGGGGGCATGGCTGAAGGTGAACGGAGAGGCAATTTACTCCACGCGTCCTTGGAAGATCTATGGTGAAGGCCCAACACAACAGGCAAAAACAGGGGGATTCAGTGAGCATGCTGATAAGCCTTTCACTTCGGAAGATATCCGATTTACCCAATCCAAGGATGGAAAGATTCTTTATGCCACGGCACTCGGTATTCCAAAAGATGGCAAGATCGTTATCAAATCACTGGCACTTCCCGCAGGGAAAATCTCTGATATTTCACTCATCGGGTATTCTGGAAAACTAGAGTGGAAACAGACGGCGGATGCTCTTCTTATGACGCTTCCATCTGACAGCACCGCTGAGCATGCAATCTCCTTCAAGATTCTCGCGGGCGAACTCACTCCTGTTGAGGTCAAGCAGTCGATCGTGACAGCAACGAAAGATGCCAACATACTCACCGTGACCCTGTCGCTGGCCAACGCGGAAATTCATGGTAAAACACCGCTTGATTCCGGCAAGGAGACACATTCGGTTCCTTGGGCAGATCCGAAAGATTCCCTTTCTTGGAATGTCAAAATTGATCAGGCAGGAACCTACGGCGTATTTGTGACTTATTCTTCACTCGCAGGGGGGAGTGATTTCATTGTTGAGGCAGGCACGCAGAAATTTCAGGGAAAGACCTCCTCAACAGCTTCCTGGAGCAGTTATCGCCGAGATAATCTGGGAGAGTTTTTTGCAGAGAAATCGGGCAACTATACCGTGAGTCTGAAAGCCAATGATAAAGCCTCCTGGAACGGAATGGGTGTGAAAACCATTACTCTCGAACGCATCGAATAATCATCATGGAGAATCCGTTTTTACTCACTGGAGAGACGGCCCTCATCACAGGGGGCGGTTCGGGGATTGGTCTTGGCATTGCACGCTGCATGGTTGCCTCAGGTGCCCGTGTCGTGCTCGTGGGCCGTCGTGAGTTAGAGCTAGTAAAAGCCTGTGACGAACTCGGGGAGGCTTCATCCTTTGTGGCCCATGACATCACACTTTTGAACGAGGCTTCTGCTTTGCTTGAGCGAGCGGAGCAGGCAGCAGGAACGCCAATTTCGATCCTCGTGAATAATGCAGGAACGCATCTGAAGAAATTTGCAGCTGATACAACGCCAGAGGAGTTTCAGTCTGTCTTCACAACTCATGTCATGGCGGCTCATGCACTCACACGAGCATTGATTCCAGGAATGGTGGAGCGGGGTAAGGGATCTGTGCTCTTTACTTCCTCAATGGCTGCCTTCATGGGAGTGCCTCAAGTCGTCGCTTATGCTGGGGCTAAGAGTGCCTACTTTGGTATGGTGGCGACTCTCTCGGCAGAGCTGAGTGCCAAGGGTGTCCGTGTGAATGCCATTGCTCCTGGTTGGATCTTCAGCGCAATGACCCAGAAGGCCCTCGATAGCGATCCCGCCCGCAAGGCAAAGGTGATGTCCCGCATTCCGATGGGGCGCATGGGCAACCCCGAGGATATTGGCTGGGCCGCAGTCTATCTCAGCTCGCAAGCCGCAGCCTATGTCACGGGAGTCACCCTACCTGTCGATGGCGGTGCGGTGATTGGGTTTTAGGACTCTACAGCCCATCATCTGTCACTGCGCCGTGTGATGCGTCGGTGACATGGCTGGCATATTTTGCAAGCACGCCACGACGGTAGCGCGGGGCGGGTTGCTTCCACGATTTCTTGCGCTTGGCAAGTTCCTCGGCAGTGACATCGATGGAGAGGGTGCGTTTCTTGGCGTCGATAGTGACGGTATCTCCATTCTTGACCAAGGCAAGTGGCCCTCCGACAAAAGCCTCAGGGGTGATGTGTCCGACCACGAAACCATGCGTACCACCGGAGAAGCGACCATCGGTGATGAGCGCGACATCTTTGCCAAGCCCTCGACCCATGACGGCACTAGTTGGAGAGAGCATCTCACGCATTCCAGGGCCTCCCTTGGGCCCTTCGTAGCGAATGACGATGACATCACCCTTTTTGATTTTTCCTTCGAGGATGCTGCTCAGAGCGTTTTCCTCAGATTCAAAAACGCGGGCTTTACCCTCAAAGCGGAGTCCCTCCTTGCCTGAGATTTTGGCAACAGCTCCCTCGGGAGCCAGATTCCCCTGGAGGATGACGAGATGGCTCTCGGGCTTGATCGGATTGGAGATAGGGCGAATGATTTGCTGATCCTTTGGATACGGTTTGAAGGCAGCGAGGTTCTGTTTAAGCGTCTTGCCGGTGACGGTCATGCAATCGCCATGCAGGAGTCCTGCTGCGAGTAGTTGCTTCATCATCGGAACGATACCGCCGATTTCAACCAACTGAGACATGAGGTATTTGCCGCTGGGCTTGAGATCAGCGAGGACGGGGACGCGTTTGCCGATACGAGTAAAATCTTCCAAGGTCAGCTTCACTCCAGCTGTATGCGCGATGGCGAGGAGATGGAGCACGGCATTGGTGGAACCACCGAGAGCAATCACAACGGTGATGGCATTCTCAAAAGCCTCTTTGGTCATGATGTCGAGAGGACGGATTCCTTTTTTGAGAAGGTTCAGCACGGCGGCTCCTGCATCGCGGCAATCCTGCACCTTGTGCGAGGAGATGGCGGCTTGAGCGGAGCTGTTGGGAAGACTCATTCCCATGGCCTCAATCGCGGAAGCCATTGTATTGGCCGTGTACATACCACCACAGGAACCAGGGCCAGGAATGGCACAGGCCTCGACGGCAGCGCGTTCTTTCGAGGAAATAGTCCCAGCGGCTTCTTGTCCCACGGCTTCAAAAACGGAGACAACATCGACGAGCTTTCCATTCAAACATCCGGGGAGAATGGTGCCACCATAGACAAAGACAGCCGGACGATTCAATCGGGCGATGGCCATGATACAGGCAGGCATGTTTTTGTCACAGCCACCGATGGCAACGAGCCCGTCGAAGCCTTGGCATCCTGCTACGGTTTCGATGGAATCGGCAATGACTTCGCGAGAGACGAGGGAATATTTCATTCCTTCCGTACCCATCGAGATGCCATCGGAGATCGTGATGGTATTGAAGATGATTGCTTTTCCTCCTGCTTTATCAATGCCAAGAGCTGACTCGCGAGCGAGTGCGTCGATGTGCATGTTGCAGGGCGTGACCATGCTCCAGGTGGAGGCAACGCCGACAAGGGACTTGCTAAAATCTTTATCGCTGAATCCCACGGGATAAAGCATGGCGCGGCTTGCTGCTCGGCTCGGGCCATCAAGCAGGAGTGAGGAATGGGCGCGAGCTAGAGACTTAGAAGCTGGAGACTTGGTTGTCTGTGATTTTCCAGAGGGAGATTTTTTAGCGGAACTCATCGTGGAATCGTAGCAAATGGGAATAGCAAATCCATCATGGATTCGTGCTCGGGACTGATTTGATCGGAGGCAAGGTTGTTGAGGAGGCGTTACCCTCCATCAGATGATCCATGATTTCACGGATGGCTAGGTGTTCTTTGTCTGAAAGTTCAGGCGAAAGAATCGCTTCCTGAAAAGCACGGAGCGCATCACCACGATCGCCACTCTTTGCGTAGGCTTGTCCGAGATAGGTCAGGATGACTCCGAGCGGTTGATGAGTAGTTCTGGCAAGAGAGGCAAGATGGGTCAGTGCATCGATCTCTTCCTGTGAGGAATTTGCTGCATTAGCTGTGCGAGCAAGAAGAAATAGAGTCTCCTGATCTTGTGGGTTTGTGGTTGCCAATTCTCGGGCGTTGTCGAGAGCCTCATCGGGTTCTCCCAGTTCGATCAAGTCACGGGTGAGGATTTTCTTTGCTATAAGATTTTCTCGATCTGAGTGGAGAGATTGTTGAGCAAGCGTTGCAGATTCCTTCCAACGCCCTTGGGCAGCAGCGAGTGATGCCCGAGTGCTGAGAATCTGAGAGGGAAGCTTGTGCGTTGCCATGGCCATACTCAGAAGTTGCTCCGCCTCGGGATTACGATGAATAGCCGCAAGATTCGCTGCTGTAAGAATCAGGAAACGCGTGCGATCAGTGGCATCTGGCCATTGATTTTTTAATACTGCTTCGGAGGGAATCTTCCATGCTTTTGCATCGGGTGCTGGGTTGAAGAGGTAGCCCCAAGGGGAAATATCGGCGAGCACCCACAAGGACGAAGAGAAGAGAGAGTCTATGAGTGGATGCCACGCAGGGTTTGTCCCCAAAAATATGCTGTTAAAATGATGCTCTCGATGAAGCTGCCAGAAGAGGGATTTGTTCTCTGCTGCTGCGACTGCCTCCGCGCGTGTCGGGAGTAGAGATTGATTCGTTTGGGGGAGAAAGGAATAAAATTCAGGAGAGAGAAAAAGAGATAATTTGGGTTGCAAAATGCCCTGGATTGATGCTTTCGGTGAGGCAAGGCGAGGGTCAGTTTTTTTTACCGGCCATGCTGCCAGGATGAACACAAAAAGGAGGATAGGAACTCCAGAGGCGACGAGGATATGCTTCTTTATAAAACTCACGGGAGGGCACACTCTGGCGCAATTTTGCTTTACGGAAAAGAGGCAAACAGGTTTTAGAACGGACCGAATGGAGTTGGAGTCGGAAGAGGGGTTGGTAATACCGTGGGAGTTGGGGTTGAAGCAGAAGAACTCGATGGAGTCGGACTAGAAGCTGGCGTAGTTCTAGGGTACGGTGTCGGAGTGGGAAGTGGTGTCGGAGTAGGCTTTGTAATGCCAGCAACAAGCGAGTGCGCGGCAATGCCGATCAAGAGGAGCGGTAGAATACTGAGAGGGGCGGTGGTTTTTCGCATTTTCTCCATGAGTCATAAGCAGTAAGTTTTTTTATGGATTTAGCCAATCGAAACTCAGAAATGGAAAATCCGTCTTATTCATGCTCGGGGAACCGCTTTTCCTTTATTGCCCAAGGAATGTTATTTTTAGCTGCTTTGATGGCAGTTTTTTTTGCGGGAGGGCCGCATCAGGGTGCCATGGGGATTTTTCTAACGATGGCAGGATGCGTTCTTATTTTTTTTCCAGTGAGACTGACATTGCCTCCGATATTCTGGGGATTAGCATTGTGTTTTATCCTGGCTGTTTCACTTGCAATATTGCCTGAAAAATGGGTAGGGCTTCCCGAAGAATGGAAGTTTCTTTTCAGGGATTACCTACCGGCACTTCCTGGGTTTTCTGTTCCAACGCGCGTGACACCAGATCTGGCGAGCACCGTTTTCTGGATTCTGGTTCTCTCTTCTAGCGTTCTTACCTCCCTCTATTCACTCTCCTCTCCACTCTCCTCTCGGGAGCTAAGACTGCTGGCTCTGATTGCTTGTATGGGGTGTACACTCTATGCGGTGGTGGCTTCCATTGCCTGGACAACAGGTTGGAAATATCCGTTTTTCACCAAGGAATCATGGCTGCAACCGGCCTTTGGGTTTTTCCCCAATCGGAATCACACTGCGGGATTTCTTCTCACAGGAGTCATTCTTGCCCTTGGAATCATTAAGAACAGTATCAGCGGAGGGAGGATTTTCCACGCTCTGATTGGTTCCTCTTGCTTTATCTTGCTTGCTGGGTCGTTGTTGTTTTTTTCCATCTCACGAGGGGGGCTCGTCTTTCTGATTGCGGGAGTTGTCATTTGGGTGCTCGGTTTGGGAAGGGAGCGATCTCTTCCTCTTCTGATTTTTGGAGGAATAATTTTTTCGCTGATGCTATTTATTTTCCTTCGTTCTGAAGGAGGTGTTATGGGGCGGCTGCATGAGGAAGCGCGACAGGCTGAAGTGATGAGGAAGACTATTCTCGCAACGGCGACTAACGGAATCGTTAGAGCTTCTTTCAATCCGAGAAGAGCCATTCAACAAGATACACTAGAGATAATCTTTGACCATCCGCTGAGCGGAACGGGACTCGGTTCATACGCTCTTATCTATCCGTTTTATGCTGATAAAAGCCTGAGTAATCAGGCGACTGCCATCCACGCTGAGAGTGACTGGCTGACTTTCTGTGCGGAGGGGGGGATTCCTGCGCTGGCTCTGGCACTTTTCATGCTGGGGGGGCTGTGTCGAGGAATTCCAGGGCTCGTCAAAGATTCTGGACGGAGCTGGCCTGTGCGTTGGGCTTTTCTTTCGGCATTTTTTGCAGAACTTTTGCATGGATTTGTCGATGTTCCTTTGCATCGACCTGAGCTTGGATGGTGGATTATGCTTCTGGGAGGAGTCGGATTTTCCGGTGGATTTGCTCGGTCAAGTGAGCGTGGAGGGGAATCTCAAAAACTAGTATGGCACCCATTTTTCTTTCGGATTCAACGGTCGGTTTTCATAGCTGGGGGGCTTGGCATGGTGCTTCTCGGCATCATTCTAATGAGGGCTCAGTGGGGGGGGGATCTCCACTACCTCCC
>Ga0209067_10000030_pt1 | contig 100545 bp, 101 predicted proteins | sample ColStrG_CSR_2013_FD_187199 | JGI IMG/M metagenome (GOLD analysis project Ga0209067, IMG submission 187199) | Freshwater sediment microbial communities in response to fracking from Pennsylvania, USA - Cold Stream Run_MetaG_CSR_2013 (SPAdes)... | ecosystem: Environmental > Aquatic > Freshwater...
TAGCTCAGCTGGTTAGAGCACAGCACTCATAATGCTGGGGTCACAGGTTCGATTCCCGTCGTAGCCACCATCTTTTTTGCGGGAGTGGCGAAATTGGTAGACGCACCAGATTTAGGTTCTGGCGCCGCAAGGTGTGCGAGTTCAAGTCTCGCCTCCCGCACCATTTCATTATTCGGCAGCGTGGATGGGATATCGCCAAGCGGTAAGGCACCGGTTTTTGATACCGGCATTCCCTGGTTCGAATCCAGGTATCCCAGCCAATTTCGATGATTCTTGAGACTGAGAACGGACGAATGGGATATCGCCAAGCGGTAAGGCACCGGTTTTTGATACCGGCATTCCCTGGTTCGAATCCAGGTATCCCAGCCATCATTGAAATGCAGTACAATTTGGCTACGTAGCTCAGCTGGTTAGAGCACAGCACTCATAATGCTGGGGTCACAGGTTCGATTCCCGTCGTAGCCACCATATAATTGGGGTGTCGCCAAGCGGTAAGGCACTGGTTTCTGATACCAGCATTCCGGGGTTCGAATCCCTGCACCCCAGCCATACAAAAGACAATTTGAAAAACACCATTATTGGGGTGTCGCCAAGCGGTAAGGCACTGGTTTCTGATACCAGCATTCCGGGGTTCGAATCCCTGCACCCCAGCCAAATTGCACAACAAAGCCCGCTTTTGCGGGCTTTGTTGTTTTTGCAGATTTCGCTTACTGATTGCTGGCCCGCCCTGCGGCGAGCCGAGACGCGCTATCTGCTATAGCCCCAGCGCGTAACGCAATACCTGCCGCTTCAGTACCCCGGAATGTTCGGCGGCTATCAATCCAAGATTACGCGCAAACCGAAGCGGTGCCAGCTGATTACTGAAGGCAAAATAAAACAGATCCATACCGCCCTGCATCAGCATATTGTCTCTACGACGTTGCCGGTGATAGCGCTGCAGTACCCGCTCAGATCCCCAATCCTCCGCCGCACCGCGCGCGCTGACCAGAACATCAATCAACGCATCAATATCACGATAGCCCAGATTCACGCCCTGCCCGGCCAGCGGATTAATGGTATGCGCGGCATCACCGACTAGCGCCAGTCCTGGCAGAACATAGCGCGAAGCATGACGCCGCACCAGCGGGAAGCCGCCCGCCGCGTGGGCTTTGAAACGCCCCAGCCGCATCGGGAAGTGGCTGGCAATCTCTTTTTCCAGCTGGGCCATCGGCATCGCCTGCAGCTGACGGACTCTTGCCGGCGCGTCATACCAGACCAGCGAAGCCCGGTTGTCATACAGCGGCAAAAAGGCACGCGGACCCTGAGGCGTAAAATGCTGCCATGTCGCATCGCCTGCCGGATGTTCGCAGGTGACGCTGATCAGTAAACAGGACTGCGCATAGCTCCAGCCATGTATCCCGATTCCAGCCATCTGCCGCACCTGAGAGTTTGCGCCATCGGCACCAATCACCAGACGAGTATGTAAGGCAACGCCATCGTTGAGGTCGACCCGCCAGCCGCCATTTTCTGGCTGCAGGTTTTCCAACGAGGCCGGGCAATAGCAGGTCACGCCCAGCGACTTCATCTCCTCCCATAACGCCCGCTGAAGCACGCTATTCTCCACCATAAAGCCCAGCTCGGGCAGCCCCAGTGAGGCAGCATCAAAATTCACCTGCGCCGTTTGCCACTCCCAGGTTTCCAGCCTGCGATAGGGCGCGCTGCGCATCGCTTCTACCCGTGGCCAAACGTCGAGTTGCTTTAGCAACGCCACCGAGGATGACCCAATCGCCGAAATCCGCAGATCGGGATCGCTGTCGGCATCAAACGGAGCGGGTTCGGCGCGCTCAATCACCGCCACGCGAAAATGTTGCTGCGTCAGCCCACAGGCCAGCGCAGCACCGACCATGCCACCGCCGACAATCACTACATCAAACTGATTATCCTGCATTGCTTATGTCCCTCTCTTATTCCCGCCAACCTGCGCAACATGGATCTGCATGCAGCAAAGTGTACCGGAAAACCCGATTGCTGACAGAAAACCCCTGAGGCTGGTCACAACAGCATCAAAGCATTACAATACGCGCCCCGCACTTCACTGCACTGAATCAATGGCTAGCGCGATGACAAAAAAACTGCATATCAAAACCTGGGGATGTCAGATGAATGAGTATGATTCATCCAAGATGTCTGATCTGCTGAACAGTACGCACGGCTATACGCTGACCGAGGCTCCTGAAGAGGCGGATATTCTGCTGCTTAACACCTGTTCTATTCGTGAGAAAGCGCAGGAGAAAGTGTTCCATCTACTGGGACGCTGGAGAAAGCTAAAAGAGCGCAACCCGGATGTTATTATCGGTGTGGGTGGCTGCGTGGCGTCCCAGGAAGGGGATCATATCCGCCAGCGTGCGCCCTGCGTGGATATCGTGTTTGGTCCGCAGACACTGCACCGCCTGCCGGAAATGATCAACACCGTGCGCGGTAGCAAAAGCCCGGTAGTCGACATCAGCTTCCCGGAAATCGAGAAATTTGACCGCTTGCCGGAACCGCGGGCAGAAGGCCCGACAGCCTTTGTTTCCATCATGGAAGGCTGCAATAAATATTGTACTTTTTGCGTAGTGCCTTACACCCGTGGCGAGGAAGTGAGCCGTCCCAGCGATGACATTCTGCTGGAAATCGCCCAACTGGCGGCGCAGGGCGTGCGCGAAGTTAACCTGCTTGGCCAGAACGTCAACGCTTATCGTGGTGCCACCTTCGATGGTGAGATCTGTACTTTCGCTGAACTGCTGCGCCTGGTCGCCGCCATCGACGGTATTGACCGCATTCGTTTCACCACCAGCCACCCGATTGAGTTCACCGATGATATCATCGAGGTCTATCGCGATACTCCGGAACTGGTGAGTTTCCTGCATCTGCCGGTTCAGAGTGGTTCAGACCGCATTCTGACAATGATGAAGCGTGCACATACAGCGCTGGAGTATAAGGCGATTATCCGCAAACTGCGCGCGGCGCGCCCGGATATTGAGATTAGCTCCGACTTCATCATCGGTTTCCCAGGTGAAACGCAGCAGGATTTTGAGCAGACCATGAAGCTCATCGCCGAGATCAATTTCGACGTCAGCTTCAGCTTTATCTACTCTGCCCGTCCCGGCACGCCCGCCGCTGACCTGCCGGATGATGTGAGCGAAGAGGAGAAAAAGCAGCGTCTGTGGATCTTGCAGGAGCGCATCAACCAGCAGGCGCAGGCGATTAGTCGTCATATGCTGGGTACAGTGCAGCGTATTCTGGTGGAAGGCATCTCCCGCAAGAACGTAATGGAAGTCTCTGGCCGCACCGAAAATAACCGCGTGGTGAATTTTGAAGGCTCACCTGAGATGATTGGCCGCTTTGTCGACGTTGAAATTGTTGATGTCTACCCCAATTCGCTGCGCGGCAAACTGGTACGCACCGAAGAGGAGATGGGCCTGCGCATGGCGGAAAGCCCGGCGTCGGTGATTGCCCGTACCCGCAAAGAAAATGAAATCGGCGTGAATCTGTTCCAGCCGTGATGCCTGGTTTACTGTGCGGCAGCGCGCACTGCGTTGCCGCCAATATCACCCTGCACCTCTTGGTTTCTGAAAGTGTCGCCCAAATATCTCTCCTTGAGCTTGCGCCCAGGCGTTACGGCATAAATAATTTCGTTATGGTGCATCCGGTTAAGCCCAACGGTGCGTCAGACACATCCCATAACTGGCCCTGAGTGACCCAAAGGATTCGTTTGAATATCGAAACTCGTGAAATCGCCCTTGAACCGGCTGATAACCGTCGTCTGATGAGCCTCTGTGGGCCTTTCGACGATAATGTGAAACAGCTTGAACGTCGTCTGGGCATTGAGATCAATCGTCGCGACAACGTTTTTAAGCTGGTGGGACGTCCACTTTGCGTTAATGCCGCCGCAGATATTCTGAAAACTCTGTATGTCGATACCGCACCTGTACGGGGCGACATCCCGGATATCGAGCCTGACCAGATTCACCTGGCGATCAAAGAGAGCCGCGTACTGGAGCAAACCGCCGAAAGCGTGCCGGAGTTCGGTAAAGCGGTCAATATCAAGACCAAACGCGGTGTCATCAAGCCGCGCACGCCTAACCAGGCGCAGTACATCGCGAATGTGCTCGACCACGACATTACCTTTGGCGTCGGCCCGGCCGGTACCGGTAAAACCTATCTGGCGGTAGCAGCAGCAGTGGATGCGCTGGAGCGTCAGGAGATTCGCCGCATCATGCTGACCCGCCCTGCGGTAGAAGCAGGTGAAAAGCTCGGCTTTCTGCCGGGCGATCTGAGCCAGAAAGTCGATCCCTATCTGCGTCCGCTTTACGACGCGCTGTTCGAAATGCTCGGTTTCGAGCGGGTGGAAAAACTGATGGAACGCAACGTCATTGAAGTCGCACCGCTAGCCTACATGCGCGGTCGTACCCTTAACGATGCGTTTATCATTCTTGATGAAAGCCAGAACACCACCATCGAGCAGATGAAGATGTTTCTGACGCGTATCGGCTTTAACTCCAAAGCGGTGATTACCGGCGACGTTACCCAGATTGACCTGCCGCGTCACGTCAAGTCGGGCCTGCGTCATGCCATTGAGGTGCTAGCTGACGTTGAAGAGATCAGCTTCAACTTCTTCCACAGCGAAGATGTGGTGCGTCATCCGGTGGTTGCCCGCATTGTCACCGCCTATGAGGCATGGGAAGCTGCCGATCAGACCCGCCGCGACCAGCAGGCTGAAGAGCGTAAACGTGAAGCGCTGGCAGCACAGAGCGCCGCGCAGGAGAGCAAATGAGCGAGGTGATTCTCGACCTGCAGGTCGCCTGTGACAACACCGCTGCCCTGCCTGATGAGAGCCAGTTTCATCGCTGGCTGTCAGCGGCTGTCATCCCTTTTCAGCCCGAAAGCGAAGTCACTGTGCGTCTGGTTGATGAAGCGGAAAGTCATGAACTTAATCTGACTTATCGTGGCAAAGATAAGCCCACCAACGTGTTATCCTTCCCGTTTGAAGCGCCACCTGGCATTGAGCTGCCGCTGCTGGGCGACCTAATCATCTGCCGTCAGGTGGTTGAGCAGGAAGCCGCTGAACAGGGTAAAAGCGTTGAAGCCCACTGGGCACACATGGTGGTACACGGCACGCTGCATCTGCTGGGTTACGACCATATTGATGACGACGAAGCTGACGAGATGGAAGGGCTGGAGACCGAGATAATGCTTGCTCTTGGGTATCCTGATCCGTACATTTCGGAGAAAGAAGAGGCCTGAATCCTGAATTCAGTCTATCCGGCTGTCGGTACAGGTTGCTGACAACACTATTTCCTCACCAGAGAGATCTTTAAAAACCGCCATGAGCGACGACCATTCTCAAAACAGCGATGCACCCAGTAGTAAAAAGGGATTTTTTTCCCTGTTGATCAACCAACTCTTTCACGGTGAACCTAAAAACCGTGATGAGCTACTGGAGCTGATCCGCGACTCGAATCATAAAGAGCTGATTGACCAGGATACCCGCGACATGCTCGAAGGGGTACTGGATATTGCGGAGCAGCGCGTGCGTGACATCATGATCCCGCGTTCGCAAATGATCACCCTGAAACGTAATCAGAACCTTGAAGAGTGTCTGGATGTCATTATTGACTCCGCACATTCCCGCTTCCCGGTGATCAGCGAAGATAAAGATCATGTCGAAGGCATTCTGATGGCTAAAGATCTGCTGCCCTTCATGAGCAGCGAATCTGAGCCTTTCAGCATTGAAAAAGTGCTGCGTCCGGCGGTGGTGGTGCCTGAAAGTAAGCGTGTTGATCGAATGCTGAAAGAGTTCCGCTCTCAGCGTTATCACATGGCGATCGTCATTGATGAGTTTGGCGGTGTCTCCGGCCTGGTCACCATTGAAGACATTCTGGAGCTGATCGTGGGTGAGATTGAAGATGAGTATGACGACGAAGAAGATCGTGATATCCGTCAGCTCAACCGTCACACCTTTACAGTGCGCGCGCTGACCGCCATTGAAGATTTCAACGAGGTGTTTGGCACGCAGTTCAGTGATGATGAAGTCGACACCATTGGTGGCCTGGTGATGCAGGGCTTTGGCCATCTGCCCGCTCGTGGTGAAAGCATCGAGATTGAGGGTTACCAGTTCAAGGTGGCGATGGCTGACAGCCGCCGCATTATCCAGGTTCACGTGACTATTCCGGAAAATTCGCCACAACCTCAACTGGAAGACGAATAAGTCTATGGCTTTAGCCTCACTCTACCCGCGCCAGCGGGTTCGCCTGCTGCTGGCTTTAATAATGGGTGCGTCGGGCACCCTCGCCTTCTCTCCCTATGATTTCTGGCCCGCCGCACTGCTGTCGCTGTGCGGTTTACAACTGCTGACTCTGAACCGCTCCAGCCCGCAGGCCACCGCAATCGGCTTTGTCTGGGGATTGGGCCTGTTCGGCAGCGGCATCAACTGGGTTTATGTCAGTGTTGCCACCTTTGGCGGCATGCCTGGTCCGGTCAATATCTTTATCGTGGCACTGCTGGCGGCTTATCTGGCGATTTATCCGGCGCTGTTTGCTGGCATACTGAATCGCCTCTGGCCGCGAACAACGCTGTGGCGCCTGGCGCTGGCGGCACCGGCATTGTGGCAGATCACCGAGTTCCTGCGCGGCTGGGTGCTGACCGGCTTTCCGTGGCTGCAGTTTGGTTACAGCCAGATTGATGGCCCGTTAAAAGGCCTGGCCCCGCTGGCGGGCGTAGAGACCCTGACCTTCCTGCTGATGGTCGTCGCTGGCCTGCTGGCTTATGCTCTGCAACGACGTAATGTCAGAAGTCTGGTGGCGGCGCTGCTGCTGCTGGCATTGCCATGGCCGTTGCGCTACATCCAGTGGGTTCAGCCAATGCCCGAGCGTGCAGTAGAGGTGGCGCTGGTGCAGGGTAATATCCCGCAATCGATGAAGTGGGATCCGCAGCAGCTGCTCACTACCCTGCGCATTTATAACGACCTCAGTCAGCCGCTGATAGGCAAAGCGCCGATTATTATCTGGCCTGAGTCGGCGATTACCGATCTGGAAAGTAATCAGCAGCCGTTCCTGCGTTCGCTGGATGACGAACTGCGTGAGCGCGGCAGCTCACTGGTCACCGGCATCGTAGATTCCCGCCTGGAGCAGAACCGCTATCATGATTACAACACCGTTATTGTGCTGGGCGGCAAGGCGCCGTACAACTACTTTAGCGGCAATCGTTACCAGAAGAATCACCTGGTGCCGTTTGGCGAATTTGTGCCACTCGCCGATCTGCTGCGTCCGCTGGCTCCGTTCTTTGATCTGCCGATGTCGGCATTCAGTCGTGGCAACTATCTCCAGCCGCCACTCCGCGTGGCGGGCTATAACCTGACCAGTGCTATCTGTTATGAGATCGTGCTGGGTGAACAGGTGCGGGCCAACTTTCATCCCGACACCCACTTCCTGCTGACCGTTTCAAACGACGCCTGGTTTGGTCACTCTATCGGCCCATGGCAGCACTTCCAGATGGCAAGGATGCGGGCGCTGGAACTGGGCCGTCCGCTATTGCGCAGCACCAATAACGGCGTGACTGCGGTAGTCAATGCCAGTGGTGATGTGGCAGCGATGCTGCCGCAGTTTACCCGCAATGTGCTGACCAGCAAGGTCACACCGACTCAAGGGGAAACTCCCTATACGCGGGCAGGCATCTGGCCAGTCTGGTTACTGACGCTGCTGGCGGCGGTGATAGCCCTCCTGCGTCGGCGTCGATAAATACTCAGAGGCTGAAAGGCGAAGCGCAGGCTTCGCCTTTTTTTCTTTCATTGCCCAGGCCTGGTTCACTCCCCCGACCGCATACTCTGCTGCCTTTCTCGCTTTGCATCCCTTTCTGGCACGATGATTGCTAAATATTTCCGTGTTTTTCGTAAACAAGCTGATTGCAGGCGCTGAGGCAAGGCGGTTGCACCAAAGCAATCGACTTTGCTGCACCGCTACGGCGCAGAACGGGGAAATTGCCTTTTTTTGGTGCGAATCACCTCGCAAAAAAGAAACATTCCTGTTTCATTGCGTTAACAATCCGCTATGTTTATGACTCTTCTGCGTCCAATAAAACCGCAGAATGAGCAGAGACGCAGCAGAAAACAGACACAACACCATAATCAGCACAGGTTATATCTTGTGCCTTTTTCATACGAAGGAGTTGGAACATGCAACTACGCAAAGTGGCATTATCTCTTCTGCTGATCAGCGCAGCGGCGGGAGCGGCCCAGGCGGAAGATCTCAGCGGCACCCTGAAGAAGATCAATGACAATGGCGTCATTGTGGTAGGGCATCGCGAATCATCAGTTCCCTTTTCTTATTATGACAACCAGCAAAAAGTCGTCGGTTATTCACAGGATTATTCAAACGCCATCGTGGAAGCGATTAAAGCAAAACTGAATAAGCCTGATTTGCAGGTCAAAATGATCCCAATCACCTCACAAAACCGTATTCCGCTGCTGCAAAACGGCACCTACGATTATGAGTGTGGCTCTACCACCAATAACCTTGAGCGCCAGAAACAGGCCGCATTCTCTGACACCATTTTTGTCATCGGCACCCGTTTGCTGGTTAAGAAAGATGGCCCGATCAAAGATTTCGCTGACCTGAAAGGCAAAACCGTGGTGGTGACGTCAGGTACCACTTCCGAAGTGTTGCTGCACAAACTCAACGACGAACAGAAAATGGATATGCGCATCATCAGCGCAAAAGATCACGGTGACTCTTTCCGTACGCTGGAAACCGGTCGTGCAGTGGCCTTTATGATGGATGATGCCCTGCTGGCAGGCGAACGCGCCAAAGCCAAAAAGCCGGACAACTGGGAAATCTTAGGCACGCCACAGTCAAAAGAAGCGTATGGCTGCATGCTGCGTAAAGACGATCCGCAGTTCAAAGCCCTGGTGGATGAAACCATCGCTAAAGCCCAGACCTCTGGCCAGGCAGAAAAATGGTTCGACACCTGGTTTAAACAGCCCATCCCGCCAAAGAACCTGAACATGAACTTTGAGCTGTCTGATGACATGAAAGCACTGTTCAAAACGCCAAATGACAAAGCACTGAATTAACAAAAAAATACCCAATGGATTTCAGGTTGCATTGAGGCGGCAAGAGAATGAATCGCGATGAGCTTACTCAGGTAAGTGATTCGGGTGAGTGAACGTAGCCAACAAAAATGCAACCTGAAAGACGACGGGTATAACAAGGGCGGCCTGGCTGCCCTCTCGATTGCTGAAACCGCGGCATGGACAGACAGACTGACACGGGTCGTTCCCCTGAGTCAGGAAATAAAACGCCGTTCATCAATCTTCAGGGTAGCTTAGCTACCCTTTTTTTCCGGAGCTCGTTATGGGTATCGATTGGAACTGGGGCATTTTCCTCGAACAGGCCCCGTTCGGTAACACAACCTACCTCGGCTGGCTGTGGTCCGGTTTTCAGGTGACGATAGCCGTCTCCTGCTGCGCCTGGATTATCGCCTTCTGCGTGGGTTCATTTTTTGGCATTCTGCGCACCGTGCCTAATCGCCTGCTGGCCACCATTGGCACCTGCTATGTCGAACTGTTTCGTAACATCCCATTGATTGTCCAGTTCTTCTTCTGGTATCTGGTGGCACCCGAGCTAGTGGGCGAAAAGCTTGGCATGTGGTTTAAATCTGAGCTGGATCCCAACATTCAGTTCTTCCTCTCGTCAATGATCTGTCTTGGCCTATTTACCGCTGCCCGCGTCTGCGAGCAGGTTCGCGCAGCGATTCAGTCACTGCCGAGTGGACAGAAGAATGCCGGTCTGGCGATGGGGTTAACCCTGCCGCAGACCTATCGCTATGTGCTGCTGCCTAATGCGTATCGCGTGATTGTCCCGCCGATGACCTCGGAAATGCTAAACCTGGTGAAAAATTCGGCTATCGCCTCCACCATTGGTCTGGTCGATATGGCGGCGCAGGCGGGCAAACTGCTCGACTATTCTGCCCATGCCTATGAATCCTTTACCGCCATTACGCTGGCCTACGTTGCGATTAACCTGGTGATTATGTTGTTGATGAGTCTGGTCGAGCGCAAAGTCCGGCTGCCAGGCAATGCGGGAGGCAAGTAATGTACGAATTTGACTGGAGTTCAATTACACCCAGCCTGCCCTATCTGCTTAACGGCTTAGTGATTACCTTTAAAATCACGATCACCGCCGTGGTATTCGGCATTCTGTGGGGAACCCTGCTGGCGGTGATGCGTCTGTCGAGCTTTAAGCCCATCAGCTGGTTCGCCAAAATTTATGTCAACCTCTTCCGCTCGGTGCCGCTGGTAATGGTGCTGCTGTGGTTCTATCTGGTGGTGCCAAGTTTCCTGCAGCAGGTGCTGGGCCTGTCGCCTAAAACAGATATCCGACTGATTTCAGCCATGGTCGCCTTTTCGCTGTTCGAAGCGGCTTACTACTCTGAAATTATTCGCGCCGGCATCATCAGTATCTCTCGTGGCCAGGGCAATGCCGCCCTGGCCCTGGGCATGACGCAGTGGCAGTCAATGCGATTGATCGTACTGCCGCAGGTGTTCCGCGCGATGGTTCCGCTGTTACTGACGCAGGGTATCGTGCTGTTCCAGGATACCTCGCTGGTCTATGTCTTAAGCCTGGCGGACTTCTTCCGTACCGCGTCCACCATTGGTGAGCGCGACGGCACCCAGGTTGAAATGGTTCTGTTTGCAGGTCTGGTCTACTTCGTTATCAGCCTGAGCGCATCGCTGTTGGTCAGCTATCTAAAAAGAAAAAGGACGGTTTAAATGATTAGCCTGAAAAATGTTTCTAAGTGGTATGGTCACTTTCAGGTGCTGACCGACTGCTCAACCGAAGTCAAAACCGGTGAAGTGGTGGTGGTGTGCGGGCCGTCCGGCTCCGGTAAATCGACGTTAATCAAAACGGTGAACGGGCTTGAGCCTATCCAGCAGGGCGTGATTGCGGTGAACGGCACCGAAGTGAATAACAAAAAAACCAACCTTGCGCAGCTTCGCAGTCAGGTCGGGATGGTATTCCAGCACTTCGAGCTGTTCCCGCATCTGAGCATTATCAACAATCTGGTTCTGGCGCAGGTGAAAGTGCTGAAGCGCGACAAAGCGGCGGCCCGCGATAAAGGGCTGAAGCTGCTAAAGCGTGTAGGTCTGTCAGCCCATGCAGAGAAGTTCCCTGGCCAGTTATCGGGTGGTCAGCAGCAGCGCGTGGCGATTGCGCGTGCGCTCTGCATGGACCCTATCGCGATGCTGTTTGATGAGCCGACTTCCGCGCTGGATCCGGAAATGATTAACGAAGTGCTGGATGTGATGGTTGAGCTGGCACAGGAAGGGATGACGATGATGGTGGTGACACATGAGATGGGCTTCGCCCGTAAAGTCGCCAATCGCGTGATCTTTATGGATGAAGGGAAAATTATTGAAGACACCAACAAAGATGACTTCTTTAACAACCCACAGTCTGACCGTGCTAAAGATTTTCTCGCTAAAATCCTGCACTAATCAAGTTATGCGGGTCACCTGGGTGGCCCGCATAATTTTTGAGATCAGGGTTCAAAAGGCTGGCGCTGGAACTGATCGTTGCCACATTCCGGACAACGGGACAATGTTTCAGGCGTATAGATTGCCCGGGTAAACTGGCACTTTTCACACACCAGATTGCCCAGCCCCACCACTTCACCGCTCTGATAAACACCGTGGTGATGCAGGTCCTGGAAGACTTCACGCCACTCCAGCTGGCTTTTATCAGTGATATCCGCCAGCTCTTTCCAGACGCTCTCGCGAATAATGCGCATAAACAGTGAGTCAGCCAGCGGTTCTTCAACATCGGTATAACTGCGTGCAAACTCGCCGAGATCACGTCGCACTGAGTTCAGCGCCTGGTCAATCTCTTCTTCCGTCATATCATCGCGTACCAACAACTGGCTTCGCCGCCCGGCAATCAGCTCATCAAGATTACGATCGCCCTGACGAAGACGCTCGGTCAATACGGCTAACGACTCGCGATATTCCTGAGCCACTTTATTCATTTTGTTCTCCTTTATGCAGACGCTCACTGAATTAAGTTTAGTCGTAATGTTGCTTTTGCCGTGTCGTCTGTACAGTGAATTACAAAAGGGTGAAGAGGCTGACGCTTTCAGCAGAAATCGTGCCGGCAAAAGTGGGAAGTGTTGTTGATACGCGGCCTTATGGGTATGCTATGCGGATCGTAGAGCCAGAAAAATGTTATTCATAAAGGACCACAGGCAGCCATGCAAGAGCAATACCGCCCGGAAGAGATTGAATCCCGTGTGCAGCAGCACTGGGATGAAAACGAAACGTTTAAAGTGACTGAGCAGGAAGGTAAAGAGAAATACTATTGCCTCTCCATGTTGCCCTATCCTTCTGGCCGCCTGCACATGGGCCACGTTCGTAACTACACCATCGGCGACGTAATCGCGCGTTATCAGCGTATGCTCGGCAAAAACGTACTTCAGCCGATTGGCTGGGATGCTTTCGGCCTGCCTGCGGAAGGCGCTGCGGTTAAAAATAACACCGCACCGGCCCCCTGGACTTACGACAACATCGCCTACATGAAAAACCAGCTCAAGCTGCTGGGCTTTGGCTATGACTGGAGTCGTGAACTGGCAACCTGCCAGCCAGAATATTACCGCTGGGAACAGTGGTTCTTTACCAAACTGTATGAAAAGGGTCTGGTCTATAAAAAGACCTCCGCTGTGAACTGGTGCCCAAACGATCAGACGGTGCTGGCGAATGAGCAGGTGATTGATGGCTGCTGCTGGCGCTGCGACACCAAAGTTGAACGCAAAGAGATCCCGCAATGGTTTATCAAAATCACTGATTATGCGGAAGAGCTTCTGAACGACCTGGATACGCTGGAAGAGTGGCCTGAGCAGGTCAAAACCATGCAGCGTAACTGGATTGGCCGCAGTGAAGGCGTTGAAATCACCTTCGACGTGGCTGACAGTGAAGAGAAAGTCACCGTCTATACCACCCGCCCGGATACTTTTATCGGTGCAACGTATGTTGCCGTTGCCGCCGGTCATCCACTGGCTACCCAGGCGTCGGTGAATAATCCGGCGCTGGCTGACTTTATCGCTGAATGTCGCAATACCAAAGTGGCCGAAGCGGATATGGCGACCATGGAGAAGAAAGGCATGGCGACCGGCCTGTCTGTTATTCATCCGCTGACCGGCGAGCTTATCCCGGTCTGGGTCGCCAACTTCGTGCTGATGGAATATGGCACCGGCGCGGTGATGGCAGTTCCGGCGCACGACCAGCGCGACTGGGAGTTTGCCACTAAATACGATCTGGCCATTAAGCCCGTTATCCTCAACCTGGATGGTTCAATTCCTGACGTCAGCGCTGCGGCGATGACCGACAAAGGCGCGCTGTTTAACTCAGGTGAGTTCAATGGCATGGATCATACAGCAGGTTTTAACGCCATCGCGGAGTTACTGGCGGTAAAAGGCGTGGGCGTGCGTAAGGTGAACTACCGTCTGCGCGACTGGGGCGTTTCCCGCCAGCGCTACTGGGGTGCGCCTATCCCGATGGTCACGCTGGAAGATGGCACCGTTATGCCTGCACCAGAAGAGCAGCTGCCGGTGATCCTGCCGGAAGATGTGGTGATGGATGGCATTACCAGCCCGATCAAAGCAGACCCAGAGTGGGCGAAAACCACGGTAAACGGCCAGCCTGCACTGCGTGAAACCGACACCTTTGACACCTTTATGGAGTCTTCCTGGTACTACGCGCGTTATACCTGCGCCAGCTACAAGGAAGGCATGCTGGATCCGGCCGCGGCAAACTACTGGCTGCCGGTTGATCAGTATGTAGGCGGCATTGAACACGCCATCATGCACCTGATGTATTTCCGCTTCTTCCACAAGCTGCTGCGTGACGCGGGCCTGGTGAACTCCAATGAGCCAGCCAAACGTCTGCTGTGCCAGGGCATGGTGCTGGCTGACGCTTTCTACTACCTCGGTAACAACGGCGAGCGTAACTGGGTTTCACCGGTTGACGTTGAGGTGGAGCGTGACGAGAAAGGCCGCATTGTAAAAGCCACGGACACCCAGGGCCACGAAGTGATCTATGCGGGCATGAGCAAAATGTCGAAGTCGAAAAACAACGGCATCGACCCACAACTGATGGTTGAGCGTTACGGCGCGGATACGGTGCGTCTGTTTATGATGTTTGCTTCACCGGCGGATATGACGCTGGAGTGGCAGGAGTCGGGCGTTGAAGGCGCTAACCGCTTCCTGAAACGTGTCTGGAAGCTGGTCTTCGAGCACACGCAGCAAGGTACGACCGTATTGCTGGATGTGGAGAGCCTGAATGACGAGCAGAAATCGCTGCGTCGCGATCTGCACAAAACCATCGCCAAAGTGGCAGATGATATTGGCCGCCGTCAGACGTTCAACACCGCCATTGCGGCGATCATGGAACTGATGAACAAACTGGCGCGCGCTCCGCAGGAGAGCGAGCAGGATCGCGCCCTGATGCAGGAAGCGCTGCTGGCTATCGTCCGTCTGCTCTATCCGTTTACCCCGCACGCCTGCTACGTCCTGTGGCAGACGCTGGGTGGCGAAGGCACGATCGATGAAGCAAGCTGGCCGGTTGCTGATGAAGCCGCTATGGTTGAAGATTCATTGCTGGTAGTGGTGCAGGTTAACGGTAAAGTGCGCGGCAAAATTACCGTACCCGCCGATGCCACACAGGAACAGGTTCAGGCACGCGCTGCGCAAGAGCATCTGGTGGCGAAATATCTGGACGGCGTGACTATCCGTAAAGTCATTTATGTACCGGGCAAACTGCTTAACCTGGTCGTAGGTTAAGTTCAGGAGGAACTGTGCGACATCCGATTATCAGGCTGTTTGTCATGCTGGCGGTGGTGATCACCGCTGGCTGTGGTTTTCATCCGCGCGGCACCACGCAGGTGCCCAGCGAACTAAAAACCCTTATTGTTGCAACCGGCGATCCTTATGGACCGCTGGCGCGTACTGTGCGTCAGCAACTGCGTATCAATGATGTCACCATCGTTGAAGACAGCAAACAAAACCGCATCGATATTCCGACGCTGCGTCTGGGTCCTGAAGTGTCGGGGCGTAACACCGCGTCGGTCTTTATCAGCGGCACCTCTGCTGAGTATCAGCTGGTCATGACCCTCACGGCTCAGGTTCTGTTGCCAGGTAAAGGTATCTACCCAATCAGCACTACGGTTTATCGTTCGTTCTTCGATAACCCGAATGCTGCGCTGGCGAAAGATGCCGAACAGGATCTGATTACGCAGGAGATGCGTCAGCGTGCTGCCGAACAGCTGGTGCGTAAACTGCTGACGGTGCATGCCGCGCAGATTAACAGCAAAGAAACCTTACCGGCGTATGTGATTCCGGTGCCGGGTCAGGGTTCACAGGAAGCGCCTTCTTCCTCTGCAAACAGCCTGCAATGATCAGGATTTATCCTGAACAACTCAGCGCGCAGCTCCGTGAGGGACTGCGCGCCTGTTATTTGTTAGCCGGTAACGAACCGCTGCTGTTGCAGGAGAGTTCAGATGCGATTCGTGTCGCCGCAACCGCGCAGGGATTCGAAGAACACTTTAGTTTTACGCTGGATGCTCAGACCGACTGGGAGAGCCTGTTCGTCAGCTGCCAGTCACTGAGCCTCTTTGCCCAGCGTCAGACCATGACGCTGCAATTCCCCGAAAATGGTCCTAACGCCGCGATGGCTGAGCAGCTGCTGAAGCTGTCGCAGCTGCTGCACGCCGATATTCTGCTGATCTGCCGGATGGCAAAGCTGACCAAAACGCAGGAAAACAGCGCCTGGTTTAAAGCGTTGTCCGCCTCTGCGGTCTTAGTGCCCTGCCAGACGCCTGAACAGGCGCAACTGCCACGCTGGGTGGTTAACCGCGCTAAAGCGCTGAAACTCTCCGTGGATGACGCGGCGGTGCAGCTGCTGTGTTACTGCTATGAAGGCAATCTGCTGGCACTGGCCCAGGCGCTGGAGCGTCTCTCGCTGCAGTGGCCGGATGGAAAGCTGACCCTGCCCCGGGTTGAAGAGGCGGTCAGTGACGCGGCGCACTTTACCCCGTTCCACTGGGTGGACGCCCTGCTGGCGGGTAAGAGCCGCCGTGCGCTGCATATCCTGCATCAGCTGGAGAAAGAAGAGAGCGAGGTGGTCATTCTGCTGCGTACGCTGCAACGCGATCTGCTGACTTTGCTGCATCTGCAACGCCACCAGGCACAGCAGCCGCTGCGTACCCTGATGGATCAGCAGCGTATCTGGCAGAACCGCCGCGCGCTGTTCACCGACGCACTGCAACGCCTGGATGCCACGCGTCTGCAACGCGCGATTCATCTGCTCAGTCAGATTGAGATCACCCTGAAGCAGGACTATGGGCAGCCGGTGTGGCCACAGTTACAGACCCTGACGCTGCTGCTCAGCAGTCGTGCTTTTCCAACGAGCTTTGCCCATGTCTGAGTTACACGCGCTGTTCGGTGGCACCTTCGATCCGATTCATTTTGGCCATCTGCGCCCGGTCGAAGCGCTGGCTCAACAGACCGGCTTACAGCGTGTTACGCTGCTGCCCAACAATGTGCCACCGCATCGTCCACAACCGGAAGCCAGCCCGGCCCAGCGGGTGGCGATGCTGCGTTGCGCGATCCGCGACCTTCCGCTGTTTGAGATAGATACCCGTGAGCTGGACCGCGACACGCCCTCCTGGACAGTGACCACCCTGGAAGCCTGGCGCGCAGAACGCGGTGCCGCGCAGCCGCTGGGCTTTATTATTGGTCAGGATTCCTTGCTGAGCTTAGCAAAATGGCACCGCTGGCAGGATTTGCTGTCACTCTGCCACCTGCTAGTGTGCCAGCGCCCCGGCTATCCGACCCGGTTTGACGCGCCGGAGATGCAGCACTGGCTCGATCAACATCTCGCTCAGGATATCGGGCAACTGCATCAGCAGCCCGCAGGCCATATCTGGCTGGGTGAAACCCCACTCTATGACATTTCGGCGACCGAAATCCGCTGCCGTCGCCATCACAATCAGCCCTGCGACGACCTGTTACCCGCGGCAGTTATCGATTATATCGACCGCGAAGGCTTATATCGCGACTGATCCGGGCATGCTATACTGCGCCGCTTAATTTTTTGGCTGCACTCTCCGGGCTTACAGCCGGCTCGTTACCACCAGATTCCAAGGGGAACCTTTTGCAAGGTAAAGCACTCCAAGAGTTCGTTATTGATAAGATTGATGATCTCAAAGGCCAGGACATTGTCACCATCGACGTTCAGGGCAAATCCAGCATCACCGATTTCATGATCATCTGCACCGGCACCTCCACGCGTCATGTGACTTCGATCGCAGAACACGTTGAGCAGGAGTCGCGTTTAGCGGGCCTGATGCCCTTAGGCATTGAAGGTAAAAGCGCGGCAGACTGGGTCGTGGTCGATCTGGGTGATGTCATCGTGCATGTGATGCAGGAAGAGAGTCGCCAGCTGTATGAGCTGGAAAAACTCTGGGGCTAATCCGTGAAACTGCAACTTGTTGCCGTCGGCACCAAAATGCCTGACTGGGTGCAGACCGGTTTTATGGAATATCTGCGTCGCTTCCCGAAAGATATGTCGCTTGAGCTGACCGAAGTGACCGCTGGTAAACGCGGCAAAAATGCTGATATCAAACGCATTCTTGAAAAAGAGGGTGAGGCGATGTTAGCGGCGGTCGGCAAAGGCAATCGCATCGTCACGCTGGATATTCCGGGTCATCCATGGGAAACCCCACAACTGGCGCAGCAGCTTGAACGCTGGAAGCTGGATGGTCGCGATGTCAGCCTGCTGATTGGCGGGCCTGAAGGCCTGGCCCCCGCCTGTAAAGCGGCGGCAGAGCAGAGCTGGTCACTGTCAGCATTGACGTTGCCCCATCCGCTGGTGCGCGTGCTGGTTGCCGAAAGTCTGTATCGGGCCTGGAGTATAACGACAAATCATCCTTATCATCGTGAATGACCGATCAGCCCACATCAGACATGACAAGTAGCGGATGAAATTACAAAGCAACGCCTTTCGCGATTACAGCGCCGAACAGAAACTCTTTGTCCGTCGGGCGTTCATCGCCTTCGTCGGTATCTTACTTCTCTCTTCAATTCTGGTGGTTAACCTTTACCATCTGCAGATCCTTAGTTTTAATGATTACAGCACCCGCTCTAACCAGAACCGTATCAAACTGGTGCCTGTCGCCCCCAGCCGCGGCATAATCTACGATCGCACCGGTACGCCGCTGGCACTGAACCGCACCATCTATCAGGCAGAACTGGTCCCTGAAAAAGTCGACAACCTGCAACAGACCCTGGAAAACTTACGTCCGGTGCTTGAGCTGACTGACGAAGACCTCGAAAACTTCCAGAAAGAGCGTAACCGCTCACGTCGTTTCACCTCAATCCCGGTTAAAACCGGTCTGAATGAAGTGCAGGTTGCGCGCTTTGCGGTTAATCAGTACCGCTTTCCCGGCGTGGAAGTCAAAGGTTACCAGCGCCGCTACTACCCTTACGGTGCCACGCTGACGCATGTGGTCGGCTACGTCTCAAAAATCAATGATCGTGATGTGGCACGCCTCGATAAAGAGGGCATATGGCCTAACTACGCCGCGACGCACGACATCGGCAAGCTGGGGATTGAAGCGTACTACGAAGATTTGCTGCACGGCAAAACCGGTTTTGAAGAGGTCGAGGTTAACAACCGTGGCCGGGTCATACGCCAGCTGCATGAGGAGTCACCTCAGGCAGGCCGAGACATCTATCTGACTATCGATCTCAAACTACAGCAATATGTTGAAACCCTGCTGGCGGGCAGTCGCGCGGCAGTCGTGGTCAGCGATCCGCGCACCGGCGAAATTCTCGCCATGGTCTCAACACCCAGCTACGATGCCAACTTATTTGTCGACGGTATATCCAGTAAGGATTACCGCGGCCTGCTTGAAGATGAAAATCGCCCGCTCTACAACCGTGCAATTCAGGCGGCGTATCCACCGGCTTCAACAGTCAAACCTTATGTTGCGGTCTCTGCCCTAAGTGCTGGCGTGATTAACCGTAACACCAGCCTGTTTGATCCCGGCTGGTGGCAGCTTCCCGGTTCAGAAAAGCGTTTTCGCGACTGGAAAAAATGGGGCCACGGTCGTCTGAACGTCACCAAAGCACTGGAAGAGTCTGCCGATACCTTCTTTTACCAGGTCGCCTATGACATGGGTATTGACCGTCTGTCGGAGTGGATGAATAAATTTGGTTACGGCAGCCGTACCGGCATCGATTTACCGCAGGAGAGCACCGGTAATATGCCGACACGTGACTGGAAACTAAAACGTTTTAAAAAGCCGTGGTATCAGGGTGATACCATTCCGGTGGGGATCGGACAGGGTTACTGGACAGCGACGCCATTGCAGATGAACAAAGCGATGATGATTCTGATCAACGACGGCGTCGTCAAGGTGCCACATATGCTGCGCGCAACCCGCGAAGGCCGTTCCCTGGTACCCTATCGTCAGGCGCCTGCGGCCCCGATTGGAGACATCCATTCCGGCTACTGGGAAATCGCCAAAGATGGCATGTACGGCGTAGCGAATCGGCCCAACGGCACCGCGCACAAGAGCTTTGCTGATGCGCCCTATAAAATCGCCGCCAAGTCTGGTACGGCACAGGTCTTTGGCCTGAAAGAGAATGAAACTTATAACGCCCATAGAATTGCTGAACGATTACGCGACCATAAATTAATGACCGCGTTTGCCCCTTATGACAAACCTCGGGTCGCCGTGACCATTATCCTGGAAAACGGTGGCGCCGGTCCGGCTGTCGGTACTGTTATGCGCCAGATTCTGGATCACATTATGTTGGGTGATAATAATACAGTCCTGCCGGACGCCGCACCTGTGCCGCCCGGTTATGAAGGTGAATAAACATGTCGATGCAAGATAGTCCGCAGAAACGATCGATCTGGATGCGTATGCACATCGATCCGCTGTTTATGCTGATCATTCTCGGCCTGCTGACCTACAGCGCCGTGGTGATCTGGAGTGCCAGTGGTCAGGATCCCGGCATGATGGAGCGTAAACTCGGTCAGATCGCTATGGGACTGGTGATTATGATTGTGCTGGCACAGGTGCCACCGCGCGTCTATGAAGGCTGGGCGCCCTATCTTTATATTGTCTGCGTCATCCTGCTGGTGGCGGTAGATGCCTTCGGGCAGATCAGTAAAGGTGCTCAGCGCTGGCTCGATCTCGGCTTTGTGCGTTTTCAGCCCTCTGAAATAGCCAAGATAGCGGTACCATTGATGGTAGCGCGCTTTATTAACCGCGATGTTTGCCCGCCAACATTGAAAAACACCGGCATTGCGCTGCTGCTGATCTTCGTGCCAACGTTGCTGGTGGCGGCACAGCCCGACCTCGGCACCTCGATTCTGGTTGCCGCTTCCGGCCTGTTTGTCCTGTTTCTGTCGGGGATGAGCTGGAAACTGATTGGCGTTGCCGTATTGCTGGTCGCCGCCTTTATCCCGATTTTGTGGTTTTTCCTGATGCATGACTATCAGCGTGACCGCGTCATGATGTTGCTCGATCCAGAAACAGACCCGCTGGGCGCGGGTTATCACATCATCCAGTCGAAAATCGCTATTGGCTCGGGAGGATTGCGCGGCAAAGGCTGGCTTCAGGGCACCCAGTCTCAGCTGGAGTTTCTGCCGGAACGTCATACCGACTTTATCTTTGCGGTTCTGGCCGAAGAGTTAGGTCTGGTCGGCGTGCTGTTGCTACTGACCCTCTATTTGCTGCTGATCATGCGGGGATTAGTGGTGGCAGCACGGGCGCAGACCACCTTTGGTCGGGTCATGGCAGGCGGTTTAATGCTGATTTTATTCGTTTATGTTTTCGTTAACATTGGCATGGTTAGTGGTATCTTACCGGTAGTTGGCGTGCCGCTGCCGCTGGTCAGTTATGGCGGCTCCGCGCTTATCGTGCTTATGGCGGGATTTGGCATTGTGATGTCGATCCACACTCACCGAAAAATGTTATCTAAAAGTGTCTAAGAGGCTGCAGATGCGTAAGGAATGGCTTGGCGTTGCACTGGCATCACTGGTTCTGGCGGCCTGTACCACGCCCGAACCCCAAAATACGGCGCCGCCGCAACCGGCTTACAATGGACCGGTGGTAGAAATTCCTGGCGTTGAGCCACGTTATGAGCCGATTAATCCGGGTACCAGCCAGGATTACAGCGTTAACGGCAAAAATTATCGCATTATCAAAGATCCGTCGAACTACAGCGAAGTCGGCCTGGCAACCTGGTACGGTGAAGAGGCGCAGGGCAACCGCACCGCCACCGGCGAAGCCTACGATCCTGATGCACTGACCGCGGCCCACCCTACTCTGCCACTGCCGGGGTATGTGCGCGTCACCAATATCGCGAATGGCCGTCAGATTGTCGTGCGCATCAACGATCGCGGTCCCTACACGCCAGGACGTATTATCGACCTGTCGCGGGCTGCCGGTGACCGTCTGAACATCTCAAATAATTCGCGGGTGCGGGTCGACTATATCAAGGTGGTACCAGACGGTTCGCTCTCCGGCCCCGGCACCATCGGCACCGTGGTAGCAAAACAGAGTTACTCTCTGCCTGCCCGCCCCGACCTGAGTGGCGGCGCGGTAATGAACGGCGGCAGTGCAGCAACATCTGAACCCCCTGCGCAAAATGTTGAGGCTATCAGCAACAACACACTGCAGAGCGGTGACAACATGGGCGCGCCGGTGCAGAGCAGCGGTTTTCTTGGCGCACCCCAGCCCTTAGCGACCGGTGTACTGGAAGGTAACGAACCACCAGCTTCCGCACCCGCCAGTGCCGCACCTACAGCCAGCAGTGCTGCTCCCGCAGCAGCCAGTGCCGCGACGGCAACCAGCAGTGGCACTACCGGATATGTCGTGCAGGTCGGTGCGCTGAATGACCCGGCGCGTGCCCAGCAGATGATGAAAAACCTGAGCCAGCGTTATGGTGTGCCCGGTAAGGTCGAAGACGCAGGCAACAATGTTTATCGCGTTCAGCTCGGCGGTTACGCCTCCCGCGCCGAAGCGGCTGCGCTGCAACAGCGCCTGAGCAGTGAAGGCCAGACCGCTTCATTTATTACTAACACGCGTCGCTGAACCGTTTGTCAGACCGCTGCACGTTACGTCTGCTAACAACCCAATCATCATGCCCGGTGCCAGATAATCTGGCATTGGGTATGATGAGTGACCTTTCTAACCTCAAACTCACGGATGTTGTAGTCCTACACATGAACACGCTGAAATCATCTCGTTTGCTGAAACGCCTGACAGTGGGATCACTGATCGCTTTCTCTCTCAGCCATGCTGCTATTGCTGATGACGTCAATCTCAAGACCATGATTCCGGGCGTGCCGGACATTGATGCCGAAGCGTACGTCCTTATCGACTACAACTCAGGCAAAGTGCTGGCAGAGAAAAACGCCGATGCACGCCGCGATCCTGCGAGTCTGACCAAGATGATGACCAGCTATGTCATTGGTCAGGCCGTTAAAGCGGGCAAAATTCATCAGGACGATATGGTCACCGTCGGCCCGGATGCCTGGGCGACTGGCAACCCGGTGTTCAAAGGCTCCTCACTGATGTTCCTGAAGCCAGGCGACCGCGTGCCGGTCTCACAGCTGACTCGTGGGATTGTGCTGCAGTCCGGTAATGATGCCTGTGTCGCGATGGCGGACTATGTCGCTGGCAGCCAGGATGCGTTCGTCAATCTGATGAACAACTACGTCAAAGCAATTGGCCTGCAGAATACACACTTCGGGACCGTTCATGGCCTGGACGCCGAAGGTCAGTACAGCTCCGCGCGCGACATGGCCCTGATTGGTCAGGCGCTGATTCGCGACGTACCGGAAGAGTACGCTGTCTATAAAGAGAAAGAGTTCACCTTCAACAATATCCGTCAGATGAACCGTAACGGTCTGCTGTGGGATACCAACCTGAACGTAGATGGTATCAAAACCGGTCATACCAACTCAGCAGGTTACAACCTGGTGGCATCAGCGACCGAAGGCCAGATGCGCCTGATCTCCGCTGTGATGGGCGGTCATACCTATAAAGGCCGTGAAACCGAGAGCAAGAAACTGCTCACCTGGGGTTTCCGCTTCTTTGAAACCGTTGCGCCACTGAAAGCGGGCAAAGAGTTTGCTTCTGAGCCAGTCTGGTTCGGCGATAACGACCGTGTGCAGCTGGGCGTGGAAAAAGATGCTTACCTGACCATTCCACGTGGCCGTATGAAAGATCTGAAAGCCAGCTATGTGCTGACTAACACTGAGCTGCATGCACCCCTGAAGAAAAACCAGGTGGTTGGCAGCATCAACTTCCAGCTGGATGGCAAGACTATCGAACAGCGTCCGCTGGTAGTGCTGAACGAGATCTCTGAAGGAGGCTTCTTTGGTCGTATTGTTGATTACATCAAGCTGATGTTCCATCACTGGTTCGGTTAAGCGTTGGGGGTGATTGAAAAATCCCCCCTTCGCCCCCATTAATCGATATTATGATGCTCCCGCTCAGGCGGGAGCCTGTTTTTTATGCACCGGAGTGAATATGAAAACCAAACTGAATGAGCTGCTCGAATTTCCTACCCCGTTTACTTACAAAGTAATGGGTCTGGCGCAACCGGAGCTGGTTGATCAAGTGGTTGAAGTGGTGCAACGCCATGCGCCCGGCGACTACAGCCCTGAAGTTAAGCCGAGCAGCAAAGGCAACTATCATTCCGTAAACATCACTATCACCGCCACTCATATCGAACAGGTCGAACGCCTGTACGAAGAGCTGGGCAACATCGAAATTGTGCGTATGGTCCTGTAATTTACGGGTCGGCAAGGCGCCTCTGCCTGACGGTTTGCCGACGTTATCCTCAACGTTTATTCCTTTAGCGGGCTATCGCTTTGTCAGTTGAAACCCTTCTTGTCCGCCAGTCAGGTCTGCGCGACTGGCAATCTGTCTCCGACGCCATGCATCACTATACCGACCAGCGCGATGACCAGAGTCGTGACGAAATCTGGCTGGTCGAACATCCTCCGGTCTTTACGCAGGGTCAGGCGGGAAAAGCGGAGCATCTGCTAATGCCAGGTGATATTCCGGTGGTGCAAAGCGACCGTGGGGGACAGGTCACCTATCACGGGCCGGGACAACAGGTGATGTACGTGCTGATCGATGTGAAACGTCGTAAGCTCGGCGTACGCCAGCTGGTGACGATTCTGGAAGAGACGGTTATCGCCACCCTGGCAGAGTTTGGCGTCAGCGCCCGCGCCCGCGCGGATGCACCTGGCGTTTATGTCGGGGAAGAGAAGATTTGTTCACTCGGATTGCGCATCCGCAAAGGCTGCTCGTTTCACGGTCTGGCGCTGAATGTTGCCATGGATTTGTCGCCTTTCCTGCGTATCAATCCCTGTGGTTACGCCGGGATGAGCATGACCCAGTTGAAAAATTTCCAGCCAGGGGTGACGACGGAACAGATACGCTCTCCGCTGGTGAGTGCGTTTGCGCGGCTGTCAGGTTATGAAAATCTTGAATGGGTATCAGGCGATCTCCCTGTTAAGCCTTAACGCAGAATGTGAATTTACAAATATGTAACCTATCCGTGCTGACTGTGGCTGCTTCGCAGGCGATGTGATGATATAATTTTTGCACTTTTTTCAAATAAAGTTGAAAGCCCCCTTCCCGGTTTGAATGGGAACGCTTTCAAATCGCAATCCGACCGGAACCTGCTGATTTATGAGTAAACCAATTCAGATGGAACGCGGCGTCAAATATCGTGACGCAGACAAAATGGCGCTGATCCCGGTGAAAACCGTGGCTGTTGAACGGCAGGAGATGTTGCGTAAGCCGGAATGGATGAAAATCAAGCTGCCAGCTGACTCCAGTCGTATTCAGGGCATTAAAGCCGCGATGCGCAAAAACGGGCTGCACTCGGTCTGTGAAGAAGCGTCCTGCCCTAACCTTGCCGAATGCTTCAACCACGGCACCGCCACCTTTATGATCCTGGGCGCAATTTGTACCCGTCGTTGTCCGTTTTGCGATGTGGCTCATGGCCGTCCCAATGCCCCTGATGCTAACGAACCCGCTAAACTGGCGCAGACGATTGCCGATATGGGTCTGCGCTACGTAGTGATCACCTCGGTTGACCGCGATGATTTACGTGATGGTGGCGCACAGCACTTTGCCGATTGCATCCGCGCGATTCGCGAAAAAAATCCAACCATCAAAATCGAAACGCTGGTACCTGACTTCCGTGGCCGTATGGATCGCGCGCTGGAGATTCTCACCGCGACGCCACCAGATGTGTTTAACCACAACCTGGAAAACGTTCCGCGCGTTTACCGTCAGGTGCGTCCAGGCGCTAACTATGAGTGGTCACTGAAGCTGCTTGAGCGTTTCAAAGAAGCACATCCTGAAATCCCGACTAAGTCAGGTTTAATGGTTGGCCTGGGTGAAACCAATGCAGAAATCGTGGAAGTCATGCGCGATCTGCGCCGCCATGGCGTCACCATGCTGACGCTGGGTCAGTATTTGCAACCGAGCCGCCATCACCTGCCGGTTCAGCGCTATGTCAGCCCGGCTGAGTTCGATGAGATGAAAGAAGAAGCGATGGCGATGGGCTTCACGCATGCCGCGTGCGGTCCGTTTGTTCGGTCTTCCTATCATGCGGATATGCAGGCCAAAGGCATGGAAGTAAAATAAGCGCCAGGTAGAGTTTGCGATATCCGAAAACAAAAAACCAGACTGGTAACAGCCTGGTTTTTTTATGTTCGCCTGAAATAAAAAGTAACAGTTATTTGCAGCAAATAACTGATTAATCTTTATGAACGACGCGTTCTGCTGGCACGTCTTCAGCCGTCGTTCGGGTTGCGCTGGTATCTTCATCTTTCATGGCTTTTTTGAAGCCCTTGATTGCGGAGCCCAGATCGCCGCCCAGTGAGCGCAACTTGTTGGTACCAAAAAGCAGTACGATAAGCGCACCGATAATCAGCAGCTTGGCAATACTGATACCTTCCATATTTAACCTTTCAACTTTATCGAATAACGGTGACTGTTATTTACGCGCAGTTTGGCTGCGGCGACAACTGCAATCTGTAACAGAGTAAGATCTCAGATAAAGCGACTGAGAAACGCCTGGGTACGCGGATGCTGCGGATTCGCGATCACTTCTTCGGGCGTTCCCTGTTCTACCACCACGCCGCCATCCATGAAGACCACGCGATCGGCGGCTTCACGCGCAAAGCTGATTTCATGGGTTACCACGATCATCGTTAATCCCTGGTCAGCCAGGGTACGCATTGTCGCCAGTACTTCCCCCACCAGTTCCGGATCGAGCGCAGAGGTTGGCTCATCAAACAGGATCAGCTGTGGCTTGATCGCCAGCGCCCGCGCAATCGCCACACGCTGCTGCTGCCCACCCGACAGGTGACGTGGCCAGGCGTCCGCTTTATCGCTCAATCCTACCGTCGCCAGCAGCGATCGGGCATGGGCCATTGCCTCCTGACGCGGAAATTTATGCACGCCAACGGGCGCTTCAATGATGTTCTGCAGCACCGTCATGTGCGGATAGAGATTGAACTGCTGAAACACCATGCCGATTTTTTGACGCTGGCGGGCGATCTGACGTGATGAGAGCCGGTGCAGCACATGTCCTTTCAGCACATAGCCAATCTGCTCATTGCCGACCTGAATCGATCCGGCGTTCATCTCTTCAAGGTGATTGATGCAGCGCAGAAAAGTGGATTTGCCGGAACCGGATGGCCCGAGAATCACGACCACCTCACCGGGATAAACATCCAGATCAATCCCTTTCAGAACCTGATTGTCGCCATAATGCTTCTTCACGTTGCGGGCGCAGACCAGGGGTTTATTCTGCCTCATCGCTCCTCCTGCTGGGGTTGCACATCGCCCGCCACGGCGGCGGCTCGCCGGGGAGTGCTGGTTACCCGGCGGGTACCCCGCGCGTAGTAGCGCTCGATGGCAGATTGTCCCAGATTAAGGACCGAGGTGATCAGCAGATACCAGATCACCGCCACCATCAGCATCGGGATAATTTCAAAGGTGCGGTTGTAGATCGCCTGCACCGAGTAGAGCAGATCGCCCATTGCGATCACGCTGACCAGCGAAGTTGCCTTGATCATGCTGATCAACTGGTTACCGGTGGGCGGAATAATAGAACGCATCGCCTGAGGAATAATGATGCGCCGCAGCGCCCGTGACCGGCTCATGCCGAAGGCTTGCGTCGTCTCCACCTGGCCGCTATCCACCGACAGCAGACCAGCGCGGATTATTTCCGCCATATAAGCCGCTTCATTCAGTGCCAGTCCGGCGATAGCCGCTGTCAGCGGCGTAATCAGATCGTTGGTGTTCCAGCTGGCCAGTGTCATGTCCGTCCACGGCAGAGTCAGCGACAGTACGGGAAACAGTGTGGAAAGGTTGTACCAAAAAATCAGTTGCACCAGCAGCGGCGTGCCACGAAAGAACCAGATATAGAGCCCGGCGACGCCGCGCAGCAGCCGGTTTTCAGATAACCGCCAGACACCCAGCAGCAGACCCAACAGCGTGCCCAGCACCATCGATACGACCGTCAGACCCAGAGTAACCTGCAATCCATTCAGCACGGATTCTTCGGTAAACCACTGCAGCACGACCTGCCATTCAAAGTTGGGATTGGTCGCCACCAGCCACAACAGATTAGTGCCGATCACCAGCACCACAATCCAGCTGATCCAGCGTCCGTATGTGGGCGCGCTGCGGGCGAACGCCACATCGCGTAGCTCCGACTCGCCTCTGTCACCGCGGTGCAGATGGCGCGGCGGGCTCATTTGTTGGCCTCTTTCGCCAGATTCAGTCCAGGCGCTGTGGTCATGTTGCCCTCAAGTTGCCACTTTTTCATGATCGCTGCATAAGTCCCGTTCTGATACAGCTCTTTGTAGGCATCCAGCACCACCTGACCCAGCGGTGAGCCTTTTGGCACAACAGTACCCTGGAAGATATCGCCAAAACCGTTCTTGTGCCCTTTGCCCGCCAGTTCAAGTTGTCCCTTCGCCTGATTAACAAAGTAAGTCAGTGGAGCCTGTGATGAGAAGAAGGCATCGGAACGTTTAGAGCGCACCGCCAGAATAGACGAAGGCTGATCGGTAAAGGCCTGCACCGTCACCGCCGGTTTTCCATCGGCCACACATTGTGCTGACTGTTTACGGATAACCTGTTCCGCAGAGCCGGCGGCCATAACCGCAATACGCTTGCCGCAGGTGTCATCCAACTGATTAATTTTTGCCGGATTCCCCTTTTGCACGCCGAACACCACAAACTCCTGCACAAAATCGACGAAGTCCACTTTCTGCTGGCGGTCCGGGTAATCACCAATCGGGCCAATCGCCAGCTGATAGCGACCCGCATTGATGCCGGTCAGCACGCCTGACAGGCCGCTCACCGTCGCATGCTCGATCTTCACACCCAACAGTTGCGCCAGCGCGGTGGTTAACTCCGCTGAGGCGCCCTCCATCGCGTGTGGGCCATTAACGATTTCATAGGGCGGAAATGAACCGTTATTCACTGAAATCATTTTGCCCGCTTTTTTGATCTCATCCGGCAGCCGATCATGCAGGGCCTGGTCAACTTTTTGCACCGGAATAGCGTCGGCAGCCTGCGCCAGGGAGGCAGTCAGCCCCAGCGCCACGATTAAGGCGGTTGCTCTCTTCGTCATAAGGGATTCCTGGTTCAGCGGATCAGTTGAGTTCGGGACGGGCGAAGCGTCGGTTTTCCAGCACTGGCAGTACCCGGCGGGCATAGGCGACGCGCTCAGGATCGAGATCGGCAAACAGCAGTGCGGGTGACTCCGCCGCATTCGCCACCGCCACGCCCAGCGGATCGACCACCAGACTGTTGCCAATATTGCGTGGGCCACACTCGCCCACCGCCACCATATAGCAGGTATTCTCCAGCGCACGGGCGCGGGTCAGTAACTCCCAGTGCATCTCTTTCAGCGGACCTTTAACCCAGGCAGCAGGCAGCACCAGTACGTCTGCACCATCCAGCACCAGCCGACGCGCCAGTTCCGGGAAACGTACGTCATAGCAGGTCATTAATCCGACTTTCATACCCGCGACGTCAATCAGCGGCGGAATGACGTGGCCCGGATTGACCCGCTGCGACTCCTGCATCGCAAAGGCATCGTACAGATGCAGCTTTTCATAGGCGGCGATGATCTCACCGTTACGGATAGCCACCAGCACGTTGAGCGCTTTTTGCTGGTCGGTGGGAACGTGAACGCTCATCATGGTAGTCAGCGCAGTGTGCTTGCTGGCGGCCAGCAACTGGCTCAGAAAAGGGCCATCCAGCGGCTGTGCTGCCTTCAGCACTAAATCAGGGTCGGCAATATCACGCGCCAGCACGCCTTCCGGCAGGACCAGCAGATCGGCCCCCCCTTCTGACGCCCGCTGCATTAAATCCAGACAGATAAGAGCGTTGTCCTGCCATTCTCGGCTTACCGCAAACTGTCCCAGTGCCACTTTCATCATTTCTCTTCTCCCGCAGCGGCCGGAAACATCGCTTCCGGCGTCAGTAATTGGTGGGTCAGCCCCTGCTGATAGAGCTCGCGACCAAAGTCCGCAATCATCTTCCTGTTAACGTGAAAACCATTCTGATTCCAGTCCGCCGGTAATTCCTGCGCAGTGCGTCGCAGATCGTCCAGCAGCCACGGCGTGGTGTCGGCATATTTCTCTCTTTTCTGCATCCATAGCCTGTAGGCGCGATCGATGACCTCACTTAACGCCGCAGGCAGCCACGGATGCGCCGCTGCCAGCGCCGGTTTAAGCGCCAGAATATGAATGCCCGGCACATAGCCGACACGGTTAAAGTAGTCCCGCTCTGCCTGATAAAAATCGGTCTGCAGCTGCCGCAAACCTGAATCAGGCAGGAAAAAGCCCTCCGGCATAAATGGAGTGAAGATGGCATCCAGCTCTCCCGCCTGCAGCATCTCAATCAGCGGTCGCTCGTCGGGCGCAGGTTCAATGCGGCCCGGCCGGCCAAATCCCGCTAGCCGATCGACAATCGGATGATCGGCAGTGAGGCGACCGGCATACCAGAAGACATCATCAATTCCGACGCCCGCTTCACGTAGCACCGTGCGTGTCCAGGTATTGCCCGAATCCTGCCAGCCAGTAACGCCAATTCTCCTGCCTTTTAGCTGCGCTGGCGTAGTGATGGGGCTGCTGGCGGTGGTGATAATGCAGCGCTGACGGAAGCCGCGCATCAGAAAATGCGGCAGGCCGAGCAGGGATTCGTCGCCTCTGGCCCGGCTCTGGGCGTAGCGGCTGAAAGAAACTTCGCCTGCGTCATAATCGGGGCTGGTCGCCAGGTCATTCACCAGCGTACCCACGCGGTCGATCTGTAGCTCAAAGTCTTCTGGTCTGATATCGCCCAGCGCCAGCGGGGTGAAGTAGTCCCAGTCGCGTACCGCCAGTCTGATGATTAACCTTGCCATGATCTCTCCGTTTACGCTGCACCGTCAGGATGGGGCAAAATAGTGCTTGAATTTGATACTAAATCCGGAATACTTACCTGAACAATCATTAATTTGTTACTGAACAAAGTATTTTCTTATGACAGAGAGCGTCGACCTCGACTGGTTTTGTAGCCAGATAAAATCGCCTTCAGTGAAAAGCATCGCGCAGGCAGCTTCAACGCTGATTCGTGACGGACATATCGCCACGGGTATGCAGATGCCCGCAGTACGGGAGATAGCGGAGCGGCTGGGCGTCAGTCCGGCAACCGTTTCTGCTGCCTGGGCGCAACTCAGAAAGCAGAAAGTACTGGCGGGCAAAGGACGCAGTGGTGTCTGGGTCAGTGGCAATACGGTGATGCCGCGTCCGATTCGATTTGAGAAGATCGGCAACTATGGCGATAACATTCGCGCCGACCTGGCCCTGGCCTCGCCCGACCCCGCCCTGCTGCCTGACCTGCAGCGCGCGCTGCAATCAGCCCTGCATTCACCACGGCTCAACAGCTACACCCGCGAGGCGATTTCAGCACCGCTGCTTCAGGCGATAACGCCGCGCTGGCCCTATGCGGCAGAAGCATTTCTGGCAACGGATGGCGGTTTTGATGCAATGAACCTGCTGGTGCAAACCCTGGTCTCACCGGGCGACCGCGTAATTATTGAAGACCCGACGGCAACCCGGCTGCTCGATATGCTGGATAACGTCGGCGCAGAGATTCTGCCGCTGGCATGTGATGAGCAGGGTCCACTGCCTGATGTCTTGTCTGCCCTGCTCGAGCAGGCACCAGTAATGTTGATCTATCAGCCGCGAACCCACTCTGCCACCGGGAACAGCATCAGCCCGACGCGACGTCAGGCTCTGGCGCAGGTTCTGCAACAGAGCAACACGCTGATCGTTGAAGATGATGGTATTGGCGATCTCTCCGCTGAGGCGAGCTGGAGCCTGGGCTCAACCTTCCCTGAACGAACGCTGCACGTCCGCTCCTTTTCAAAAGCCTACGGACCGGATCTGCGGCTGGCCGTGCTCTCTGCCACCTCGGAAATGGTTAAGCGTATTCAGTCATGGCGAAATTTTGGTGTCAGCTGGACCAGTCGGATTCTGCAGGACGCGGTTGCATGGCTGCTGGAAGATGAGGAAACGCAACAACAGATTGCCACCGCCCGTGCGATCTACCAGCAACGGCGTGAGGCATTGCTTGCGTCGCTGGCACAGCGCGGTCTGGCTCTGCCGCTTCGCGACGGGTTAAGCCTCTATATTCCGGTTGCTTCAGAGCAGTTTGCTATGATTACGCTGGCTGCTCGCGGTATTGCAGTCGTGCCTGGCGAGCGCTGCCGGCTCGGACCTACCCAATTTATTCGCGTCAGTATCGCCAGCCTCAGGGATGAACAGCGGGAGATGATTGCCGAGGCGCTGGTCATCGCCTCAGGACGGGAATTTAACCCGCTTGCAGATTTTTGATGAGATAACAGGGTGATTCAGCATAGCCTTCGCGGGCGTAGAATTGATTCGCCTTAAGACGCGACTGATGGCAATGGACTTCCATGCGATCGCAGCCCCGACGTGCCGCCAGCGTTTCGGCATACTGAATCAGTTGCTGGCCTACTCCTTTGCTGCGCTCACCTTCTGCAATGCAGAAATAACTGATGCGGGCGAAATCACCGGCCAGAGCCAGCTGAGGAATAAAATGCAGCGAAAGGAAACCCAGCACCTGGCTGCCATGTTCAGCCACTAACAGCGCTTCACTGGGATCGCTGCATAACTGCGCCAGGCGCTGTTCAATAAAGTTTTCGGTGCCGCCATAGCCTAACTCGCTCAGCAATGCACTCAACGCAAAACTGTCTTTCAACTCTGCCTGACGGATGTTCATTCTGCCTCCTTATTCATCGGGTTCTGTCGCACAGTTATATAGTGTTACAAGCTAAAAAGCTGCATAACGGGATGTTATTAATATGTTACGGAGATTTGTTGTGAACCGCCGCGCAGTTTGTGCGGCAACACGTCGATAGCAGAGAATACGATGAGGGGGATGAAGCGCAGATTACAGCCATAAAAAAACCCGCCATAGGCGGGTTTTTAGAATTCTGACTGTTAACTTACAGACTGATAACGTTAGCAGCAGATGGGCCTTTAGCGCCGTCGGTGATTTCAAACTCTACGCGCTGACCTTCAGCCAGAGTTTTGAAGCCGTTGCTCTGGATTGCAGAGAAATGTACGAATACATCTTTGCTGCCATCTTCAGGAGTAATGAAACCGAATCCTTTAGATTCATTAAACCACTTAACGTTACCTTTGATCTTAGACATCTATATTACCTTTACATGAAAAATGGACACTAAACTGTGTCGGCGTCTAGTACAGCAATTGCGGAGGGATTTGTCCAGCATGATTTGATGAAAAAGTGATAAATATTGGCTTTCCGTGCATCCATCACACTTTCTGCTTTTCGACTTGCGAAACACCTTTCAACGGGCATCAGGCTCAGAGCGTCTTCCTGTTGCTAACCTGCTGGAAAGGCGTACCTTTTTAATTTCAAACTGATGCAGCATTCACACTATAAAGAAAAATCTTATCAAGACGTATTTCCTATTATTAATAAGAATCAGGTCAATAAACAAACAATACTTTTATCATTATCAGGACATCTTTTCTCATCACACAGACACAATTTTTGGGGTTCTGTGCATCGCCATCCCACAAATGGTCATTAAATAAACATAATGCTCTAAATTCCTTAACGGATATCCCCCTGGCTGTTCAGCAAAAATGAGTCTGACGTGTCATTGATACGCGTCACTGCGGGCCGTTAGTGCATTTTTTAGACAAAAAAACAAAAACATTGAGTAAGATCAATGAAGTGCTTTTTAGTGGGTAAATTCGCATTTGGCAGCAAACAATAAGGGTAATAAGAAACTACTTTTCTCATCGCAGTCCGAAATAATATTTTCTGGCAATAGATAAATTCTGCTTAACATGCAGAGACAGATATTCATTAATGCTGAGTATAAAGGAGGGTGAAACACAGGATGGTGATGAAGATACGCTGCAGTCAGTGTGGAAGCGCCCGGTTCATTTTTACTGATTACCTGGAGGGGCAGCCTGAGTTTCATGGTGCCCGTTGCGCGTGCTGTAAAAAACGTCTGGTATCACAGGATCTGCTGCCCAATACGCCAATGGATCCTATTACACACTGCTTGTTGGCCAGCCAGAAAACAGCACGGGCACCTGATTAGGTGCCCGCCGTCAATATAGCTTTAACAGAAATCAGAAGATCAGCTTGAACACCCCTGTCAGAGTCAGTAAGCCCACGATAAAAATGATCGCGATAATCCACAGAATAATTTTCATTTCCTTTCCTCTCACTGATTAAACACTTCTCCGCTAAGCAGTATAGACAGAAAAATCGGTCATGCCGCTTCACTTAAAGGCCAACTGGTCATAAGTTCACCAAATTTCCCCTTTATTTATTTTCTGAGATAACGATCGCAACGCCACTTTTTAACGGCTCTGTTTTCTCATTTACCAGAACATTACTGGCTAAAATTCAGACAGCAAAGCAGCCCTCAATGAAGATGAGAGTGAAAATGAGTCGCGAGGAGATCGTATGAGCACAATTAATACCAGCATGGGCCGCTATAGCCTCAAGGCAAAAAATAGCGGTAACCACATCAAAGGTTCGTTCGCCATTAACGATGAAGGTGGCACGCAGCTCTCTATGCAGGAGTTTGACGAGCACTATCTTGATGATGTGGTGAATAACGTGATCTACCCTGTCACCGGAGGCAATCGTGAAATCGCGCGTGCGCTGCGGGAACAGATGGTCAAAGCCGGTTTTGAACTGCCTTATTAAGGCGTCAGATTGATGCTGTGATTAACCGGCTGGGCCGCGCTTTGCGGCCCTTTTTATGTTGAATGTCCCACACAAATCCGCTCTTTCCTGCTTAGCCGACACCAGGGATAGCAGGAGCGGCGGAATGACCAGAAGCTGCAAGACATACAGGTAGCAGAGAGCCGCTGGCAGGTGCGCCAGCGGCAAGAGCTTAAATCGCCCAGGAGAGCAGCAGGCAACCGACCAGACCACAGACCGAAATAATGGTTTCCAGTGCCGACCAGGAGCGAATGGTTTCGCCAATCGTCAGGTTGAAATACTCTTTAAACAGCCAGAAGCCTGGGTCGTTAACGTGCGAGAAAATCACGCTGCCGGACCCCACGGCGATCACCATCAGTTCCGGACTTGCGCCACTGGTGACAATCAGCGGTGCCACAATCCCCCCGGCGGTAATCGCCGCTACCGTGGCAGAACCCAGTGCAATACGCAGTACCGCGGCAATCGACCAGGCCATAAAGATTGGCGACAGCTGAGTAGAATGCATCATGCTGGCAATATATTTATCCACGCCACTGTCGACCAGCACCTGTTTGAAAGCACCACCACCGCCAATAATTAACAGCATCATGGCGATGATTTTGATCGAGTCGGTCAGGGTGTCCATCACCTGTTCCATCGTGCGTCCACGATTCAGCCCAAAGGTGAAGATTGCAATCAGCACGGCAATGAGTGTCGCCATTACCGGGTCGCCAAAGAACTCCGCATACGGCAGCAGCACATGGCCTTTAGGCAACAGCATCTCCGCCACGGCACGCAGCGCCATCAGCACCACCGGTACCAGTGCAGTCCAGACGCTGACACCAAACCCGGGCATTTCCGCTTCAGTAAAGATTTTCGGGTTATAGAGTCCCTGCGGAATCGGTTTGTCGATGCCTTTCAGGAAACGAGCGTAGACCGGGCCAGCCAGAATAACCGTGGGAATTCCGAGCAGGGTACCGTATAGCAGCGTTTTACCCATGTCAGCGTTAAATAGCGTAGCGATGGCAGTCGGGCCGGGATGCGGCGGAAGAAAGCCGTGCGTTACAGAGAGGGCCGCCGCCATCGGCACCCCGACATAGAGCAGTGGCACACGCGCCGACGCTGCAACGCTGAACACCAGCGGCAGCATTAGTACAAAGCCGACTTCATAGAACAGCGCAAATCCGACGATAAAACCGGTTAGCACCAGCGCCCACTGAATATGCTGAGTCCCGAATTTTTCAATCAGGGTGGTGGCGATACGCTGCGCACCGCCGCAGTCGGCCAGCAATTTACCGAGCATGGCTCCAAAGCCCATGATCAGCGCCAGGCTGCCCAGTGTGCCACCCATGCCCGCTTTAATTGAGGTAATGACTTTATTAACCGGCATGCCCTGCATCACACCGACCGCCAGCGCCACCAGGATCAGCGCGATAAATCCATTGAGCTTAAAGCGAATCATCAGCAGCAGCAGTAACGCGACGCCAATCGCCACATAGAGTAATGGCATAGCTTTTCTCCACCTTTTGCACTGAACGGCGTTCAGTGTCGATTTATTATCATGATCCCCGGAGGGCGACAAAACAGTGCATCTGTAAGATGTCTACACATCCCGACAAACGCTGTTACCGATAACATGTTAAGGGTAACATCAGCAGGAAAGCACCACCCCGCCGGCGGTGAATTTCTGTTTTGCGAAGGTGATCAACTTTTTACCAATGCGTTATCAGAAAGTTTGCCAATGCCAATGGCGCGCTTTTCGTTACACTCAGATTTTAGCGAAATGTAAAAAGGATGTGCTGGTGCGTGAGAACCTGAGTGAGCTGTACAGTAATCAACGAACCCTCTTTGGCCGGGGCAGCCTCAATAAACTGGTGCCGCTGCTGGCCGCCCGATCACAGCCTACCCTGCTGTTTTGCGGACAATCTTTTCTGCAGGGCCCGGCCTACGCCCGAATAAAAACCGAACTGAACGAAAATATTATTGGCTATGAAATTGTCCGCCATGAAGCCTCACCCGCTGAAATCGATGGCTGGGTTGCACGCTGGCGTGGTCATGTGGATCGGGTGGTAGCGATTGGCGGGGGGAGTGTGCTGGATGCCGCGAAAGCGTTTAGCGCGATGATACAACACCCATTGCCCACCGCCCGCTATCTGGAAAAGGTGGGGGACACCGCCGTTCAGCCCATCACGTTGCCGCTGATTGCTATTCCGACCACCGCGGGTACCGGCAGTGAAGTGACGCAAAATGCGGTAGTGACTGATCAGCATGATATTCAGATAAAAGCGTCACTGCGCCACCCGGTATTTGTGCCGGAGGTGGCGATTCTCGACGCTGATCTGCTGAAAGGCGCACCTGACCTTGTGCTGGCGACCTGCGGTATTGATGCCTTTACCCACCTGTTTGAAGCGTATCTCTCCAGCAAAGGCAACCTCTTCACCCGACAGCTGGCGCTGACCGGCCTGCGTCAGTTTATTCAGGCCTGGCCAGCACTTAATCGCGATGATGCTGCGGGAGATGCGGCACGAGAGGCAATGATGATGGCGTCGTGGCTGGGGGGGATCAGTCTCAGCAGCGCGGGTCTGGGCGTGATCCACGGTATCGCGGGTGAACTGGGCGCGATGAAGCCGTTCCATCACGGGGAAGTGTGCGGACGTCTGCTGTTTCCATTCCTGGATCTGTTATCAGACAGCGAACAGCCGCTGCAGCGTACGCTGATGGCGGATCTGCAGCCGCAGCTCTTCAGTGAAATCACGGACTCACCGGCACAGTTTCTGAAGCAGTGGCTGCAGCAGCACGCGATCACCCCGTTCTGGCTGGATGGCCCCACGCTGAACCGTGACGAGGTGGAGTGGATACTGGCGCGTGCCAACAGCAAAAATTCGCTGGTGAATTACAGCCGCGAACAGATGCAGATGATGCTCGCGCAGGCCTGGCGTATCACAGAGTGATCAAAGGCGGGCTACGTTGCTCGCTTTCAATCACCTTGCAACCCTGGCCTGACAACCTTGCCAGGCTAGGCTGAACCTCAGTGCTATTCTGTTACGTCGGGTCGCAAAACCATTCGGGCTACGCCTGAGAAGCGCTAAAAGGCTCCTCACCTGCCAGCATCTGCTCAATGACCTGCAACACGCCCTGCTCATTGTTAGTGGGCGCAGCATAGCGAGCGGCCTGTTTCACCCGCAGTGGCGCATTGCCCATGGCGAAACTGAAGCCGGACTGTCTGAGCATTTCCAGATCGTTACCACCATCGCCAAAAGCCAGCACCTGGTCGTGCGTGGTCCCCCAACGTTGTGCCAGCAGATCCAGACCGTGCGCTTTATGATTTCCCGGCACGATCAAATCAACTGAGCCGTGACCGCTTGAGGTCGCGGCCACGCGGCCCTGATGCAGTCGTCCAATATCTGCCATCAGTGGCTCGATGTAGTCGTCAGAGAGATTCAGCGCGAACTTGAAGAGCCGGTCATTCTGCACCTCATCCAGATGATGAATCGGCTTCAGCCGGTGACAGTAATGGCGCATCTTCTTCAGCCAGCTCTCTTCCATGCCATCGAAGTAATAAGCACTGTCACGGCCACACAGCAGGTAACGCAGGCCAGGATAGTTGCCGTTTTGCAAGGTGCTGATTACTGCTTCAACATCGCGACGTTCAAAAGCACCGCAAAAGAGCTCCTCATCACGATCGATAATCCATGCACCGTTCTCTGCCACAAAGGCAATATCGCTGGCGATCTCTGGGAAGAAGGATTTGAGCTGGTAATACTGATTGCCGCTGGCCACCACAAATTTGATGCCACGGGCGGTGAGTTGCTGATAGCAAGCGAGAAAACGGGAGCAATTATACTGCTTGTTATCGTCCAGAAAAGTGCCATCCATATCTACCGCAACCATCTTAACCGTCGTCATCATGACTCCTTACACAGGAAATTTTCAGAGTGGAGTCTCAGGATAGCCGCTGGCGCAGCAAAACGGAAAAAGAAGAGGGATGGCCGCAGCCATCCCTTGAGGATCAGTTCAGGGCGCTGTTCAGCACCAGCGCGGTAATAACCCCGGTCGCGGCAGCAATCAGTACATAGTTGCCGTCGATGCTTGCCCAGTGATAACCGCGCGGCGGTTCACGCAGACCGCGTTCATGCCAGTTAGCTACGCGGTAACGGTCACCGCGGTATTCCTGCGGAATAGCATGGCCGCGACGGAACTCGTGGCCCTGCCAGGCGAAATGGTCGCGGTCATTGCGGGCCTGTTTGCCACGACGGTTGTTATCCTGATCATGGCGATTATCAGCCATCTCATGACGGTTATTGCCGCGGTCACGATTCTGGTCATTGCCGCGATTGTCAGGACGTTGATCACCGTTCTGATGCGGCACGGGCATGCGGTGCGCGTCATTATGATCGTCAGCCCATGAGGCCTGAGAAAAGAGCGTGCTGCATGTCAAAAGTGAAGCGATAAGCGTTAATGTTGTTTTTTTCATGATACTGCCTCCGAAAATAACGGCTGTTCAGTCACCGTTAATCGGCATGATGGCAATAATTATGGCAGGAGACATCAGTAAAATTCTTAAAATCCGGTAACTTACAAACCATTACGCTTGCTTAGCGATTTCTTAACACAGGTCATGCTGTTACAACTTTCCTGACGAAATCCAGATTTTAACTGGTCAGCTAGTGCTGCCTGAACATGACGCCTCAGGCTGACCGGTCAGGACCTGTGAAGAATCAGGGTGCTGAAAGTCCCCAACGCTGCACCCGGTTATGTGAGCCGGTTATGGCGTGTTGAGGATCACAGGTGCGTCCGGTAATCCGGTCAAGTGGGTCACGATGTGGTGGTAATCGGCCGTTGGGTCAAGATCGCTGAAAAGCGCCGGATAGAGATCTTTTGCCAGAATTTCCATGCCGATGATGTTGTAAGGATGGTTATAGAAATGGTGATAAACGCCATATACCCGCTTTTGTTTCACCGGTTCAATCTGCTCCAGCCCGGTACGGCTGAGCAAACGGTTAAAAGTCGCAGTCACGTCGGTTTGACTGGCACCGTAACCAAACGGCAGCACGTTGCTGTTCAGACGTTTGGAGCCGGTCATGATATAAACGTCCGGCTTCATGGCGATGATCTTCTCCAGCGACACAAATCCTGAGCTGCCGGGCAACAGTGCAGAACCGATATTTTTTCCCGCCAACCGCTTCAACCAGTGCGCCCCAGCCGTTATGACCGTGGGTAAAGCAGCAGTTGTCGCTATTACCGGCAATCGGCTCAATAAACACCGTCGGCGGATGCTGCACCTTTGCAATCTTCTGCTGGATAGCCTGCCAGCGCTGCTGATAAAAATCGGCGTAGGCTTTCGCCTCGGCTTCGCGATTCAGAACGTTGCCCAGCACTTTCACGCTCTTCAGGGTGTTCTCTTTCGGATGGCGCTCATCATCGAGGAACAGTACCGGAATATGCAGATTTTTCAGGGTAGCCAGCACACCGGACTGCGTCAGTGCGGGTTTAGCGCGCAGTTGCGCAATCATCAGATCGGGCTGCTTCGCCAGCACGCTCTCCAGATTGACCTGCCCCAGATCGTTAAAGCCCATATCGACAATCGATGCCGCCTGCGGTCAGCGCTGCTTCAGCAGGTCCCAGGTCTGCGTATCCTGCTTTTTCGGCAGGTTGTTCCAGGCGACGACTCGCTGAAAGGGGTTCTGCCGATCCAGTAATGCCAGCGCCATCACGTCGCGCCCATCCTGCAAAATCACATGCTGAGGCTCTTTTTCCAGCGTAATTTCTGACCATCCATATCGGTCACTGTGACCGGATAGGGAGTAGCCGCACTGGCGGCTGGCAGTAAAAGTATGGTGGTCGCCACTATGCAGATATTCATTTCTCTCCTTGTCCTTTAAAGAAATAACAATTATTCGCGTTAACTCTACCCTGCGAATAAGTACCAGAAGACAGTATTGCTGACCAGATGCGTATGCCGGCTTAAATCACCGGGGCGACGCCATTGAATTGGGGAAATCACACAGGAGGATGGCAAGTGGTGGGCCGGATGGCAGGCGCACCTCAACCGGATTGAGATGCGCCTTCTGCGTTAAGTTTTACTTCACCAGCGAATAGAAGATTGCCGAGATAGCTATCAGTCCGATCAGCACCACAAACAGGTTGCTGATTTTACCGCTGTACTGCCGCATCGCTGGCACCTTTTGAATGGCATACATCGGCATCAGGAACAGGATCATGGCAATCACCGGTCCACCAAGCGTCTCAATCATGCCGAGAATATTCGGGTCCAGCGTTGCCACCAGCCAGGTCGTCAGCAGCATAAAGATGGACGTCATGCGATTCAGTCTGGCGGGCGCGATGATTTTGCCGCGACTGCGCAGCGCCTTATTGACCATACCGTTAAACCCTTCGCGCGCACCAAGATAGTGACCGAGAAACGATTTAGTGATCGCCACAATGGCAATCAGCGGCCCCAGCCAGGCGATCATCGGCACCTGAAAATGGTTAGCCAGATAGGAGAGGATGGTGATGTTCTGCGCTTTGGCGGCATGCAAATCCTCAGGCGACAGGCTCAACACGCAGCTGAAGACAAAGAACATCACCGTCACTACCATCATCAGGTGCGAGCAGGCCAGAATGCGCGAACACTTTTTCTCTGCGGCGTCGCCATACTCTTCGCGTTTCGCCAGCGCAAATGAGGAGATGATCGGCGAGTGATTAAATGAGAAGACCATCACCGGGATCGCCAGCCACAGCGTCATCCACAGGCTGCTGCCCGCGGGCTGAACGTGCAGGGTCGAAAGCACTGCGCCATGCCAGTGCGGGATCAGATAGCAGGCCATCAGCATCAGCACCGCCACAAAGGGGTAAACCAGCACGCTCATCGCTTTGACAATCATCTTCTCGCCGAAGCGCACAATGGTCATCAGTCCGACAATCAGCAGCAGTGAGAGCAGCACACGCGGCGGTGGCACCATGCCGAGCTGATTCACCATCAGGCTCTCCACTGTGTTGGTAATCGCTACGCTGTACATCAGCAGAATCGGATAGATAGCGAAGAAATAGAGCAGCGTAATCAGCTTGCCCGCACCGACGCCAAAATGCTCCTCGACCACCTCGGTGATATCTCCGGCCGGATTTTTACCGGAGAGAACAAATCGAGTCAGGGCGCGGTGTGCAAAGAACGTCAGCGGAAACGCCAGTATCGCCATGATGATCAGTGGGATCAGCCCGCCGACGCCGGCATTGATGGGCAGGAACAGCACACCCGCCCCAATAGCCGTGCCGTATAAACCCAGCATCCACATGGTGTCGGTTTTACGCCATCCCGTATCAACGTCACTCTCAAGCGCGCCCAGCGTGCCAGTTTGCGTGGTTTTCATCAGATATTCCGTGTTAAAAGCCGCCAGTAACCTGAGCCGTCAGGCAGGTAATATAACGCCCCGCTCTCCGCCTCAGTTGCCACCGGATCAGCCAACGTGATGCTGACCCGCTCGTGCATAGGTAATCGATTGCGTGCGCCACTTTTTACACTACCTGACGATAAAAGTTCAAGCCACGCAGATAAACACGCATAGATTGCTGAAAAAACCGTCAGGTTGTGCAAAATGACTGCGCGGCGATCATGCCATCTTTGTGGCGCTTTTACCCCCCTAAAAAGGTGATCTCTGTAACGGTTCAGCATAAAGGTCTAAGCTTTAACTTTCTATGTTGCGATTATGCTGACTGATGCACTGGAGAAAAGCATGCCCATTGTCTGCCCTGGATGGGGATCGTTACTCTGGAAAACTGGCGCACTGCCGGTGGCCAGTCAGTGACATCATGAGGGTACTGCCGTACCGATTGAGTTTGTGTGCACCAGGGACGACGGCGAACTGGCAACCCGATTCACGGCCCGTGAAACCCGCCACAATAAGGGTGAATCCTCCCGCTCACCCCGGTTGAAAAAAGCCAGTCTGTTGCACCGCTCTGCTTACTCCTCAAAGGGTTACTACACTTCAGGCAGGTTTCTATTGCCGGCTTCCTGAGTTTTTCCCGTAGATGGCCACCCTTCTGGTCTGGCCGCCGTTCCCTTTGTCAGCAGGAGATGAATAGATGAAAGCATTAACCTGGCACGGCCCGCATAAAGTCAGCGTTGATAATGTGCCGGACCCGGAGCTTGAAGCCGCAGATGACATTATTTTGCGCGTAACGGCTACGGCCATTTGCGGTTCAGACCTGCACCTCTACCGCGGTAAAATCCCCGGTACCGGGCATGGTGATATCTTTGGGCATGAGTTTATGGGCGAAGTGGTTGAAACAGGCAGCGCAGTGACCGCCGTCGCCAAAGGCGATCGGGTAGTGATCCCGTTCGTTATCGCCTGTGGCGACTGTTTTTTCTGCCTGCTGAGTCAGTATGCTGCCTGTGAAAATACCAACAGCGGACGGGGTGCCATCCTGAACCGGAAAAACATTACGCCGCCTGCGGCGCTGTTTGGCTTCAGTAAACTTTATGGCGGTGTGCCCGGCGGCCAGGCGGAATATGTCCGGGTGCCTAAAGCCAATACCGGCCCGTTTAAAGTGCCTTCGGTGCTGTCAGACGAGAAGGTGCTGTTCCTGTCAGATATTCTTCCCACCGCGTGGCAGGCGGTGAAAAACGCCGAGGTGAAACCCGGATCCAGCCTGGCTATTTTCGGTGCCGGACCGGTTGGCCTGCTCAGTGCCGCTTGCGCCCGACAGCAGGGTGCCGAACAGATCTACATGATCGACCACAATAACTACCGTCTGAACTTTGCCCGCGAACGCTACGGCGTGATCCCGATTAACTTCGATGAAATCGATGACCCGGCCGCCTGGATCATTGAACATAGCACGGGTAATCGCGGTGTGGATGCCGTCATTGATGCAGTAGGTTTTGAGGCAAAAGGCAGCCTGACCGAAACCGTGCTCAGCAACCTCAAGCTAGAAGGCAGCAGCGGGAAAGCATTGCGTCAGTGTATTGCTGCAGTGCGGCGTGGCGGTATCGTCAGCGTTCCGGGCGTCTACGCCGGATTCATTCACGGCTTCCTGTTTGGGGACGCCTTCGACAAAGGACTGACCTTTAAGATGGGACAGACCCATGTACACGCTTATCTGCCCGACCTGCTGAAGCTGATTGAGCAGGGCCATCTTACGCCGGAAGAGATTGTAACCCACCATCTGCCGCTGGAAGACGCCGCGCGCGGCTATGATATTTTCGCCAAACGCGAAGAGGAGTGCCGAAAGGTGATTCTGGTCCCAGGCCTGGCTGCCACGCAGGCCACGATATAATTTTGCATCAAACCTGAACGGCCAGAACCCTAATCCCTGAATCCCGGCAGAGTCCTCTGTCGGGGACCTCATCTTAAAACGGCTTGCGTTGCAGACTGCTTCGCCACTCGCGCGTCTCCAGCAGATGTTCATCCGGCAAATCAGCCGTATCCACCTGGCTCCCCTGACTCAGCAGTCGCGCACTGCGTGAATGGGGATGACTTTCGCTGATTACCTGTTGTGAAAACGCGCCAAACGATAACAGCAAAAACAGTAATGCACTGGCCAGCCTGGCTTTCATAAGCACACCTCAAAGGAAAGGGTGCCGTTATGCTGCCCGAAGGGTTTACAGTTTCCGTCAGTAACAGGCAAAGTTATGTAGTATGCGGAAATAAGCTGTGACGCGTTTACCCACGGTTCAGGATAGCCCGCCAGTTCGGCATCAGGCGTTTTCCGCGCTTACAGTCCGTTTTCCTTCAGGAGGAGGCTATTGAACATCAATCAGTTTGATCAGCCGGTCGGTGAGGCCCTGCCCCACTGGAAGCCGGTTGCCAGACCGCCCTGCGCGCCAATCCCGGGCCAGCACTGCCTTCTGCTGCCGCTGAGCGTTGATCATACGGAACCGCTGTTTCAGGCATTTATGCAGGCACCGGATGATCGCGACTGGACCTGGCTGAGTGCGGAGCGACCCGCCTCATTGCCGCAGATGCAGCGATGGATTGCAGATAAAGTGGCGGATGCGGCCCTGGTGGCGTTCACGGTCTGCTCGCTGAATCATCAGCCCTGTGGTGTGGTCTGCTTCGCCAGCATTGAGCCCGAACATGGCACCATTGAAATCGGTCACGTCACCTGGTCACCGCTGATGCAGCGCAGTGTAATGGGCAGCGAGGCGATTTTTCTGCTGCTGCAACAGGCTTTTTCGCTCGGCTATCGTCGGGTGGCATGGCGCTGTGATTCTACGAATGTCGCGTCACGACGGGCGGCAGAACGGCTGGGGTTTCGCTTTGAGGGGCGTTTTCGTCAGGTGATGACACGTAAACAACGTAATCGCGATACCGACTGGCTGTCGATTATTGACTCTGAATGGCCGGAGGTGCGGCGCGCCCTGAGCGCCTGGCTGAGTGCGGGAAATTTCACCGCCGGGGGGCAGCAAACGCGCCCGCTCAGCGCCTGCTTCGCCGACGTTAATCCGCCCGATGCGAACGCGACAATCCCTGAACGCTGAGCGGGTGCTGCCGGTTAATGCAGCCGACGCACGTTCAGCGCCGCAGACCAGCGCTGTCGCTGACAGCGCGGGCAGACAGCCTGCTGCTCCGCCTCAATTCTCTGCGTCTGGCCGCAATGGGTGCAGGCATAGAGTGCGCTGACCGGTACAGCGCTGTAATCCTGCCGGTGCTCCGGCGGCAGTATGCTTAACCCCGCCCGCATCTCATCGTCACCATAGAAATAGAGGCTAAGCTGACCGTCGACCTCCACCAGTGCCAGCCGAATCTGCCCCAGATGTTCCACGCCGCTCTGCCGTAACTCCATATAGAACTCATCTTCCGAAATATTCAGCCTATCCAGGCTCTCCAGCACATATAAACCCTCTTTAATCAGGGTAATGACGTCGCCCTGAATGAGCCGTGAAAAGCGCGGGCTGTGTGCCGTCAGCCAGGTGGTCAGGCGGTAAAGCGTCAGCAATACCACAAACACCATAATGACTGGCAGCACCGGCACATCGTCATAAAAAGTGACGTCTCCGGAAGCAGAACCCAGCGTCAGGATTACCACCAGTTCGAACAGCGATAGCTGACGCACGCCGCGCCGGCCTGACACTTTCAGAAAAGTGAAAACCACCAGCCAGGCAATCATGACTCGCGCCACCACTTCGAACAAAAAAGTGGCGGGTTGATCGTTAAGCAAAAACCGGTGCCAGTCGAATGAGAACATAGTCTGCTAAACATCCTGTTTTGAGGGGCGCGCATCTTCGCCGCTGCCCGTTGATGACCCGCCGATTCAGGCCAGTGATAAGTCAATCTTGTCATTAGCAGACCAAAAGACAAGCGAAGCGGTAACGCTAATGCGGTTGGGGCTGCCCTGGTTGCATGTTGAGGAAAAGATTAACAATGCTGAAAATGGCACCTGTTCTTTCACGCTGCGCTTATCAATCCGATGGATAAAACTGGACTCAAAAAGATCCTGTTTCTGGTTGTATTATTTTTACCGCTACGCTTTTTCTCATTACATCAATAATTTGCCAAACAATTTACCCTGTCTATAATTTCCAGTAAGGCTTCCACAAACTCATTAACATTACGAGAAGCCAGCCTTTTCCTGCTGATAGCGCTGCCTGTATATACCTGCTATCTCACTCGTCTCCTGCGCCACAGGACCTGATGCCTGCAACGTCGTGTCGGTGGATTATGGCAAGGATCGCCCATCTGTTCAGAGTGGTCATCTCGGCCAGTCTGTTTTGCATACCCATAACACCCTGACCCGTTTTGCGACGGTTCGTCAGCGGGAAGCGTGTTGCTTTTTTTCAGGAGATGCCATGGCACCCTTTTCCAGTTTCTGGCAGGCCGGCTATGAAGGAGCCGATCATATCAATCCTGCCGGCCTTGCACTGTCGATGAACGATCTCAATCAGCATCAGGCGCGTGCAGCAGAGGATTATGCCGTCCTTGCCCCCTTTTCCATTCACACGGTGCGCGAAAGCGTCGGCTGGCGACTGTGTGAGCGTGATGGTCGGTATGACTTCTCGACGGTAGCAGCGCGGATGCAGGCAGCACAACAGCAGGGCATTCAGCTGAGCTGGACAATCTGCCACTACGGCTGGCCCGCTGGCATCAGTCTGTTTGATCACGACTTTGTCAGCCATTTTGCCGCTTTCTGTGGCGCGCTGGCTCGCTTCCTGGCCCCCTGGTATCAGCAGGCGCCGGTCTACTCCCCGATGAATGAGATCTCTTTTATGAGCTGGGGCATCTCTGTGGGGCTCTTCGCCTGCACTGCGATCCCTGAGCAGGATCGGGCCGATGCCGCCAAACAGCAGCTGGTTCATGCCACGCTGGCAGCCTGCGATGCGATCTGGCAGGCCGATCCGCGTGCCCGTTTTCTCCACTGCGATCCGCTGATCCATATCGTGCCGGATCCCACCGATCCGGCCAGTGACGTTCTTGCCCGTGAGATGTGCGACACCCAATACCAGGCGTGGGACATGTTAGGCGGCAGGCGTAATCCGGAACTGGGTGGCGCCCCACGTTATCTCGATCTGATTGGCGTCAATTACTACCATGACAACCAGTGGGAACAGGGTTCAAACCAGCGACTTTACTGGCATCTGGGCGATAGCCGACGCCTGCCGTTGCATCAGATGCTGCAGCAGGTCTGGCAGCGTTATCAGCGCCCGCTGCTGCTGGCAGAAACGAGCCATGTCGGCAGCGGACGCGGTGCCTGGATAAGTGAGATCGCCGCGCAGGTTGCGCAGGCGCAGCTGGCGGGCGTTGAGCTGCTCGGCATTTGCCTCTATCCGATTCTCGATCGCCCCTTATGGGAGGAGACCACCTTCTGGACCCGCAGCGGTTTGTGGGATCTCGATCGGCTGGGGCCCGATCCTTACGCCCGCCAGTTACAGCAGCCTTATGCCGACGCATTACGTCAGGCGCAGCGCTTTTTGCAGCATGTGCAATCTCCACTACACCCCTGTCAGGAGCACACTATGAAACCACCTGTTCTCATCGTTTTCAGTCATTTACGCTGGGGATTTGTTTTCCAGCGCCCGCAACAGCTGCTGACACGTCTGGCACAGCACTATCGCGTGTTGTTTGTCGAGGAGCCCGTCTGGCAGTCGGGGCCACCGGGCCTGCATCAGAGTTCACCTGCCGCTAACATCACGGTAATCCAGCCATATACCGACAGCGATGCACCCGGTTTTCACGACAGCCAGATCGCCCCGCTGCTACTGTTGCTGACCCCGCTGCTGGCGGAAGATGAACAGCCGTTAATCTGGTTTTATACGCCGATGGCGCTGCCGTTGCTGACGCCCTTTGATCCGTCACTGGTGATTTACGACTGCATGGATGAGCTTTCCGCCTTCCAGAATGCGCCGCGCCAGTTGCAGCAGCGCGAATCGGCGCTGATGACCCGTGCCGATCTGGTGTTTACCGGCGGCTCCAGCCTCTATGAAGCGAAGCGTGATAAACATCCTCAGGTCTACTGCTTTCCCAGCAGCGTCGATGCTATCCATTTTGAGCAGGCGCGCGACCGCAGTAACCGTCATCCACTGCAGGATGCGATTCCGGCGCAGCGCCTTGGCTATTACGGCGTGCTGGATGAGCGTATTGACCTGCTGCTGATTGCAGCACTGGCGGACAGCCACCCCGAATGGCAGATCATCATGGTGGGGCCGGTGGTAAAAATTGATCCCGCCAGCCTGCCGCAGCGCGACAATATTCACTGGCTCGGCCAGCAGCCTTATCAGGCGCTGCCGCAGTTTCTGGCGGGCTGGGATGTCTGTCTGATGCCGTTTGCCATTAATGCATCAACCCGCTATATCTCGCCAACTAAGGTGCTGGAATATATGGCGGCACAATTGCCGATTGTCAGTACTGCGATTATCGATGTTGCGCGGCATTATGCAGAGGAAGTGGCGGTGGCAGAGAACCATGCTGAATTTATTGCCGCCTGTGAAGAAGCAATGATGATGGGTGCGGCTGAGCGGCTGGCGCTGGCGGGACGGATGCAGGCAAAAGTGGATGCGACATCCTGGGATCGCACCGCAGCGCAGATACAGGATTTGATCCAGCAGGCGCTGATTCAGCGTCAGCCCGCACTAAAGTCGGCCAACCCGGCCAGCGTGCAGGCTAATGTTATGCCGTTAACCCCCTTGATGCTGGAGAGTGAAGCCGTGCCCTGCCTGATTATCGGCGCCGGACCAACCGGGCTGAGTGCCGGTTATCACTATGGCGAAGGTGCTGTCCTGCTGGAGAAAAATGCCACGCCAGGCGGCTGGTGCCGCTCCATTGACGATCAGGGTTTTACCTTCGATTATGCCGGTCACATTATGTTCTCACAGGACCCTTACGTGCTGCAGCTGTATGAGATGCTGCTGGGTGACAACTTGCACTGGCAGGCGCGTGAAGCCTGGGTCTACAGCGACGGCGTTTATACCCGCTACCCTTTCCAGTCAGCACTGCACGGCTTGCCGATCGACGTGGTAAAAGAGTGCGTGCTTGGGGCTATCGAGGCGCGTTACGGCGAAACGGCAGCCGCCGCTGTGCCGCTGGACCGGGCGCGGGCGCGGCGGGATTGCTGTGCTGATGGCGCGATTCCCGATGAGGGCAGCAGCACCGGTGAGGTGGAAGGTGAAGAGGATTTCCAGCACTTCATTATGCGCACCTGGGGTAAAGGCATCGCGCGTCACTTTGCCCTGCCTTACAACCAGAAGCTGTGGAAAGTGCCGCTGACCGAAATGGAAACCTCGTGGCTGGGCGGACGCGTTCCGCTGCCCGATCTGTCGCAGATCATAGATGGTGCGCTGCAACCGCTGGCAAAGCCGGTCGGCCCCAATGCCCGTTTCGGCTATCCGCTGCGCGGCGGTTTTCAGGCCCTGATGTCCGGCTTTTTGCCGCACCTGAAATGTACGCTGGAGACCAACACGACCCTGACCCGCATCTACCCACAGGCGCATATCGCACTGCTGGCAGGGGGTCGCCACTACCGTTATGAGCAATTGATCAGCACCATGCCGCTGCCGGCGCTGATTAAACTGATGGGTGATGAGGTGCCGGAGAGTGTGCAACTGGCGGCGCAGCAGTTGCAGTTTGTGTCGGTGCGCTGCGTTAATCTGGGCATTGGTCGGGCTAACCTGACCGAAAAACACTGGATTTACTACCCTGGCGATACACTTTTTCACCGCATCTTTGTACAGGGCAATGCCAGTCCACACTGCAACCCACCGGGCGGTTTCGGCTTAACCTGTGAAATCACCTACAACGCCACTAATCCGCTGCCGCTTGAGGGGGATGCACTGATTGAGCGCTGCCGTCAGGATTGCATCCGGGTCGGCATGATCACCGCTGATGATCCGTTGCTTTGCGCTTCAGAGGTTGATATGCCCTACGCCTACGTGGTTTATGACCATGCGCGCAGCGATAACGTGGCGCTGATCCGCCAGTGGCTGCTAACCCAGGATATCCATCTGTCAGGCCGCTACAGCGAGTGGGAATATTACAACTCCGATCACGCCTTCCTTGCCGGTAAACGCGCCGCCGAAAATGTCCGGCTGCAACATGTCAGCGAACGGACGCTTGGCTGACCCGACACAGTCCGCTACGAAAGACGCTGGCTGCATTTTGCGGCTTTCAGCGACTGCAACTGAGTCAGTCGCCGCTCTGCCTTTTGGCTGGCATTGTATTTCGCAATGCCATTGCCCAGCCCGAAATCCCCGACAAATCCCAGCACGGTCAGGGCATCGAACTGGCCGGTCTGCTCAATATCACTCTGCACGCTATGCGCTTTGACCAGTTCCTGATCCAGTGCGCTGCAGTTCAGTGTCGCACTTTCTTCTGGGGTCACCGCCGCCTGCGGATACTGCTTGGTGGCGCAGCCGGTTAATACCAGCGCCAGCAGCACTATTAAGAATCTCTGTTTACCCATTTTTCATTGCCTGTTTTTTGCCCAGTTAAGCCTGTTATCGGCCGCTTCAACAGAGATCATGAGTCTCTGACCTACCAATAATGGTCGAAACCGCTACGCTAATGTAGGATTCAGCGCGCTGCCGTCAGAGGCAGCCTGCTATCGACCGGAAGTCACGCAGCGAACGCACATTGCTCGTTCATCACTTCTGCCAGATCTTTCATAGCGTTAGCCAGCATGATGCTGCCAACAGCAGCGTATAAAGAGCAAAGCCTGACCGTTAATTCGTAACGAGGCAGCCGCGTGAGCGAAGCCAGACACAGAAAATTCGCGCGTCGGGTTTATCAGAGTTTGTTCCAGATGAGGTTTTTCCATGCGTTTTAAAGGATTGAACATCGGGTTTTTCATTTTGATTCTGGCTATCGCCACCGTCGCTTTTTTTGAGGTGCTATCGCCCTATTTCTCGCCGATTTTATGGGCGGCGATTCTGGCGGTCATTTTCCATCCGCTGAAAACCTGGCTGCGCAACCGACTGGGTGACCGCAATGGCGTGGCCGCGTTGATCACCCTGTTCTGTATCTGCCTGATTGTGTTCACGCCGATGGCGATCATCGCCTCATCACTGGTGGTCGAAACCAACGCGGTCTATCACAAACTGCAAACCAACTCGGCGCAGTTCCCGGCGGTCTTTGCCGATTTGCTGCAGCATCTGCCGCGCTGGGCGAAGCATTTTCTGGCTGAAAATAATCTGGATAACGCCGAACAGATTCAGCAGAAGCTCTCCTCGTTTGCCCTTAAGGGCGGTCAGTATGTTGCGGGCAGCGCCTTTATCATCGGTAAAGGGACGTTCAGCTTCACCGTCGGCTTTGGCATTATGCTCTATCTGCTGTTCTTCCTGCTGAAAGATGGCTCCTATCTGGTGCATCTGATCCTGGAAGCGCTGCCGCTTTCTACCTACGTGAAGCACCACCTGATGGTGAAATTTGCTGCTGTGGCACGCGCAACGGTGAAAGGCACGGTGGTGGTCGGTATCGTTCAGGGTATTCTCGGCGGGCTGGCATTCTGGTTTACCGGCATCGACGGCAGCCTGCTGTGGGGCGCACTAATGGCGTTCCTCTCCCTTATTCCGGCGGTGGGTTCCGCTATCATCTGGGTCCCTGCGGCGATCTTCTTCTTCGCCACCGGGGCCGTGTGGAAAGGGCTGTTCCTGGTCGGTTTCTTCGTGGTGATTGTCGGTCTGGTGGATAATATTCTGCGTCCGCTGCTGGTCGGCAAAGACACCAAAATGCCTGACTATATGATCCTGATCGCCACGCTGGGCGGCATGGAGATTTACGGCATCAACGGTTTTGTTATCGGTCCGGTCATCGCTGCCCTGTTTATCGCCTGCTGGAATCTGCTTTCCGGACGCGATAACCGCGAGAACATTGAAGCCATCGACGAAGAGTTTATCGAAGAAGGCAAGAAACAGTCCGATACCGCCGCAGAGGCTGCGGCTGAAGCCGCTGCAGCAGCGGCGGATGCGGCTGCAGAAGCTGAAATCAAAGTTTCAGCTTTAGCTGCGGCGGAAAGAGAAGCCGCAGAAAGAAAGGCGGCGGAAAAGAAAGCCTGATGCGCGACGGGCAATAAAAACCCATCGTGCAGTGAGTAGCGTTTGCTGACGAATACGGGTTCGTTTCCCGGTGAGAGTGTGCCTGCTCAGGAAATGCGATCCGATCGGAAAGACGAATAGCCAATCTCTGACATGCCCGGCCTGCGCGACAAGCGCACCTCATCCCTGAGGTGCGCTTTGCGTTGTTCAAAAACGCTTCTGCCGTGTTTGTACCATGGCGCGGGATGATTTTCTTCTGACCGTGTTTCCTGCGCGTTAAACTCCTGTGTTGCTACCCGACTCATTCTGATTGGGGTTGTTCCACAATAAAAAAACCCACCTGTCGGTGGGTTCTTTTTTTAACCTGAAAAAAGTTGCAAATTAGTTGGTCGCTTTATTTTTCAGATCTTCAGCACCCTGCTTGGTTTTATCCCAGCCTTTCTCAGTGCCTTCTTTGGTTTTGTGCCAGCCTTTCTGCGTACCTTCGGTGATTTTACTACCGGTGGTATGGCTTTTGCCTTCAGCTGCGTGCTCAGACTTCAGCTTCAGCTCTTTGCCTTCATTCTGGGTCTGATGCAGTTTTTCTTTTGCGGTATCGGCGCCTTTATGCGCTTCTGCAACGGTGTTGTCTGTGGTAGTAGCAGCAAATACCGGCGAGGCCAGCAAAATAGCAGACAGTGCAATAATTGATTTCTTCATAATTCCCTCTGTATTCATCGTTGCCGTGTAGGTTTTAATCCTGGCATAGCGCCCCCAGGAAAGATTTAAGAATAAACCAGGAATGGAAAAGGGCCAGTTTTCACAAGAAAAAGCCGCTAATTGTAGTTTTTTCGTCCATTACCAAAGGGCGAGCTGCGAATCGTCGTCTGGTTTCAGCGTGCTTCGGCTCTTGCGAGCGGGCGGCGCAGGCTGCTGCATCTGCCGGGTGATCCACTGCAACAACACCGTGACCACCCAAGCCTGCTGGTCTGCACTGAGCGGCTGGTGCTGTCCGATGTTGTGCCACTTGCTCAGACAGCCACGACAGCAGGTCGCTGTGGCGTGCTGGGCGATAAACACCGGATGACCACGCATTGGCGTCTGCCTGCCATCATTCTCAGGCTGGGCGGGAGCCAGCCGCTGTGCGACAAACTCTGCAGCATGCTGACGCAATACCGGCTCGCCTTTGCTGTACGCATAATCATATTCAGCCCGTCCCAGACGAAAGCGCTGGCGGAACGGCGAGCGTGCCAGCCGGGTAAAAAGATCGTCAGAATCCTTCATGCTGAATGCCGTTCACTCATATTTACGTCCCGCCAGATAGCTTACGCCCTGCGGCCCGAATGCCTCACGATGAAGCTCATTCGGCTGCAGGTGAAATGTCTCTCCGGGATGATAGGTGGTCTCCCCCTGCTCGGTACTGATGGTAATGTCACCACTGAGAATCAGTGCCAGCGCTTCAAAGGGATGGACGTGGTTATCAAGCTGGGCTGCGGCTGCGCGCTCAATCAGCAGCGGCTCGTCAAAACCCTGTTCGGCTAACAATGTTCTGAATTCGTGTTCTGTCATCTCAACTCCTCAATGTGGATCTGACCCTTTGCAGTGTAGACGATCTTATCGCCGCGTATGGCACGCAATACGTTACGTAAAGTAGCGCAAGCAGGGTTGTTCACGGTTCATGCCGGTGCTGTACTTGCCACCTCGTTACAGCCATTTTGACATCAGGATGACGCAACAGTATGCCTCAACAGGAGAGAACCGCCCTGCTGCTGATTAACCAGCGCTCACGCAAAGGGCGTACCGAAGCCAGCCGGGCGCAGACGCTGCTGGCACAGGCCGGGTTTAACCTGCTGCACCCAACCGGAGATGAGACTCGCAGCTACAGTGAACTGATCGCGGCTTATGCCGATCGCATTCATGCGGTGATCGTCGGTGGGGGCGACGGCACGCTTAACGCGGCGGCACCGGGGCTGATGCAGACCGGCCTGCCACTGGGGATTTTACCATTGGGCACCGCCAACGATTTTGCCCGTACGCTGGGGATTCCGGCCAGCCTCGAGCAGGCAGTAAAAATTATCGCTGACGGGCAATCGCGCGCAGTGGACCTGGGGGAAGTGAATCAGCATCTGTTCCTGAATGTCTCCAGCATCGGCTTTTCAGCGGAGCTGGCGCGCAATCTTACGGCGGAATCGAAAAAACGCTGGGGAGTGGGCGGTTATGCACTGGCGGCTTTGCGGCTGCTGCGGCAGAGTCGTCCGTTCAGCGCTATGCTGGTGCATCAGGGCCATCGGACGCCAATCAAAACGGTTCAGGTGTCGGTGGGTAATGGGCGCTTTTATGGTGGCGGCATGACCGTGGAACAGCGGGCCGCACCCGACGATGGGTTGCTGGATGTCTATAGCCTGGAGCTGAAACATAGCTGGCAGCTTATTGCGCTGCTACCCTTTCTGCGGCGCGGCACACACGGCCGCTGGCGCAACGTACGGGCATTTAGCGCCACCGAGCTGACCATTGAGACACGTCGTCCCCATTACATCAATGCAGACGGCGAGGTTATTGGTCAGACGCCCGCACATTTCCGTCTGATCCCCAATGCGCTGCGGGTTTATGCGCCGGGCGACAGCCCAGCAAAATAGCCTGCGTGCGCTGAAGCCGGGGCGGTACAAATCTAGTGTCTTAGGCCGTTTTTTTCAGCGTATTCAATATGCTCGGAAAGATTCGTGACCAGTGTTTTCGCCATTTCGAGGGTCAGCCCCATGAACAGGGTCTCCTGCGGGCCCTGTTCACGCGGCGCGTCGGGATCGATGTAACCAAATTTCAGTACCAATCCCTGATGCGTGTTCAGGGGGCCAATATGCCAGCCGGTAACCGGATAGAAGGTAAAACGCGTAAATTCATTCACTTTAATCCTGACTGCGAAAGCATAACGCTGATTGGGCGTCAGGCCAGCTCTGATGATAAAACATGAGTGGAGTGTTGAGTCTGAACGAAATCGACAGGATTACAAGGGCAGCGGCAGAATAAGCGCAGCGTCAAACGGCGCGCAACATTGCGGCACCCGAAGCCTGCCATAACAGGCGGACGCTGACAAATCACGCTTGTACCTCCCGTTATCAGAGACGCGGCGCTGGCTGAAGAGAGGCGGTCGCCCGGCATTTCGGCTAATCTGCCTGCGGAATAATCGAAATATGCCCATTGACCTCCAGCACCGCATATTTAATCTGATCGAACCGCTCCAGCCCCTGCCCGGATCGCGCGGCTTCCAGCACATCGTCAGGACTGATACCCGTCATTTTCATGCGTTCGGTCAGCAGATTGCCATTCTCGACCAGGATCACCGGCCCGCCATCGATCACCTGCTCCACCAGCGGAAAGCGGCTTTTTAGTTTGCCCAGCACAATGTCAATCGTCACCAGCGTGATGATGGTCAGCGCCGCGCCGGTCACTGAGAAATCGTCACCCAGCAGCGCCTGCTGAGTCGCTTCGCTGATGATCAACAGCAGAATCAGATCGAACGAGGTCATCTGCAACAACGTGCGTCTGCCGGCGATTTTGAACACTACCATCAACACCAGGTAGATTGCTGCCGCGCGTAATACCGTTTCCATAAACCGCCTCTGTCAGGGATAGATCCATTGAGTAAAACGGGCCGGAGAAGGGTCACCGCCGTGGATAGTGACGTGAATGCGGCCTGCGTTGCGCGGCTGCAGGCCGAGCCAGATCGCGTGATCCGGCCCGGTGTCACGGGCAGAGAAGGTCAGCCGCAAATCGCTGCCTGTGGTCACCGCCTCAAGTGGTTGAGGCTGCAGCGTCTGAATTTGCAGGTTATCCAGTGCGCCACCACCAATCGTGACGCTGAAACGATCGCCTGTCGGGGCGTTGTAGCGTATACGCATATCCATATTGCTTTCAACGCGGCCAAATCGCTCATACTCCACCTGGATTGTGCCGTCTGGCGATCGGGTACTGCTGTCGCTCAGCACGCCTTTAGAAAAAAGTCCGCACGCACCCAGAATCACCAGCAGGATTAGCAAATACTCCCCTGCCCGCTGAATCAGCCATTCACGGCGTACCCAGCGGAAGTTTTCCTTAATCGGCATCGCCTGACGGCTGATATCCTCTTTTTCCACCTTGACCTCATCTTCTGTTGGCACAGCGACAAAAACGGATAGCTACGTTAAGCATAGTGAAATGACGCGGTATCAGCACCGGGCCGATCGCCTCAGCATCCGATTCCGCCCGGCTGCGATCATAGCCAGCCGGAGCCACGCAATCTGGCCCACAGCCCGCCGCAGGCCACCAGTGTCAGTCCCACCGCCAGCGGATAGCCATACAGCGACTTCAGCTCCGGCATATGCTCGAAGTTCATGCCATACATGCTGAACACCACGGTCGGGATCACCAGGATCGCACCCCAGCCCGCCAGCTTTTTTACCACCTCATTCTGCTGCACCGTCACCAGCGCCAGATTGACCTGCATGGCACTGGTCAGCATCTCGCGCATATCTTCCGCGTCGGTCACTACATGGCGGGCGTGGTCCTGCACGTCGCGGATATAGGCGCGCAGCGGACGCGGGATCAAATCTTCATGCAGGTGGATAAGCTGGTTGCAGATCTCCTCCACAGGCTGCGCCGCATTGCGTAGCGACAGCAGATGACGCCGCATGGTGTAGACCGACTGGACTGACTTACGATCAAATTCACTGGTGAAGAGATCGTTCTCCATCTGCCCGACCCGCTCATTCAGTGAAGTGGACAGCTCAGCATAACGATCAACAATAAAATCGAGCAGGCAGTAGAGCGGATAAGCGGGGCCAAACTTCAGCAACGCCGGGTTTCAGACGCCCGCCTGCCGCACCGGGGTATAGCTTTCAGATGCACCATGTCGGATGCTAATGAGAAAGTTTTTTCCGACAAAGAAATGGGATTCGCCCAGTTCGCAACTGTCATCCTTTGCACATACCGTTTTCACCACGATAAACAGCGATTCGCCGTAATGTTCGATTTTAGGTCGCTGATGGGCATTCAGTGCATCCTCCACTGCCAGTTCATGGAGTCCGAACTCCTCTTTAATCTTCGCCATAAACTCAGCGTCTGGCTGCCACAGCCCGAGCCAGATAAACGCCCCCGGCTCTTTGATCACTTCACTGATATCATCGACTTCAACCTCTTCGCCCGCGCATCCCGGACGATACACTCTGCTGCTTACGATCATCTTCTGCATTCCCGTGTTGACAGTACATGCAGCTTAGCCAATGCCGGACCAGTAACCGGATAAAAACAGTAAGGATTTGCTGCGATGTTGTGCGAACAGCGGGTTACCACTTCACCCCCAGTCCGGTGGAGAAAATGCCCTCATTCAGGGTATCGGGTATGCCGCTGACCAGATTGCGATGATAGCCAATGTGCAGGGTTGACCAGGAGGTCAGGCTGTAGCGCAACCCCACTTCAGCATCCAGCATAAATACGCCGTCATCATCCAGCGAATGGCCGACATCGCCATTGCTATAGAGCGTGACCGACTTGCCCAGCAGATAACGCTGATAGTTCCAGCGCAGCGAGCCGCCAAAATGCTTTTCTTCCCGATCGTCGCTGTAGCCATACGCAAAGGCACCGCCCAGCACTGAGAGTGAGAAGGTGCTGAGCTCGGTGTCCCACAGCTGATAACCCGGTCCGGTGCCGATCAGCGCCTGGCGCGACAGATTTTCCACCCAGTCGCGCTTGTAGGTGGCACGGGTCTGCCAGAAAAACTGCTCTCTGACCAGATAGTCAAAGGCGTAGCGCAGGCTGTAGTTGTCAGTGTTGACGCTCTCATTTTCCTGCTCGCGATTGTAGGTTGCGCCGATATCGTGCCGCCATTTCCCCTGGTTAAGTTTAGTGTTGAGCGCAAAACGGTAGTCGTCAGTTTTGGTCGAGGCTTTTTTAACCTTCACGCCAGCATCAATGTTGCCGGTCCAGGCAAGCTGATCGCTGCGGACTTTGGCTTTCATGAACTCATCGATACGCCGCACTGAGACCTGCTGTTCTTGCTCGTCACGTTCCACCCATACATAACCGGGATCGGAAGAAGTGAGACGCACCTGATAATGTTCGCCAGTCTTTTTGTTTTCGACATTCACCGGATGATCACTGGAGAGCGTACTGACCACAGTCCAGTCCAGCGTGATAGTGCCGGCATAGTGGGTCTCTATCGCCAGCTTGCCGTCGCTGAGGTAACGAAGGGTGCCCGTCAGCCGATCGCCATTATTCAGCCAGACCGTATCGGCTACGGCCAGTTGAGCCCAACCGGCGCAGCAGATAATGACCAGTAGCCTGGTAAACGAGGTGGCGCAACGCATAGCTTTCCCTGTAAAGGCGTCGTCCCGCACGGGCGACGCGTCACCGCAAATTCTGACCTGATAATTAAGCCGATTCTGCGGCGATATGCAATGCGCCCAGGTTTATGACAGGTCGTGCAATGCTTTGCCGAGTGGTAAGCCCAGCGTGAAATCGGTAAAACGAATCGCCAGGCCCTGACGCTCCGGCGAGCAGCCCATCACGCCGACAAAGCGCCGCACCTGACCCGGCCACGGACAGAGCCGCAATAGCGGCCAGGTCACCCCGTCGGTAGAGTACTGGATTCTCAGCGCCGCATTTTCCAGCGTGGCGCGTAGCCAGAACTGACGTGCATCGCCAGGAAACACACCGGTGGACCAGTCAGAGAACTCCCGCGTCACCACGCTACCGATTGCGGGCTGGGCGTCATTAAACTCGATCCCTGCCTTGACCCAATGCGTCTCGTTATCCTGAATAAACAGACCGGCCTGATCATAGAGCTGGCTGAAATCTGCCCTCACCTGCACCTGAACGGTAAAATCGTTTTCCACCCAGAAGCCAAAGGCATGGCCGCTGTACCGTTCAAAGCCGTACCCGGTGTGCTGCCAGAAATCGCTGTTTAACGCGGTTTCAAACTGCAGCGTATCGCCATCCAGACTCTGCACCGGCGGCTGATTAATCCAGACGCCGCCTTCGGTAGTCAATGAGCTGACTGCGGTCATAGGCACTTCCTTCAGTAAGTTAAACCGCCCGCGCTCAGGCAGACCGGCTGCGTGGAATTTGACCTGAGTATCATAGCGCTCAATGGTGAACGAGCAGCAGAGGATCGTGGTAAACCGGGTTATACTGGTGCGAAAGGCACTCAGCTAAGCAGACCCGGCGCGGTTTGCGATTTGCGATTTGCGGTTTGCGGTTTGCGGTTTGCGGTTTGCGGTTTGCGGTTTGCGGTTTCATTTGTTTGGCTTTTTTACTCTCGCTGCAAATAAAAAACTATCAATCAGGTCCAGTCAGCTTAACTATTTCATTTTGTTAATTACCTGGCGAAAACAGCGTTTAACAACCATGCTTGTTCTGTCTGAGGGCAACTGAACTCATAAAATATAAGGATTAAGTCAACATGGTAGATAAATCAGAGATTTTAGATCACGCGCAGGTTGTTGATGTGAATGGCGAGCATGTCGGAATTGTTGACCATTTTGAAGGCGACGACAAAATTAAGCTGGCGAAAAGCGATCCTGAAGCGGGTGGCAAACATCACATTATCCCCTTTAGCTGGGTTAAAGAGGTTGACGATAATAAAGTCATTCTGTCTAAAGCCAGGGATGATATTGAAAGTGAATGGCAGTCTGCATAATACGCTAGCCGTGGCACCTGCTACGGCTTATTTTTTTCCTGCGCGATAACATATTTTTCAGACATCACCCTGCCCGTAAACCGCTATTTTAACCGCAATATACTTTTGCCTTTTCAATAAAAATTAGCGCTACCTGAAATTTCCCAACGTCATCGCAGCACGGCGGTTTCTTTTTGTCTGAGCGTAATATTACATATTCTTTAAGCGAATATTTTCGGCCTGTGGTGAGAAATTACAGCCGCACATATCGTCAATCAACAGCTCGCTCTCTGAACCGGGCAATTCAAAATGCCACCCTTCAGTCGCAATACCCGTGAAGCCGCCACCCAATATGATGGCATTAAGCATCAGCCGGTTGTACTGCGCCTGAATCGCCACCCCAGGATGAAAAGTATGGAAGTGCTCACTTATCTCATCGAAACGGGTGCCCATATCCATGATCTTGCCGTACCCGTCGATCAGCGTAACATCCCGCGCAGTACTGCGGCAGTAATTGCGCCTGTACACAAGATTATGTCATTGCCTGATTTTGATATGTTCATTCCGGCAGTAGAGCAGGTGACTCTGTGGACGAAAAATAGTTGCAGGCGCGGGCTGACGAGCGGACCAGAAATCTCAATACCCCGGACGATCTCAGCCAGTTTGATCCACTGTTGAAAAAAATCAACGTTGAAGCAGCCTCAATGCTGAAATGGGCCACCCTCCTGGCTACGATAAAAATCAGTCTAAAACAGAAATCCTCCCCCGATGGCCACTCCACAAAGACTGTTACCACCGGTGTTGGTCCGCTGGAACTTCGTACACCACGCGATCGTGATGGCTCCTTTGCCCCCTGACGGGTGAAGAAAGACCAGACCCGCGGGTTATTGGAATGGATAACCCGATTTTATCTTTTTACGCCAGGGGGATGACCACCCGTAAGATAGCGGCTGCGTTTTCGCCCGGCAGGAGGTTAAGGCGCTGACACGCGACCTCAAAGCCGTTCATCCAGCCCCAGCAGAGAAGCCGCGCTTCAGACGCTGGAGACCTTCGGCGGAACATAGGATCGCCGTTATCCGCAGATAAACGGGCTGGCAGTCCAGGCAGCATCACAGAAATGGACAATGTCTTTGCAGGACGGGCGCATGGCAATGAGTCGATTTATTGTCGAGTCCAGTAACCGCCTGGGCGGTCACTACAGAGAAATGGCATTTACACAGAATGTTTACAGGGTGCAGATGTGGATAGCAGTATTCAATTTTTGATGAAAATTAGTTTGAGTCACTACGTTTTCGTTTTCTGCCTCTCGCTTCTTCATCGATTGCATTTTTATTTTAATGCTGCTGAGCATGCAAGGTGTTCAATACCTGGATGACGAGATCAAAAACCCAGAAAAAATTTTTATTATCATTAATTTGCAGCGATTTTCGTGGAGATAGGATTCTTCCTTAACTGGTGCGCAAGAGGCGTTTTTTCATGAGGTGGCAACCTGAAAAAATCATCAACAGTATTGATGGTCTCCGAATGACTGGACCTGTATGTGTTGGCCATGGCCTTTATTTATGATCAGATTGCCAGCATACCGTGATGAACTGGTGCATCAGGCAGTAATCGGTCTTTCAGATAAAACCGCCAGTGCTCAATATGGGTTCCATCCGGTAGCGTACAGTATTCCACCTTCCCGAAGGTACGGTTTTGAAAAGTCAGCTGTCCGTTCTTCTGGTGACAATATCGTTCAGCTGAATCTTCTTTATGCGCGCTTGAAGAACTGCATCCTGTCAAAGCTAACAGGATGAATATGAAGATTGATGATTTCATACTTTACCTCTATAAACGAGAATTGAATCAGATTCAGAATTACAGGCGACTTTCCCTCATTATTCAACGACTGAGTTTGTCATGAGTTTAACGCCTTCCTTTGTCAGTCTAAAATCCGAAGGATTGAGCACTTTTCTGACCCTGTCCATGATCATGGCATGATGCTCAATACTGCCTTAAGAAATCAGCCGGCGAATGTTGGCAATAAGACCTGCATTGGCAACGCCCTCGAATTGCTGACGAACCGCATAATCGGTAATCGAACGAGGGCAAATTTGATACAGATATTTCAGTATGCCCCATTGAGCATATTCGGAAAAATGTGTTCTCATTGCTGCCATTTCCTTATGTTAATCAACTCACTTATCAACAGCACCCTCATGCCCTTTGCTCAACCGTCTTAGCCTTGCAAGCCATAAAAATTGCTCTCCGGCGAAGGACCTAATCGCGTCATGATGAATCCATCCCAGCCTGATGAGCTATTCAACATTGGCAATGATGACGAACTCATCAACATCACCAAAGCAACTCATATATTGCCGTGCGGTCATTGCATATGGCTGGAAGAGGGACAATGCCTTAATGATATCCTTCTGTAATTTCAGTGATAAGATAAAATCGGTCATAATATGATAACCTTATCATTAATTTTGAAATCATAATAATTATTGAGCATGACGATCAACGGTAAACACCCGATTTTTTTGGACAATCACTTATCATTTACATTATGTTTAATTTATTCTTCCATTCATACCCATAGGCATTACTCGAATATAAGAGTCAGCTCTGAAAGTTTTAAAAATTGAATCCTGCTACAACTGTGTATTGCCTCTTTTCTGACACGTTCCCGTTTGAACAGAGCATTCACGGTCTCCGCCATTACTGGCTCGCTATATACATCAAAGGCTGTGAGATATTGCCTGGCGTCAGTGGATTAGGATTAGGATAAGCAATTGCGAGCGCTGACAGACTCTTTGTCTGAATCCTCTCCGTCAGACATCTCTTCTTCATTAGTGGATTCTATTTTTTTCAATTCACGAATAAATGATGCGACTAAAGCGCAGCTGCAAAAATGATCAACATCACATTAATCTCTCAACGATCGATAATGGTGCAGCGAGCGCTTTAAACGTTCGATTACCTGTTTGCGCGCGCCGTCTCTGAGAGAGGCGTGATAGGGAGAGCAGGTCATAGAAGATGCCGGCGCGGATATTGAGAGTGTTTCATCAAGAATCCGGAGAGTGCGACGGCGACGCCATCGGCCAGACGCTGAGCCGGCACCGGGCATTTGGCGTGGACCGTCATGCAGCGAGGACCCGCAGCAAGCTGGCGGCGAAGAGCATCATTCTGAAATTCGGATCCACCGAGTGCCTCCGTGCGGGTTTAATCGAGCGTGGCCAGCTGCTGGTGGCGCTGATTGATATCGGTGATGATGGCGGCCGGCTGCTTTGCCAACTACTGTGGCTGATAAGCATTTGCTCACCAGTCACAAAATGAAAACGATTAACACTGGCTAAAACGGGCACTGCATTAAAGGTGTGGTAACCCTGAATCAAAGCAATAAATCACCTGATAAAACCTTATTTCAGAACCTGAATTATTAATTTTATATCCCAATGGAATCTGTTTTTGACGGTCTCCTCTGCTGTGGGCCGTACTGCCTACCCCGCTTCAACCTACTGGTCGCCAGCGATTAATGAGAAGGCCTGGATTTATTGCCTCATAAATACTTACTCCGGCCGCCCACGCACTGCCTATCGTTAATACAGATCGTTTCGGCAGAATTTATCGCTGTTAACGATAAACCGATTAACATCCTGTCTGTCTGATATTTCCTGCTGAATGAGAGAAAAAAAGCTCACCGCGACGGAAGCCTTTGGCTGCTTAACATTGTGACGTCTGGAGACGCTGCGATGCCGGTTGCTGGCCGGTGAGGCGGAGAAGTCATTACCCGCCTCGCCCTTCGACATAAAGCTCCATTGACTTAGGCCCACCGCGCAGGTGAATTCACCGCAGCGATAAAACAATAACGCCAGCAGCATCAACTCATTATCAACATAGGGTTTTCAGTATAAAAAGGCCCACCATCAGGGTGAGCCAATCAGGAGTAGCAAAGATTATTATTAGTGAGCCGCCGCGGTGCCGGGTGCCTCCCGGTGAGTTTTAGACCTGACATTAAACCCGCCCGCTCATCCTCACTTCATTCAGGCCTGGGCCCCGCCGCACAGGGGGATTCACCGCAGCAGCGCTTTTATACCATCCGGCAGGTTAACGCAGGGTCAACGCTTATAGATTGTAGGCTGAGTGTGATTCTGCGTAGAGTCTGGTGCGTGTTCAACCTGCGCAAACGACGCAGGAAATGCCTTACCTATCTCGCCAGCAACCGACAGAACCGTCTCCGCCATTAATGAGCTGATTTTGAGCTACTGCCTGAGGATTTCTACACAGAGAATTCCGGTGAGCGAACTCTTATTAAGTCCTAAAGGCATATCAGCTTTCCCGTTCCGTTAAGGAATAGCTGATTAAGTACAGCATGCTCTGATTTAAGTGTCAGCATTGTTAATCAATTAATAACATTTACAGTCCAGAGAAGCCCCCTGATATTCCATCTCTGCCTGGCATTCCCCGTTGGCTCCGGCGTTATGAAGTGTGCTTATCTGTTACACAGGCTTTAATCAACATTTGAATTCATATCGGGTTATCAGGAAAATAACCCGACGAGCAAACAGGTTATCGTTCCAGGGAACTATAAAAAATGGTGGCTTTAATAATCTTCTTACAGACTGAATACGGCAGCAAGCAAATTGATGAATACTCAGAAATCACTTCTCAACAAAACTTCCATCGTTAGATAAAGAAAGGTGATAGCAACCTTATGAAAATCATTGGCTACTGCAGATTCAAAGAAGAAATTCATTGTAGCCTGTCAGGTTGTAATTAACTTTATGGATTCGGTTTTATTAACAGAACCACTACCGGAGCAGCAACGAATATTGGCCACGTTTGTGGCGGAAAATATCTTTATTTATGCTTAAAAGAGTTAGCAAGCAGTTTCAAAGATTATGACGAAGTCGGGCAGTATAAGGCTGTTATTATGAGTGCTAAAGCGCAATGTGGGGGTTGGGTATGCCGCCATAACTTGCTCCGCACTGGAAAGAAAAATTTGGATTATGGTTAGCCGTCACTCACTGACATCCAGAATGCTAACTATGCCGGGGTGCATACCGTCACAGTGACTGCATTTTTCTCTGACCAGCTCAGATTCAATACGTGGCAGTATTTTTTCCCTACAGGATTCAAATTAACACCCTAACCCATTGACTAAAAAACACAAAATCTTATTCGAAAAAATTTATACCAACGATTATACCAACACATTACTTTGCATGACTTTAATGGTTAAATCTGTCATGAGCTTACTAACTCAGGCAACATTTATTGTATCGCCTCACTATCTGGACGCCAACATCCCTGGATAATGCTTAGCAATGATACCATTCATCTTCTCCACTAACTCAGATCGCTTGAAAGTAAGATGGGCTGTGCCCTTCTGAAAGTAGCGGATTGAGAAGTATGTGTCTTCATAAACGTCTTTGCCGGGGTTATCACGGATGTGCTCCATCAGGTTGATGGAAATGTCTGCGCGATTGTCAGGTATCGCTTTGCCATCGAGCAAATACAGCATTCTTTCAAGGTCGGCCAGTTGGTCACGTCTGAATCCCCACGTCAGGCTGAATCCCCAGCGGTTATGCGTCACCAGATTGTTGATGATGATTTTCTTGCCGAAAAAGCACGGGCTGTTAGTTTTGTAATCCCATGACAGCCCTTTGAACACGTTAATGATGCCTCGTTCGAACACTTCAGCTTTGCTTTGATGCAACTGTTTAAAGGTACTGAGGATATTGGCTTCACTAATGGTCGGTAAATCGCCATCTTCCAGGTTCTGATACCACTGAGTACGGGCTTGCGCGTCCATCAAAGATAGCATGCCGGATTTCAGCATGAGATCGCGCCACAGACTGCGGTCGATATTACGAGTGATTACTGGCATCGCTTTATTCGGCTTTTCCATCAGCCAGCAGTCATAGCGATGACCTTGCTTCATGGCCCAGTCGGCAGCGTTGCCGCCACCAATTCCAGCAGTGAGCTGAGAAATGGCGTTGAGCTGCTGAATCAACTTTTCTATCTGTACTAGTGCTGCATCACGTCCGGTGACGATGCGTTCAATATTGGTCGAGTTAATCAGCTCAGTGTTTCCGGTAATTACTTCGGGTTCTGTTTGCATCGTAAAAAATTCCATAAAGGCAAATGCCCCTGCCAGTAATGGCAGGGGCATTATGCATGGTCAGATCAAGGAGAGAACTGCAGAATGATGAATCTGGAGAGCTGTGCGCAGGGTTTAATTGCAATTGCGCTGCGTTAATCCGGTCGCGTGACTTGCCTTCAGAATATCGGCAGCGGTCAGGAAGATTTCTGACTCTGTATAGGTATAATTGCTGGTATCAATTCGCACCAAATCATATTTTTCGACTAGGAAATTGATAGCGTCAGCCAAGGTAACTCCCGCTTCGATGTGTAGCTGGATGACTGACTCGCTGCAAAATGGCCTGTCGTTTAACTCCAGTTTGAAGTGCTTTTCCAACAGGTAAATAAGCAATGTTCGCCAGTGTGTTACGGGTGACAGGCAGCACGATGCCGCCCGCCCCGGATGTATTGCTGAGGTTGGCATATTGATTTCCATAGTGGATTCTATTGAGGTGTCGGGTAAATCGCGATATAGACGTAGCCCTGTGAACCGAGGGTATCGGCTTCAGAGGCAAGCCCGTTGTGAAAAATCGTGACGCGGTGCTGATGGTGAGAATTGAGTTCTCCGGTGGTCAGCAGATGTTCGAGCATGCCGATCATTGGCAGGAACGATTGATTGATACGGTCGATTTGTTCTTCGCTGAATTCACCAATTATTCCGGCCCTGTCGGCCAGATAGTGCAGCCGGTTGCCTTCCTGCACCAGCCTGGCACTGATGCGCGGTGTGATGTTGCACTTCAGTCCCCATTCGTAGTCGTTCATCATATCCTCCCACTATAGCCAGTTGCGTTCAGCAAACGACACGATCTCTTTGCTACCAACCACGAGATGATCAAGCAGCCTTACCTCTACCAACGTCAGCGCTTTCTTCAGTCGTGTGGTGATATTTCTGTCAGCATCACTGGGTTCTGCAAAGCCGGAAGGATGGTTGTGCGCAAGGATCACCGCTGCCGCGTTATGCCGCAGCGCCGCTTTAACCACTTCGCGTGGATAAACGACTGTGCTGCTTATCGTGCCGTGAAAAAGCGTCTCATGTGCAAGCAGCCGGTTCTGGTTATCGAGCAGCAGCACCATAAACAGTTCTCTCTCCTGATTGGCTAATTTGAGGCGGATCCAGTCACGTGAAAAGGGTGTAGAGGTAAACGCCACGCCTGGTTCACGCAGATGATTTTCGAGGAGGGTCAGGGCGCGTTTTATCGTGAGCTGTGATGTGACTGGAAAAGATACTGCGATATTTTCCATTTTTTTTCCTTTCAATAAAAAAATGCAGGCTTATGGCAGCCTGCCCTGTCTGTTGGGATGGTGTTTTAATAAAATAATGGAGATGAATATGGTTTAAATCCTTTAAGGAGAGAAACCTTGGGAATGGGAGGTTTATAACGACTGTTAATACGCAGTACTAACACATCTTTCTGATGTACAGAATAAATGGTAGGAATGGATTCGGTTACTGATAAGACTGTGACCAGCTACCCCTGCTGGTCACCACCTCCACCTGCGAGGCTTTGCACGGGCCTGAGAAGTCCAGTGTTACTACCTCTCCATATTTTAGGTGCTTAGGTATTTTCGTCATTCCGTTATTCAGCCCCTTGAAGCGCTGATTTTCCATCCTGCAGTTACCCCGGTTTACGATGATGTTTTCAATTTCAATATCATCAACCAACGCGGCCACGCTGACGCTGACATACGGAAGATTTATAAACTGATTTACCCGGTTGTACGTTTCTATGCGTATGTCGGGATCTTCATCCTCACAGGCGCACAGCAGCAGAATTGCCAGCACAAGCAGTACCTTGTATTTCATTTAAGACCTCATCAATGGGAAATTGCGGTGTAAACCGCTCAGTGTGGTTTATTGCGGATAAGCTGGTGAACCCTGCAGGCTACGCCATACAGCAGCATGATGCATAGCACCAGCGGCCACAGCAGTGCCAGCCCCGCAGCCTCAGCGCGGGTACTGCGGTCAAAATGCGTGTCAGGATCGGGCTTACGTTCCGAGCGGTACAGCACGGCGCCGGTGGCAAGCCATATCAGGCCGGTAATCATCAAAAACATAGTGCCTCAGGGTTGTATTGTGTTGTGTGTGGTTTGGCATCGCTCAGGCAGAACGGGGCGTGGCGGTGTCCGTCAGCACATTCCTGACGTACTGAAAGTGAGGGAGTGAGTTAATGAAGTCCGCATTTGCGAGCAGCTCATCGACGAACCGCCTGCGCAGAAATTTTTGTTGGGTAGGTGACACGCCGGAAATATCGCTCAGCACGTACACCTGAATCTGCTGGTCATGTTCACCCACCAGATACCAAGTGCTGTCAAAGAAAACCAGCCGGTAAGGGGCAAACCACCGGTACATTTGCCCGGCAGTGGTAACATCTAATAGCGCTCTGTCCACAATGGCCTGCGTGATGCGCCAGAAGCTGCCTGCATGAGTGGGCTTGCGCTCCGGGGGCACCTGCCAGACGATAAATGGGGACTCAATGCTGTTATTCGTGATCACCGAAATGAGTTTTCTGTCCATGACAGGAAATAGCTGGTCCGTACTGGTGACACGGGCAAAGTGCAGGATATCCCGGTCAGTGCGCACCCCCTCATTCAGGCCCGATAACGACCAGGCCCCTTGACGGTAATCCAGTGACAGGCAGCTCAGCCGCTCCCTGAAATCCCGCCTGAGCGTTCGTTCCGATACCATAAACTCCTGCGACAGCGCATGCACTGACAGCTGCTCCCCCATAAAAAACCGACTGATGATAATCGCCAGTCGTGCGGCCATACGATCGTATTTTCTATCTTCCGCAGACATTAATAATGTGATTTCCCCGAGTTGAATTCCTACTAACAAATGCCCGCAACCTGAAGTCAGGCTGCCCTAAAGCTATTGACTTAGCAGATGATCTTTTCAAATACACACTACCAGACACAAATGCACGGTTATGGCCGCTTAAATACCCGGTCAATGTAAGGCAGAAAGAAAACGGCCACAAAGTGGCCGATAATAAAAAAACAGAATATTATGCTATTTTCCCACCCACTTATAGAAACTTATGACAAGCTATTATAAAAAATTATTTACGTTCAATGAGTACCCTCCCTAATGATAAACTACAGATGAAAATCATCTTCAACGCCTCAAGGTGGTTATATAGGTCTATAATTAATTCATTTCCACATCTCGACCATTAGTATAACCAAAAGAATAACTTGCATTGATAATAGTAATTACTTTCATCTTAAGGCAGTTTATGCATGTAGGGCAGGAGTAATTATTTTCTTATATTGCTTTTGAATTACATGGAAGGATATAGAGAATGAAGAGAAGAAAATAAAAAGTCACCTGCAGATTAATTCATATAGTTAAAACGCCACATGAATTTAAAGCTAGCAAGTTTTTAAGGTATAAACATCAGTTAAGCACTTCAAAATTACTTATAACTTTGATAAACCATATGCACGAACAATCTTTCCTTTTACTCCCTTTGACTCACCATTTGAAAAATATTTTTTCGAGCCTAAACGTGGAGCTTCAAACGTTTCGGAGCATTTACCCAGCCGAGCATAAAAGTTTTTCGTGCTTTCAACAAAAGAAAACATCTCTAACGAAAGAGCAAACACATACCGTTCAAACTCTCTTATCTCAACATTTATAGATATTTTCATAAGATCAGATACGAAATTTCCAGAATAGTCCTTTTCAAAAAGCATTTTCCTTATATTTGGAATATCCTTACTCTTCGCAAAATATCTATATCCTTCCCCACGATCAGCTGAAGAGGCCATGCCATAATTTCCGTAATATTCGTTAAACGTAAAGTGTTTCAATTCTCCTTGATGACTTGTACATTTCATCCATAAATCTTCAATCTCTGCACCTAACTTTGCATTAAAATATTTGTTATCTACATAAAAACAAACGTGATAGTAAGGTAATCCTCTTCTTACATCCCTCAACATTACCCAAAAGTAACCTCCAATTCTGTTAAGTAAAACCCGCCCACGCATCTTATTGAGAAAATCCTTCATGCACTTTTGTAATCTTTCACAAAAGACATAAGAGTGTTGCGGGCAAATCCCCCTTAAAGAAAAAGAAACCTTGATAACCGCCAATTTTGGATTTATCTTCAATCTTTTCTTGTGTGCTGCCATCACCTTTTGGTAAAACACATCCTTCTTTCTCAATTCTTTCGAAACCTCAAACCTTAAGATATCTAAAGTCTTATAAGGCTCACTCGAATTAACAATTCTAGAAACAATTTCATCTGTTGTTAGATAAGTACCATTATCCAACAGGCTCGACAAAGAATACTTAGAAGAAATAAACCCAAACCCTTTTAATAGTTTATCATGCAATATTAAAGAATTGGATGGCATCGATAGATCGCTCTTAGCCAATTTAATCATTTTCAGGTCATTTTTAAACATACACCACCTAAAAAAAATACAAGTTACTATCAAAAAAAAGAACAAATTACAATCGAATGCCGACTATAAGAGGCTTTCACTACTTGAACCTCATCCTTGACACGAATGCAATTGGCACATGTTCTTATGCAAAAAAACCACTTGCAATCTATCACATCATTACTCGGTTATACATCCAAAAGAACTTGGTGAGTATTTTTTTACATTCCAGACCAATGAGATGAACTGCAATGAGGTTAGTTGATCTCCATAGACTGAACTCATCGCTCCTGCCATTGTTTGAAACAGGATCATACTCATGAGCAATCTACTTGAAGACCAATTGGTTGATATGACTTTCATTACATCTTATTCAGGTATGACGGATAAATGGTTTTATAAGCTTATCCAGCATGGCGAATTCCCTAAGCCTATAAAATTAGGGCGTAGCTCACGCTGGCTGAAAAGTGAAGTCGAATTATGGGTCGCGTCCAAAATTAAGCAATCGCGTATTGGCTAGTCTAAATTATTGCCGCTGATGCTTTTCCATAAAAATAGTGACAACAGCCTTTTTACATTGGAGTTTAATTTGGGTTATTAATATAATTAACACTCACTCCACAAAATTACAACTCACACTCAATTACAAGTAAAAGCTTTAGTTTAAGTGCGATAACCTTACAAAACACCATAAACTTTACCCATCAAATTTATCGCCAGAACTTAGAGGTTTGATGACATACACCGAATTATAGCTGATACCTAAAGCCTCTTAATGAATGATTAAACCCTAATAAATTGAGATTCTAGAACATGATATTTGAACATCCTACCATACCCGGCTACTCAATGGATCTATTTCTGCTATCATTACTTAATAATCATATCGACGATTTAATCAATTGTTACTCTCGCCTCTACGCAGTGCGGGTAGACTTATTTTACCTTAAGGAATCCGGCAGGTATAACAACAGCAGTCCTCGTTTGATGGAATATGAACTGCGTATATTGATGGCAAGCATGATGGAATACCCTGCTATAGTAGGATATTTCTGCATATTAGAATGGACAGAAGATCATGGGTTGCATGCCCATGTAGTAATTTGGTTAAATGGACATACGTCTAGAAAACCTTATGTTTATGCTAAGAAAGCGAGCGAACTTTGGAAAGATATTACACAAGGCGAAGGATTATTGTATCGATGTGAGTATAAAGAAAATTATTCGGCAGATATTCGCATTCCAGTGGAATACAACGTTCCAGCCAGTATAATTAATATTCGTTACATACTGAGTTATCTGGCCAAAGAAGCACAGAAAGAAAAGGTTTACTGGTATTTTTGTAATGAGATCCCACTGCCTCACCCGGCTGGACGCCCAAGACAACCTGTAGCGGCATTAAGCTAGTGAAAAAGTTGGCACCGCGACTTTCCCTGCCTAGCACTCTTAAGCATACAAGAAATTATCACGTTGTTGTTGCGTGGTAATTTTTGAAAGATATGAGAGCATTGGTAATCTCCTGCCGTTTTGAAAATAACACATTCGCATATGTAGTATTGCTAACTAATGTGAGCATCGATAAGGCTTTGGGTAGGTTAGTCATTAAGTTTGAAGGCCATACATTCAGCTTACCGCTAGCCAGTGCGATAAGCTTAAAGAGTATCATGCCGGAGTTCTGTTACTGTATGGAACAGGATTTTAGGGCTGGGTCATTATGAATGACATTACTAACACCTAGGAGTATTAATCAACGGGACATTTGTTGTTTAATTACTCCGAAGAACATTCCCCAAAGGTGCTCAGATATTCCTTCATTTGTCAGCAACTGTTCTCGTGAATTGCCACTACTGTATCCCCCCATCAGAGCACGAAAACCGAGTGTCTGACCGTTATCAGTAAGATTCAGGCATTCGTTAAAACTGTTTCGAACAACATTATCTTGGCTATAACAGATATCCCCCATTCCGTGATGTTGATTGCCACGCCAAATCCCACACTGACCAACCTTGCTACCGTTGATATACACCGCGCAAGTGAATGAATTCGCATCAATCCGATGAAAATCGACGTCTAACCCAGCATGGCGTTTCATGAGTTCACTCAACGAGTTCTCAAAGTAACGAGCTACGTACTCAAAACCTTCACTTCGAGCTCGATCTTTATCAAGGTCTGTAAAGGTTTTGGGTAAAGAAAGATTGCTGGAGCGCGGTGTAAAAATCGTTTCCGATGTCTGAAGCATTGGATTAGCCCATTGCTGGGGAGAAACTGACATATTCTGCTGTGGTTTTCTCGCATCCATATCAGCAATGGCACGAGAAACAGCATTGACAACCTGAACATAACCTTCATCGTGGCTGGCGAATTTGGTGATGGGTTTACCATCTAACGTAGCCGCCATAATGCTACCGAATGGCAACTGATGCCAAGCGCACTCCCGTAAGATTACTGGAATAACCACCGCCTCGCCTCGTTTATGCCGCGTCAGCGCATTAGTCATCTCTACCTCATAGCAATAATCAGAAGCAATAAAATCACTGCTAATTAGCAGTAAGATTATGTCTGCTTCAGAAAAATACTGATCTATCTGGCGTTCAAACTCTTGTCCAGGGACAATGCGGCGATCGTGCCATGTAGTGATTTTCCCGGCACGCTTAAGAGGCGACAAGTGCTTCTCAAGTTCGTTGCGAAGTGCTTCATCTACATGAGAGTAAGAAAAAACGAGGGTAGTCATAATGGTGAGATGCTCCTGAACGGATACTGTCTTAAGGGCTATTCTGGACCCAGAATCTAAAAAATCAAATTATTGGTCGAAAAGAATAGATGCTTGATCTGCTTATAGTTGTTGCATCAGTCAATCACAATCACCATATGTCATCTGACTCACTTCGTCAGCCAATCTAATGTGATATTCTTTCCAAAATTCCTTTTGTGTCCTCAAAACAAGGCGATGATTGATGGAGCAGTCTCTCAATTTTGAAATGTTGCGCAGCCAGTGGCCGGAACTGGCTGAACTCGCGTGTATGGCGGAACGCTATGTTCATTCCGACCCGGAAAGCAGTCTGGTTAAGCTGCGTAACTACACTGAATTGATGGTGCGCTGGTTGTATCGTCAGGAGCGGTTGCCGGAAGGTATCAAGGCGAATCTGTACGATTTAATGAACGCCGATGTGTTTACCAGCATGATGCCAGAAGCCATCATCATGAAAATGGATGCACTGCGTATCCATGGCAACCGCGCCGCGCACGGTGGACGTATTAAAGCTAAAGATACCTATTGGCTGCTCAAGGAAGCGTATTTACTGGGAGTTTGGCTCTACGTTCGTTATGCCCACGGTAATGTTGATAACTGCCCCAAATTTTCTCTTCCTCCGTTAACACAATCTTCAGGTCGTGCAGATGAAAAACGTCTGGAAGATGCAATCAGGGCTCAGGATGAAAGCCGTGAGCGCGAACTGGCGTTACAACGCGCACTCCAGCAAGAGCAGGAAAAGGCCGAACACCTCACCCAGCGCCTGAATGAAGCCAGAGCTCGCAACCAGCATGTTGCCGACATCCTCTCTATTGATGAAGCGGAAACCCGCCGCCGCCTGATTGACTCCCGCCTACTTGCTGCTGACTGGAATGTAGGCGAAGAACTTAAAAATACCGATCAGGTTACGCAGGAGCATCCTGTTAAAGAACAGCCTACTGCAACTGGCGACGGCTATGCGGATTATGTCTTGTGGGATGAGGCGCATAAACCGCTTGCGGTAGTGGAGGCAAAAAAAACCAGCGTCAATGCCGAGCAAGGACGAATTCAGGCCCGGCTGTATGCGGACTGGTTGGAAAAAGAATACGGTCAGCGTCCGGTCATTTTCTATACCAACGGCTACGACATCTGGCTGTGGGACGATCATAAAACTCATGGCTATCCTCCGCGCCGGGTATTTGGCTTCTACAGCAAGGAAAGCCTGCAATATCTTATTCAGCAACGTGAAACCCGTCTGCCACTCAACAGCGTGCCGCACGTTAAGGATAATGAAGGCAAAGCAGTTGCCGGACGTCTATATCAGCTTGAAACCATTGCCCGCGTCAGCGAACGTTTCACCTACAAGTATCGCCAGTCGTTGATTGTTCAGGCTACCGGTACAGGTAAAACCCGCGTGGCTATCGCACTGAGCAAACTCATGATTGATGCTCGCTGGGTAAAACGCGTCCTGTTTCTTTGCGACCGTAAAGAGCTGCGTAAACAGGCGGCGAATACCTTCAATCAGTTCACCAATGAGCCGCTGTATGTGGTCGGGAAATCGAAGAAAGCAGATAGGCAGAATGCCAGGATCTACATCGCTACCTATCCAGGCATGATGAAAATCATGGACCATTTCGATGTCGGTTATTTCGATCTTATCATCGCCGATGAATCCCACCGCTCGATCTACAACATCTACGGCGATCTGTTTAAGTATTTTGATGCCATCCAGATTGGCCTGACAGCCACGCCGATCGACATGGTGAGTAAAACCACTTTCGGCCTGTTTGGTTGTGAAGGACGTATCCCTACCGCCAACTACAGCCTGGAAGATGCCATCGCCGATAACAATCTGGTTCCCTATGAGGTTGTTACTCACACCACGGGATTCCTGCGCGAAGGCATCAAACGGGAAAAATTAAGCGACACACAAATCCGAGAGCTGGAAGAGCAAGGTATTGATCCAAATACTCTGGAATTTGAGGGTAAGTCGCTGGATGAAGCAATTTATAACAAAGACACCAACCGCTATATTCTGCGTAATCTGATGGAAAATGGCCTGAAAGATCGGGACGGCCAGCTTCCCGGTAAGACCATCATTTTTGCCCGTAATCACAAACACGCGCTGTTAATGAATGAATTGTTTGACGACATGTACCCGCAGTTTGCCGGGCGCTTCTGTCAGGTTATCGACAACTACGATCCCCGCGCCGAGCAACTGATTGACGATTTTAAAGGACTGGACGAAAGCACCAACAAAGAGCTGACTATAGCTATCTCTGTTGACATGCTCGATACCGGCATTGATGTCCCGGAAATTGTGAATCTGGTCTTTGCCAAACCGGTCAAATCGAAAGTAAAGTTCTGGCAGATGATTGGCCGTGGTACGCGCCTCTGCGCGGGGTTGTACGGCTACGATGACAACGGCAACCAGCTGAATAAACAAAAATTCCGTATCTTCGATCACTGGGGCAATTTTGAGTATCATGAACTACATACCGAAGAGGCCGAAGTCACAGCGACAAAATCGCTGGCGCAAAAACGCTTCGAGGCATGGATCGCGCTAGGTACAGCTGCTCAGCGTAAGTTCGACAAACAGGCGGTGGATTTAGTCGCTAACCAGCTCCGTGAGCAGATCAACACGTTGGATGAAAAGTCGATTGCCGTGCAGGAGAAGTGGCAGCAAAAAGCGCAGTACAGCGATGAAAAATTGCTGCGCCAGCTTTCCCCAAAAACACAGCAGGATCTGCTATCTATCCTAGCCCCGCTAATGCAGTGGCTGGACGTGCGCGGTCAGAGCGATGCTATGCGCTTTGATATGGATATTCTGGCGGCGCAAACTGCCCGTTATACCAACCCGGAAGAGTTGGATGTCCTTTGGCCAGTTATCGTCGAGAAAGTGGAACGTCTGCCGCCGCATCTGGCGCAGGTGCAACAGCAGGGGCAGCGGATTAATCAGCTTCGTGATTTAGGCTGGTGGAAGCAAGCCAGTTTAGAAGAACTGGAAGATATCCGCATTCACCTGCGCGGCATCATGCACCTGATGGAGAAAGATGCGACGCCGAAATTTGGTTCGATACAGGTGGATATTACCGAAGATGCAAACCTGATCCAGACGGAAACCCGCAAAACTAACATCCGCTCAATTGATTTCAAACTTTATCGCCAGCAGGTTCAGGGGGCACTGGAGCCGCTTTTCCAGCAAAATCTGATACTGAAAAAAATCCGTAACGGCGAGGCCGTCACGCACAGTGAACTAGATGAGTTGGCGAAGCTGGTACTGATCCAAAACCCCAACGTTGATATCAGGGCACTGAAAGAGTTCTACCCGCAGGCAACCGCCAGTCTGGATAAACTTCTACGAACCATCATTGGTATGGACAGCAACGCGGTGGAGGTGCGGTTTGCGCAGTTCGCTGCTGACAACAGCCTGACTAGCCAACAACTGCGCTTCCTGTCATTGCTAAAAAACCACATCCGCGATTACGGCACCATTGAAATGCGGCAGCTCTTTGAGCAGCCGTTTACGCATATCCACAACGAAGGCGTTACCGGTGTGTTCCCGGATATAGAGCAGATCGTCCGGCTACAAAAGATAGTCGAAGAGTTGGGTGTTGTGACTGACGCAGCATCGGTATAATACATACATGGTAAGCCCCGGCAACGGGGCTTTTGTATTTATAACAGGGTATAAACGTTAACAATGATTACTGGTGACTTAAAAAGTAAAATCGACGGGCTATGGGAAGATTTCTGGGTAGGGGGCATCACTAACCCGCTGACCGTAATCGAACAGATCACCTACCTGATGTACTCCCGGATGCTCGATACCCAAGAACAACGCGACGAGAAGCGTAAGCAAATTGCAGGCGTTGATTTTAAACCACGCTTTGCGCCTGAGCAGCAGGAGTTCCGCTTCAGCCACTACAGCAACCTTGGCTCGGACGAGATGATGGAAGTTGTGCGCGACGGCGTATTCCAGCATTTCCGTCAGCTTGGGCAAGCTGAAGATACGAAAGTGACGCTGCTGGGCAACTTTATGAAAGATGCTCGCCTGGAGATTGTTAAACCGTCACTGCTGACCAAAGCCGTGGAGGTGATCAAAAACCTGCCGCTGGATCGTGGCGACACCAAAGGCGATCTCTACGAATACCTGTTAAGCAAGCTGACCACCGCCGGGATCAACGGTCAGTTCCGCACGCCACGCCACATTATCCGCACAATGGTTGAAATGATGGACCCGAACCCCGCGCGTGGCGAAACGATCTGCGATCCAGCCTGTGGCACCGGCGGTTTTCTGGCAACCAGCTATGAATATCTGCTGGAAAAATACAGTTCACTGGAGTCCATTCATACCGAGATTGGCACTAACGAACGCGGCGAATTAGAGGAGCAAAAAATCTTTACCGGCGATCTGCTGACGCCTTGGCGTGACCATGTGGATAACAACATGTTCCACGGTTACGACTTTGATACCACTATGCTGCGCATCGCCGCCATGAACCTGATTATGCACGGTGTAGAAGCGCCGGATATTCACTATCAGGACACTATGAGCCAGAGTTTCAGCACCAGCTTCCCACAGGCCAGCAAAAATGCCTTCAACCTGATACTGGCGAACCCGCCGTTTACCGGTTCACTGGATGAAGAAGATATCGACTCCTCGCTGTCGGCAATGGTGAAAACCAAAAAAACCGAACTGTTGTTCCTTGCACGTATTCTGCAAATGCTTAAAGTCGGTGGACGTAGCGCCACGATCGTACCGCAGGGCGTACTGTTTGGCTCCAGCAAAGCACATCAGTCACTGCGTCAGGCGCTGGTGGAAGATAACCAATTAGAAGCGGTGATCAACCTGCCTTCCGGCGTATTCAAACCTTACGCTGGCGTGGCGACGGCAATCCTGATTTTTACCAAAGGTGGCCAGACGGATGAGGTCTGGTTCTACGATTTGCACAATGACGGCTACAGCCTGGATGACAAGCGTAACCCGATAAAAGACAACGATCTGCCACATATGCTGGCAAGCTGGAAGCATTATCGTACTTTGCGCGGGCTACCGGTTGATAACTTTATGGGCGAGAAATCAGCCTCGTTACTGAAACAACAGCATCCAGAAGGGATTGATGCTGGTGTTGACTTTAAAGATCGCACGCAGGCAGCATTTATAGTGCCAAAAGAAGATATTGCTGCGCAGAAATACGACTTCTCTATTAATCGTTATAAAGAAGTAGTGTATCAGGCTGAGGAGTATGAAGATCCAAAGGTGATACTGAAGCGGCTGAAGGACTTAGAGAAAGAGATTCTGGCGGATTTGGATAAGCTGGAGGAGATGCTGTGAGTTGGCCGATGGTGAAGTTAGGGGATGTGTGCCAAATTACTATGGGGCAGGCCCCCAGCGGTTCTTTTTATAACGAAAAAGGTCAAGGGTATGCCCTTATTGCTGGCGCTGGTGATTTTGGTAAATTAAATCCTTTACCGAAGAAATATACAACGAAAGCTTCAAAATTATCAAAGTCTGGAGACATCATTATTTGTATCCGAGCGACAATCGGTGATCTCAACTGGAGCGATAAAGAATATTGTTTGGGAAGAGGTGTTGCTGGACTGAGAGGAAAAGAAAGCTTATATCAAGGTTTCTTATGGCATTGTTTAAACTATAACAAAAATGTCCTTTCGTCAAAAGGAACTGGTTCTACATTTAAACAGATTAGTCGTAATCATATTGAAGAACTTATTATTCCCCTTCCCCCAATTGAGGAACAAAAACGCATTGCTGCTATCCTTGATAAAGCTGATGGTTTACGCCAAAAACGCGAGCAAGCTATCAAAATGGCTGATGATTTTTTGCGCGCTACGTTTTTGGAGATGTTCCTCCAGTTAGATGATTGTGGAAATAAAGTAAAACTAGGTGATATTGTAACTCTAGACGCACCAATGGTGGATCCAAGAGAAGACAAGTTTATCGACTTAATACATATCGGACCTGATAGGATTGAAAGGAATACTGGGTTACTTTTACCTGCACTAACTGCACGGGAAGAAAATTTAATCAGTAAAAAATTCCTTTTTGATGAAAACTATGTGCTGTATTCAAAAATTCGACCTTACTTAAAAAAATGTGCCATTCCTGATTTCGGTGGTTTATGTTCGGCTGATATGTATCCAGTAAAACCTATCTCTGGGAAAACGAACCGTGAATTTATATGGCAACTTTTGCTCTCTGATTTCTTTACTAAATATACTGAAACACTACCTGATAGAGCAAATATACCAAAATTAAACCGAAAGGAATTACTTAGCTTTGAATTATCATTGCCACCCATTCCTTTGCAAGAAAAATACAAGGCAATAGTACAAAAAACAAATCATGCAAAGTTAATTATGCGTACGCAGAATGGTAATTCCATATTAAACCAACTGGCAGATGAGCTATTTTTAACATACTAAATTATAAGGTAAGTATAATGCCTAATGTTAACATTGATGAATTAAAGAATTTAATTTCAAATGGCGAGATAGGTGCAATAACTTTAGATACATCTATTTATATTCATCATCATTATGGATTTGAAGTTGGCATATTATCAAAACTATCACAATTCAAAAACACAGAAATTAAATTTATTGTGGTAGATATAATTCAGCATGAAACATTATCTCATCTTATTGACGATGCTAAAAAGAACAAGGCTGAAACGAAAAAAAACCTTAAAGATATCGGAAATTCTTGGGGAATTACTCCTCAACGTAGACAAGAGTTAATGGACGAACTTTTCCTAAATAATGAGTCCGAAATATCCAAGTCTCGATTTAATGAATTTAAGAAGATGGCTGGCGCTAGAGAAATAAAATGTTCTGAGCTATAAAATTTAAGTAAAATAATAGATTTGTACTTTAATAAAATAGCACCATTTGCTGTAAAAATAGATAAGAAAAATGAGTTCCCTGACGCATTAGCCCTTTCTACGCTTGAGGTTTGGGCTGAATCCAATAATACAAAAATCTTAGCCGTATCAAAAGATAATGATTGGAAAGGATTTTGTGAAACATCACCTTTTTTATATTCCATTGATGAGCTATCTAATGCGTTAACGGCGTTTCACTCAAATGCATCAGTCAGTATAATTAACTCTCTTAGAACTATCGATATGGACGAGTTAAATAGAGAAATAATAGAATCAATACCATATCAACTTTATAACTTAACAGTTGATGTAGAAGCAAGCTCATCGTTCCACTATGATGTTGAATCTTCAGAGTTGACGCTTGTTGATGATCAACAACAACCGATAAATGATTTTGAAACGTTTCTCTCAAACCTAAGCATTATTGATACGGAAGAAGAGTCCTTCTCGGTGCAATTTACAGCGAACTGCAACGTAGATATTGAGACTACACTTGACTTTAATACTTGGGATGGTATTGATAAAGAATACATTGGTATGGGTGGAGGAATCTTCAATACTTCAGAGGATATAGATATCGATATTATAATTAACTTTAAAAGAGATGGTAATGATATTGAAATCGATAGTATTGAAGTTATTAGTTCAAGTATAACCATCGACCTTGGCGAGGTTGGACCAGACTGGATGAACTCTCCCGATTATCACGATTGATATAGCCGATGTTATTTTGTTGTTAAGTGACAAACCATCCAGTCTTGAATATATCTTGATGGTTTTTATTTATACACCGCCTCTACTACAATCTCACCTTTGGCCAACTCATTAATCTCATCCGTATACTACCACACAATCTTCTTGGGGCCATGAAAATATCGAAAATGACTAAAGCTTCCGTGAATCACGTTCTTATTAGCATACGCACGCTACGTATCAATCCTCAGCAATTAAAAGCCATGTTTACGCGGAATAATGTTCATTGAGGGCTGGCTCGTTATACCTTGTTAGCCATTCTTTATGCCCCGCTAATAGAATAACCTGATTAATACTCTAGTTTATGATAAGTTTGCGTAGCTATTGTTGCTGATGAGGGTTATCGCTATGGTGGTCTCAGAAATACTACTTCCAGTAAAGACCATCAACCATCCTCCTAAGCGAGGATGGTTGATTAGTTTTATTTTATTAAACACATATGCTAGACATTGCCCCGATTTACTTTCGCATAGTCAAACGGCGTAATCGCTCTCTCCCGATTGGCATCCAGAAAATCAGCCCACCACTGCAACATCAGCTTGCGCTCATCCAGATGTTCCGCTTTATGGATATACGCCGCCCGCACTGAGTTACGCTCCATATGGCTCATCTGACGTTCGACCGCATCCTTCGACCATAGCCCTGACTCAATTAACGAACTACAGGCCATTGTACGGAAGCCGTGACCGCAAACCTCAACTTTGGTGTCATAGCCCATCACACGTACTACTTTTTTGACGGTATTCGTGATCATCGGTTACGGACTGATTACAGTCACCAACCCAGCACAAACCTTCCATTATCTTACCGAAAAAAAAACAAGTGGCTGCTCAAACCAACAGTGCCAGAACTTTCGCTCTAGCATTGTTGATCTAATTAAGAAAAATCACGTTAACTTAGGCTCGGCTACCAAACTTCCCATGTACCACATCCCCACCGAATTCTAAGTTATCCACATAGTCCCCGTACCACTGCAACATCTCCCTACGCTGCTCCAGATACTGCGCATGGTTGTAAGTGCCACGAATGGTGTTCTTATCCACATGCGCAAGCTGTAACTCGATCCACGCCGTGTTATAGCCCTGTTCGTGCAGGATGGTACTCATCGTGTGTCGGAAACCGTGCCCCGTAGCCTTCCCATGATAACCAATCCTTTTCAGTACCTGATTGATACTCGCTTCACTCATCGGTTTCGTAATGTCGTTACGGCCTGGGAAAACCAGGTTGTAACGGCCCGTCACTGCCTGGATCTCTCGCAGTGCTGCCACAACTTGATCGGATAGAGGGACAAGGTGCGGACGACGCATCTTCATCCTTTCGACCGGAACTTCCCAAACACGTTTATCGAAATCAAACTCTTTCCATTCAGCCTGGCGGAGTTCGACGGTGCGAACTCCGGTCAACATCAGAATACGAGTAGCCAGTCGGCTGATCGGGCTACCAGAGTACGCGGCAAGAGCCTGTAAGAAATCAGGGAGTTCATCAGCTAAGAGATGGGGATAATGGGTGGATTTAGGTGCAGTTAAAGCACTTGCCAGTTCAGAGGCAGGGTTAGTTTCAGCTCTGCCGGTGACGATGGCATAGCGGAATACCTGATTGCAGGCCTGACGGATCTTACGCAGTTTATCGAGCACACCCCGCTTTTCGAGTTTACGCAGTGAGCTGAGCACTTCGAGCGGTTTGATCTCAGCAATGGGACGCTTACCAATATCAGGAAAGATGTCGTTCTCGAATGCTTCCATCAGATCTTCGGCATAGCCTTTCGACCAGTTAGGCTGCTTGTACTCATGCCATTCCAGCGCGATAGCCTTGAAAGTATTTTCGACATTGGCCTTTTGAGCCAATTTTCCTGCTTTCTTTTCCTCTCCAGGGTCACCGCCTAAAGCAATGATTTTCCGTGCTTCCTCTCGCTTCAAGCGAGCATCAGCCAGAGAGATATCAGGGTAAACACCGATAGAAAGCTTCTTCTCCTTACCCAAAAAACGATACTTCAAGCGCCAGTATCTCGCGCCGTTAGGCTTCACCAACAGATACAGACCCCCGCCATCAGTGAGCTTGTATTCTTTTTCTTTAGGTTTTGCAGTATCAATCTGTCGTGCATTTAGTGGCATAAAGGGGCCCCTAATTTCCATTGAACGAGATGAGCCCCCTCAAAGGCCCCCAGATACCACTTGATTTGGGTATAACTGAGTTGACCTCGGTAGAGCTCGTGACAGAAAAACTCAGTAATTTCAGGGAGTATAAAGGATAAGAAGCGAATTCAGTAGAGGTGTATTGACTTGAAAATGGTACGCCCTACAGGATTCGAACCTGTGACCTACGGCTTAGAAGGCCGGTGCTCTATCCAACTGAGCTAAGGGCGCATGGAGATGGCTCGGATTATACGGGCCGGCCCGTTTGAGTCAACGCTTTTGACCCGCCGGGCAGCCTGGTTGCTGAAGAATAGACAATGTCAGCAATTCAAAACCTGACAGCGCGCCGCGCTTCTGACAAAATAGCCCCCTTCCCCGATTCAACACAACACAGTGGATTTCCTCTCTGATGGCAGCAAAAATTATTGACGGTAAAACGATTGCGCAGCAGGTGCGCGTTGAAGTTGCGGAAAAAGTGAAGCAGCGTCTGGCCGCCGGAAAACGCGCGCCGGGTCTGGCGGTTGTTCTGGTAGGTGAAAACCCGGCATCGCAGATCTATGTAGCCAGCAAACGCCGCGCCTGCGAAGAGGTGGGTTTTCACTCCCGCTCTTACGATCTGCCCGCCACGACCCGCGAATCTGAGCTGCTAGAGCTGATTGATATGCTCAATCAGGACAATGAAATCGACGGTATCCTGGTGCAACTGCCTCTGCCAGCCGGTATTGATAACGTGAAGGTGCTGGAGCGTATTACGCCTGATAAAGATGTTGATGGATTCCACCCTTATAATGTTGGTCGCCTGTGTCAGCGTGCGCCAACTCTGCGTCCCTGCACGCCTCGCGGTATCGTGACGCTGCTGGAGCGCTATGACATTGACACTTATGGCCTGAATGCCGTCGTGGTCGGGGCGTCTAACATCGTCGGCCGTCCGATGAGCATGGAACTGCTGCTGGCGGGCTGCACCACGACCGTTACCCATCGCTTTACCAAAGATCTGCGCCATCACGTTGAGCATGCCGATCTGCTGGTGGTCGCGGTCGGTAAGCCAGGTTTTATTCCGGGTGAGTGGATCAAACCGGGCGCCATTGTCATCGACGTGGGTATTAACCGGCTGGAGAGCGGCAAAGTGGTGGGCGATGTTGATTTTGAGAGCGCATCAGAGCGCGCCTCCTACATCACCCCGGTACCGGGCGGTGTCGGACCGATGACCGTCGCCACCCTGATTCAAAACACGCTGCAGGCGTGTGAAGAGTTTCATGATAAAGAGAGTGTTTAAATGACAAGTTTCTCACTGGGTAAATTCCCGCATGTCGATCTGTGTGACCTGCTGAAGCTGGAAGGCTGGGTTCAGAGCGGCGCACAGGCGAAAGTCGTGATTGCTGAGGGTGAAGTGAAGGTCGATGGCGCGGTAGAAACCCGTAAACGCTGCAAAATCGTTGCCGGTCAGACCGTGGAATTCTCTGGTTTCCGCATTACTGTAGTCGAGTAATTCCGGGGCGTCCCTGCGGGGACGCTGTTACAACACCCCCTCCTCCCCTTTCACCCGCGTCTCCCCTTCCTGCTGTTCCAGTGCTATACGATTTACCGCCGTGTACTGCGCAATAAGCGTCGCGAGCCGGGGTGAATGACGGGTAATCCAGAGCTGACTGAACGTGCTGGCTTCGGCGATTAAGCGTGCCAGCGCAGGCAACAGATCTTCATGCAGGATGTTTTCCGGCTCATTGAGTGCCATAAAGGCGGGCGGACGCGGACTGAGTAGCGCAACAACCAGACAGAGAAACCGCAACGTGCCGTCAGAAAACGCCGCGCTCTCAAGCGGGCGCAGAATGCCGTAGCGGGACATCAGCATCTGAAACTGCACCTCGACGTCAAACTGGCTGTCGGGAAAGGCCTGCGCCATCACTTCAGACAAGAGTTCTGAATGACCACGCTCCACAATGGTCGCCCAGGCCGTCGCCAGATTACTGCCATCATGGCTCAGCACCGGCGCACGCACGTCAATCTGCGGCGCACGTATCGGTGAGCCAGGCCAGACTGCGAACTCATGATAAAAGCGCCACTGCTGCAGTCGTTCGCGCAGTTGCGAAAGCTCCGGATAGAGATGAGGCTCCCCAAGCTGACCAAACAGCGACTCTTCCGGATGCAGCACTGCCGGATAAGCGACGCGCTTGCCCTCAACGTTGTGCAGAAAGGCAGTCTGGTTCTCCCGTTGCATAATGCAGCTGGAAGGCCGGCGCTGTTGACCGCTGAGCCAGAGCCTCTCCTGTTTCACCAGTGGATCGAGATTGAACAGACTGGTTTCCAGTGGCTCAGGAAAGCCAATCTCCAGTTGGTAATCCATATCATCCATCACCACGGCCAGCTTCAGACGCTTTGGATCGTGTCGGCGATCGCTCCAACGTAAACCGCCTGCCCACATCGCTTTCTGAATGCCCCCTTCGTCAGCCAATGCCCGCGCCAGACGGCCGCTGGCCGCCTCATGCAGCAACTGCACCGCTTTATAGAGGTTGGATTTACCACAGCCGTTGGGACCACTTACCACATTCAGCCGTTGCAGCGACAGCGTCAGGTGGCGTATTGAGCGAAAGCCACGGATCTGGAATTTGTTCAATCGCCATAATAAAAAAGGGCGATTGCTCGCCCTCCCCGGTTTATTTTCGACGCCAGCTGGAGCCTTGCGGCCCGTCCTCGACGATGACGCCCAGTGCGTTAAGCTTGTCGCGCGCAATATCTGCTTCCGCCCAGGCTTTGGCGGCGCGTGCATCGGCACGGGCTTTCACCCAATGCTCAATCTCGGCAACCTCTTCATCATTTACCTGTGCGCCGCTTTGCAGGAACAGTTCAGGATCCTGCTGCAGAATACCCAGCACGTTGGCCATCTCGCGCAGCTTCGATGCCAGTCCATGCGCTGAAGCACCGTCTTCGCTTTTCAGGCGGTTGACTTCACGCGCCATGTCGAACAGCACTGAATAGGCTTCCGGTGTGTTGAAATCATCATCCATCGCGCTACGGAAACGCGCTTCAAACGCTTCGCCTCCGTGGGCTTTCACGCTGCTGTCGGTGTGGCGCAGCGCCGTATAGAGACGCTCCAGCGCCGCACGCGCCTGATTCAGGTTATCTTCGCCGTAGTTGAGCTGGCTGCGATAGTGACCGGACATCAGGAAATAACGCACCGTCTCTGCATCATAATGTTGCAGCACGTCTCGCACGGTGAAGAAGTTGCCGAGCGATTTAGACATCTTCTCGCGGTCTACCATCACCATGCCGGAGTGCATCCAGTAATTAACGTAAGGACCGTCATGGGCGCAGCTTGACTGGGCGATTTCATTTTCATGGTGCGGGAACATCAGGTCTGAACCGCCGCCGTGAATATCAAAATAGGTGCCCAGCTGTTTGCAGTTCATCGCCGAGCACTCGATGTGCCAGCCAGGACGGCCGTTGCCCCATGGCGATGACCAGGCCGGTTCATCCGCTTTGGACATCTTCCACAGCACGAAATCCATCGGATTGCGCTTCACGTCGGCGACTTCAACCCGTGCGCCCGCCTGCAGCTGCTCCAGATCCTGACGCGACAGCGCACCGTAATCGGTGTCGCTGAGTACATCAAACATCACGTCGCCATTCTCTGCCACATAGGCGTGATTGCGAGCGATGAGCGTCTCCACCAGCTCAATGATTTCAGCAATATGACGGGTAGCGCGCGGCTCCTGATCGGGTGGCAGAATCCCCAGCGCGGCGAAGTCGTTGTGCATCTCGCCAATCATGCGGTTGGTCAGGGTTTCGATGCTTTCGTCGTTTTGGTTGGCGCGTTTAATGATTTTGTCATCAATATCGGTGATGTTACGTACATAATTAAGCTGATAACCGAGGTAACGCAGGTAGCGCGCCACCACGTCAAACGCCACGAACGTCCGCCCATGACCAATGTGACAGAGGTCATACACCGTGATGCCGCAAACATACATCCCGATTTTACCGGCATGAATGGGTTTGAATTCCTCTTTCTGTCGACTCAGGGTGTTATAAATCTTAAGCATTGAACGGTTCCGTTTTCGCGTGTGGTTGGCACTTTTAAGTATCCAGACATTGTGCCGTATTTTTATCGCTCGCGCGACGCAAAGCAAGCCAACTGCGCCACGCTGCTGACGCGTCATTGGAAATTATGATATAAGAACGGTCGACAAAAAGGGGTACGTCAATCGACAGAGCGGCCCCAGCAACTGATGACAACCTTTACAGGATGACAAAAATGGTAACTTTCCAGACGAACCATGGCGATATCGTAATCAAAACTTTCGACGATAAAGCGCCGGCAACCGTACAGAACTTCCTGGATTACTGCCGTGAAGGTTTTTACGACAACACCATTTTTCACCGCGTAATCAACGGCTTTATGATTCAGGGCGGCGGCTTCGAACCGGGCATGAAGCAGAAAGAGACCAAAGCCGAAATTCAGAACGAAGCGAGCAACGGTCTGAAAAACACCAAAGGTACACTGGCAATGGCGCGTACCTCTGCGCCGCACTCTGCGACCGCACAGTTCTTCATCAACGTCGCTGACAACGACTTCCTGAACTTCCGTGACGAAAGCGTTCAGGGCTGGGGCTACTGCGTGTTCGCTGAAGTGGTTGAAGGTATGGATGTGGTCGAGAAGATCAAAGCGGTCTCTACCGGCCGCAGCGGCATGCACCAGGACGTGCCAAAAGACGACGTCGTTATCCAGAAAGTGACCGTCAGCGAGTAATGTCGCGCACGCTGTTTATCGCAGATCTCCATCTGTGTCAGGAAGAACCGGCGATTACCGCCGGTTTTCTGCATTTTTTACAGCGCGAAGCGCCCCACTGCGACGCGCTTTATATTCTCGGCGATCTGTTTGAAGCCTGGATTGGCGACGACGATCCCAATCCATTGCATCAGCAGGTGGCCCGCGCCCTGCGCGCCCTGCCGGTTCCGGTTTATTTTATTCATGGCAATCGCGATTTCCTGATTGGCCGACGCTTCGCGCGCGCCAGCGGGATGACGCTGCTGCCGGAAGAGCAGGTACTAACGCTACACGGCCAGCGATTGCTGATCATGCACGGCGATACGCTCTGTACAGACGATGCAGGTTATCTGCGTTTTCGGGCCAAAGTACACAATCCGTGGATCCAGCGTCTGTTCCTGGTGTTGCCATTGTCGTTCCGCAAACGCATTGCCGCCCGAATGCGTGCAGATAGCAAACAGGCTAACCAGCACAAATCACAGACCATCATGGATGTGAATCAGGAGGCGGTCGCCGCCGCTATGCTGCGCCAGCAGGTGCCTTTACTGATTCACGGTCACACCCATCGTCCGGCTATTCATACGCTGAGCCTGCAGGGTGAAACGGCGCAACGCGCGGTGCTGGGTGCCTGGCACAGCCGTGGCTCGATGATCCAGCTCGACGCCAACGGCATTCAGCTCATCGATTTCGACTTTTAATCTGCAATTAAATCCACGCCCTTAACCCCGACGCAACCGTTTTCCTTGGGTGCTTCTCATGCTATTCTCGGTGCCCTTCAAAACCTGTCCGCCCGGCCAGGTCTGTTTGTTCATTCACAGGAGTTGACCGCATGTCATCCAACGCCCCGGCCCGCATCGCCCTTGTTATGGGTTCCAGAAGTGACTGGGCCACCATGCAGTTCGCCGCTGAAATCCTTACCAGCCTGGACGTCCCTTTTCATGTTGAAGTGGTCTCTGCGCACCGCACACCGGATAAACTGTTCAGCTTCGCCGAAACGGCAGCCGGCAATGGTTTTCAGGTGATTATTGCTGGCGCAGGTGGCGCGGCGCATCTGCCGGGTATGCTGGCGGCAAAAACGCTGGTGCCGGTACTGGGTGTGCCGGTGCAGAGCGCAGCACTGAGCGGCGTCGATAGCCTCTATTCGATTGTGCAGATGCCGCGCGGTATTCCGGTCGGTACGCTGGCGATTGGCAAGGCGGGCGCAGCCAATGCCGCGCTGCTGGCGGCGCAGATTCTGGCGCTGCATGACAGTGCGCTTGCGTCACGCCTGACGACCTGGCGTCAGAGCCAGACCGATGAGGTGCTGAACCATCCCGATCCGCGGGTGGATGCATGAAGCCGGTTTGCGTACTGGGCAACGGCCAGTTAGGTCGTATGCTGCGTCAGGCGGGTGAGCCGCTAGGCATCGCGGTATATCCGGTGGGTTTAGATGCCGATCCCGCCGCACTGCCGATAGCCGACAGCGTGATCACCGCCGAAATCGAACGCTGGCCGGAAACAACACTGACGCGTGAACTGGCCAGCCATCCGGCCTTTGTTAACCGTGATATTTTTCCGCGTCTGGCCGATCGCCTGACGCAGAAACAGCTGCTGGATCAGCTGGGACTCGCCACTGCGCCGTGGCAGTTGCTGACGGACATAAGCGAATGGCCAGCAGTGTTTGACTCGCTGGGCGAGCTGGCGATTGTGAAAAGCCGCACCGGCGGTTACGACGGGCGGGGTCAGTGGCGTCTGCGTGCCGATGAAACTCATACGCTGCCGGAGGCGTGCTACGGCGAATGCATCGTTGAGCAGGGCATCAATTTTTCCGGTGAAGTGTCACTGGTGGGCGCGCGCGGTCACGATGGCAACGTTGTGTTCTATCCGCTCACGCATAACCTGCATCAGGACGGCATTCTGCGCACCAGTGTCGCGCTGCCACAGGCGGATCAGGCACAGCAGCAGCAGGCCGAAGCGATGTTGAGCGCGATCATGCAAGCGCTGAATTACGTTGGCGTGATGGCGATGGAGTGTTTCGTTACGCCTGCCGGCTTGCTGATCAACGAACTGGCGCCACGTGTCCACAACAGCGGTCACTGGACGCAGAACGGCGCGTCAATCAGCCAGTTCGAGCTGCATCTGCGCGCCATTCTTGGCCTGGCATTACCGCAGCCGGTAGTGTTTGCCCCATCAGCGATGGTCAATCTGATCGGCACCGCAGTGAATCTCAGCTGGCTGCAGCAGCCACTAGTGCATATGCACTGGTATGACAAAGAGGTGCGCCCGGGTCGTAAAGTGGGCCATCTCAATCTGACCGACAGCAATGCAGAGCGCCTTAAGGCGGCCCTTAACGCGCTGGTGCCTCAGTTACCGGAAGCCTACGCCAGCGGCATCGCCTGGGCCGTTGAAAAACTGTAATCTCCGCACCGCCTGATAGTACCTTTATCAGACAGCTCAGAAGCTCAATGCGATGGGAACATACCCCTGGAGCAAAGCATAGCGGGCCAGAGATGGCCCGCGCTGAGCCTGCCATGGATAGCGTCTTTACGAAGGGCGTATGCTCCCTGAGCCAGCACCTTACCGTCGAGTGCTGAGAGTGCTAACGACGGCTTTGGGTAAGGTCTGGACGATAGTTAAACCCAGCCCTCACTTACGCCGCATCAAACTTCCTGAACAGCGCTTTCCCTTTCAGTAATCGGATGCCCAGCCAGCCACCGCACAGCGATAACAGCAGCGCGCCGCATAACGGTAACGCCAGCCACAGTGTCCAGTCAGGCTGCCACGGGAAGTCGAAAATCTTCCGCTGTAATCCCCACAGCGCCGCTTCTGCTCCCATCGCCGCTGCGACACCAGAAACCACGCCGAGCAGCGCAAACTCACACCACAGTGTCGTGCGCAGCAGCCGCTTGCTCGCACCCAACGTGCGATAGACCACCAACTCCTGACGACGCTGACGCATCCCCACCTGAATCTGCGCCAGCAAGAGCAGCAGGCCACAGGCGGTGACCAGCACCACCATGATCTCCAGAGCCCGGCTGACCTGTGTCAGCACCTGCCCGACTTGTCGCATGATGCTGCCGATGTCCAGCAGGCTCAGCGCCGGAAAGGCGCGGTTTAGCTGCGCCAGCAGAGCAGGATTAGCCTCCATGCGGAAACTGGTGAGCCAGGTCTGCGGCTGGCTGTCGAGCGCACCCGGCGGGAAGATAAAGAAGAAGTTCGGCTTCAGGCTTTCCCAGTCCACTTTACGCAGGCTGGTGATGCGTGCGCTGAAGGTCTGCGTATCGCCGTCGAACGTCAGGGTATCGCCGAGCTTCAGTCCCAGCCGATCCGCCAGTTCCACTTCCATCGATACCTCACCTGCTTTCGGCGGCCAACGGCCTGCCACCAGCGGATTGTGATCGGGGCGATCGGACAGCGCCGTCAGGTTGAGTTCGCGGTTCAGCGCGTTATCCAGCTTAGGATCGGCCGGTTTACCGTTGAGTTCACTGAGCCGCACCCGCGCAATCGGGTAAAAAGTTTCGGGCCTAATCTGGTGCGCTTGCAGGAAATCACGTACCTGCGGCACCTGCTCGGCCGTCATATTGAGCAGGAAGAAGTTCGGACTATCTGCTGGTAACTGCTGCTGCCAGCGATCCAGCAGATCGCCACGCATCACCAGCAGCAACGCCAACAGCATAAAAGACAGCGAAAAGGCCGCGAGCTGGCTCAGCGTCATGCCGGGCTGGCGCAGCAGTCGGTTAATCGCCAGTCGCAACGCCAGATTGCGAATCACCAGCCGACGCAGCAGCAGCAGGGTTCCCCAGCCGAGTAAGGCCAGTAATCCCGCCAGCACCACCACACCTGTCAGCAGCGCCCAGAGCATTTTACTGCCGCCGACCAGCAGCGCTAACAGCGTGACGACGACCGCCATCATCACCGGAATATAGATCTTCAGTGGCCAGAGGTTTACCACTGCATCGCGCCGCAGCACCCGCAGCGGCTGCGTCGCCAGCAGCAGACGATAGGGACGCAGGCCAACCAGCAACGAAATGACAAACAGCGAACCCACTGCCCAGATCCACGGCCAGACGCTGGCCGCCGGTAAGCTGGCGGGCAGTACCGGTTTCAGCATTACCATCAGAATCGCTTCAACGCCCTGCCCGACCAGACCACCGGCAATCGCCGCCAGCAGCAGCACCGCCAGCCACTGACCAATGATCAACCGCTGCAACGCGCCATGCGTCGCCCCCAGGGTTTTGAGCACCGCCACCAGATCGTAGCGGCTGCGGCAATAGTGACTCATGGCGACCGCCACGGCCGCAATCGCCAGCATCAGCGTCAGCAAGGCCGAGAGCAGCAGGAACTGTTGCGCCCGCTGCATTGATCGACCTAGCGCATCTTCCGCGTTTTCCACACTAATCCAGCGCTGGTCCACCTTCAACTGCGGTTCAATCCAGCGGTCATAGCGGCCAAGCTGATCGGGGTTGCCGGAAAATTTGTAGCGCCAGGTGATGCGACTGCCAGGCTGAATCGCGCCGGTTTTCGCGACATCCGCCAGGTTAATCAGCAGGCGCGGTGCCATCTCAAAGGGGTTGAAGCCGCCATCCGGTTCCTGGATCACCTCACCGCTGATGCGCAGCTGGGTGTCACCCACTTCCAGCATGTCGCCCACTTTCAGGTTCAGCAGCGCCATCAGGCGCGGTGCCGCCAGCGCGGTGCCCGCCTGCGGTCTGACTCCTGGCGGCTGCGTCTGCAGCGTGCCAAACATCGGGTAACGGTCATCCACCGCTTTAACGGAGGCGAGCTGAGGTGACTGATCGGCAAAGGTCATGGTCATAAAAGTCAGCTGACGACTGACTGTCAGGCCGGTTTCCCGCGCTTTCTCCAGCCAGGCTTCAGGCGCGGCATCACTACTGCGCAGCGTGCGGTCGCCCGCCATAAAGTCACGGCTCTGCTGATTCAGTCCTTTTTCCATGCGATCGCTGATCGACCCCAGCGCCAGTACACAGGCAACCGCCAGCGTCAGGGCCAGCCAGACAATCAGCAGCGAGGGCGAACGCCACTCGCGCCAGAACCAGCGCCAGATCATTGCTCCTCCCACAATTTACCGTCGCGCAGCCGCAGGCGACGGTCGCAGCGCGCCGCCAGTTGCTGATCATGCGTCACCAGAATCAGCGTAGTGGCGAAGTCGCGATTAAGGGAAAAAAGCAGATCGGCGATACGGTCACCGGTTTTACGATCGAGATTGCCGGTCGGCTCATCGGCAAACAGCAGGCCAGGACGGCCACTGAAAGCGCGGGCCAGCGCCACCCGCTGCTGCTCGCCGCCTGAAAGCTGGGCGGGCAGATGGTGCAGACGTTCACCCAGCCCAAGCAGCGTTAACAATTCCCGCGCCTGTTCCCGGCTCAGGCGGTCGCTGTCGCCGCGCAGCAGCGAGGGCAACTGCACGTTCTCCAGCGCATTCAGGGTCGGAACTAACATAAAAGACTGAAACACAAAGCCGACCTGCCGGGCACGGAGAGCCGCGCGCTGCTCTTCGTTCATCTGATGCAACGGCTGCCCCAGCAGATGGACTTCGCCGCTGCTGCCATCGTCCAGCCCGGCCAGAATCCCCAGCAGGGTTGACTTGCCGGAGCCGGACTCGCCAATCAGCGCAATGGTCTCAGCTGGTTTGACAACCAACTCAACTCCGGTAAGGATGGTTAACTGATGCTCTCCCTGACCGACGGACTTAGTAAGATGATGAACTTCAACAATGTTTTCCGCTGGCATTATCCCTTCCTGTTATTGATTCTTCTGATGGTGTCGCGTCTTGCTGCTGCGGATACCCTGCTGGTGCTCGGCGACAGCCTGAGTGCGGGCTATCGCATGTCTGCCACCACGGCCTGGCCCAGCCTGCTCGATAAGCAGTGGCAGCAGAAACCTAAAGTGATCAACGCCAGCATCAGCGGTGATACGGCCGCACAGGGGCTGGCGCGCCTGCCTGCGCTATTAAAACAGCATCAGCCGCAATGGGTGTTAATCGAACTGGGCGGTAACGATGGTCTGCGCGGTTTCCCGCCCGACGCTATCGCGCAGAATCTGAGTAAAGTGATCGACGATGTTAAAGCCGCCAATGCGAAGCCGCTGCTGATGCAGATTCGTCTGCCTGCCAACTATGGCCGCCGCTACACTGAAGCGTTCAGCGGCATCTATCCCGGTTTAGCCCAGCAGCATAACATTCCTCTGGTGCCCTTTTTTATGGAGCAGGTCTATCTTAAACCCGAGTGGATGCAGCAGGATGGCATTCATCCCAATCCTGATGCCCAGCCGTTTATCGCCAGCTTAATGGCGAAAGAACTGTCCCCCTTAGTTAAGCAGCCGTAGCGCGCCGGGATGCGCCCAAAGGGTAAAGAAATGCAAAAGTGCTTTTGATTCATTAAAAATAATTTCGAATCATTAAGTTAAAATTAATTCAATTCAAAATGATGGCAAGGTGGCGATGGAGCTTTTCAACCGCTTTGCCATTCCTGCGTATCCAGGCTTACTCCCTAAACAATATCAATGCGAAAAGATAATTCTGCCGTTTCTTTAAATTCACTTTAATGCGTCTTAAATTAGCATTTGAACAGTCGCATAAACGTTAGCGTTACCCTCTCCAACTGGTTAACATTTCTGCACGGAATTTTAGTTGCAAAGGAATCTTTATGCCCTATCACCCTATCACGACCCTCGCATATTTCGCCTGACTTGAGCTGTCGGCGCTTGTGGGACCCATAATCCCGATGAAGTAAAGTCAACTCAGCGCATGATAAATGATGCTGGCTATCAGTTCGCAACTGGTCGCATGCTCCCAACAAATGGACAATGCGATACAGCCACCACTGAGGCTATACGCTGGTATCAGCGGGTGCTGAATGTCTCTTCGAATGGGTTGGTTCAGCCAACCGACACAGGGTTTATCAGGCCAATAAGTGAAGCAACCACGCCAGGCTGGCGGCCTTCTAATACCCCTGGCCCCTTACGAGTCAGCGAAGGACAAATTACTTTTGACGCCGAAGGCACCGACTACATACCGCCGTGGAGTCTTTCAAACAGCGCCGCTATCCCAATTTTTCACGCATTCGTCAATGGCCGCCCACGAATTTTTCAGGGTTACACCTGGTCGAGGCTATGATGTGGGCAGTAGATCTGCTGGTGAAATCTACTCCACACGAAGGCATGCTGGGAGTGAAGAACATAAAGCCGTTCTGTGCTCTAAAGCAGCTGGCCTGAAAGGGCGGCATAAACTGTTAATCCACAACATAAAAGCATTAACTAAAATCAATTAAGTTATTGATTTTTTAATATAATTCAAAGGAGTATGAATTTGTGCAAAAAACCATTCTGATTACAGGTTGTTCCAGTGGTATTGGCCTGGTCGCCGCCCATGATTTACTGGCGCGGGGTTACCGGGTGATCGCCGCCTGCCGTAAAGCAGAGGATGTCGCCCGCATGGAAGCATTGGGCTTTACCGGGCTACAACTGGATCTCGACGATCCGCAAAGTGTGGATCAGGCTGCGGACACAGTGATCGCGCTCTGCAATAACCGTCTGGCCGCGCTATTCAACAATGCTGGCTTTGGCCTCTATGGCCCGCTCAGTACCCTCTCCCGCCAGCAGCTGGAACAGCAGTTTTCCAGCAACTTTTTTGGCATTCATCAGCTGACACTGCGTCTGCTACCCGCGTTGCAGGCCAGCGGCGATGGTCGCATTATTAATACCAGCTCGGTGCTGGGGCTGATCTCCACGCCAGGCCGGGGTGCCTATGCCGCCAGTAAATATGCGCTGGAAGCCTGGAGCGATGCGCTGCGGCTTGAAGTGCGCAGCAGCGGTATTCGGGTCAGCCTGATTGAACCCGGCCCGATTCAGACCCGTTTTACCGACAATGTGACACAGGGCGAACAACATAACCCGGTGCGCAACCCTGGCATCGCAGCACGCTTTACCCTGCCACCGGAGGCTATTCTGCCTAAACTTCGTCACGCACTGGAGAGTAAACATCCGCGCTTACGCTATCCGGTGACGCTGGTTGCACACGTGATGAGCCTGCTGAAACGGCTACTGCCTGGCTGGATGCTGGATCGCATTTTGCGCAGCCATTAATCAGACATACGTAATAGCGCTTGAAGCCGGGCCAGTTGGCCCCATATTCTTAGAACACTTTTTGCAAAGAGACTTATCCATGTCACCACAAGCTTCGATCATCGACATCAACGAATCTAACCTGCAGCAGACCCTTGAGCAGTCGATGCAGCTGCCGGTGCTGTTCTACTTCTGGTCTGAGCGCAGCCAGCACTGTCAGGAGTTAACGCCTGTGCTGGAGCGCCTGGCGCAGGAATACGCGGGGCAGTTTATTCTTGCCCGACTGGATTGCGACAAAGAGCAAAGGGTGGCGTCGCAGTTTGGTCTGCGTTCAATCCCGACCGTCTATCTGTTCCAGGATGGTCAGCCGGTTGACGGCTTCCAGGGACCCCAGCCGGAAGAAGCGATCCGCACGCTACTGGAAAAAGTCCTGCCACGCGAAGAAGAGCTGAAAGCGCAGCAGGCGATGGCGCTGATGCAGGAAGATAAACCGCTGGAGGCGCTGCCGCTGTTGAAAGATGCGTGGCAGCTGAGCAATCAGTCCAGCGAGATCGGTTTCCTGTTGGCTGACGTACTGATTACGCTGAACCGCAGCGATGAAGCGGAAGCGGTACTGAAAGTGGTACCGTTGCAGGATCAGGATACCCGCTATCAGAGCCTGATGGCGCAGATTGATCTGCTGAAACAGGCCGCGGATACGCCGGAGATTCAGCAGTTGCAATCCCAGCTGGAAGCTGACCCGACTAACGCCGGGCTGGCTGCTAAACTCTCGTTACAGCTGCATCAGGTGGGTCGTAATGAAGAAGCACTGGAACTGCTGTTTAGCTTCCTGAAATCCGATCTTAATGCCGCTGATGGCCAGGCGCGTAAAATGCTGCAGGAGATTCTGGCGGCGCTGGGTACCGGCGATGCACTAGCTGCACGTTACCGTCGCCAGCTCTATTCCCTGCTCTACTAACCGGCACCACCACGGGCCGAAGCGACTCGGCCCGTTAATCTGACAACGCGGAGGTTGTATGATAACTGTAATTCCTGCCTTGATCATTCTGGCGCTGGTGGCAGTCTGGGCGACCGTCAAGATTGTGCCGCAAGGTTTTCAGTGGACAGTTGAGCGCTTTGGCCGTTATACCCGCACGCTGCAGCCAGGATTAAGCCTGGTGGTGCCATTCATGGATCGTGTTGGTCGTAAGATCAACATGATGGAACAGGTACTGGATATTCCCTCGCAGGAGATCATCTCCAAAGACAATGCCAACGTCACCATTGATGCGGTCTGCTTTATTCAGGTCGTTGACCCGGCGCGTGCCGCGTATGAAGTCAGCAATCTTGAGCAGGCTATTCTGAACCTCACCATGACCAATATGCGCACCGTACTGGGCAGCATGGAACTGGACGAAATGCTGTCACAACGCGACAGCATCAACACCCGTCTGCTGCATATCGTGGATGAAGCAACCAATCCGTGGGGTGTCAAGATTACGCGCATCGAAATTCGTGACGTGCGTCCGCCTCAGGAACTGATTGGCGCAATGAATGCGCAAATGAAAGCGGAGCGAACCAAACGCGCTGATATTCTGACGGCCGAAGGGGTGCGACAGGCGGCGATCCTGCGGGCTGAAGGGGATAAGCAGTCGCAAATACTCAAAGCAGAAGGTGAACGTACTTCGGCGTTCCTGCAGGCAGAAGCGCGTGAGCGTCAGGCTGAAGCGGAAGCTAACGCCACTAAAATGGTCTCAGAAGCGATAGCGGCGGGGGACATTCAGGCCATCAACTACTTTGTGGCGCAAAAATATACCGATGCGCTGCAAAAAATCGGTGAAGCCAACAACAGCAAAGTGGTGATGATGCCGCTGGAGGCGAGCAGTCTGCTGGGTTCGATTGCGGGCATCGGTGAACTGCTGAAGGAATCACGCACTGAGTTGAAACGCTGATGCTGGTCGATATTATCGCCCACCCGCACTGGTTCTGGCTGACGCTGGGTGGATTAATGCTGGCGGCAGAGATGCTGGGCACTAGCGGTTACCTGCTATGGAGCGGGCTGGCGGCGGTCATCGTCGGCCTCATTGAGTGGCTGGTCCCGATGAGCTGGACAGCGCAGGGTTCCCTGTTTGCCGTGCTGACGCTAATCTGCGTTTTTTTATGGTATCGCTGGATGCACTATCGTGAGGCGAGTCAAACCCCCAATGCTCTGAACCAGCGCGGTAGCCAGATGATCGGTATGCAGCTGACGCTGGATACCGCGCTGCAGAATAGCACCGGCCATGTTCGCATCGGAGACAGCAGCTGGCGGGTCAAGGCGGATCAGGATCTCCCTGCTGGCACGCTGGTGATCGTGGTCGGCATTGAGGGTATCACCCTGCGTATTCAGCCACGCTGACTGCAGCATCCGGCAAGATTGTTGATAATGGGACATTCGGCACTGTCATCGCCCGGACAGGCCTCCGCCAATGCCAGCAGGCGCGCTCGCATAGCGTGAAGCTCTTCAATATGCGCAGAAATCTCATCCGCTTTCAGCAGTGTACGGGCTTTAACATCTGCACTGTGGCGCGATGGATTATTAAATAGGGCTACCAGCTCGCGACACTCATCCAGCGTGAACCCAACCTGGCGCGCCTGCCGTAACAGGTTCAGTTCATCAAGATGGTGCGCGTTGTAGCTGCGGTAACCATTTTCACTGCGCAATGGCGGCGTCACCACCCCTTTCTCTTCGTAAAAACGGATCGCCTTGCTGGTCAGCCCGGTCTTTTTTGCCACATCGCTGATGTTCATTTTCGTCCCCTTGACCTTCCCCTTGATGGAAGGTTTATGCTTAAGCATGAATCGAAACTGGCCTGTGGGTCAAATGTGTTATCTGAGGAGTTGATATGTCACACACCATTTCTCTGGCACTGGACGGCTTGTCCTGCGGCCACTGTGTCAAACGGGTTAAAGAGGCACTTGAGCAGCGTGACGATGTTGACCAGGCTGAGGTGACTCAACAGGAGGCGCAGGTTTACGGGCAGGCGGATGCGGCTGCGCTGATCGCCGCCGTAGAACAGGCGGGCTACCATGCCACACTGAAAACAGCGGCCTCCCCAAAGTCTGAACCGTTGACAGCATCGGAGCCGCCGCCGGAGGCGCTGACAACGGAGACCGCTTCTTATCCGGCAGAAAAAACATTACCTGCCCATATGCTATTAATTGAGGGCATGACCTGCGCCAGTTGCGTGAGTCGGGTGGAAAAAGCGCTGCAGCAGGTCGCAGGCGTCAGCCAGGCGCGGGTCAATCTCGGCGAACGCAGTGCGCTGGTGCTGGGCGAAGCTGATCCGCACCAACTGGTTGCCGCCGTTGACGCCGCAGGTTACGGCGCGCAGATAGTGGATGACGAGCAGGAGCGACGTGAGAAGCAGCAGCACAGCGCCCGCCGCGCGATGCGGCGTTTCAGCTGGCAGGCTGCTGTGGCATTAGCGTTTGGCGTGCCACTGATGATCTGGGGCATGGCAGGCGACAACATGATGCTCACCAACCATAACCACAGCATCTGGCTGACGCTGGGCATCCTGACCCTGCTGATCATGATCGTTACCGGCACGCATTTTTATCGCAGCGCCTGGCGCCGTTTACGCAATGGCAGCGCCACCATGGATACGCTGGTAGCACTCGGTACAGGTGCCGCCTGGCTCTATTCCTTTAGCGTGGTGCTGTGGCCCGACTTTTTCCCGCCCCCGGCCCGCCATCTCTATTTCGAAGCCAGCGTCATGATCCTGGGATTAATCAATCTGGGGCATGCCCTGGAACAGCGGGCGCGTCAGCGCTCGTCTAAGGCGATGGAACGACTACTTGATCTGACACCGGCCCGGGCGCGGCAGGTTGATCAACAGGGCGACAAGCTGATTCCGGTCAGCGAGGTGCAGCCCGGCATGACACTGCGACTGGTCACCGGCGATCGGGTGCCGGTCGATGGCGAAATCGCCACGGGTGAAGCCTGGTTTGATGAGGCAATGCTGACCGGCGAAGCGGCACCGCAAAGCAAAAGTCCGGGTGCGGCCATCTTTGCCGGCACCCTGGTGCAGGATGGCTCGGTAGAATTTATCGCCCGGGCGACGGGTAGTCATACCACCCTGTCGCGCATTATCCGGCTGGTGCGGCAGGCACAGAGCAGCAAACCGGATGTGGGCCGTCTGGCCGATCGCATTTCCGCCGTTTTTGTCCCGGTAGTGGTATTGATTGCGCTGCTGAGTGGCGCTGTGTGGTATCTGTTCGGGCCGCAACCACAAATTGCCTATATGCTGGTGATCGCGACAACCGTACTGATAATCGCCTGTCCTTGTGCATTGGGACTGGCGACGCCGATGTCGATTATTGCCGGCGTTGGCCGCGCCGCCGAACTAGGCGTACTGGTGCGCGATGCCGATGCATTGCAACGTGCCAGCCAAATCGACACCCTGGTGTTTGATAAAACCGGTACACTGACTGCCGGAAAACCGCAGGTCAGTGAAGTGATGGTCTGGGGCGATGCCAGTCGTGAATCGGTGTTAGAAACGGCTGCACAGTTGGAGTTCGCCTCAGGTCATCCGCTGGCGAAAGCCATCGTCGCCGAAGCGAAACTGACTCAACCAGCTTCATTAGCGCAATTTTGTACAATACGCGGCAAAGGGGTTAGCGGTAATCTGGATGGCAAAACGCTGCTGCTGGGTAATGCCGCGCTATTGCAGGATAACGGCGTCGATTACCGGGCGGCAGAAGCAGAGATTGCGCGCCTGACGCAACAGGGTGCAACGCCGGTGTTACTGGCTGAGCAGGGCCAGCTAACCGGGCTGATCGCGCTGAGCGATCCGCTTCGACCGGAAAGCGGCGCAGCCCTGAAGCGGCTGCATCAGCAGGGTTATCGCCTGATTATGCTGACAGGCGACCACGAAAATACCGCGCGAGCCATTGCTGCCGAAGCGGGCATTGATGAAGTGATTGCGGGCGTGTTGCCTGAAGGCAAAGCAGCCGCTATAGAGCAGTTACAACAGTATGGCCGTCGCGTCGCGATGGTGGGTGATGGCATCAATGACGCGCCTGCACTGGCCCAGGCCGATGTGGGAATTGCCATAGGTGGCGGCAGCGATGTGGCGGTGGAAACCGCTGGCATTACCCTGATGCGCGCCGACCTTAACAGCGTGGCGGACGCGTTAGCGCTCTCATCCGCGACGCTGTTAAGGTCGGCGCGCATCAGG